>JGIcombinedJ21911_10000001_pt1 | contig 84954 bp, 163 predicted proteins | sample BarGraNGADG00211_FD_21911 | JGI IMG/M metagenome (IMG submission 21911)
CTCCTTCGGGGTAAGGACGGAGGCAGGAACGAAATAAGACGGCATAGTATCTCTCCCGTCGGTTGTAAGTTCCATAATGTGCATTACCTTGCCGTCCATTGAAAACTTGATATTGTCGACGGGTATTCCTGCTTTCCGTATCCTTTCCCTCTCCTGCTCTGCCCCCTCTGCGCGGGCAGCGGCGATAAGGGAGTCAGTCTTCATTCTAAGCCATGTGTAGTCTTTCCGCTTAACACCCAAAAGCAATTCATCTCGCAGCTCCTCAGCGGTCATGTCCTGCACCTTGCCTTTCCCTTGATGACTACTCGGAGTTCACAGTGTTTCACATCACAACCAGATTCATCAAGACAGGCGTTGCAAAGCGGCCATTCTTCCTCCCGCTTCTTCAATTCTAGCTCCCTCTCTCGCAGTTCCTCAACCATAGTCATGGTTGCCCCCTTGGAATCGGTTCAATCCCAAGATATTCATTCAATGAAACTCTTTGCCCGCTTGCATCTAGCCCAACGTTTTCTTCTTGTATCTGTACGGCGCGGATAAGTGCGTCAACAAGTTTCGCGGCCTCCCGTCCTGCGTTTTCGCTACACGTTCCGTGATATATGTACATGCGACCGATAAGACCGATACACTCCTTCCGCAGTTCTTTAACCCTGTTTGCCATTGTCAACCTCCCCATAATCCTTATCCTCTCGAATCTCAGCAGACGTGAACGCATCCGCAGGAATGATGATGTGTTCATGGCTTCACCTCGGGCGCGAGAACGGAGGCCAGCCGTTCCTCTGCATCTTTCTTCTTGGATTCATAGTCCATACGGGTTGCAGGCAAACCATCTAAGGTAGAGATTTCGACAAGGAATTGGCCATACATCTTTATCTCCGCTCGTATGTGCTGGATTTCTTCCTCAACTTTCTGCTTTTGCTTCTCCTTCTCTGCCCCTTCCGCACGACCCTGGACAAGACAGGCGGCAATGAAAGAGTCAACCACTGGATTGCCATATTTATGTCTGAGTTCTCCCCATGCCATTTCTGGATGCTTGCCACCTAGAAACGCCAATTGTGTCAAATCGCCAACAATACCCTCTCGCAGTTCTTCTACCTTGCTATTCCAGTGTTTATCATATGCCGCGTCTTGCTCTTGTTGCTTCTTCATACCACAAACTTCGGCGGCGGCGATAAGGGAGTCAAGCATCTGTATCAAAGACGGCATAGCCAAGTCTCCGGCTATCGTGTGCAGTAACTTCTCTCGCAGTTCCTCAACTGTTGCCTTTGTGACGTCTGTGAGTATCATTAGACCTCCGGCATCTTCCAGCGAGGAATCATACAGGTTCGTAACTGACCGCCAGCCCATGCCATGCACTTCTCTTCCATACACGGAAGGAATGTTTCAGATGAGGATGGTAGCGCAAACGAGTCTGGATATTCGCTATTACAACTGGGATGATATGTCGTCTCCTTGCGGAACGGACACAGTAACAGTTTTAACAGTTCTCTTTTTTCGTCCATAAGTCTCTCCCCCCTGTTGCTATGGCTTCTTCCAACTCTTCAAGACTTGCACAATGCACGTTCCAAGAGCATCGGCAAGTTTGGCGGCTGTCGTGTGTTCCTGAATCGGTCGGTAGAGCATGACATCGTACTCCCCGGAATTGAGTAACGTCGTCTGAACACATCCGTACTTCCCGGACTCTGAAAGTGTTTGCAACCCTGTTTCCTTTGCTATTGTCTCTCTGTCTAGTTTTAGCAGCCAATGCAAAAGAACGTCTGTACAGTAAGAAGGGACGTATGGGTTCGTTCTGTCACTCACTGGGCCATCTTCTATGGTGGCTAGATGCTTGCCATCCTTTGACAACCAGAAGACGCTATCCCATACCTGCCCTGCCACATCGTCAAACCTCACAATGGCGAGCTGCTCGCTCACGTCGAAGCTCGTGCGGTCGCTCATGTCAATCATCGTTCATCTCCTTTGTCAGCGCCCTGACCTCGTCTTCGGGGATACCCGAGAGACTGGCGGCTTCCTCATATGACATGTGGCCGCCGTTCTTAATAGGTTTCAGGACTCCGAGACTTTGAGCAAACTCGACTTGCATTGGTGTATGTATTTTGTTCCAGCGGACAACGGGCGGTTTCTTCTTTTTCATGGTTCTTTGTGGACAAGGTTCCGATAGATGTCGACAGCCCCCTGTAACTGAAGCGCGCGGTCAAACTCTTCACACGCGACCTCATACTTGTACTTGACGTCGACGCACTTGTCTTCGAGCTTTCCCATGTCGAGCTCTTCCATCCCGGGAGCATCTATAGAAACAGGGATGACGACTGTCTTGTCGTCGTAGATGTGTCCCTCGATAATACAACCGTCGACCATTACACAGACCTTCTCAAACTCTTCCTTGTTCTTCTTGCTATGAGTGGAACTCATAATAACCAACTCGGCATAGAGGTACGGGTTGCACCCTGCCTCGAGAGCGCTCACGTTTCCACAGATTTCGACTTTCCTGAACAGATAGTCTTCTTTCATTTGCTTGTCTCCTTGGGCTTGTCGACGCTCTCATTGCGGGCATACCGAGGAAGAAAACAGTCCGTCAACTGCCCTGTTTCCCGGTCGATGTACGCCGTGATTCCGGTGATATCATGAATGAAGTCCCCGTCCTTAGCGTTCAGAAGGTCTGTGAGTCGGAGTGGGGTTCCGTTCATGTGGCAGGCGGTGATGTCCATAAGAGAAGTCATCCGGTCTTTCACAAGCCCCATATCTTCTGCCCGTTTGACGATTGCAAGCATCAGTTTCGTGTCCTCTTTTGACGTTGTCCATTCAATCATGTCGTTTACTCTCCTTCGACGAGCTTCATGTCGAGCTCGCCAACCAGACGGGATGTGAACCCGCCCTTGCCCTTCTCGTCAGTGACCTTATAGACAACTGTGTAGACGCCGTCGCCCCAGTAAGCGTTGACGTGTCCAACCAATGTTCCATCCTTCACGTCGCCGGATTTGTGGGTATCCGGTGTCTCGACGATATCTCCGACCTGAAACTTCTGAGACTTCTTCACTCTTCCCCCTCTCCGTAGTCTGCAAGTACCTCGCCGCTTGTGAATCCTTCTTTGATGAGGTTTCCGATGTGCTCCAAATCGCAATCGTCAAGCTCTACGTCGCAGTCAAGAGACCACCAGCCATTCTTTTTTGCCATGTTACTCCCCCTCGTTCTTCACGACAGCTTCAAAGTATTCCTGCAGGTGGTTGAAGATGATTTCCTTCTGGCGGTAGATACCGATGCCGATTGCATCGAACAGGCTGAAGTTCTCCATTTCGACCGACCCATCCGCAACCGCTTCGTCGACGTAATCAACGTTGTTGTAGTCCTCCAACAACCATTTCATGCGGTCGTTGTTGTAACAGGGGACGAGGCTGTCGACTTGTTCAGTGAGGTTGTCCTCACTAGGCAGCTCTTCGCCTTCCATCGTATCGAGCAGAAAGTCGATGTACTCGCTTGCCGTCTCCCATGAAGCGTCGAGGTCACTGACCTCGCAGGTACGAACCGCATCCCTGAAGTCGATGAGTTGAGGGTCGAGGTTGTCGTCGAAATACGTCTTCTTTTCCTTGACAGTGAAACCTTTCTGAATCTTCTCGAGCAATGCTCTCATGTCAGTCCTCCGGAACGTCAAGAAACGACGTAGCTTTTTCCTCATCGTTCCAGACAACGTGACCAACAATGCCCCCCTGTCGAACCGCTTCGTTATGCGCGGACTCGGCGGTGTCGTGGAGGATTCTGCCGACCAGCGGGTACTTGTAATTCTCAGGCTGATACAACGAAAGAACAACCCATGCCTCATATTCCATATCAATCTCCCTTAGTCGTTGAGTTCGTTGTAGTCTTCGATTGGGTCGAGACCGAGGTCGGCTGCTTTGTCTGCTTGCTTCTTGCAGTCGTTATAGATGGCATACACATTGCGGCTGTCGGTATCGTAACCAAACTCGCTGCAGAACTCTTCAAAGTTCAGATTCCCGGAAGAGGCGTCTGACATGAGGCAAGCGAGAGCGGCCTTAAGGTCGTCGGCTGTCAGGGTGTCTTTGCCAAGCTGCCAGTTATACGCGGAGTCGGTGAATTGAAAGGAGCGATGAATGCCAGTAGTTTTATTCTTGACCGTGACAAGGAAACGGTTGTGCATACTTGCTGTCCGAGACTTCGGCTCATGTTCCCATCCGTCAACTTCTTTGAGGAATCGAGCTGTGACCTCGTAGTTCTTGTAGACATAAGTCAACTTCTCCATACTGTCCTCCTTAGTCTGTAGGATTGTTGTCAAGCCCGAAGGCTTGCGGGTCTTCTTGAACCTCCGACCATCCGGCCATGACGCCGTTTTGATGAACCACTCTGACAATAATCTCTAGTGCCATTCCATGTCCATAGAAGTTGACCAAGGGTATGTACTCTTCTGATGCCGTCTCTACAACTTCGTCTTCGTTCTGCGCATAACCGAGCACAGCGGTCAACCTCTCTTGCGAGTGTTTTATTCGAGCCGCTATCTCTAGTTCCTCTGCCGTCAACATTAACTCTCCCCCCGAAGCAGTTCATCTGCTTCCTTGAACCTTCCCCCTTCTCTCAGCAATGCGACCTGCACTTCTTTGGGAAGCCCATTCCATTTGATGCGCTTTCCAAGGCGAGCATAATCGGCTTTGCGTCTGCCCCAACCGTCAATCGGATTGAAAGACTGTGAACCGTGCTGGAAGAAACCACACGGGTAGAGCGGGTTGTTGCTGAGTCCGGCGTATGGGTAGACCTTCTCGCCCAAAAACCTATATCCTCTGTAACAGACTGTGTATTTATCAAGCGTCTCTTGACTTTCGTCGTAATAGAACCGTGCCCGTATCCCTTTCATCTCTCTCCCCCCTGTTACTTGTATTTGTCAATCTGATGAACGTAGTAGTTCTTGCTGAAGTTTGCAAGGTCTTCAGCTTGTTCGTAGGTCGTTGTAACTGCGATGATACTGTAACTGCGATTGTTGCTCTCTCTCCTCAACACTGCCCATCGCTTATCTTCTTTCAGCCAATCGCAAATGTCTTCGTTGTCCATGTTTTCTCCTAGACCTCTTCGAGCTGTTGGATATAGTAGTCTGCGTTCTCGTACGCCGCCAAGAAGGTGTCAGCCTGCTCTTCGGTCGTGAATAGCGCAACAATGGTGTCTTCAATATAGGTGCCATTGTTTATCACTGCCCATCGCCTGCTGCTGCCACTGTACAGCCATTGCCGTGCGTCGTCGTTGTCCATGTCTTCTCCTTAGAGTGCGCCGTTGACAAGAATCTCGTTTTGAAAGTCCTTATATCGCTTGCCCTTATGGTCGACTGTCAGCCGCGTCTTGTCAAACTGTTTGACAATATACTCACGAAGCTCCCATCCCTCCCAATCCTCCGGCATGAATACAGTCTTCAAGATGACGTCATCACGAACTCTGTTGCATAGAGCTTCGATGAACTGTAGACGCTCGAGTCCTGTCATTTCTTGTTCCCGAGCATCCAGTCAATAGCGCCACACGCCATGAGAACGCCGTGCTCGATGGTCAGGCTGTCGTTGTTGATGAACTTCTCTTCCAACCATTCGGCGAAGTCGTCTCGAAGACCGTAGATATACAAACCCCGGACGATGTTGAGAGCACAGTAAGCGTCTTTGATTCTCTCTTTCTTGTGTTCCAGATATGCTTCCGATGACATGTCTTCCTCCTCAGAACGATGGGTCGTAGTAGTGTTCGCGCTTACCGATGCGGACTACCCGCCCTCTCATGTTTTTCTCGTCATGCCACTTGCCATCCTTCCTCATCCAGCATTCGTAGATGGGGGCTTCCGGGTCTGGTTCGTATCGGTAATACTGTGCATCGCCAATGTCAAAAGTGGACTGTTTCCCGTCCTTGTCGACCCTGATGTGTTTGTCGAGTTGCACACGGATGTGTACGTCCGAGACAACCTCAATAATAGTCCCGGCGTCCAAATCGGAGTAACTGACGAAGGTTGCTCCCATCCCGACTTCTGGTTTCAACTTCTGCGCGCCCTCTTCCATGATGCGGTTCTGCAGACTGCCATAGAGCTTCATGTTTCCCCCTTAATATCTGCCGTGAGTACGAGAAAATATTGATTCCCCATCCCGTCATCGCGGCTAATCTTAACCAACTCTGGCGTCACTAATTCCACAACAGTTCCATACCATATTGTCTCATGCGCCGGATTGTTGTAAAACCCCTTGTCATACTGTCTGTGCCAGCCGACCCTATCTCCGACGTTCACAGTTTCCCTTCCTCCCGATAGAAAGTCCATTCTTCGAGCGTTCTTGCCCCTTTTGAGCTATTGCAATGAGCGCAAGCTGCCGCCACATTGCCCTTATTGTGTCTGCCACCCCTTGAGAGTGGGATAACGTGGTCTAAAGTTAATTTTGCTTCTTTGTCGCAGTAATAGCAATGACCTTTGGCTTCTCTTAGAATTGCCAGCCATTCAGTTGATGTCAGCATTTCATCAATCGGGGTATTGTGCAATTTGAGGTCGCGGCGTTTAGATGCTTGAGCCGAAGCCATGCCCAAATATCTTTCGGGGTATTTTTTCTGCCACCTAATTTTGTTTGCTTTTCCTTTTTCGGGGTTTTTCTTAGCGTATTCAGCTAGATACACCGCCGTTTTCTCGGGATTATTCTTGCGCGACTTAGCAGCATTAACCCTGCGTTGCATAGTTCTCACCATTGAGCCGCACCCTTTGCAATATTTCTGACGAGAAGCAGTTGGTTTGTATTCTATGCCACACCTCTGACATATCTTTGTTCCGTAAACGTGACTCATCCTATTTCCCTTCTGTATGACAAGTATATATCAAGAGAACCTTTTATCGTTCAACCGCGTCTCTTTCTTCGCGTCGTACTCCATCTGAGTCTTCACCAGCCGCCAAACTAAGTCGGGGACTGTTTCGTTGTCCTTAAGGTCAACGCCGAGGTTGTAGATGAACCTGTCTGCCAACTCTTGAAGGGTGTCCCCCCTCGTAAGAACTGCACAAGTCTCGAGCTCGAGCACCTTGTACTTCCTTTGAGGTTTCTTCCCCTTGACAAGTATCCAACCAATGCCCGGGAGTCCACTCAAAAAGACTCGAACACCGTTCTCTGTATACGTCTTTCCATCGTACCAATTCAGGTAACTCGATGACAAGGGTATCTTTGTCCTAGATTCGATGAACTTTGGGTGCGCGACCTTCCATGCTTCGATTGTTTCTGCGGCGGTCATGGTTTCTCCTTTGCTTTGACTTCGACAGTTCCACCGTAAGGGTAAGCGTCGAGACAAGCCGGACAACGCTCAAATGCGGTAACGTATCCTTCTTCCATGTTTGCCCGTATTAGCGTGGTTTCGTCCGCTTGGTCTTCAGGGAATAGACAGGCATCGCAGAAGAAAGCGCAGGTAACGGGTTCCACCCCAGTAGCAAAGGGGCTGTACTCGTCTTCAGTCGGCTCATCGCAATACTTTCCGCTCGGTATTTCCACGTTAGATTTCCTCGACCCTCTTTGTAAGTTTGATGCTGCTTGCCATCATCGTGCCGAGCCAACAACGGGTGCAATTATAAGCGTACTCGCCTCTCTCCTCGCAACGGATAACCTCGTCCATTAAGAGTTGAATCTCTTTCTCTCTTGCTCCCCTTACGCAGTCGTAGGCGACCATCATCTCTATTGCATGGAGGTCGGCGGATGTCTCGCACTCCCAAATTTGCTGCCTCTCGTAGCCACAGAACAATTTTGCATGTTCCAGAGTATCGAACACAAAGGGGCCATACTTCTTCTTTGTCGTCCACTCGCCGGGCTTATAGACAATTTGGCTAACTCCCGAGATGCAGGCAGAAACAAGAAGGCCCTCGTCAACCCCGGTAACAACCTTGAATGCTTTCTTGTTCATGACCTACAACCCCTTTAAAATCTTGATTCTGTTCTTCTCTTTGCGCGTAAGGGCTTTGGGAATCTTAGTTTTCCAAACCCCTGCCCGTTTCTGATTGTGTTTTTGCTTGGCTGGCTTCAACTTGGGCTTTGAGACAATCTTGGCTCCGCGAAGGTTCCCGTCTTTATCAAAGCTCAATACTATCATTATGCGACCGCCTTCTCGCAGCCAGCTCAGCCAGTATTACTGCTGCGGCTGCCGACTCTGTTCCCCCGGCAATGAGGGAGGCAATGATAGGGAATATAATGTTCTCAGCTTCTAACTGCGAAATCATTTGAGAGTGTAGATGCCATAGCGTTCTAGAAATCTCTTCAAGCGCCTTCATGCGACTTCCTCCTTCTTTTTGTACCCGATGTTACCAGAGATGAAGTCCCAACCATCGTTTCCTATCATATTCTGTCGCTTGTCCATGTAGAAGCCGAATAGCATGTTGATAAGGGGAACCTCTTTGTGCGCGTCATGGAGCAACTTCTTCAGATTGTTGCCCTCCTTAAACCATAACCCTGCATACGTTCCATAATCCGCGAGGATTTCTGCTTTCTCAAGTTCAGTTCCGATGACATAATCATCACCACAACAACATTTGGCGGCTTCTTTCATCCCCTCTTCTCCGGCTGCTTCGGGTGAGACGGCGATTATCGAGACGGCGTAGGTGGGGTAATCAGCCTCTTCTCTGTACTCGCGTTCGTATAAGATTTGGATACTGAGCCAGTAATCCCAGTCACCGTTGTTTAGCTTCTTCGAGAACAATGTTTTTTCGCTATCGTCGTCCTTCGAGATGTTGAACCTCATGTCATCCCCCTTCTCCCCATGAAGGGGGTTTTGAATGGTCGGCGAAGTTGTCAATAACTGCGAATGACGGGAATTTTTTGTGGGCCGCCCTCCACTGTGCCGCGAAGATAATAACGCCATTGACCTGCCACGGCTTCAGCTTCGGGAACTTGCTGTGCATGTGCCCCACGATTGCTTCCATTGTCATGTCGTCACCGCTCCCGAGTCAAAGATTGCAATGATTCGTTTTTCTGCTTCCATCTCGGTGATTACTCCGTAGCTAAGCTGTAAAAGTATCTTGGAGATTGTTTCTTTTGGTGTCATGCCGCCACATCCACACGAACGGTCATTTCCGCGTCTTTTTTAATGTCTCCGTCAATTCTTACTATGTATTTTGCCCCCGTGAAAATTCCCTCTTTGTCTCCGTTGGGTGCTTTTGCATATACGTCAGTCAGGTACTCCGCTCCGCTGTCGGTTTTATGATAATATAGTTTGATATTCATTTCGCCACCGATTCGATTCCAGACCCGCCCTCGCCCGTGGCCTTGAACCCGTCCTCGTAAAGGCCAGTGTTGTAGTCGATGAGAGCGTCTAGGACAAGTTGGGCTTCGTTGCGAGTATAGGTGTAGACATAGAGCGTATAAGCGGGGTCGATTGGAGAGTTGTACCACACTCTGAATTTCTTCTCCCTCATGCCTCCTCCTCTAGAAAAATGCGCTCTGTAAGTTTGATGGAACTTGCTATCAGCGTTCCTTCCCATGGGTCTTGCGTGACAGGTTCGTCGTTTTCGTCGCCATCCCTAGACACTTTGTCCATCAACGCCCTAACCCGTTGTAGCGATGCTATTTCTACTTCATATCCAGCGACCATCACATCGAGTTCGTGAACGTCTTCGCTCGTTTCACACACCCAAACCTGTTGGGAGGGGCAAGAATGTGTAACATATTCGCTTAAATGCTTGAGAGTATCGAAGACGAAGGGGCCGTATCTACGCTTTGGCGTCCATTTGCCGGGCTCATACACTATCTTAGCTGAACCATAGATGAAAGCCGATGTCAGCGTACCGTCATATTCCACATTCACTAGCTTGTATGCTCTCATGCCGTCGCCTCCAATTTGAATGCTTCAATAACCTCGTAACTGATTTCATTGCCCTTGTCGTCAAACTTGGCAATACCCACCTTGTTATCGTACATATACTCGCGGATACGTATCGGGATTCCCATGAAAGAACTAATACCACTAAGAGCCGGGTCAGGCATGCCTGTTCCACTTGCTTTCCCGAGTTTCTCTAGTGTCGTCTCGTTCATGCGGAGTTCCATGTGATAGGGCAGCCGTGCTTTCAATCGCGCCATGTCGTCAAAGAGTGCCGTGAGGGTTTTGTCGCTCATGCCGTTACCTCCGGTTCAAGGTTCCGTGCGTAGTAGACCGTGCCATCATCGAAGAACTCAAGTTCGTTGGCTTCGATTTCCTCGACGATGTAGTCGCGTTCGAACAGACCTTCGTACTCTTCTCTGAACATCTTCAGCATGTCGCCGTTGAAGTCGCGCACAGTATCCACGATGTCTTCGACGATTCCGTCGAATTGCTCTTCCAAGTCGCCCCGTGTTGACCTCATATTGTCAATGCCGCTTTCGATTTGTGTGCCATAGTAGTTGCTCTGGTTACAACTGAACGATAATTCAAGAGCGCCGTGGTCAACGCACCGCAGAAAGCGCGTCCAATACTCGTATTCCCTGCGCTTCCGCATATCAGGTTTCCGCAGGTTCATGACCGTCCTTGCAAAGAGACTCTGGTCGCCGGCATATCCCTCGAAGCCGAACTCTCGATGGTCGATGTCAAACCAGAACTCCAGACCCCACTTTCCCTTTGCCTTAATTTCCATGCCAAGCTCCCTAGCCTTATCTTTCATCCAATCTTCGTCGCCATCCCACCAATCGTAGCCGGGGTATTCGCCGCTCGTATAGTGTTCGACTGCCGCGTCCTGTGCTGAGTTGCTCAGTTCCTTGAACTGATAAACCGTGAACTCCTTTTGTACAATTCTCATGGCTCTCTCCCCCCGAGATAAATTGGCGGCTATGCCGTCTCTTCTTCACTCACAACTGGCAAACATACGTCGTCTGATGGTGCTTCCTCTCCGAACGCTGCTGCAACCAACTGGTTCTTGTACCATTCCGCTAGGCCAGCAGCTACGCCTCTTTGAATCTTCGGCCATGCGTACTTGAACAGTGCCTCTCGGATGAACACTTCTTCGTCTTTTAAGAGGTCTGTTCCTAACTCCCGCATCAACAGCCCGATGTCTTTCGGGTCGTGCAGGAGCGTTCCATTCTCGCTCAGGTGCTGGACGGCTTTCTGCCAGCGGGCCTCTGTCTTGAGCTGCACAACGAGGTTGTCGATGAAGTCCCCGGCATGAGGGTTAGCTGCTCCCCATTGCTTCTTGTGGTCTTCCTTGAACACTTCCGAGACAAACTTTGCCATCGTAACCTTGTGGTCTCTCGTGTTGAAAAAACCGTAGTTTTTCATCACGACGCCCTCAATCTTGGAGCCGCCGAGGAAACTGTCTGTCTGCAAAAACCCCTCAAGAAGGGTTTTTGTGACAATGCCACGGTAGATGAAAGGAACGCACTCAAGACCGAGACGTTCTGCTTCTGCGGCTTTCTCATCGTATTCCATGTAGTCTTGGTCGCCCTTGTCGATGTCGAAGATGACCCAGTTGCGGACAGGAACGCGAGTGTAGGAGAGCGTGTTGTGGTGCGGTGTCTTCAGATATTCTCCACGATATGTCCAGCCGTCGTGAAAGTCTAAGTTCTGCAGATTGAGGACGGCGGGCGCAAACATTTTCTCGGGTGCTTCTTGATACACTTGCTTGCCGTGAGAACGGAAGAAGACAGTATCGCCCTCTTTACGGACAGAGAACTGACTACCATCAACTTTCTCTTCGACGGTCAACTCCATGTCGAGCAGGCCCTCGATTGCCTTGTTGCCGATGTTGTAAATCTCACTGTAGCCGTTGATGTCGCTCACATCCCCTCCTCGTATAGTTGTTCCGCGCGGCGAAACTCCCAGTCTGCCCGCGCGGCCTCGTGTACGTCACACTCCAAGAGCCAGATGATATAGTCCTCGATGCTCAACCCCTTGCGGGAAGCGAGACAGGCAATGTTTTGAGCAAGTATCATGTCCTTGATGTCGATGATGAGTCGCTTCATTTGATTCCTTTTGCCGAAAACACCGCAAGGTCAAGGTATCTATGGTCTTCGACATCTGTCCATCCCGTCCACGGAGCATCCCATCGACTGCTATGACGGCAGAGCAGCCATTGTTTGAGCGTGTAGCAGCCGGGGCGTTTGAGGACTATGCTGTTATAGGGGTCTCGAATGGTAAAGGACATCCACGGTGGATTGAATTTATCGAGAAACTCGGGTGGGGTTCTACTCCCGCCGTCGTGGTGAAAGTGGCTTCCGTTTTTGCACGGCTTTCTCATGATAACTCTCCCGCGTTGAACTTCCTCAATGCCTCTTGTGCGGCGCGCATCACGTTTTCTTTTGCGTTCCCGTAGTCTCCGCCCCCCCTGCCTCTGTCAGCATCGCCATAACTTCATCGCGTGTCAGTTTGTGTTCGCATTCGGAACAGTGCCACTGAACGTTTCCCTCATCTACTTCCGTAGCGACCTGTTCGTTCACAGAATCTGCTAGGTCATCATTTCCTGCTTCTGTGTCGTAGTCCAGCTTGCCAGCGTAGACACAAGCCGTGACGGGAATAAATATCTCTACCGTGACTATGGCCACGGCTTCGACGTTCTCTTCCTCGCAATACGGACACTTGCTCATATGGCACTCTCCTTCGGCTGAGGTATTGCCTCAGCCTGACCGTCGCTGGCACAGAACGCTTCGGCACCATTAGGCCCTTCGTTGAGCCATTTGGCGCGCTGTTCGTACTCCTTTGTGTTGGGCTGACCGTTGTAAGTCATCTCCCAAATGACGTGTGCGAGAACAACGTCAGCGGGCGCTTCGAAAAACTCATGGTTAACGGTCATCCCCAACCACTCGTTCCAATCGCTATATTCGAGACCCCACTTTATCTCGTGATAGGTGTCCTTCTCGTCCCAAGGTGTTTCCTTTCCCCACTTCCACTCGTGTCCGTCGACGCACATGTCTTCCCACGGATGGTCAACGTACCGCAAGCGAATTGTGATGTCTGAATAGACAGGAGAGAACTCGGTAAGCAGGCGCAGAACAGCAGCCGCGAAGTATTCACGTTCGTGCTCGAAGCGTTTCTTTCCGAAGCGCTTGTCGTCGGCATATTCCCAAACCATGAGACGAGCGTACTGAGTGGCGGCAAGGTCAAGGAAGTTGGAAAGTCCGTCTGAATAGTCTTCCTGCGTGACAAAACGCGACGTGTCGCTGTCGCTAGCCCAACTGAAGACCATGCACAACCACTCGTACAGATTGATGTGACGCGAGTTCTCCATTGTCTATTCCTTCGGTGCAGGATTTGTGGAACAGGTGAAACTATGCCTTGTAGTAAGCGTTGACTCCGATGGTGATGAGCTTTCCGTCTACCTTTGCGTCGGTGACGACGTTGCCGTGAGTGGAAGCGACGACCATGTTCTTGAGGGACGTGGAAGGGGTAGCTTTCTCAAGAGGTAAAGTGATGACAAGCTCATTGCCCTTGACTTCAACCTTGATTTCAGTCTTGCTCATGATAACTCCTATGACAGCCGCCGCTGAGTTCGGTGGGGCGGGCTATCTGTCGTGCCTACATCCTGTTCGTCGATGTGTTTAGATAGACGAGTGCTTCTTCAAACGTGTCGAACTGTGTTGAATCGTCCACGCTGTCACGATAACTCTGTTCGTGGACAAACCACTTTCCATCGCTGTACCTTCCAATAGAACGATAGATTGCGCTGTAGGGTTTCTGAATAGCCCATTCGGGATTATTGTCTCTCGGGTTCATGTCACCCCTTTGGGGCAAGGACGGAGAAAGGAACGGTTACGGTTCCAAAGGGCGTGAGAGGCATAATTATCGCGCTGTTCCGTATTTTCTCCCTCTCCTGCTCTGTAGCGGCGAAAACCAGTTCTTCCAATTCAGCTCGTGTGGGGATGTGTTTTCCTTTCGCATATCCGCAGTCTCCTTGAGCGCAGAATAGCGGCGTCTTGTCGACGCAGAGCAGTCTCTCCAGCAATTCCTCTACCGTTTTCATGTCAACTTACCGATGAGAATGTCGATGATGGGAACTGCTTGGAACCGAGCGAAGAAGGCCATTTGGTCGTGTTTGGCAAGTGCTTCGCTGTCTTCTGTTCCCCACGGGGTGAAGCAGACTGTTCCTTCAGGTGCATTGAAAATATTCGAAGCTGCAAGTTCTTGGACACAGGCGATTCGATATTCTTTTCCCGTAGGCACATCAACAACGTAGATTTCGAAGAAGTCCTTCAGTTCCTTATCGGAGACCCTGTAGGTTTTTGCTACAACCTTGACTGCCGTGTTCCAACCAGCGGCTATCGTTGTGATGCCGGACTTCTCTCCACCGAGACGTGACGTTTCGCCCTTGTGACCTTGAACTGTTGCTCTAAAGCGTGCCATGTTTTCTCCTTTCTTCGGCATCGCGCTCTCCATTGTTATAGCCCCAAACGTACAGGCAGAGCGCATAAATCGTAATGATGAACACTATTCCGAGCGCACCCCAAAACTCACTCATGTCCTTACCCTGCAACCCTGTCTTCTTCGACCACGAGTATGTCATCATACAGGTTCGCCAAGTCCGCTTCTGAAACGCAATCCAGAGCGAAGGTAGCAAGGTCTTGTTCGATGAACGTCGAAGTCTTGTCCATGACGATTTCTTCGTAGATGAAGTTGTAGAGGTATTCTGCCTTGAAGTTAGTGGGGTCGATAGGCTTGAACAATTTTACTTCACGAGCTAACTTCGCGCAGTAAGGGGCGTCTGAGTCCTCTGCGTCCGTCTCGAACTCGTCCAGTAGCCTCTTGGCTACATTCTTGGACAGATACTCCATGCGGACGTCAGCAGACTTGTCATCCACGTCATCATATGTTCCGGCTATCCCTAGTGTCTTCATGTCTCCCCCTTATTGACAGCTCGTCTGCGGGCTATCTGACTGTTATGCAAACCGCTCTTGAAACTTCCATTGAAGCAATTTGTAGGCGGCTGTCCAATTGTTAGACCAATCCCACTTCCCTTCGTAGTAGCAGCGTTCTTGGTACGTCTGAAACTCTTGTCCGTTGGTAAGGGTCTCGTTGAGGACGGCCATTGCCCTCTTGACGCTGGTGCGCGTCTTGCCCCCGCCGTCAACAAACTCCATGACGCAGGGATACTCCGGCAGGACGATGTTTTTCATGCTCTCTGGAATCTCGCTGTTGACTATCTTTCCCAAGATTGCCGTGTGATAAGTGCCGTCCCATTGCACATGAATGATAGGACTGTCATCGCTTGCTACGAACTGATGTCCATTGCATCGTCCGAACGAAACCGTTGTGTATTCCATGTCATCTCCTTTGTGCTCATGCCGTCGCATCAAGCATTGGGCGCGCCGACATGAACGATTCTGCTGTTGTCATCTGCTACGAAACAGTGTCCCTTGCATCGTCCGAACGAGACTGTTGTGTATTCCATATCATCTCCTTTGAGCTACGAGACACCATTTGCTCTCGTCGTAGAAGTTGTACTCGTCTGTCAGATAGAGGTTAAACCGCGTCCATATGTAACCACCAGCGTACGTCTCGGTGCGAATCTTGTGCATAGCGGCTTTTTCGTTCTTACCCCTGTCCAAACTCCTGAACTTGAATATTCTTGCGTGGTCTGAACCGAGTTGAGTTTCCTCTCCGTTGGCGTCTACTTCACAGGCATAGAAGGTCATCTTGCCGCCTTATATTCAGGAGTGAAGATGTCGCACTCAATCTGCGACAGGCGCGTCATCAGTCTGTCTGCGTCATACTGTCCGAAATATGAGACGAAGAAGGAGTAGCGGCTTCTCGCGGGGTTTCTCACCTTATCAGACCATTGCTCCAAGTCCTTGTTCGTTTTGATGCCAAGCTCTTGCAACTTCTCTCGTAGGCTCATGTCAGCTCCTTTGTTGCAGGATGTGTTGCCTAGTAGTCGTTCTCGTTCTTCCAGAAGCTGAAGTCGCTTCCGTCCCCTTCAGACGAGCCATAGTAGCAGCCTTCAGGGGCTATCTCTTCAAACAGGTTCCACAGGGTTTCATTGAGGTCGGTTGACGAGTAACTGTCACCTGCCCAAAAGTCTGTCTGCCAGTTCGTAAAGGCGTTATTCCAGCGAGTGAGCCACTCGGTATGAATGTGCTGTTCTGCTCGTTGAACGAACTCGTTCATAGCATTGGCGACATCATCTTCCTTCATGGTTGCTTCGCTGATAGGAAAGCCGATGAACGTTTCGTCGAGTTTGGCATGTCTGACAGATACGTTGATGACTTCGTTCATAGCCCCGCCTTCACTACGTCAAGGATGCTCTGAGCAAGCATGTTGATGGCTTCAGCCGCGTTTAGCAGGTGGTCTACCTGTTCAATTCTTCCCTTGTCGCTGTTCAGGGCTGAGTTGAGTGCCACACTTGCGATGTTGTAGTGCACGATGTCCGCAGGCGTCCAGAGTTGTGCAGCCTTACCGAGTTTCAGTCCCATGTCTCTCCCCCTTATCTAATGTGCGTGGCAACGCCCGGGAACAGTAGTCATATCCCTCCATCCTCAAGCGGATAACTTTGTCCCCTTCTAATCGAATACAATCATGTGCGGCCTCGCTCCATCTCGCACAATCTCTGCAATGTGTGACTTGTTCAATCACCCGATTGACCGCTCTCTGCGTATCCGCCATCGACAAGGACAGAAGTTGCAGACCAAATGTCAATCCAGCCTTGTCCAGACCTTTCTTTGCCATGTCTGTCTCCTTGCCCCTATAAGGGATTACGCGCCGAGGTCAGTTGCACAAGTCTCTAGTCCGCAGAACTGCTTGAGAACTCGTACTTGCGCGCTATCGGTTTCAGGTTGAAGTCCTTCTTGTGACCGTTGCTGTCCACACCGATGAAACTGACTTCGCCGCCTTCGACAATCACCGATTCCACTTGGACGGTGTAGCTCTCTTCAAACTCGCCGCCCCAATAGGCTTTCTGGCATTTGAAGACGAGTTCGCCTTCCATTAGGACACCGCCTCTCGGACTTCCGGCGTGTTCAATGTCTGCCGGATAGTCTCCTTGAACTGTTGGAACTCCCGCTCGACCCCTTCCAAGCACTGTCGTTCAGAATCAAGGTCGCGCTTGACCGCTTCAAGATGACCGTTGAGTTCGTACAGTTGCCTATCCTTCAGGATGACCTGTTGCTGTTCCATGAGAAGAGCCTGTACAGCTCTGTCCTTGATTTTCATCGCTGCTTCGATGTTCTCTTTTGCAGCCTCTCCGAGATATACGAGACGAGCCACGTCAAGCGTCGAGTCGTCCAACATTGCACGACTCAGGACTTCGTCAAAGTGCTCCAGATAGTCATGCAGGTACGATTCCTTAGGAAGTGAGGCGTAGAACTTGTTCCAGAGTGCCATTTCCATTGCTTTGCTTATCATGTTTGCCCCCTTAGTCAATGGCTTCTACTTCATAGACGCCGCTTCCACGGTCAATAACGCATCCATCCCTAAAAGAACGAGCGTCTTCTACACAAAGGAACACGGCAATTATGGTTTTCCATTGTTCGTTGCTCTGACGATAGGTGACGACAAAAGAAGCGTTGCGTTCGTTGAAGACATCGACTCGTTTCTTGTCCATAGTTGGTCTCCCTTACTTTGCCGGACGAACAACAACAACGTCACCAGTAGTTGTCAACTTGATACCAAAGGCGCGCAAGGTCTGCTTGATAGCGTCTTTGCTGTCAGTTGCATAGAGCGTGAAGTTCTGATTATTGCAGGCTACTTCGTACTTCGTCAGCTTCATCTCATCGACGTTTGTCATGGTTGCCTCCGTTGATTATGTGACAGTCCCCAAGGCGGCTGTCTAGGCGTTCTGCAATTCGATTGCGCGACTTCTGTTCCACGAGCGCGGTCTGTACCAGACGCAGTTCCAATGGTGCGTATACTGCGACAGGGCAAGGACTCTGATTGCGTGGAATCGCGTGTTGTCAAGCGTGTCTGCGTACAAGCAGGCGTCGCCTTCGTGAGCAAAGCAGGCGATTTCCTCAAAGTCGGACTCCAACAGGCGTGAGATTTGAACCTTGGCGATTGTTTTCATGGGTTGATGACACAGTTGGCAACTTTCGCCGCGAGTCCAACATGGCGTGAGGTTGTCATGCTCTTGAACTGCTTGCCGCCCTTTGTGTAGTTGATGACAACCTTGCCCCTCAAGCCGTCTGTGTAGCCAATTATCAGGGCGTAGGAGTAAAGGGTTGCCCCGTCCGTTGTCAGAGCGCCAGCCTCTGCGATATGTCCGCTCTGCCAAGCCCAAACAACTGTTTCGTTGCGTAGAACGCTCATCTTGCCCTCTTCTGTTGCGACTGTACGCGCCAGACCTTGCCGTTCTGCTCCACAACCTTGTAGCCGTTGTGGTTGATGTCCTCATGCTCGTTCTTGCCGAAGATGTCGTTGAACTTGACTTGCCACTCTCTCATATTCATGCTAGCCTCCGATGGCTTATGCCGCAGTTGTCGCAAACTTTGTTGAACGCCAAGATATACCGTCTGGCGTCTCTGAGGTCGATTGACGAGCCGGTGTCCGTGAAAGAGGCAAAATAGCCCTGTTGCATGAACTTCAGAAGAGCATAGGCCATCGTATAGTTCTCCGTATTGACGTTTCTCTCGACGATTTTTGCCTGTTCTTCAATTTCCGCGTCGGGATAATGTTCGTTTGCGCCCGCTGTCTCAATTATCGGGGCTTTCCAGACCGTAGGCACGGTCACTAGAGCATCCCATTCGTTGCGAGTTGTATAGTTGGCCATTCGAATCCTCCGATATTGGTGCTGCGGAACTGTTCTTGAGGTATCGGTTCGTCCTCAGGGTTCTTTGCCGCAAAATAGCGTTCCCAAACTTCGTCCATGAGGTCGCTGATTGCGTCGGGCTGTGGCATTGCGATGTAGTCGAGTTCCGAGATGGTTTCAGGAGACGCGGTCATGAGAGCGTAGATTCCTCCGAGTGTCCCGTAGAGAAGACACCAGAACTGCGCCTTGTGCTTCTTTCCGCGCCTGATTGCCTCCCACGCCTTGTCATATTCGGCGGAAATGACGGCTTTCTGCATTGTGTCGAACATATCGGCCTCCTATTTGCCGTTCAGCAGGTCGTGGAGCATGTTCTTGGAGTGCAGCAATCCGTCTTCTGCGTTGAGGACTTTCTTTTGACTTAGACTGTGCGTGTCGTTCTTTTCAAGGGCGATGCAGATGTCGATTCCATCATTCAGAGCGTCGATGATTTCCCTTATGTCGTTGTTCGTCATGAGAGCCTCCTGTGGCTACTTGATTGTCAAGACGCAGACATCGCTCGGATACTGCCAAGCATCGGGGCAGAAGCTGATGACTTCGACCTCTTCGCGGTTTCTTTCGACATTGAAGCGTTTGTTGCAGAACATTTGGAAGCCACGAACTCGCACAAATTGGTCGCGGTTGTTGTACTCCAAGGCTGCTTCGATTGTGTTCCAAGGCAGAACGTGTCCATTATCAAAATCCCGCTGAAATTGCCGTTCAATCGCATGAGGCGTGATGACGACCGTAAACGTCCCTCTGTGCAGATATTGGCAAGCGTTCATGCTAGCTTCCTGTTGGTTTTGCCCACCATCAAAATAACGCTCGGTCGTTTGTTGAACAACTGGATGTGCTTCTTGGCGGCTTTCTGGTCAACTGCATACCCTTCAGGTGTCCTGTCAGGGATAAAACCGTTCCCCATGAACCACAGAAGCGCATATTCGGTCGGATAATCAGGCGTATTGTCGATATGTTTGACGGCGACGATGTTGCGCTGTTCCCCGACAAGAAGCGCGCCATATTTACTCGGGTTGGACGTTTTGCTCAGGATGCCGCTCCAATGGGCGCTGTCGTGGTCGTTTCGATGGTCAGCCATGTCGTACGTCATGCGTTGCGGTCGCATTAGACCGCCTGAAACAAGATTGCCGCAGGGTTGCCGATTCTGAACGAAACGCGACATCCGCGTTCATCGAACCAGCCCGAGAAGATACCGTTCTGGACATTTTCCTTGATGGTTGCGAATGTTGCATCACCGACAAAACGCGGTGTGACAATGTGCGTGGTTTCTTTCGTGTTACCGATATAGCTCGTGACTTCGTTCGTCCCCGACATAGTAACCCCCTCAGATTGGTGCATATGTGACAGCTCCACTTGGGGACTGTCTGACTGTCTGACTGTGTGCGTATCTGTTAGCGCGTGCTACCCTGCGATGCCGCGAGCCAGCTTGAGCGTGGACGCTGCCTGCTTGGCGTACCAGCAGACGGTCTTTGAATTGAAGCGGAACCCCTGCGCCTTCATTGCAGCGCGGATGGTGTTGGTCGGAATACCGTTGAAGAACAGCTCGACGCCATGCTTTTCGGCGTTCAGAACCATCGTTGCGGCGGTTGCGACAGCCTTGGGCGTGGGTGCATGACGCGCGGTCACGGCTTCGTACGCGAGACGAGCAGCCTTCGCACCCTTCTTGTCAGCGGCGTTCGGGACGTACTTGGCGACTGCGGCAGCGTCCATGCGTGCGTCCAGCGTGCTCGCCTTGCTCGCGGTTGCGCGTTTCGCGGTTGCGGGCGCGGCTGTAGGCGTGCTGTGCGTGAGAGCCTGAAGCAAAGCGTCGAACTTCGCGTTCTGTGCGGTGATGAGTGCGGCTACGGTTGCGTTAGTCATGGTGAGCCTCCTGTGAAGCTTATGTGAGGGTTTGGACAGCCCTCTGCTGTGGGCATTGCTGCCGCACATACGAGCGTAGCAACACGTCCGCATGTGTAGGAACAAAGCCATAACGTTCACCAGAACAGGGCATAAAGGTCGGCCTAATGCTGTACTGCGATACGGTTCCAAAGAACCCTAAATCGCTGTTGACAACAGGGTTTGCGGTTTCGCCGTGCCTGTATGCGCCTGTTCTGTATCGCGCCAGCCATGCAGCCACAAGCTCGTTCCCTGTGTTGGAGTTCACCTACCCATGCTACCAACGCGGGCTGTGTGTTTGTATGACTGTTTGTAGATGTTGGAGCTTTGACTTGCAACCATATCGACATCACAATATGCAGCCAATGGTTTGCTATTAGGGTATAGCTACCCATTAGAAGTGAACCATATGAAGTCGGGTTGTAGCACAACAAGGTCAGGACATAGTCACCCATACGTTCGGGGCTGTTGGATTTGTCAAAAGCAAGCAACCAATAGGCAGGAAACACTACACCTTGACAGGATATAGTGACTCGTATATGACGGTTCCAGTGAACCCTAACACATACAACCTATAGACAGTCTGACCCATTAGAAGGTTGTCGCTTCTGACCTTGTTTAGTTGTCAATGAACAGTCCTACTCGTCACAGAAGGACGTTGAGTGATACTACCTCATGCTCGTGCTAGTATTCATCTCAAGACAATGAGACACTAGCGAAGCACTCCGCATTTTCACTCGTGCGAGCTGAGCGGCTCGCTTTCTTACTCCTTAATTGTACAACTAGCTATCTTGAAGCTGGGGGGATTGATTAATACTGACGTTGCAGGCTAGTTGATGGTCTCCTAGCGACGTCTGTTAAGTTATGTCATTACCTACCGGGGAAGCTATGTCTTGCGGGAATGCTACTCTGCTTGATTCCTAGCAATAGTTGTACCCAGTTAAATGAAAGCCAGTCCCGATGCTGTTGTACTATTGTAGTAGTACAAGCGGACAAGAAGTAGAATCGCCGGAGAAAGGAAAGTCTCCTGACCCCCCCAAAACCTGCCTTCCGCTAGTTCTGATGCGGGGGTCTTTTGGACGGGCGCTTCCAATTTCTCGGACAGCAATATGTTGACATTGAATAATTATGATTTGGCGCAAGGGGGATATTAAAGAATCCAGTTGTTAAGTCATTGGTCAAATACGGAATCTGGAACCGCGCAAATCTTTTCTACCATTATTTACTTCTCTCTTAATATCTAGTTCTTTAAAAGATAGTTCTTTTAAAAGAACCCCATCTCCAGTGGTGTAAGTAATATATTAGGTACGTACGTCCTTACCCAATGATGCCTCTTCATAACGACGCAAGTTCATAATGTCATAATTACTGACTTCCGCAAAGACGCATCATCACTACCATAGATACCCCTTCTGTTCTCTACAGTGGAGAGGACAACTATCTTATGGGCGGGGTTTGCTCTCCTTTTCCCCGCCCGCCCTTGTGGGCTTTTAGTTCAATCGGGAGAACTCCTGTTCTGCAAGCAGGCGATGAGGGTTCGAGCCCCTCTTAGTCCACCATACGAGCATGTCGATTATCTAGTAAGTCCCCTGTCCCCAAAACAGGAGAACCCTGTGCAAATCGGGGCGAGCTCGCCATTTGAAAAGGGCAAAAGGGAGAGAGATGGTAGGAATCACAGTAGAGCGTGTCTCGAAAAAGAGGATGCACGAAGAGTGGGTCAAAGCCGGGGGAGATGAATCAATGACGCCCGAAGGTCTGACTCTTACGCCGAAAGAAATAGCCCGCAATCCTATCAGGGGAAATGGAAAGATTGAAATCTTCATCCAAGAAAAGATGAAGCAAGACCTCTCCAGAGAAACCATCTTCCACGAGATGATGCACGTTTCTCAGTTTCTCTGTGGATGTGAAATCGACGAGAAGATGTCTATCGAATGGGCGAAGTTTCTTACGACGTGGCTGAAGGAAAGGAAGAAGGAATGACAGAGCGACAGATGTTTCTCCTGTTCGCCCTCTATCTCGACCTGCAAGATGGTGGTGAAGGTTTGAAGTTGGAATTGCCGAAGCGTCCTGCTCCCCCAATTCTTCCCGACCCGCTTCCATATGCGTTAGTTCCACCTGATAGATACAAGCGTCGGGACTCCGAGTGAGCCGACGTAACGATAGCGCTCGCTGCCAATAACTCGAGCGCAACTTTAGTCCCCACGTAGAAAGCCGACTGCGCGCCCTCAACCTCATCGTAGTACACCGAGAGGCAGAATGAGGCTAGTGGTTAGGAATGAGATGATGGTAAGGCGACCATCGGGGACTTTATAAATCTACTGTGGGGGAACTTACCCCCCCCCTAAAAAAAAATCGCGAACTTTCTTTTGAACCCACAAGTAATACTTGTAAGTTGCTCGGTCTGTCTGCCGCACAGAAGTTAAATGAGAGGCATGGACGCCCTCTGCCGAGAAGAAACGAGCCCCGCAAGCTTCGAGCTACGGGGACTATTCCGGGATTCGGTAGGCCACCGATAGCGCCTTGGCGCGAACCCTTTCGCGAGGCCAAGAATAACTCGCGAATCTAGAGCCTCATGTGCCACGCGCACAAAGAGTTCCCTTGTCGATGCAACGAATGGTCGGCAACCGCATTTGTATTCCCCACGGGTTCGTAGCTTTTTATCCCGCATCTAGAACTTCACGTGGGCCAATAACTCAGCGGCAGAGTGACCGCCTGTTAAGCGGTTTGTCGGGTGTTCGACTCACTCTTGGCTCGCCACATGACTAGGGGCAGCTATCCCTGCCCCTAGTCCATCCTTGGATAGAAGGAGATTAATGCCATACAAAGATATAGTAAAGAGAAAGGCTTATGCAAGTAAATGGCAGAAAGATAATCCACGAAAAGAAGAGCCAGAGCAAAAGAGAATTCGTAACCTAAAACTTAGGTATGGAATTTCCGTTGAAGACTATGATGCAATGTTTATTGAACAAGACGGTAAATGTGCAATTTGTGGAAGAGAGTCTACCGATAAATGTTTATGCGTAGACCATAACCATAAAACGGGAAAGGTTCGGGGGCTCCTGTGTCAGCGGTGTAACGCCCTACTGGGATTGTTAGAAAATCATCCAGAAATGCTTGTTCAGGTACAAAATTTTTTGTTCCTATAGTCTAATGAAAAGAGCGGCGGTCTGTTAAACCGTAGGTCGTAGGTGCAATTCCTGCCGAACTCGCCATATGTCCCTTCGTAACTCAGTGGCAGAGGAAATTGTTGCCCCGGTTCGATTCCGGGCAAGGGACATCCTATCATCCTCCAACAGAGATTGAGAGACGCCGTTGCCGTCACCAGTGCGTAACGGGCCGCTTTTCTGCTGGTGCAATTCCAGCGGGGATGCCAAATGTGTTTAAGGTTTACCGCCGTGGATAATGGTGCAAATTCTTCCCGCAATCATGGCAATAGGGTGCGACACGGTGAGAGTCCAAGCGGCACTTGGCGGTCATGTTCAAATTGCTCGGTGGTGCAACAGTAGCATCAGAGGCTCATACCCTCCGGATTCGGGTGCAACTCCCGACCTGAGCGACCATATGGGCATGGGGTAGTGGCAACCTCCGTCGCTTGGAACGATGAGTCCCTAGTCCGATTCTAGGTGCCCGTACCATTTGTTTATTCCTACCATTTTGCTGACCTCAGCAATATGGTCATGAACACCACATATGGGGTTTATGTCTAGTCCCAAGACGGGTTGCTTCCGCAAAGGTCTAGGTTGGGTGCGCGCTGTAACATACCCAAACCCCGCCCGTTGATGCGTAGTGTAATCGGCAACACCCCCGGCTCTGAACTGGGAAAGTCTAGGTTCGAACCCTAGCGCATCAGCCAATATTCCCCTGTCGTCTAAAGGCAGGACAAGGGCCCTTGAAGCCCTGTATCTACGTCCGATTCGTAGTGGGGGAGCCATTATTCATATCAATTCTGCCAGATTGCAACAACCGCCCGTTGGTCTGAAGAACCCCGGGCAAGAGCAGTCCGACTTTCCGCAGGTTTTACCGACCACAGCACCACAAGGGGGTGAGGACGTTCTAACATACAAAAAACTACTGTTTATGCACGTTTTGGCTGATTTGTGCCAAAAGCACTGACTTTTTGGTTCAAATGAGCTGAAAGTGGCTCAAATAGTGGGTAACAAAGGAGAAAACAACATGGAAATTACCAAAACTACGACAAAAGCGTTACTTATGGAAGCACTCTTCGACGCCGCAATGCTCACAAGAGACGCGGCAGTCCTTCTCGAACATGGGGACAGAGACGCAGCACACAAACTGTTGGAACTTGCAGACAGTATCACCTTTCCGATACAGCTTCTGCTTTCCGATTTAGAGAAGGTCGAGAAGCTCCCCGACGTTCCGGTGAGAGGAAAACCTGTCATCGGCTTCGACTTCGCGTCCACAATAAACGGAGACACCGATACGGTAATTATTGCCACCCCATCCGACGACGGGAAGACGTGGAACTACCGGCCCATACTGAAAGAGGGGCCCTTCCGCTTCAGCGACCTGAATGCGAAGGATTTCTCGACCACTTCCGGTTCATCCTTCACCCCAACAGTCACCCTTACTAAGTAGTCATCGCCCTCTACACCGAGGGCTTCCCCGTTCCGGGGGTTAAATGCGCCATAAGGGGAGCCAATCGTGCTCCCCGGGCGATTCACAAGGAGTCCTATGAAAAAGACCTTCATTGAGAAGTTCGATGCTCAAGGGAAGGCCGTAGTCCTCGATTACGCCGCAAACCATAGTTCCCGGGAGACTGCTGCCTTCATTCAGAAGCAGTTTGGCGTCTCGGTCTCGTATGTGACCATTACCGCTATGATAAAGCGTCACTACGCCCAACTGCCAACGGAAGTCAAAATCATCAAGTATCAGTCGGCCAAAAACATCTTTGCGATACAGACGTATCTCATGGAAGTGTTCGAAGGCTATAAGGTAAAGGTTAAAGACATTTCACTGTCCGATGCCATCCGCGCACAGTACCAGATGGGCGCAGTCGAACTTGGACTCAAGATTGCCAAGATAGCAGCCGAGGTCATCAAGACACCGCTCGCTGCAACGTCTTCATCCGAATCATCCACCGTACAGGAAGTCGACAGTATGGGGTGGGCGAAGACCCTTGACAGCACTCCTGATGAAATTGTCGAGGGTGAAGGCGTCGAGACAAACGAAAGCGTTGCCGAGGAAGAACCCTCCAAAGAAGAACACTGATGGCATCGCAGTTAGTCTACAAGCCTCAGTGGTATCAGGTCTCCTTTCACAAGAGCCTTGCCTTTGTGCGTTCAGCGTTCGGCGGTCGTCACTCGGGCAAATCAATGGCTGGCGTCAACGAAGCAATCAGGGCAGCAACAGTCGGCATACCGGGTATCCCGGCTCCTAATATCGGTTTATGCGTCTCCCCCACGAAGGAGTTGCTCGAGGGCGACCTTGTTTCACTCTTTCAACAATATCTTGACTACAGCCTTGTCAAGAAGTTCACCAAACACACCATCGTCTTCACGAACGGCTCCGTCATCCATCTGCGTTCCGGGTTCAAACCCGATGCAGTCAGGGGACTCCATCCTAACTGGGCGTTCATTGACGAAGCGGCCTATCTTGAGACGGGCGATGTCTTTCAGAATATCTTGCTCGGACTCCAACAGGGCGGTCGTATTTGGATAGCGTCGACGCCAAAGGGGTTCAACTGGGCATATTACCAACTCTTCCTTCCGTGGAAAACGGCGGTAGAGAACGGAACCATAGATACCGCGCAATACGTCGCCTACTCTTGGCATTCGGATATGAACCAATACCGAAACCAAGACATGCTCGACAAAATTATCGCTGCTATCCCCGACGAAAAACGGAGACGACAGGAACTCGATGCTGAGTTCATCTCCTACGAAGGTCAGGTTTACAAGGAACTTGATGTCGAGATAGTCGCAGCAGCCCCTTCCTACGTAGAACACGTTGCCATTGGATTTGACTGGGGGTTTGTCCATCCTTCCTCTTTCCAAGTCCTCGGAGAGCGAGAAGGTGTGGTCTACCAACTCGAAGAAGTCATGTTATATAGCGCAACTCCGCTTCGCGTCTCTGAAGAAGCCGAACGGCTGTCGATAAAATATGGATGGCCGCGCATCTTCGCCGACCCCTCTGCTCCCGGCATCATGGCAGAAATGGTGCAGTTCAATCCAAGAATCCGTGTCGAGAAAGCCATGAACGACGTCCCAGTTGGCATCGGCAAGTGCGATGACGGATTCCGCACCAATAAACTCAAGATTTGCAACGCCCCTCGCTTCTTGGAAGAAAAGAAGGGATACCACTGGGTAGGGGACAAAGTGTTCAAGGAGAACGACGATTCCTGCGACGCTTTGCGTTACGGATACTGCGGTATCGAAATACCAGACAACTCGAAAATCATCATCGTCGATACTCGAACAGCAGACGGTTTCAATATCGGAATGCCAATAGTGCGACATGACGACATTGCGATAGAGCACAGTTATGGAGAGTGGTAATGCCAACAACCCCTAGCACTAAGACACCAAAGAAAGTGACAGGGGGCTCGACCTCGTTTATCCCGGGAACGACCGCGTCACAGGTGGTCGCAACAAAGGCGAAGATACCGAAGCCGAAGGGCTCCCTCATCGGCGCTGTTGATGCAAACAACCCGGTTGAGGCGAACTCCAAATGGACTTTTCCAACTTCTATTACCCTCGTCAATGAGATGAGCAGCAGGGATTCGGCAATAACCGGATTCCTCAATTCACTCAAAGACCCTATTACGACAACCAACTGGCGTGTATTAGGAAAAGATGAAACACAGCGCGCCTTCATAGAGGACTGTCTGTTCAACAAGAACAGATGGTATTCCTTTCTCAACTCTGCCCTATTTCATCTCGATTATGGGTTCTATGCGTTCGAGAAGATTTGGCAACTCATCGACGGACAGTGGAACATCGTTGGACTCGAACCACGTGTTCCTGAGACGATACAGGAATTTATCTTCGACCAGACGACATGGCAGGTTACTGGCATCCGGCAGACACTGGGTTCCGGTACGAGTGTGGACATTCCTCTCGAGAAACTCGTCGTGTTTGTCAACAAACAGAAAAACGACAGTCCGTATGGAATGTCTGTCCTGCGCCCGCTGTACAAGGATTACGTCCTGAAACAGCAGACAGAGGAATCAAAGTCGATTGCCCTGTCCAAGAACGGACTAGGAATCCCCGTCGTGAAAGTTCCGCAGAACATCTCTCCAGCAGAAGAAGCAAAGACCGGAACAAACCTCGGGCGCGTCGCAGACGGGCACATCAAGTATTTCATCGAGAAGGGTGAGACTTCTTTCCGCTTTCAGGGCGTGGAAGGGGCGATACCGGATGCAGACAGTTTCCTTCATTACTTGAAGGAGGGCATCTACGGCTCGCAGTCGCAGAACATCTTCAACATGGGCTCACAAACATCTGGCGGGTACGACGTTCTCATGACCGCAATGTTCCTGCGTATTTCGTCCATAGCTAAGTACATGTCGGAAGTCATTGAGAATCAGGTCATCAAACCAATGATTCTTGTCAATTTTGGGCCGCAAGTCGAGTACCCAAAGCTCTCCGCGACTGTCATGTTTGGCAAAGACCCAATCGCGCTTATCAACTCTATTTCTCAGATGATTGCAACAGGAACGCTGGCTCCGACACAGGAGCTTGTCGATTTTGTCGGTTCGCTCTTGGAGCTGCCGGAAGGGAGTGTAAAAGTTGGAACAGGAAAAGTTAGTAATGCCCCCGGAAACGGAGACGGAAACCAAAACCCTGACGGAACCCCCGTCGCAGGAAAGCCCGGAGACAAGTCAGGAAAACCTGTCGCCGGAAAACCCGGAGTTAAACCCGCAGTTAAGCCAGCAATCAAGCCCGCTCCAAAGCCTAAAGGATAACATGTGGGCGAGCCTCGGAGAGTTGGAAGTCGAACTCGTCGAGGGAAAGCAGGTCATCAAACCCGTCAAGGTTCTCAAGACCGGGCTGTATTCGTATTGGTCGAAGGACGACATGAACATCAACAAGGATGTCATCCGTCAGATGGTCACGAACTTTCACGACGGCGTCAAGCCAAAGAAACCGCAGAAGGTTCCAATCGACTACAATCACGGTTCCCTTCAGGAGGGTGACGGAAGGGCCGCAGGTTGGATTCAGGACTTGGAGTTCGACGAAAAGTCGGGCTGGTTGCTTATGTATCCCAAGTTTACAAAACGCGCTCAGCAACTCATCGCTGACGAAGAGTACAAGTACACGTCCGCAACCTTCGCGCTCGAGGGGATGGACAACAAGGGTAAAGGCGTCGGGGCGTATCTTGCGGCTGTGGCACTGACCAACCGTCCATTTATTGACGGTCAGAGCGGTATCGAGTTCAAGGACAACACAGAAGTACCACCTATTCAACCCATCCTTCAGGAGGAATCAATGGAGAACGACACCAAGGGCGTTACCGTCGAGATGTTCGAGGCAATGAAGACCACGAACGCGACTCTCGAAGCCAATTTCACCGCAGTAAAGAACGAGAACGCCGAGCTCCGGGAGAGCGTCACCGCTCTTGTGAAGTCGGCAAAGCACGACAAGGCTGTCGCGTTTGCAGACAGCGCCGTCATCGGGAACAAGGTTGCCCCCGTTGAGCACGACCTCTACGTCGAACTGTACGAGAACAACGCAGAACTTGCAACGAAGCTTGTTGCAACTCGCACGGCTGTGGTTCCTGCTGGACGTATCGGCGAGAACACCCCCGCTCCCGAGACCAAGTTGTCCGAGTACGACGAAATCGTAAAGCTGGCAACCGCGAAGAATATCAGCATTGCTGATGCTTCTATCATGTTCAAGGAAGGCAAGTAATGAATAGCTCAATCGCACTCATCCAGCACGAAAAGATTGGAATGCTCGTGGCCGTCGACATCAACAGCGATGGTGAGGCTTGTCTTCCCACTGCTGGTGGCCGGTTCATCGGCGTCTGCCAGAGTCCCATGCCCGAAATCGGACAGGCCATTCCTGTCAATATCGAGAGGTGCATTGTTGTTGAGTCTGGCGGGGTTTACGCCGCTGGCGATTACCTCGCCGTCGACGCTGCGGGCAAGTTTGTGGCGTCTGCCTTAAACGCACCCACGAATACTGTCGCTTTTGAGGCTTCCATAGCCGCTGGCGACAGAGTTCAGATTATCCGTCTGTAAGGAGGACGAGACATGTTCGATATTAGACTGATTCCCCACAGAGACCCTCTTCAGACCGACGTCTACAACGAGTACAAGCCGCAGGGCATGTACATTCAGGATTGGAAGGCAATTCCTCACCGCAAGGTCGATGCACTGACTTCCGTATTTGCCGACATGGCCTATACCTCATCCGAGTGGAAGGGGGAATGGACGTGGGGTGCCGAGATTCAGACCCTGTTCGAAGACATCGGGGGTAACAAGACATTCAGCGTTTCCATGTGGGCGCGAGGTCTCTCCATCAATGCCGACAAGCTCAACGAGCTCATGCCCGCATGGTTGGCTCAGATTGTAAAGAACGACGCAACTACGGCTCTCAAGCGCACCATGCAGACACTCATCGAGCGGAAGTACATCTCTCTGCTCACGACTCCGGCAAACTACGCTACCGGATTCACGTCTATTCCTACCGTCAAGTGGGACGCCGCCAGTGGTTCGACTGTTCAGGCCGACATCATCGCGGTACTTCAGAAGATGTCCAAGCTCGGTCTAAATGTGACACACATCATCATGCCACAGGTTGTCATGGACGCCCTCACGCTCAACAGCACTCTTATGACCGCGTTGCACGATGCGTCTGTCCCTGAGTTCATCGTCACCACGGAAGTCCTGCAGAAGTTCACGGGCATCCTTCCTTCGATGATGTTCCATCCGCAGGCATTCTCCTTTGGACGTCCCCGCGCCATCGACATGAGTCAGGGTGCAATGGCTAATCAGAATCAGATTTGGACGGACGACGTTGTCTTCCTTCACATCGAAGATGCTGGCATGGGAACATACCCGTCCATCGTCGCTCTTGATTACCTCGTCCCCACGATTCAGCAGCTTCCGTACAACCCCGAGACGCTGGACACCAAGTTCATCGCTCGCCAGTCAACGACCCCCGTCCTCTTCAACAAGGATGCGGCCTATCTGCTTCACGACGTCCTCACCTAAATATGTACTGCTCGGTCGACGACATCAAGGCGTACTGGTCGTCTGACCAATTGCGGAACAAGCAACTCCCCCCAACAGGGGAGCTGCTTTCCCTTGCTGCTCAGATTGGAGCGGAACTGACAGGATTGATGAAACTGTACGGCTATTCCATTCCCGTCATAGACCTCGACTTGCTCGCCTACCTCAAGACGGCGAATGCGATGGGGGTCGCCGCTCTCGTCGATATTAAACTCCGTCCCGCAGGGGAAGCGATGGTCAATGACCTCGAACAAAAGTACAGGGAAATGAAGAAGGCCCTAGCCGACAACGTTTATCGCGATTCCATCTATGTCATCCCCGATTGGGCGGTGAATACATGGTAGTCGACTTCATCGACGAAGTTCGGAGGCTCCTACAGGACTTCCCGAACGCGCGCACCAAACAGATTTCGAACTGTCCTGCCATCGTCCGCATCGAGTATGCGCCCGTGCAGGACGTTACCATCTATCTGAACGGCGTAAAGACGACGACCGGGTTCACGCTCGACGCTGACAACGGCATCATCACGTTTGCTACCGCGCCTGCAGTGCTCGTCACCATCAACTACAAGACGGTGTGGTTTAATGATACCTCCCTTGAGCGGATGGCGGTGATGCGCCCGCTGGACGAAGACCTCGTCCGAGTCGATTCAAACAAATGGCGGTTCCTGCTGCCTGCTGCCCCGGTGTACGTTGAACTGACTGACGAGAACGAAGCGTTGGTAACAGCGACGTATGAAAACGGGGCTTTTTCTATTTCTACGACTGAACCACCGACTTCCCCCACCAAACTGCACATTACTGGAACTCAGTGTGACCTCTTTGGCACGGTCGCAACACTCTACATGATTATGGCAAGCGACATCGATGGTATCCGTCGCAAGATGGGAACAGACGTCGCCTACGGTGACTATGCAGTCATGGCTGCAGCGTTCAGGGAACAGGCAAAAGCCTATCTAGGATTTGGCGGTATCCGGTAATGGCAACAAGGACTGGTGGACTTCAGCTCGACATCCACTTCAAACCGCATGAGCTGCACGGTGTCCACCAACTTTCCTCACTTGGCATTCAAAAACGGGAACCCGGGACATGGGGGTTCCAAAAAGACGACACGAACGAATCCTTTAGTGAAAAGCCCGATGAAGAGTCCCTTCAATCCAATATCTTCAATGCTTCAGATACCTCTTCCGAAGAAACTGACCACGGAAACGTCACTGACGAAGGGTGTATGCAGGACTTTCGCTATGAATTTAGCAGACAAGTCGCCGCAAACTACGCACAGAAAGGGCACTATTTCGGATACTCCTCTGAAGAGTGTACAGTAGCACTCGAGAAAGCCTATGCAAGAAAGGTTGTCAAACTCAATCACGCATTGCGAAATGCAGTTTTGTCATCGCCGGAGGGACGACCTGCGGGAGAGGGTATTCCCGCGTATAGTGGAACGTTCATCTATTCTCTTCTTCTTTCATCGGTCGCATACCTCGGTCAGGAAGGAATTGGCGACATCGTTACCGCAAGCGTCACGGCATTGAACCTTCGTAACAGTCCGAGCGAGAGAAAAACATACTCTCGAGACATGCTCACGGCAATGAAAACGGTTCTTCAGTCGAGTCCGAAACAACAATCCGCTTTTGTGCGAACATACGCCAAAGTCATCGCAACGGCAAAACCGGAAAAAGTGGATGCACTCCTGCACAGTATTACTGGACAAGTTGTACGGCGTATCAGTTCCCGGGCTATCATCGCTGGTATTGGAGAAATGACCACAGCCAACATCAAAAAAAAGTTCGGGTCGCTCTTTACACAACTCTCCGATAGTCTCGACCCCGCAAAGATGAAGGCTGCAACTACTGCAAAAATCACCCCTCTGTTACAAAAGAGAGAACAGCTTCTCGGTGACATGGCGGCTGCGGAAGAAGACGATACGCTTGGCGACTACGATGAACTTCGCGCTGAGTTCGACGTCAACAATGAGAACATCGCCATGCTCGCAAGGGCCAATGGTGATACGGCAAGAGTAAATGCCCGTCGAAAATATGCGCAAGTTAAACGTCTCCTTCGAACTGGAAAAGGGAAAGGACTCCTTGATGAGAAGGGGTGGAAATACCGTCTCGCTGCCACGGCTGGTGCGCGGAACAAGGTTCCGACTACAGGACTTATGGGGTACAGGGAATCAGGAACACTTCCCCTCTTTTCTGTAAGTACGGGGTGGAGCAAGGATGCGAAACAATGGGGAATCTTGTGGCATTGCAACATTTTGGCTCAACCGAACTACTCACGGAAGATAGAACAAGGTTATCAGAATTGGAGTGGCGGTTATAAACCCATCGAGATGATGGCGAACTATGTGAAATCCAACGAATTTCTCGAGGACTTCCGGCATTTTCTCTACCCAAGGGGTTCATGATGAGATTAAAAGACATAGAGTACAGTCTCTACCGAAGACTCGAAGAACTCGGCTTCAAGACAAACAAAGACGTGGACAGTGACATCGGATTTTCCCTAGCTCTCACTGACGTGTCTAGGGCAAAAGTTACCGTTGGTGGAAAGGGTATGGAGTTTACTGCATACTTTGTCGTTATTGGGACTGCAGATACACACGAGGCAGCTCTCGACCTGTTAGATGACTATCTCAGTGCCCCTGTCAACGTGAAGGGACTGTCGGTATACGAGACCTATACGATGACGGAAGTCTTTGATGTCGAGGTTTCCATCGAAATTGACGGACACGCGACTGTCGACCCGGTTGATGGGCGCAGTTTCACAGATGGTATCACAGTCAGTATCATCACTCTCTCTTAGGAGGAAAGAATGTCAATAAAGTATTCTACTGGTGAGTGGACTAAGGTCTACATCGCCAACGGTAAGGGCAAGCACGCTGAAATCAAGATTGCGACCAAGTTGGATGCTTCACAGAAGCAGACCACCACACCCGTCAAGGCTATCGGAGACCAAGAGATTCCCGTCGCTATGGTAACTGAACTCGGCGAAGTTTCCGGCTCCATTCCCGTCATTTTCACTTCAGACACTACGTTTGAGGCACTTGTTGTTGACGGCGACCCGGCGTCTCCTCCCGTCACATTCTCGCTGTCGGATGTCGCCCCCGTCTGTATCGCCCGCAACTTCATGGACAAGGTGACCAAGAAATACTTCGCTGCGGATTGGATTACCAATGCCATCATCAACAACAGCGGCACGAACGTCGCAGTCGGTGGAACACTCGCTGCGGACTACTCGTTTTCCGGCCTCAACATGTACAGTTTCAAGAACTCTGTCGGCGGAGCTACCCCCGAGGGTTGCCAGATTAAGTTTGCAACGGGCATTCTGCCCATCGACGCAATCGAGTGGAAACCCGGGCGCAAGTTGATGCCGTGGGGTCGTGACGACAATGGTGACGAGCTCGTGTATGCGTATTCGGCGGTTGACGGGTTCGCGAAACTCACCACTGGTGGCGTCGACCCGATTCCCGCCGTTGGCGACATCATCGCTTACCTCTCAAGCACTCCGTAAGCAAAATATCCCGATATAACGTAACTATGGCAGCTAGGGTAGGCGTTTCTCCTATCCGAAGAGCGGACAATCTGCCGCCTGCTGCCACTTCGAATATCTGCTCAAAGGAGAAAAACACACTATGGATTTGGGGAACTTAATCACAGGAAGGTTGCCATTAAACCTCCCCCTCGTTTACGAGGGTTTGTTTTTGAACACGCCTAAACACATCGACTACATGAAGACAGTTTCCTTCATGGCTCGGTACAAAACGGTAGCAAAGGAGAGTCTACTGACGCTCGAAAGTATGCTCCCCGATGACTTCTATGACATCAAACAAGAGGCAGAAAAGGAACGAAGAAAAGTAGTCCTGACCTTGTCTGAAGGGGATACGCCTGATGAGCGATTCATCCACTCGCAGGAAGAGCTCAATACCATGTCATCCGAAGAACTGGAAACTTACCAGAAGTATCTGTCAAAACAATATACTGCCATGACAGATGCCCTCGAGATGATTCCGGTCTACCGCAAATGGCAAGTCTACAAATTCCTTCGTGAATGCGCGTACAAGAAGACGAAGGAATATGAACTTGCCCGTATTCAAAAGGAAACTCTTTTTGCCGTCACGTCGACCAAGGAAGATGGCACTCCCTATTTCACAAGTATCGAAGACGGCGTTGCTAAGCTCGAGGAACTATCAGAGGAATTGTTTGCGAGGGTTCTCGAGACCTTCGACTCAGTTTATACTGGGGAATCGCCTAGTTTTTTCTAAAGTTCCTTGACGACAGTGAGTGGCGTTCGCTCAAGGAGACCATTGCAGTCACCAATCCGAATATCGCCCTGCTAAAGAGTATGACGAGCATGTATGACAGTCTCGACCAGTTGGAAGAGAAAGACCAGCCGCCACAGTACATCTTGTGGCATTTCGAGCGCGTACAGTCGTTCGTCGCTCTCTATGGCAAGAAATTGGAGTGACCTATGTCAGAAGACGGAAGATTCACAATGGACATCACGTCGCAGGCCGACCTCAGCGCAATCTACAACGAATGGGACAAACTGCTGAGTTATATGGACAAGTCGACCCGTGATAAGCTGACAACAAATAATCCTATCGCCGGACTTCTCAGTCAAGGACTTCCCCTTCAGACTCTTACTGACTCCGGGGCCGCCGAAGCTCTCAGCGTCAAAGTGCGAAAGAATCTAGAAAAGCAAATCAAGAGTCTTACTTCTCCCAATATCACGGACTATACCTCGGAAGTTCGACAGGCTCAGTCAAGTTTCATAACAGACAGATACAATACTCCCCCGACCGTAAGTGGTACGACTGCCGAGTGGAAAGCCGCCTATAATGCGGAACAGGAATATGCAAAAGAACTCAAAGCCCGCGCACAGGTTCTTATGGCTTCTCCCGATACGTCTGTACAAGAGTTCAAAGACCTTGCGGACAATATTTCCGTGTTCCGGAGAGAGCTCACCAACCTCACGGCGGCAGCCGCTGGACAGGGAAGAACTGGAACGGCGGGAAAATTTACTGCTCTCGACAACGCGACAAATACGGGTTCTCAATTTGACCTTGTAACGGCCCGACAAGATATCCTCGACCGCGCAAAATATATTAAACGGGCGGATGATGACTATAACCGTGAACGGGCTGGTTATCTAAAAGAAAACGCTGATTTTGACAAGCAACAGATTGCTGACGCCTATGCCGAGGACAAGGCGCGCGATGAACATCTTTCCGACGAGAAGCACGACGCTTATGCTCAGAACGCCTCTATTGACCTTCAGGCCCGGATAACAGACAAGGCAAGAGCAGAACTTGAGAGTACCATCAGCAAAGAACATATTGCTGGCATCAAAGAGAATACTCAACTCGACAAGGAGACATCTGAACTCAAGGCGAGCGCAGCCCGAGAAACTCTTCGTCAGAGTCTTGCGGCAACGTCGCCCTCTACTGCACAGTCGGCAGGAGCATTGCCATATCTTCAGTCTGCTATCGCAAACGGCGGTTCTCAAGAAGACCTTCTTAAGGCCGCAAATCAATATGCCTCTTCATTGAGTGATAACGTCAACGAGGCAAATAGTGCTCTCGTAAAGACGCAGGGAAGCAGTCAAAACGTCCTCGGCTCTATGAAGGGTATTTATGGAGCGATGGTCATGTCTCGCGGCATCCTCTATAGTCTCATGGGCGGTCAGAGCGCATGGATGCAACTCGCAAGACAGGGTTCGCAAGCCATCTATTCCTCTGTTTATGCTTATAGTCTTCTCGACGGGCAAGCAAGCAAGGTTACGGGAACACTCGTGAAGCACACGCAAGAGTACATAAATAATCAAAAACTTCTCGGCTCTGTTGCCGCAGCACAACAAATCCTCACCCTTGAAAAAGAGGAGGACTTGGTTACAACAACGGCAATTGGCGCGTTGGAAAACAAGATAGCGTCGGACAAGGGACAAGTTGCTATAGCTACTCTGGCGAAGGATGCCGAAGAAGTTGTCATAAAACAGAAGGTACTTGAAACTGATACAGCTAATTTGCTCGTATTGCAGGAGACTAAGGTTAAGCAGGATGGAATAGTCGCATCTGCTACTGCGAACTTAGCAACAGAAAAACTCGCACAAGGCGCTACTGCCGGAGCCCTTAAAGCCACTACCGCAGGAATAGCCTCAGTCGTCGCCCCCATAATGGGTATTGTCGCCGGGGCAGCGGCTATCGGCATGTTTCTCGCTCAGGCTGTCCAGTGGGTAAAACAATTTCAGATTGCCTCCGAGACCTCGGCTCTTAAATTCCGCGTCCTTGTTAATGAGGCAAGGGGGCTCAATAACGAACTTCAAAAAGCCCCAACAGGAACCATTACAAGTGTAGAACAGTTAATAACATATGCGACTGCTGCAAAGGAAATCAATAAGGATTATCTCAAACTCACAGCAAGTATGGACGACGCCCAAAAAGCGGGAACAGCATTCTGGATGGCGATGGAAAAAGGGCCGGGCACGACTGAGGCTCAGCTCACCAAATTAGACAAACAGTTGGAGCAGATAAAAGCACAAGAAGAGGGGCAAGTCTTCAGGAACCAAGGTTACGTCATGCCTCCCGTTTCAGAGAGTTCGGAAAAAATACAAGATTGGACGATTCTGATAAACGCTCAGAAGGATGCAATCGTTAGTGGAAAAAATCCCCTGCTAGATTACATGAATGCTTTGCTCTCAGTACGCGCGGCAACACAGACTGCAATTAAAACTTCAGGAGATTGGATAACCGCGAACAAGGCATCCTTCTACTCGGTCGTTGAGCAAAGGGCGGCCCTTCTCGACCAAGTTGACGAGACAAAGCACGCAACGGAGGGTTTCGCTGAACTTACAGATGCCGTTGGCGGGCAAGCCGCAATGGCTGCTCAGATGGGTTCGATAAACGCCATTCAACAGTTAATAACAAGAGCAAGGACGTTAGGGGGCGCGGCTCTTGACGCCATTGGCCCCCTAGAAGAACTCCTGAGCGTTATGCAGGGAATTAGTAAAACGCTTAACGAGCCACAAACTCCTCAAGAGATTGCCGCAGTCCTTGCTGAGCATTATGGGGGGCTCACGGACACCTATACTGAGTATAGTTTAAAGCACCCCGAATATAAGGGGTTAGCAAAATCAGTTCAGGCAAAGGCTATCGCCGCAGAAACGGAAAACATCAAGGGTCTTGAAGATTTAGTCAACGGGGTTCCAAGTAAAGAAGTCGCCGATTTTATAGGAGGACACACTTACCAAGCGACCCCTCAAGATAAGAGCGAAACAAATGCGACCTATCAAAAGAATCGGTCTGACCTAGCCGCCGCAAGAACGAGACTCGATGCCCTTCTTCATCCCTCGGCATGGGAACCTGAAAAACCTGCAAAAGTTGAAGATATGACCATGCTCGACTACACGCAGTCGATGTATGAAAACTACAAGACGGCATGGACGTCGACGGGCGAGAAAGACGCGGGTCTCGAGAAACTCATGAAGTCATGGCGCGACAAATATACCAGCGCCCTCCGCAAGGATATTGCAGACCAACAGAAACTTGTTCTGCAATACGGCGGTGACTCACAGAAGGGTATGGTAGCAAACGTCCAACTCACATCCGATACCGCACAGCTTCAGGAAATCCTGAACCTCACGACCAAAATCAAGAATGAGTCTGCGACGTGGTTCAACATTCCGGGCTCCATCATCAAGCCAACAGCATCCATCATCAATCAGGTTTACATCGATGGGAAGTTTGTCACTCAGACAGCCACCACTTCCGCAGCAACCCTTCAAAGTATCGTCAAGGGGGCTATGGCAGACTTTGAACGCACTCATATCACGGGCGCGGGCAATATGCAACAAGACAAACCGGGGACAACATGATTCTTACAGCGCGCGTTTGGTACAAACCGGCGGGGAGCGAAGCATACAAGGAGTTGTTTCCGCTCACAAAACATGATACCGAAGACCCAGTCAACATTACTCTCAGCGGAACCTTCTTAGGACATCCGGTGGCAACTGTTGCCCCGAACGCAACGAAGAAATTTTCCTTTCAGGTCGTTGCTGCGCTGCAACTCCACTCGACCATCATCACCTATCTCATGGACTGCAAGCACTACGGAACACTCTCTATCGGAGACCCCACGGATGCAAAACACGAAGAATATCGCGTTGCAGCTACCGCATGGGCACACTCGAAGAAGGGGCTAACCTATGGAAAACTCCTGTACACCTTCGATATTGCCTTCGAAACCGTAGATGACAACTCATGGAAACAGGGATAATGCTCGACAAGGTTTTCGTCCAGTTCTTTGCTCCACAGGAGAATCCTGACGGAACACAGAACGGGTCGGAAACACTCTCTACCGTCTACCTCAACGAGGGGCTCATCACGAGCCTCTCGGTTGTCTCGACATTCTTCGGGGCTGCGGGAACCACTGTAGCATTGACGTTCAAGAACCCGCAGGGAATCTTTAACCCCGACAAGCATATCGTCCAGAAGAGCATCTTTGGAGATGACTTCCAAGACTACCGCAACCTCATTGTTCCCGATGCGAAGTTCTTTATTGCCAAAGGAACTTATACCGATTTTTGGGCCGGAACAGATGCAAGCCGAGACAGTCGCCTTATCGGGGTCTTCTATGCAGACGATGTCGAATTTGACCTGCTTGGGCAGACCCTGAGCATCAAGGGCGAAGACGGCATGAAGTACCTGAAGATGTCGGCGTATGTCAACGACGAACCCACTGTTCAACGCTTTCCTCTGCCCCTTACGGTCTGGCCGTACAGCGCCATGTGTGTTGGAGACATCGTCCACCATCTGCTCGAGAAGTTTGGTGTCTGGCACTACCATCCGGTTACTCAGGTTATCGCAAAAGATGCTGCAGGAACGCTCTTTACCGACCATAACAACGGATTTTACAAGACCTCCATGTCATTTAAGCGCGGTGCTGCTGACAACGAATATAATGTTCTCGACATAAAAACCATCTACGACTACATCGTCAGTTTAGCAGCGTATACAAACTACCGTTTCTTCTGTGGAAGTAAGTTTCTTGACGGGGACTCGATACCACGTCCTGTTTTCTACTTCCTTCCCGGAGAGCCAACGGCGGCAAATAATGTTCCCTCTCTTGGCAATGCCGAAGATAATGTATTTCGACTGATGGGGACAGACCCGAACCCGCTTCTCGGCCATATTACCGCCATCAAACAATATCACGAGCCATCGGACACGCATGAGCGTCCCATTGCTATCACGAGCCTGAAGTATACCCTCAGCGACAACGATGTGCGCTCGGGGGTTGTTGTCCATATCGGAAGTGAAACGGCCCGCATCAAAAACACGGGTGACTCCTATAACCGCATGAGATTCCGCAAATATCGCATCGGCTATGTTAAAGACGATGGAATCAGCACGGACACGGCATGGAGCAAGGGTGACGCGACTCGCATTGCGGCTTCACTCATGTGGCAGTCCCTCCATTCATATCGCAAGTTCGAGGCATCTTTCACGAACTGGGTGAAGTTCTCGGGGCTGTCGTACAACTTTGACATCGACTACACGGGGAACATCAATCCACTTAATGTCCAGATAGGGGGTCACTACTTTTGCGATGAGGCGACCTTGACGTGGAATGGAATGTTCACGACTTCCGGCAAGTTTTGGTTCCTTGAAAGTATCGCAACGGTGGTCGAACCGCTTGTTTTAGATTTCGTGGACGATGTCTCGGATTACGCTACAGGAGCGACAAGGACATCCATCGCCTTCTCTAATATGGGGGGAAGTCCCTATACCGTGAAGTATTCACTGAATAAGGGAACCCTCACCAACGTTTATGTCACAATGGATACAGATAACCCCATCGGAACCTATGACCTCGACACCCACATTGGGGACACCCTTTCGGTTCAGGTTTTCGGAGGCGGTCTACAATCAGACCTCATCTTCCACGTCGTTTCAGGTATGACGCTTGGTGGCGGGGGAAGGGTAACAACGATGACCGTGTAATGAAAAGCAGAGCAGAACTGTTCAAACAGTTACAACCACACTACCAGACGGAACCAGTCATTCAATCCGTCGACGTTAAAATAGATGCAGCAAAAGCGGGAACTCATGAGGGGACAACCTATTTCGTAGATGCAGCCAAGACTGCGCCAAAAATTGAAGTCCTCTTTGTAAATCGCTATCTTGGGGAACCCGTTATTACCCAAGGGGTCTCGGCTGTCGGGTTTAAGTTGAAGTCCGGCGGCGTTGACATGGTGAATGTTCAGCCTAATGGCCATGCCCCGGCAGGACTTAAGGTCGGAACAATTGTCCACACCGACGGGGGTGACTATAGGATTACGGCAGTAAACACTGATGGGACTTACGTCAGTGTTCCGTATACCGGGGCCCCCACGACCTACACTGACTATGCGGGCGACTGGAAAATGACCATCGCTGGAATGTTTTCAAAAGACGATGTCATTGTCGGGGCAACTCTCTATATCAATCCGAGAGATGTGATGCTGGAGAATTTCGACGCTGGTTCGTACCCCCTACATGGGGCCATCCGTCTTCTTATCTCGGGACTTGCCGCGACTGCAGACCTCGGAGATATCGACGAGTGGGATGAAATCCCCTCTGAATGGAGTACCACCAAGGACTCGAAAGAATATGATACGGACGCCCCTCTCGCCCCTATCGGATGTGTTCTCACTACGGGAACATATAGTCCGGCGGGGGTAGATGCCAAACAATCGGCGCTCATGGCGTGGGTAAAACTCGATTGGACGAAAGTCGTACACAATGACCTCTCGGGTTACAACACCGACATCTTCGAGGATAAAGCCAAGGCGAAGACCTCGGGAACTGTCGTAGAGACAGACTTCATCGGAGCTCCGGAACAAAAGTTTATCGTAGCAAGTCATGAAAACTGCTATTGGGACAACCTGACACTTGATTCGCGCTATTGGGTTCGCCTACAGTCCGTCGACGCTCACGACAACCGTTCAGATTGGTTTGTCGTGGGGAGTATCGACACTGGGAAAGATGGGACAGTTCCGGCGCTTGCAAGCATCACGACAGAACTCTTCCGTCCGAACATCGTCAGAGTCTCATGGGCATATACTCCCGGAACAACGAACGCGAGCAATGTTGGGTCGTACCAACTTGAACGCAAAGAAGCGCAGTACCTCGATACCAATGGCAATGTTATAACCCCTCTTGTATGGGGTTCCTATCCCGTTTCCCCCGCCCCGCACCTTGCCGAGACCCCGGGTTGGTCGTATACGGATACGGGTCTCGACAGAACAAAGAAGTACCTCTATCGTGTGCGTGCCGTCTCCAAGTACAGCCCCACCTACTCGGCGTGGCTCGAGATGTTGGATGCGAACGCCGTTCAGCCGCAGGGCATCCTCAACATGGATGTGCAGGCAAACGAGCTCTATAACCGCCTCACCGTAGGTGGCGTTCTTTCAGGCAATATAGCAAAAGCGGCTATCACCGCCGACAAACTCTATGCCGGGACAATCACGAGTTACCTAACAAACGTCGTCAACAGATTACGTGGTTGTACCGTGAAATTCCTCCCCCCAGTCGGTACAACAAATCGTGTCGATTGGGCTGCTGGCAGCGTCACCCTCGCTAAAGCAACCTATTCGGGGGCAACCCCGTCAACACTCGATGCAACGTGGGGAACTTCTATTCTCTCGGTCAGTGCGGGAACAACATCTAGCATCGCCTTTGGTAACTATTACTACGCCTATGTCACCTATACAGTCGACTCCTATGGCGAACCAACATCTGTCGGAAACGTTCAGTTTGCAACAACGTATCCCATAGGACAGTACGACATTGTTCTTGCCGTCGTTACTTGCGATAGTCAGGGAAGGGTAAACGTCGAAGCTGTTACCGCAACGGGAACCATCATCAATGGCGACCACATCCTCACCGGCTCCATCGACGCAGTAAAAATCCACGTAACGGATTTGTCATCAATCTCGGCAAACATCGGGATTGTCACCTCGGGAATGCTCCGGTCTTCCGACCCTCTCGGTTCCTATTTCGACCTTACAAATGGTAAAATCTACATAAAAAGCGGAAAGGTGTCGGTCGATACTGGGGCCATCTCGACAAGCCAATTAGCCAATGACCTTGTTTGGACAGACAATACAAGAGCAGAAACGGCATATGCTCTTGCCAATACTAAAACTACTGCAGCAGAGGTCGCAACAACGCTCGCAGCCTATGCTACAAAACTGGATATCGCCACCAAAATCACTGCCGGAGAAGTCCAAAACGCAATTAGGGATAATGTCACGATTATCGACGGAGCAAAATTAACAACGGGGTCAATCGCCGCAGGAAAAATACAACTCTACGGCATCACCACGAGTGCACTCGACAACAACGCGGGCTGGACAACCGATGCAGCGGCAAATGCCGCTCAAGGTACGGCCAATGGGGCCGCATCTGCTGCCAGTAACGCTCAAGGTACAGCCGATGGNGCTGCGAGTGCCGCCTCAGTAGCCGACGGTAAGGCGGTGAGTGCGCAAGACACAGCCAGTACCGCTCAGATTGCAGCAGCTAATGCGTTGGCTGTCGCGAACCTAAAAATCGCCGCCGCCGACGTTGCCAACGCAATCAATAACAACGTTACCACCATCGATGGCGCAAAAATAACGACGGGAACGATTATCGCAGGAAAGATACAGCTCTTTGGTATCACCACAAGTGCGCTCAACAACAACGCTGGTTGGACAACTGATGCAGCGGCAAATGCCGCTCAAGGTACGGCCAATGGTGCTGCGGGTGCCGCCAGTACCGCGCAAGCGACGGCCAACGGTGCTTCTTCTGCCGCCAGCACCGCACAGGGAACGGCCAACGGCGCTGCGAGTGCCGCATTAATAGCGGACGGTAAGGCAGTGACCGCTCAAGACACAGCCAACGGTGCCGCCTCTGCTGCCAGTACCGCACAGATTGCAGCGGCTAATGCGTTGGCTGTCGCCAACCTAAAAATCGCCGCTGCTGATGTTGCCAATGCAATCAACAATAACGTTACAACCATCGATGGAGCAAAGATAACAACAGGGTCAATTGTTGCAGGAAAGATACAACTCTTTGGTATCAGTACGAGTGCACTCAATAACAACGCAGGCTGGACAACTGATGCGGCAGCAAATGCCGCGCAAGCGACGGCCAACGGTGCTTCTTCTGCCGCCAGCACCGCACAGGGAACGGCCAACGGCGCTGCGAGTGCCTCTAGTGTCGCGCAGGGTACAGCCGATGGCGCTGCGAGTGCCGCCTCAGTAGCCGACGGTAAGGCGGTGAGTGCGCAATCTGCCGCTAGTGCCGCTTATACCTACGCAGGAAATGCGTACGGCCTTGCTGCTGGCAAAATCGACGCTAACGGTGTCCAAAATGCAATTACATACAATGTTACGACCATCGATGGAGCAAAAATAACAACTGGGATGGTAAACGCTAGGTATGTCAACTCCGGAGCGTTTAGAACTAACTATTACGGAACGCACAGAATAGAACTTACAAGCGGATGCGACGTCAAAAGCGACTACCTCCACCTATATGACACGAACTATGAATACATGTCCTTCAACAGCGGTTATTCCGAGTATGCCTACATAAAGGGTTACGCAAATGATTCTTCCTTGAACATCTATGCCGCAGGTCAGGTGGCAATATCCAACGCATACGGTGTCGGCGTCATATTTCAGAATTGGGCGAATGGTCTCGCCTTATTTTCCGGTGGACTATCGTTGCCGTATGGACGTGGAATAGCGTTTGGGAATGACACTCTCACGGTAAGTAATGGTCACATCTACATAAACGGAAGTTACCTTATCTAAAAGGAGAACCTATGAACGAAAACGAGATAGACATTCTAAAAACAAAATCGGAAATCTTCGACCTCGAGAACGAACAGAAGGGTCTTCAGAACCGATACAATCAGCTTGAACAAGCAAAACAGCCGCTCTATCAGCGGCTGTCGGAGCTCTTGACACCAAAGGAGCCATCCGAGAATAAGGAGTAACTCGTGGACAATCTTGTAAATTTTGGCAAGGCAGTTTTATCGACTAGCTACGATGCCTCGGCAACGAGCATTGTCCTTTCTCCTACAGATTTTGCAAAACTTCCGCAGACAGCGCCCTACAACCTCGTCTGGTGGAACCATACGGATTTTCCATCTCCCGAAGATGACTCGGCAGTTGAAATAGTTCGTGTCACGGGCCTCAACGCGGGAACTTATACATTGACTATCGCGCGCGCGCAGGAGGGGACAGCGGCTGTCGACCACAACACGGCTGACAAAGAGTATTGGTTGATGAACGGTCTGACAAAATCAGTCATGGATGGGATTCAGAGTGCCATTGATGCGAATGTGGTGAAAACTTGGTTAGAACTAGATGTGAACGGGGATTTGATGCCAGCAACCGCGTACCAAACGGGAACGTATCTTGAAGCAGATGTAAATGGCGACCTTCAACCTGTCGCATAAGGAGATATGTGGCTACTAAAAATTTTGTACCAAGAACAGACGGAGAAGGTCAAATAGGAACTGTTGCAAAGAAGTGGGCAAAAGTCATTGCTAATCAAATCACTGTCGGAACAACCGTTATTACCCCAACCGCAAACGTCACAAGTCTCTCAACTTCCACGCCCAATCACCTTCTCATGTTTACAGACACAAGTGGTCAGGTGGTTCAAGATAGCGGAATGGCGATAGCCCCGACCAACAATATCGGTATTGCGGGCCAGATGGGATTTGGCGTCGGTATCTGTCCGGGGGCCTTGCCAACGGGCATGGTGGAACTCAATGGAACTCGTGACCCGACCGCCGACAACTATGGCAACTATCAGTTTTCTGATGGTTCTGCGATGGTCTGGATTCCGGCGTTCTGGTACAAATATGGGACTGGAGCAAATGGACTCGCGGTCAACGTTGTGGACATCAAAGCATTTTCCTATTACGCAGATGTCGCCACAGCCAACGCCGCAGGTTATGCCCTTCACCGCATGTTCTATGATGGCGGGTTTGTTCAGCCGGGCGTGTTCGTCGACAAGTACATCTGCTCGAACAACGGAGGAATAGCCTCCAGCATCAAGAACGGCATCGTCCTGACCAGCGCACAACGCGGTAGTCTGTCGACAGCCATGTATTCTGCCCTGACGGGTGCCCCCGCCAACAACCTCGGAGGTTCGCAAGCCGCAGCCAAGACGAGAGGCGCCAGTTTCTTCGCCAACAGCCGCTTTATTCAGGCTGGACTCGCATTGCTTGCCCTCGCGCATGGTCAGGCCGCAACATCAGTGTTCAACTGTGCATGGTTCATGACGAATAGCATGTTCCCGAAGGGCTGCAACAATAATGCCCTCGGCGACTCGCAAGATGCAACCATCCTCTACGACAGCGACGCGAACGGGACCTACAACGTCGGTAAGACTGGGTCAGCCAACTACTTTGCCAAGACAACTCACAATGGACAGAATAGCGGGGTATGCGACCTGAACGGACTCATTTGGGAAACCGGATATGGCTTATCATCGGACGGGACAAATTTGTTCGTCCTCAAGACTATCAAGGCCATGAAGGAGCTGACAGGCAGCAATACTCTGGCTACTGACTTGTTCGGAGCAACTGGCCTCGCGGCCAACTACGACAATATAGGGGCAACCTATGGAGCAGTGCTCGCGTCCTCCACAGTAAAAAACTATGGTAGTGCCACGCAAGTCCTTTCTGCAGCAGTAAGCGGCAACGATTGGGCGGCGGCCGGTTTAGGCATCCCATTGGTCGGTGGTGTTGGAGGGTCAAACCTCTTTGGCAATGACTATCTGACTGATTATCGGCCTAATGAGTTGTGTCCGATTTCGGGTGGCAGTTGGGACAATGCTTCGCTCGCGGGTTTATGGTCGCTCGATTTGAGCAACTACCGGGCGCACTCGACCGGCGGCATCGGGTTTCGCTCCGCCTTATATTTGTTGTAATCATGTCAGGGTGACGCGGTAGCGTCCACCCATTTGTTCTAAAGGAGACCATATGGGGCGGCACTCAGAAGCGGAATTGAACAGGAAGTTTATCGAGACGGCAAAACTGATGAACATCTATCTCAACCATTTTCCAAAATATGAAAAATATGCTCTCTGTCAGACGATTCGTTCTGCTATGTATGACGTGTATGCCCTGATTGTCGAAACGCAGAAACGATATCATAAGAAGACGACACTGACTACACTGGACATACGGCATGAACAACTCCGCATGTTTGTGAATCTGGCCTACAGTCTGGACTATTTTCAATTCAAGGATGGAACGAAAGAAGGTGGTGAGCCACTGGCTGAACATAGATTTATGGCAATCAGTCGACTCATCGATGAACTTGGCAGAATGATTGGTGGATGGATTGTACACGAGAATCAACGGGAAACGTCTTAAAATGTGTCCGATTTCAGGTGGCAATTGGAACAATGCTTCAAACGCAGGTATATGGACACTCAATTTGAACAACAACCGAGCGAACTCGAACAACAACATCGGGTTTCGCTCCGACTCTGCTTCTCCTCGCATCGAACAATCGAATGGTGGAACAAAGGGAGGCGTTTTCCGGCAGGTTCTGTTGACTGCGAAATCGGTTTATCACTCCATTTCTGGTAGGGCTGGCAACAGTCTCGAACGTCAAGGAGTGAACTTTTGAAGCGTGTTGGCTATCTCTTCGAACAAGCGTTTACCAGGGACAATCTCTATCAGGCATATCTCGATGCCAGCAAGCACAAACACGGGAATCAAGCCTGTTTCAAGTTCGAGCGACGGTTGAGTTACAATCTGGACAGTCTCTATGATGAACTGCAGAGCGGAACCTATAAACCACGACCGTACCTTACGTTTACCGTTTATGAACCGAAGGAACGCAAGATTTACGCTCCGGCGTTTCGCGACTTGGTTGTGCAACATGCCATCTACCGGGTTATCCGTCTAATCTTTGACCGGGCGTTCATAGACCAGTCATATGCCTGTCGAAAAGGAAAAGGAACTCATGCCTGTGCAAACTACGCACAGACAGCATTGACAGCATCACCAGTCGACAGTTATACCCTCAAGTTGGACATCCGCAAGTTTTTCTACCGGATTAACAGGAATGTGCTGCGACAACTCATTGAACGCAAAATCAAGGATAGACGTTTTATCGACGTCATGATGTTGTTTGCTGATTATGGCCAACCAATCGGGATTCCTATCGGAAACCTACTTTCTCAGGTCTATGCCCTAATTTATCTGAATCCGCTTGACCACTTCATCAAACGAGAGTTAAAAGCGAAACGTTATTGCCGATATGTTGATGACTTTATTCTCTTCGGAATCACCAGAAAGCAGGCAGATGAATATCTCGCTCGCATCATTGCCTTCATCAAGACGCTCAGCCTCGAGCTGTCACGCTATACCATTGCTCTCATTAAGCGAGGCGTCAATTTTGTCGGCTACCGTACCTGGACGGACAAACGTTTCGTCCGCAAACGCAGCCTGTTTGTCTTCTCGCGGGCACTGCGAGATGGAAGGATACAAAGCGCCATCTCGATTCTCGGTCACGCCAGAAGGACACACAGCGTACGATACCTCGTCAGAACAATGAAGGAGAAATACCATGATTTACAGTTACCAAAAGCATATCGACAGTTCGCGAACGGTTGAAATTTCCCTACCTGTAGACGGGATGGAGCGTCTCGGGACAGAGCTGGCAACCGTTGATGGCACGACGTATGTGTACGTACCTGATACTGAGACCTTGCCGTTGCAGTCACCGGAAATCACCGTAGAGAGCGTGACATTGACTCCTGAGCTATTGGATGCCATCAAGGCTGCCAGTCCTCATGTGCGGCTGATTAATGCCCGCGTTGTGGAGAAAATCAGAAAGAGATACAGCATTGACGATGAACTGAAACTGTTGCGAGATGCCACGGACGTTGATGCGCCAGCGTGCAGCGCATATGTCAAACAGTGTCGGGCATGGGGAAGGGCTGAAAAAGCGAAGATAGGGTTGGGGACGGGATAAGACGGGTCTATGAGGACAATCGAAAAAAGGAGATGACATGGTAAAGCAGAGAGTAACTGTTCGAGCAAAGTTAGTACAGGAAGACGCCGAAGGGAACATCAAGAAGTATTCCGTCATGGATTCACGAAGGGGACATTCTTTTGAAGTCCCTCAATTTATTCTGCGACTGAGAAACATGGTCGCAAGACGCAACAGGAGGATTTGACAAATATGGCCACAATGACGATTGTAGATGCTGGCAAGGCCGGGGCTGTTCAGAGATTATTCGACACTGGGTTCAATCCCTTCAACTACATTGCGGTTGGTACAAGTTCAATTGCAGTCGCGGCAGCGCAGACAGCCCTTCAGGGGTCAGAAGTCATGCGTCAACTCTGTGCGACAGGTACTGAAATCACCTATACCGCAAACAAGGCAACCATCTCGAAACTCTTCACCTTCAGTGGAAATTCTAGCATCGAAGAGGTCGGCCTTTTCAACGCTGCTGCAGTCGGTGTTATGCTCGGGAGGGGACTGACCGGGACAACCGCCGTTTCGAGCGGTGACAAAATTACGTTCACCGTCGAAATCACCCAATCCTAAATGTACGGGGCCTCCCCTCATGGAAGCGCCCCATTTGGAAGTAAGTCTTCAAGAAACAGAACCCCCCGGTTTTTCACCTATGTAACGACATTCTACCTTGCAGCCACCCTCTTGGGGTTTATCAAAGACCTCCAGAGGGTTCTGACTGCAACAATGTCCTTTGCAGGAACATGGCTGAAGTCCATCCAGCGTTCCACGCACGCGGGGGTTCTCGTTCTTGGGGCGACGATTGTCAAAACTGCGTATCGCGCTTTCGCGGGAGCTCTTGCTCTTGCTTCGACATTCAAGCGGGCTATCGCTCGCACGATAACGGGGGCGGTCGCGCTTGCAGTCACATTCGTCCCTTCCATAACAAAGACGCTCTCGGCAACACTCACTTTTGTTACCAACCACTTCCGTATAGCAATTCGCGAGTTCACCGCGTCCCTGGCCCTCTCGAGCATCAATGCCAAACTCAGGGAATTTGCTTATACCTTGGGAATATCCATCGGCGCGGTCGTCAGCTTTACGAAAACACTCTTCCTAACTGGTGTCATCGGTCTTGGGGGCGCGGTAAGTCGCGAGGTCAACAAGTTACTCTCGATGACGATGACATTCTCTACTACAATTCTCCGCACCTACGAGAGGGAACTGACGGCGTGGATGACGCTAATTGCGGAACTCACCGGGCGGTCGCGCGACCTATACGGAACGCTCACGGCTCAGGTAAACTACATCCGGGAATATACAATAGCCGTAGTGGCTTCATTGACTCTAGCAACTCTAAGCGTAGTCAAGGCATTCTACAGAACGCTTGTGACCACATTATCATTGGTAAGTCCATCGAGAATTGCCCGTCTCCATTTCACACAGGCGACGCTAACCTTCACGACGACCATCACCAAAAACGTCATGCTCTCAGTCACCATTTTTATTTCGGCGGCTGTGACGAAGATGGAGTTCCTGAGAGAGAAACTCTTCACGATAACACTTACCGCCGTTGGCACTATCTCCAGAGGAGCGCGGTTACTCTCGGCTTCTCTGGCGCTTACTGTCACGTCCATTGAAAGAGCCGTCGTTTATTCCCTCGCCGCATTGCTTACGGCTATGGGTACAGTGAATAAGACCGTCGTGAGGAGGGTTGTAGCATCCCTCGCTCTGTTGGGTTCCATTTTCCGAACGTCTGTCGCGAAGTTGTTTGCTGGAACTCTTTCGATTCTGGTTTCGACCAAGAAGGCTATTACAAAAACGATAACGGCATATCTTTTCTTCTTCTCGGCGGGTTCTAAGAACTTCTTGTTAAATTTCACGAGCCGACTTACCGTTACCGGACAGTTAGCGAAAAGCCTAACTAAGAAATTTACCGGAGCGCTTTCCCTCGCTGTTGGGTACGTCAGGAAAGTGGAGAAGATGTTGTTTTTTGAGATGTCTCTCGACACAACCTTTAAACGTTATCCAATGCGGGCGTCTCTTGTCCTTGAGTGGTACAGCACCTATCGCGCGCAGTCGTACAACATTTATTACAGTCTCGACCCTCACGCAAAAGGGACTCTTCTCCGAAACGAAACAAATACCTATACAACGTTTCTCATCAATAGTGTCGATTACAATCTAGAAACCAAACAGGAAACCCTCCCCGCTTACAGAACTCCATTTGTAGCGGGCATTAGTTGGTTTGCAGTCTATCCTGTCGTCGACGGACTCGAGCGAGAGTGTCTCATTAGGAAAGCGGTAAAACTCTAGCATGAGGGCAATGAAATCATAAGGAATACCAGAACGACGGGGGGACGAAATGAGTGATGTACAAGACGAAACACCTAGTTCATGGACGGTGGACACCTTACGAGTGTTCCTGTCTGCCAAAATATCCGACTTGCACGACATGCTCCAAGAACGATATGAACAACAAACGAAGGCTGTTGACGCCGCATTTTCATCTCAGCAGATTGCTATGCAAGTGGCAAAAACTGAACAGGCTACTGCCATGCAAACGGCCTTGGCCGTCCAGAAGGAAGCCGTCAATACGGCTATGGCTGCAGCGGATAAGGCTACCGCCAAAGCTGAGATTTCTTCTGACAAACGGTTTGAAGCTGTTAATGAGTTTCGAGCACAGTTAGGAGACCAAGCTGCGACCTTTGCGACTCGTAATGACCTAGAATTACGCATCAATGCTGTAAACGAGAAACTAGGGTACGAATCACAACGCTTTCAGGACTCTGGCGTCGCTCGGGACAAACAGATTAGCGATATGAACGCCGCTCAGGACAAAGCGATGAGCGATATGAATTTGCGTCTGACGACTCAATTAGCCGGAAGAGCCGGACAAGATATCGGTTCTGCTGATTCGCGCACTAACAAGCGGCTTGACACATCACAGATAATCTCTTTTATCAGTCTTTTCCTAGTTTTTGTGTCGATTGCCATAACGCTTATTACCGTGTTTTCAAAGTAGGTTGATGGCTCTATGAGCCAAAGGAGTAACACATGGAAACGTTTGTGAATGGTGTGGAAGTTACGGAAAAAGTCAAGTCACTTCAGATTGAGACATGGGTGGCGAAGGACGGCAAGGTCGTCAAGGTCAATGAGTCCGCGCATCTCGGGATACAGCCGATGAAGCAGTCTACCGCTAACCCCAAGGTCTATGAGTGCGTTGGTGCATATGGCAGACCTGCGTCCAAGATTCCAGTCACGTTCACGCTCGAGTCGCTTGGCACGGTGGCTCCGAAGACACAGGTTGTCGCAGGAATGCACGAAGCCAATACAATCATTCCCGCTTTGTCGTTTCTTGACGAGCCAGAGAAACTTGCTGCGTTGAGTGAGGCAGAGAAGCGGCAGCTCGAGAGCATTGGTATCGTGGACTTGAAGAAACTTTTTGAGGGTTGGACGCCCACAGTCCACACGGCGATTCAGGACGCAGCAATCGCCATCTACCAGCATCCCAAAGCCTCTGCCTACATTTCGGAACACAACACAGCAACAACGACCGGCGACCATGCTGACGGAGCCAAGGCAACACTGGCAGTTGGCACTCACATGTTCACGGTCGGCGACAAGTATTTCCATTCTGTTGGATACAGCTTCTGCGAGGGGAAGGACAAGTATTCCTTCACTTGGATGAACGTTCCTCTGAGCTTCTTAGACGAACCCAAGTAGGGATAAACGGGTTGGCAGGGGGTCGAAAGGCCCCCTCTTTGGAGGATAAATGAACATCACTAAACGTCTAAGCCCCAATAAGTACAAAGGTCGCTCGGGCTGGAAACCCGACTGTATCGTCTGCCACATCACGGAGGGCGCATACATGGGGGCCGTAAGCTGGTTATCCAACCCGGTCTCGGAAGCGTCGGCTCACTTTGTGGTAGCCAAAGATGGCCGAATCACACAATTGGTAGAGTTGACTGATGGTTCATGGTGTAACGGAACCAGTTCAGACCCGGCTAGCAGGATATACTTCGGCAAATCTACCCTCTCAGCGGTTAGAGATAGAAAGACCAACGCTAACTACTACACCATATCCATTGAACATGAGGGCATATGGGCCGACGCGCATGGTAAACTAGCGGACGCGCAGTTGGCGGCGACTATCGAACTTATCAGATATATCCGGGCAGAGGTCAAGAGAATCTATGGGGTGGACATTCCACTCGACAGGGAACACATCGTCGGGCACTACCAAATCTCTCCGGTAAACAAACCAAACTGCCCGGGCTCTGCTTTTCAGTTCGACGAAATTATCAAGCAACTAAGAATCCCGGAGGTAGTCGTGAGCGACTATGAAGTAGAAAGGACGCAGGACTGGGCCCGCCTGAAGAAGGTTGGTATTCTCAGTTCAGCGATACCGGACACGACGGCTGTGCCAAAGGACGAGTTGGCGGTTATCCTGTGCCGTTTTGCTGACGCCTTGGCAAAGGGAGTAAAGATATAATGGCAATGGATTGGACTCAGGTATCAATAGCGATTATCACTCTTATCGGCACCATCATCGTCACGTTAGTTCCCGTGATGGTTACAGCATTTGTCAATATGAACACGGCAAAGCTCGAACAATTGAAGGTACTGGCTGACAACAATCAGGACATTGCCAATGGGATTGTGGCAGTAGTCCAAAATAGGTATAAGGCGTTTACAAGCAGTGAGAAATATCAGGCTGCTTTCGATAAATTGAACGCACAACTTCATCTCCCTACTGGTCAGTTGCAGCAACTCATTGAGCAAGCAGTTTCAATTTTGACACTCACGTGGGGTGAGGAATGGGCAAAACTTGGGGAAACGACTCCGGCCCCGGAGGGCGAAGAAACAGTTCTGACTCCAGTGTTCGAACAAGAGACCGCACAGATATAGTCACTACAACACAAAAAAGCCCCGCCGAAAAGCGGGGCTTTTTCATTTCTACTCTTGACACATTATGCAATTACTCTATACTCCCATTATGACATTCTGACATAGGGGGATTGCATGAAGGTCATTGCTATAGCGAACCAGAAGGGCGGTGTAGGCAAGACGACCATCACGTTTCACCTCGCGCAATACCTCGCAGCGCAGGAGAAGAATACCCTTTGCATAGACATCGACCCGCAGGCAAACCTGACGAGTTGCCTCGTCGACGAACTCGCGGATGCCAACAATGTGAAACTGCTCTTTGAAGAAGGACATCCACAACCGTTACTCGTCGCGGACTATCTGTCCGTCATTGGAAGTAACCTTTCGCTCAGTAGATATGAGGCAGACACGAAGTACGATAATTTCTCGTTGCTGAAGGGTCTCATGAAGACACTCAGGAAATCGGGAGAGTTCGAATATGTCCTCATCGACACACCGCCGTCACTGGCGCTCTTTACGACGAACGCACTACTTGCAGCAGAATATATCCTCGTCCCGGCAGACGCATCCAAGTTCTCCGTCGACGGACTACGTGACCTCTTCCACACGGTCGACCGTATCCGGGAAAAACAGGATACAGAGACCCCGAAAATCCTCGGTATCGCCTTGGCTGACGTCCAAGAACGTCTACTGCTTACGCAACAAATCCGTGAGCAACTCGAGAGAGACTACGACGGTACTCTGTTCAGGACGTCTATTCCATCTTCGGTCAGAGTGCGCGAAGCCATATACAATCGAGAACCTGTTGATTCGGGTAAGGCAAAAGAAGCCTTCCTGTCATTATTCAAGGAGATTGAGGGGAGATTAGAGTGAAACAACAAAAAGGGTCGGGGGATTTCCTCGACAACATGGATACGGCAAAAGACAAGAAGGAGCGTTTTACATCCTACCTTCCCAAGAAACTGACATACAAACTTCGGGTCTATGCCGCCTACAACCGAGAAGATTGTTCAGGCATCATGCAGCGGGCGCTCGAGAGAGAAATGTCCGACTTTGAGATACCTGAACGGGCGAAACCGTTTGCGCCAAAAGATGACATGAAGTAAGGACTACTTGTTGTGGCGGGCGACAGCCTTCGATATGTACTGTGGTTTTAACTTGAATGCCCGGGCTATATCGGCTTGCCGGATGTTTCCGTTCTTGAGCAGTTCCATGATAATGTTGTCTCGCATGACGCGCACCTCCTTGCTTGCTCGCGTCTGCTGCAGCTCCTGCATCGGAACGATGACGTTCATCTTCTCCATGAGTCTCGAGATGAGTTGTTCAGAGGTCGATGGGGTAGTGACTTTCAGGTTGTGCAAGATTGCCCGCGCCTTGTCCAGCGTCATTGGTTGCCCGTCCAGTGTCATTGCATTTGCTACGGCATTGGCAACAGAGAGGATGCTGCGGATACTCGTGATGTTTACTTCCGCAAGGTAATCGAACGCTTCGGGCTGCAGGAGAATCCTTCTCTGAGCAAACTGGCTCTCGAGGATGTCCCGCAGGAGATTCTTGTCAGGCGGCTCTATCTTCGCCGTCATTCCAGTAATAAGGCGGGACGAGACCTCGGGGATAAGGTTGAAGCGTTCATCCGTTGGAAGTTCCTCTCCTGTGAACAGACCCATCTTGCCGGAACTGATGAGATGGTCGAGAATGCCCTTCAACTCCTCCTGAACGCGCGGCATCCTTCGCAGAAACGACATGTCGTCGATGGCGAGGACATTGACGTCTCGGAACAAGTGCATCTGTTCGATGTACTCTTCCCCACCTTTGTGCATCCCCTTGAGGACATAGTCGGCAAACTCCGAAGAGTTAAAGAAGGCAATATGCTTTCCTCTCTCGAGCAGGGCGTGCAGGGCCGAATGGAGCAGGTGGGTCTTGCCGGAACCGATACTTCCGTAGATGTACAGGAAATTGGCGCTAGTGCTCTGGTATGGCTTCGCCGACACCATGTTCATCGCCGCAGTCAGCGCAGATTTGTTGCTCTGTCCGGCTATAAACGTGTCGAAGGTATAGGCGTAGTTGAGTTGCGCGGTTCCCTGAAGAGCCCCTTTCTGTTCGGCGGCTGCCGCAACGCTTGGAAAGGTATAACTGCGGACAATCTCTAGGGTGAAGGCTTTTCCTTTCTTCTCCTGAGCCGCCCGCAGCAACGGTTCCTTGAAGATGAGTTCAAGGTAAGATGCTTCTGCTGCATTCCCGCAGAACGCCGTAATCTTCTTACCCTCAAGGTGAAAGTCACAGTCGCGGAGCACTTTCTTGGAAACCATCATCTCGTCGGTATTAGGTACAAGCTCGTCAATCTTCATGGCTTCTCCCCCTTACTTCTGATGGTGGAAGTGTATCACCTTTTTGGATTCCTGTCTACTCACCTTGGAAAGAAGTATCTAAGCCACGCGCGGAGTTCTTTGCTACACTGGTCGCTCAGAATGTTGCCAAAACGAATGTTGCCAATCTCTCTGTCCCCTTGTCTCCTTTTTCTCTTCCTACTATGAGTAAGAAAAAACTTACTTAATCATCATCGACTTAATAAGGCGGTTGGTAGTGTGGAGAAGTGGATGGATTGTCGTTGGAAATTGAGAGTGCGCTGTGAATAGCTTTGTCCCCTTTTTATTGCTTTGGGGACAGAAGGCGACACTCTCTTCGGGATTTCGGAAGTACATTGGGAAAGGAGACAGCAAGGGAGACAGAGTTACCAACATATGAAAAAAGCCCCTCTCGCGAGGGGCTCGTGTATTTCTAGATGTCCAGTTCAGCTCGGAGTAACCGTATCATGAGCTCAATGTTATTGAGTTCTGCACTAATCTTGCGGTCGCCCCACTTGTCGTTGCTCGCCTTTTTAGAAACCTTGAGGGCGTAGTCCGAGATAGCGTCGAGCTTTTTGAGTTGTTCTGCGGTCAAAGTTTTGTCTGGCATGTCTTCTCCTGTTTGACGAATAGGTGTCTTGTGTTGCAGTCTGCAAGTCTCGGGATGCTGTACTTGTACCGGAGTCTTGTGACGCCGAGTGCAGTACAGGTGTGGGTCGGCTCACAGTCATGCTTTCCAAATCCCTGAATCCCCGCATGAAAGACGGAGTTGGCGCACTCCATGCAGTTCGAACTACTCATGTTGTCCTCCAAGTATCTTGTCGCGTTCCTGACGAGCACCTTCAGCCTTCGCAAAATCGTAGAGTTCAACTCCCTTGACACGGATGTACCACTGTAGTCGCCAGTGGTTTGCGACATAAACGTCCCAACACGTTTCACAGAGACTCATCGGTTCGCCGCGTCCGGCATAAGAGGGATGTTTCCTGCACGAAAGTTTCGTTTCGGAAGGAGTCATCTACTTGGATTTACGTACTCATCCAGAATAGCTTCGACAAAATGGTCGACCCATTCTGTAGCGCGTTCTACTGCCTCTTCGTAAGGACAACCAAACCCTTCGGTCGCTAGTTCGATAATGCCCTTTCGCATCTTCTCGAGTTTCTCCGTCATGTCGCTTCTTCCGGCAGTGCTCCCATTGTCTCATCGACAAGACGAAGTGCCTGCAGCGCGTACCCGGCGATGTCTCGCCATACTTCCTTGCGGGCTTTCTTAGACTCCTTGGTCTGTTCGTACTTTGACCATTGCATCGACATTAACCCGGCTGTCTCGAGTTCGTTGCTCATACGAGCGAGTTTGTCATAGAGACGGACAACGATGCCTATCTCTCCCCACGTCATCAGGTTGGTATCGCCGTACTCTTTGTTCCTTCCCGAGAGGGCACTACGGACGTGTTCCCGGTACACTCTGTCGAGGTCTTGTTCAAACGGGGTCGATTCGACGATAAGTTCCTTGTTTTCCACGGTTAGCCCTCCTTGAAGTAGCTCTATTTTCTCGCTGCAACGTGCTGCAGCTTGATGGTGCATAGTAATGTCAAAAGACGTGTCCCAGTTAGTCTTTTCTGTTGAAATCGTCGCCACGGGGTTCTAATCGAACCATTTCCATTTTGGAAATAGCTCATGGGCCTCTTGGTCACATTTTAGGGGCCCAAGTCGTGACCAAGTTGGGACTAAGTTGCATTTGGGTGTCGAATACTATACATTTCTGTATTGTTTCCGACATTGGAATGCAAAAGTCCGTTCCCAATTGTTACGTTTTTTGTTAATAATCCGAAATGGGTTTGTCCGGTCTGTCCGAAGGTGTCCCGAGGTGTCGGGAGGTGTTCGAAGGTGTCGGGAGGTGTCTGACACTTTTACGGCCCAAAAAGTGTGGGGTAGGTACACTTTTCCGGTAGTAACGCCAACCGTCCGGAAATCCCGGACACTTCCCTCCCATTTCGCCCATGTGGACAAAATGGCGATGTTTTGCTGACGTCAGCAAAATCGTCAGGTGGTGACGGTTTGACTCCGACTGCACAAACCTTAAAATAATTTTAAGGTTGGCAACTGATAAGGATTTCTTAAGGGTTCATGGCGCGTTTGGCGGGTTTATGGCGGCTTCAAACCGTGACTATCCGTCACGCCTTCGTTTTTCAGAAATATCCGTTGTGGCGGTCAACTGGCTACAATCTGTAGTCGGTTGACAGAAAGTTGCCAAACACGCACACATAGTTGCCAAAAGTGTGCGAGAAAGTCATGTACATTCAACGGACATGTATTGTGAACGTGTCCAAAGAACGGCAAACTTTGGACATATGTGCATTCGAGTTGCTGCAGAATATGCACATACTGGAAGCAATGTGCAGTAAATGCACGAAAGGTATAATTGTTCAACCGAGATGTATACGAAAGTCCGTATCTTTCTCAAAACAATAATAAGAATCCCGCTATTATTGAAAAAGGGCATTATCCGATAATAGCGACCCCGCAAGTACCCCGCAACCTTAACTTGGTTAAGGGGTTGTGCAGCAGCCTGCTGCACTTTATGCTAGTAGCATAATTCCACTAGAATAATTCTGCCTTATGCCAAATGATTGTGCCAAACGCTTAAATAAGAGAACCGCATGGATACTCGGTATGATGGCAAGTCTGCTCCAGTTTTGTGTAAGAACTTTAATAAAACCGGAGCAGAACCACTCCACTCAGAGTCAACTGGAGTGAAAATGTAGCAGCGAATTCGTTTCCGGCTGGTCAATCGTCCCATTTAATCAGCGGTTCGTCCATTCCGCGATTGTACGGCGCTTATGCTGAACCGGAAATTGCTGGCTGTTGCGCTCCGGAAGTCCCATTTAATCTCTCTAATGGAGAGAACCAGCAGTAAAGAAATTGTTTACAACTCAAACACTATTCCTCAAGGGGAACTTCAACCCCTTATTCACGGCCATTCGCCCCGCTTGGCTTACTGCACCGCGTCCTGTATCTTTAGAAGAGGGGAATAGGAGGTCAAGGCTAGCGGGCCTCGTTGCCTTATCTGGCCGACATTCATTTGCCCTAGCAACCCGGTGCGGGGTTCACTTGTCGTTTAATCGGGAGCGCGTTTCCTGCGACCCGAACCATTCGGTCAAACCTTATTGTTCCTGACTGATTTTCGGTCATTTAATACACGACACAACACTTGATAATAAGATTTGGCAGAGGCTTGAAGCATTTTTTCGGGGGCATTAGGGCCAAGTGCCGACCGGAGAACGGTGACGATACGCTTGATTTGCGCATCGCACCCGGTCTTGCTGGCATACTGTCGCACCGTTAGTCCAGAGCCTTGTAGCATTACCGCTACACCCGAAGCCGACATTCGTTGTGCCTTATCGTGCATCATCCATGAACCCATCTACAACAGCATCAATTTTTCCCTTAATAACCAAAATATCCGCAATAATTCCGTTCAACTTAAAGATTTCATCGTCAAGAAGGTCTTCATATTCAACAAGACTATCGCACAATTTTTCAGTTTTAGACATTTTCTTCATTACGCATTACCCCCTTCTTCTGTTGTAGAGACCCTGCACGGTGCCCACAGGGTCGGGAGCCCATCCCGCCTTGCGCGGGGTAAGGAACCACCTCGGTTCTTTTCTGCACCTTCGCCGAGGGCAAGGAATATATGGCGGACAGCCGCACTCGTTGTCGCTTTAATCGCTGTAAGGGGTACTTGCGCCCCTCTCCTGCGAACCATCCCGGCTGAGTACCTACGGTATCGTCTACTCATTTAATCCATGAACGAGGCGACAGAGGGAAGTCATTGGAACCGGGGGTAAAGGATTTGCTTACAACTGCTTTTCTATTGGAAGACCTCTTCCCCCTATCCCGGGAGACGGAACATTCTCGACGGAATACCGCTTCAAAGCTGCGAGAGGAATGTAGGTCGTTCTATTTGGACTAGCTGCTTCACGGAAGTACAGGTCATTGTCGTTCGTGCGCCAGTCGATAACGTTGTTAGCAACATAGTCACTCATGTCGGTATAAACGGCTTCAATTACTGTTCTCATGGTTCTCCTTTGCCGCGATTGCGGCTATCCTTTGCCAACGGTTTCCTAAGATAATGAACTGCATCCAGCGCCAGAACCAATGGGGCGGTTCGGCAACACTCCACACAATTCCCATTTTGTCACCGCCGAACAACCGGCATTCCCATGTTGGTTTGGGCGGGACTGCATCAATTACATGAACAGTAAATCCATTCATGGCTTCACCTCGGAGGCAAGGGCGGAGGCGGGAACAACAATGCACCCATTCCGACCGTGCATGTCACAATGAATCTGCCCCTTCAGCAGGTCTGCTTTCTCCTGCTCTGCCCCCTCTGCACGGCCCTGAGCGAGACAGGCTTCCTTGAACGCAGCAATCTCAGCCCCGAATGCTCTATGCCCGGGGAAATAATGGTCAGCGACTGCATGGATAAGAGTGGTCTCGGCTGTATTAACCTTGCTATATGCCATTGTCGGCCTCCCCAGTAACGCGAGCAAGAATATAGTTTCCGCCCCTTTCTAGTCCCCACCGTAAATACTGTCGCGCAACCATTTCCGACTCCCATATAGTCCCTCCGAACTTTGCAACGGGGGCTCCTTCCAAATCCACGACAATCCATCCCTCGTAGGGAATGGGGATGAGGTCGAGAGGATGTTCATCAGAATAGCCGTTGTATTTTCCATCGGCCTGCCATCTGTTCTTGTAAACCACTCGGAAACGTAATAATGCCGACGATGGGAAAGTCCTCATTCTTAACATTGTCGCGGAGAATCTCTACGATATCGCCCTCTCTTGTCAGATACTTTCCCTTCATCGTCACTATCATGGCTTCTCCTTCGGCGCGAGGACAAAAGTGGGGTCATTGAACGCAGAAAGGGGGATAATCAATGACATCTGATGAAGAAAGTCATCAACTGGCATTGCAAGCGTTCGTATCCTTTCCCTCTCCTGCTCTTCCCCCTCTGTCTTTCCTGCCGCAAAAGCGGTATCATGGTCATCAATAAGTTTGTTGAATGCGTCGGAGTTTCTCTTCTCTAATTCCTCTGCCCCCTCTGCACGACCTTGCTCAAGAGACGCATTCATAAGGCGAGTTGCATCTTCGCATTGTTCTGACGTGAAAGTCCACCTACCAATAAGACACATCGCCTCATCAACCTTGCTCAACATTCTCTGCCTCCTTTGCTACACCCTAATGACGGAACTGAACAGACTTTCACTCTTTTTGATAGGACGGTCTTCCACTTTGAGAATCACGTTTTTTCCTCGCCGTTTCTTTTCCTTCTTCGCCCACGGAAGTCTGTCGTCACTCTCGTCGGGAGCATCGAAAGATTTGTCGGTCATCTGAATAAGTTCCGGAGAGAAGTAGTGAATCGACATCCCCTTTTCCGAATCGTCTCTGCAGATGACACCCCACTTGTCGTTGCGCCACATACCCCATAGCAAACCTTCTCCATCGGGGGAGTCGACAAGGTGATACCGGAACATCAGGTAGTAGTCGATAGTTGCCGGGTTATCCGGGTCAAAATTGGCTCCGGCTGCCACGATTTCTGGACGTTCATTGAGATAAACTCCTTTGGCCTCATAGAACTTCACCTCACACTCTCCGTAGTTTCTCAACAGCCCAGTATTCCCAGTGGTTCGAGAAGGTTTCTATAAGGTCACAGACGACGAAGTCTCCGATGTTCAATTCGTCGTGCAGTGTCTTGGTCGCTCCACAAAAGTCAGGGTGCCTTGTACTGTCGATGCAAATCCAGAACCCATATTCACAGCCGGGGTGCAGACCTGAGTGGCTCTTCTCGAGGATGAGTCCAGCTATCATGAGTTCTCCTTTTTGAATGACAGCCAATAGGAAGACAGTTCAGTGTTGGGTGTTTCCTTGAGGTCTTCTATTAGTTCTCTCAGAGAATCCCAGTAATCATCCACAGCGTCTTCTCTCGTTTTGCCAGTCCCGTGAACCGGAGGGTTCTCCGTGGTGGCAAGCCAATACTCCTTGTCCCACACAACCTTGATGTCATCGCTCACGGCAGTACCGCGATTGCACACGGGCCATTGTACCCTTCTGTGATTCGTACACGAGAACCTAACGAGACCTTATGGAACAGGATAGAGTCTGTCCACACTGTCCACAGAGAACCATCCACCCTGACGACAAGGTGGTACTCGGCTCCGCCGTAGTAGGGGTTCATGTTCATGCTGACTACTGTGCCTTCATAGACAGAAGGTAGATGTTGTTCTGGCAGGTCACAACCACTTGCTATCCCGAGTACGAAGCAGATGATGAGAAGACATACGATGCGTTTCATGCTGCTCCTTCCATCATTTTCAGGACGACCTCTCCATAGGCGTCGACAGGATTGACTGCCGAGAACTTGAAGACTATGTTGTCAGAACCGAACGCCCGCACGATGAAACGTGGTTCGTACTTTCCCTTCTCACCTTCAAAGGTTCGCCAATCGACCTCGACGGTCATTGCCCTGTTCGAGAAGATAGGACTGGTCATCATCCACATCTGCAGCGTGTCGAGACGATAGGCCGCGTACTCTCTTGCTGTAGGAAGGAAGATGTCCTCGATACCCAAGTGAATACTTCCGTCTGGATACTCAACCCATGAAGCGTCATAACGATACTTAAATCCTGCCTCGTAGAGCCTCAGCGAAACGTCGAATGATGTTATTGGTCTGAGCCGTTCGATAGAAAGTTCTGCGGCTGTCATGGCGTTCTCAAAACGACATTGGTGTAGCTCTTCTCGGAGGTTAGCTGGATGTCATCAACATTGATAACCACAATACGCTTCTCCGGCTGGAAGTACCGCGCCATTCGCGCCTGTGCTACGTCCCACAATGAGCCCTCGGAAGCAGGATTCCACCACACATGAACTTCATCGGCCCACATGATGTCTTGTTCGTGTGCTTCAGTGATGGATAGACCATCTCCGCTTTGATTGGTGTCACGGAACGGGCAACGTACTTGATACCCCCTTGTTTCTAGGGCAGCGACATACGACAGAATCCTTGTGCGTTCAACTTCCGTCAGATGACGGACAGGACAGACAATATAGACTCTCATGGTTGCCTCTTTCTGACTACGACGCCCTCTTCAAGATGGTTGATGATGATTGCCAGTCCGATTGCCACAACGAAGCCAACAACATAGATTGCTGTTGCAATAGGTTGACCCGCCGCGCCAAGGGAACATAACAAAAGCCAGATTGCTAACCACCACATCACAACTCCTTTGGGTCGACGTATTTGAGTTGTTCAGCAAGTCCATGTCCTTCAACCTCAACAAACTTAACCTTCGGCGACTGACCATACAGTCCGAGATTGAAGGTGAGTCGACGCCATTGTGCGACTGCGTAGTAGTCTTTTGGCTTCAGACTGACGAACCAGTAGTCTATGAGGTCGAACAGTCCGGGCATGAAGGATTCCGTGAAGTTCGTGTAGATTGCCTTGTGCCACACTTCGGGGATGTCGTTCATGATGATGCCGACAAGTTCCTTCTGGTATAGCAACGGCTCCCCGCCGCCAAATGCGATGCCATTGTACGGGTGCTCGAGGATGTTCTTCAAGATAGACTGATACCGGGAGAAGGGGGATTCGTACTCAACCATCAGTTCTTTGTTGAAACAGAAGGGACATTCCAAGTTACAACCTTGGAAGAGCAGCGTCCCGGAGATACACCCGGGGACTTCTGCTGTCAAATCGACAAACGAGTGGACGCTAGTGTAACTCCTAGAACTTGACAAGTTGATGTGACTGGTCATAGAATCCGATTTTCCTCATCGCAGAGACGGGAACCATCTGTTGTTTCCCATACCCAAGGTTGACCGAGTCGGCATTCTCCCAATCAGATTTCGTGCTCTCGTAGATGTCTCCGGTATCCGATTCTGTGATGCGAACGCGGCGCACGTCGTTCTCTCCGAACTTCTCGACAACGCTGCTCTGGATGCCATAAGCGTTAAACTTGAGGAATTTGTGCCGCTGGCTGTTGACCGTCTTGAAGAAGATGCCGTTCTCAACCATTCCGATGACCTTCATTTTTCCCGTCTTGGCGTCTTTTATTCTTATAATCATGCTGCTGCCTCCTTTTTCGTGGCAGGTTTGCCGAAGAACTCGTATCCTTCTGGCAGTTCCTTAATGGTGACTGCCTTTGTTGTCGTTCCGGCTGTGACCGTGACGTAAGGGTCGGGTTTCACGCCTAAACCCTTGATGATGGCGTCGAAGACTGTCGAGTTGACCGCCTTAATGATACAACCAGCAGCCCACGGTTCTTTCTCGATAGCGTCGATTTTGTACTCGACTGTTGGTTTGTTCGTGCGGGTCTTCATCGTGACTTCCCACTTGCCAGCCTTCAACTCGTCGATGTCTTCGTCCTTCATCGCCTGTTTGAACTGCGACTCGATTTCACTGACTTTTGCCTGAGCCTCGGCGTACAGTTTGATTTCAGGGGCTTTGGCAAGGTCTTCGACGAGGTATTTCTGGTTCATCCACTGTTCGAACAACGTCTCTGTCTGTCCCATGCTCTCCCCCTATTACTTCAACTTGTTTGGCGTCGCTTGGTGAATCAGTGAGATGACAATCATGTAGAGTCCGACAACCCCCCAGTAGGGAAGCGCGACATGTTTGAGTGACAGGTAAGTCGGCAGGATGACCCACTTCACCCACAGGAGTGCAAAGCCGAAGTCGACGAGAAGGGTGACAATGAGACCGATAAGCGCCGTGAAGATGACCTCGAGGGTGTTCGGCTTGTTCAGGTACTTCTCAAAAGCGTTTGGACTAACATTACTAAAATCAGGCATAGATTCTCCTTTTTCTATGACTAGGTTACGTTCCAAAGTCTAAAAAATTCATCGAGGCTGTGGACTACGATGTACAAACCGCCTGCTTCCTTGACTTCTGCTTCGAACTCTTTCTGTGGTGTGCTCTGTCTGCCTATTGGGGATTTTGCCTCGACATACGCGGTTTTCCCTTTATAGATGACCGTGTAGTCGGCTACGCCTCGCTTGCAGCCTAAACCTTGCTGATTCCGTGCGTAGAACCAACCGTTTTTCTTCCAGTAGACTCTAAGAGTCTTACAGACATCCTTTTCGAGTATCTTCTTCGGTTCAGAACTATCTGCAGTGACTTTCTTTTTCACTAGAGACCCTCATCGAAGAAGTGACGAGCCCTAAACTCTTCCTGTTTCGCATCAGAAAATCCCTTGACGGGTCGCAGGTATCCGACCGGGCGGCTGTAAACCGTAACCTCAGCCCCACAGATGGGACACTTTCCCTGCACATCGTCGGGAATCCAACCGTGCTCGGGACAGATACGGATGTTCGGAGTGAAGGTGATGTAGGGAAGCTGGTACTTCTCCTTGATGGCGAAGATGAGCTTCTCTGTCTGCTTTGGGGTGAACTGGTGTTCGCTAAAGATGTGAAACACAGTTCCACCCGTGTACAGCGGTTGTAGTTTGTTCTGGTTATCTAGCGCAGCCCACAGTCCGCCATCGAAAGAAGATGGGAGCAGTGAACTCGCTGTGTAGTAAGGAGTCTCCTTCGTACCGGAGTGTTTGACGTCCAAACCAGCCTTGATGTTGCCCCGGGCGCAATAGTGCGCGGCTGTCTCGGCGGGGGTCGCCTCAAGATTGAAGAGGAATCCTGTTTCATCGGTGTAGTCATTCGTAGTCAGTGCCATGAACTCGAGGACTCTCTTTGCCCAATCGCGCCCGCCCTCCGTGTTGATGCCCTTGCCCGTCTCCATAAGACACGCTTCGTTCATCCCGACGAGACCAATGGTGCGGAAGTGGTTGCCAAAGTAACTGCCCGTATTACTCTTGATGTCCTGCAGCCAGTATTTGCTGTAAGGATAGAGTCCCTTGTCCATGAATCCTTCGAGGATTTTCCCCTTGATAAGCAGGGAATCCCTAGCCAAGTCCATGTAGTGCGCCAAGACATCGAAGAAACTTGAGTGTCCCTTCATCGCGGACATTGCCGGGAGCGAAATAGTCACAACACCGATGGAACCCGTGAGCGGGAACTTGGCGAAGATACCGCCGCTCCTGAACATCAGAAGTTTTTTCTCAAGTCTGAGATGACAGCACATCGAGTAGGCGTCATCACTGGTCGCATCCATCATGAAGTAAGGGAGACCATATTTCGCAGTCATCTCCCAAATCTCGGGGATATCTACGCGCTGCAGATTCGGAAGAGAATACGTTGGGATAGGAAAGCTGAATGGTTTGCCCCCACCGTCACCCGTCATCATGACCTTGGCAAACGCCTTGTTAAACCTGTCCATCTCTGGCTGAAAATCGCCGTAAGTGTAGTAGGTCGTATACTTGATGTCGCCTATCATCACCTGTTGAGACGCGAGGCTCTTCGGCGCGACGAGGTCGAGTTGGAAGTTGAGGAACGGGGGCTGTCCGCTAGCGCGGGTCGGAACATTCAGATTGTAGACGAGCTCTTGGATAGCCTGCTCGAGTTCCTTGTCCGACATGTTCTCGTAGCGGATGTAGGGCGCGAGTAGGGTGTCGACGTTACTAAACGCCTGTGCGCCTGCAGCCTCGCCCTGTACGGTATACAGAAAGTTTGCCATCTGCAGAAAAGCGACCCGCAGATGATGCGGCGGTTTTGAACTCAGGAAGTCAGGGTTTCCCCCAAAGCCCTTGGCGAGCAATGCCCGCAAGTCCCATCCCATACAGTAGGTCGTGACTCTCCCGAGGTTGTGCAGGTAGAGCGCCCCGACGCGATGGGCCTCAGCAATTTCCGATGAATACTGTGAGAACCACCACCTTGCAGATTCCTTCTCTGCAATCTTTGCTTCCATATCGGAAACGGAAAAAGATGTATTGGAGTTTTGTTTGATTCTCCAGTTCGAATGGTTGATATAACTTTCAATCTCTGACATTGAGACCCCTTTCAAGTAGTAATTTCTGTTCCAGTTTTTCGTAGAGCTGTTGTTCCTCAATAGTCCCCGCCTGATTGTGCAGGACGAGATGACAGATGGCGCAGACTTGGACAAAGTTGCGCTTGTTGTTGATGAGTTCTGGATGGGTGATACGCCGGAGAAGGTGATGGACATATATGGCCGGACGTAGGATGCCCTTGAGCAGACAAAAGAAACAGAACTCATTTTCTTCAAGGTACGCATCGCGGGCTTCTTCATCGAAGTCCCGCGATGCACTTTTCTTTGCTATCGTTGGTTCAAACGCTGGATGGTAGTCCGGGTCTTTTTTCGTTTTCGGTGCAAGTATCTTTGGAGCAAACGGAGCTCTGTATTCTCTAGTCGGGCTCTCCAAGCTTTTCTGTGGTGCTTTCGCTTCCCTTCTTTTCGCTGTTGGCTTCAATCAGTTCCTCCGCTTCCTCATACGTCAACAGGCGCAGACTTCTCTTCCCCTTTGTAAGTTGGATGAAGGTGTGAACCTGCTCTTCTCCATACGTCTTGACGAGGTCTGTGTGCTGTTCCTTCGTCGACCAGTTGACATGCTTTCCGTTAAAAACAAACTCCTCGCCCGTCATAAGTAACTTCTCGACGTCGATGTCATCGATTTCCTTGCGATTGGACAGGGCGTCCATAACGTGTCCAAAGATGGCGTTTCTATTGATATACCCCTGAGATTCGGGGTCTTTCTTCCTCTCGAACTCTTCCTTGTCCGTGCGTGGCGGCGGGGGACTCTGTGCAGCGGGCGTTGCCGCAGGTGCAGAAACAGGTGCAGCGGGCGCTGGCATGGGCGGCGGCGGAGTCTGACCGGGAGGTGGCGGAACAGGAGCGCCAGCAGCAGGAGCAGCAGGAGCGGGAGCAGCGGCACTCGGGTCTTTAGCGATGAGTTTCTCCATCTTGAAGGGGTAATAGCCATTCTTAGTGTCATACTCCTTGAATTCGCCCACGATGGTGTCTCCGACCGCAGCCTTGCGCCACAGGCCAATCACATATTCCGTTTGATTATCGGGCAAGTAAACCTTCAGGGTGCTGTGGGCCTTCGTGCCGTACTGGGTCTGGATACCTTCCTGCAACTTGATAACTTCGCGCACCTCTACTATCATTTCTTCTCCTTTTTGGCGTTGCCAAGGTATTCAATCTTAAGAAAAACTCCGTATGCAAAAAAGGACGGGTAAATTTCCTCGTATTCGTTATCTTTGATTTCCGCAACAGTCATTTCAAGCCCTTCGTCATCAATAGCGGTGACTCTAATCATCTCTCTCCCTTTTATGTTGTTGTACATTAATAGTATAGCATAATGACGTACTTACACAAGTGTGTTAGTGTGATATGTTGACAACGGGCTCGCCCGCTGCTACCTCTGTCGCGCACGTCTCTTTGAATGCACAGTTTTTGCACATCCAGCCATAGTGGTGAGGAAAAACACCGTCAACAGTCGCCTTCTTAATCTGCGACAAGATATAGAACGCCTGTGCCTTCCCTTCCTCTAATTCAGCGGCGGTCACGGAAATCATGTTCACCGAGAACTTGCCACCCTTTGTCAGGTAGATTTCCTCATACACCCCCGACGTCACTTCTGGAAAACCCATCGAGTAGAGGCCGAGTTGCATCGGACTCCTGCTCGAGTGCTTCTTTGTCACAAACTTGTGGTCGATAAGACGGTTGTCGTCCGTGATAACGTCGCCTATCCCCGTGAAGTCGTCGCCGTCGACAGTGATGTTGAACTTGTGTTCCACAACCTTCGGCATGTACGGGAAGTCATAGGAGAATAGACTCGAGCGTATCTTTTCTATCCGGTCGAGCATGTCCTCGAGTGACTCTTGACTCCAATCGACAGGCGATGAATCGAAGATGTTTTGCGCGAGACTCTTGGGAGTGAACTCGATACCCGCTTTCTTTGCAAGGAGTTCTGCCGCATACTCGTGGAGAATGATACCGTACAGCGCAGCAGGAGCCTGTGGCGGTTTCATGTGTTGAATGTAAACCTTCTTGTAAGAGGAAGGACAGATGTCGAACTTACTCAGACGGGTATAACTCCACGGGCGCTGAACGACAGCCTTCGGTTCCTCTGCCGGGAGAGCCGGAGTTCCTAACGCCGTAAGTGCTTCCGCCTCGAGCTGTACGAGATTCTGCATAAAGTCGTATCCGTCATTCTGCCCCGCTATGAAATCAGGAAGAGGGCTTTCGTTTCGTTGGTTTATTTGTATGTCCTTTACCCGTGCCACGCGGTCTGCCCCCTTTGTTCTTTGGCTTTGCATCCCCTTCGATGAGGAGAATGTTGTCCTTCTTCACGTCGAGTATTTCGTCCTTCTCCGTGTCGAGTATTTCGTCCTTCTTCACACCGAGTATGAGCCTCTGTTGTTCTTCACCGACTATGGTGTCAATGACACGCTTGGCCGCTTCGACCATCTCTGCGGTCGTCCATTCCCTACCCACCTCTCTTCCCGCCTGATAGTCACCAATCCCGTTATACGCCCATCCGAACCACCACGCGACGTTACCGTCTGGCGTATACTGCGGGTTGAGCTGCGATGCTTGGTCGGGAAAACCGCCTAAGTCGAAGAAACACTTCTTGTCTTTGAACATTGGGTCGGTATTGAACACTTCCTCGGACATCTTCACGTTGCAGTAGTAACAGGAGTGAACGTTCGGGGCGATGTAGACACCCGGGAACCGTCCATAGGAGATGATACGATAATGACACCCAAGATATTCCCCCTGCTCGAGCAACAGCAGGGCGTCTTTCAGCATGTACCTGTTTTCCATATCAGTCTTCCCAAGTGACCTCAGCGACGGTGACAAAATTGTCATCTCCTGAGCAGTTATCCTCACATTCGTGCTTGTTCTCGTAAAGGTAGGCATTACCCCTATCTAAGATTCGGCCTCCATAATCACCCGTGCTGTAAATGGCAACGTATCCTACCTTCTTCTGCGTTGCCCGTTCTGCGACTTTCTCCTTTATCGCGCTCATGTTATTCTCCCGTCGAACCTAGACCGCCGTCCCCACGCTTCGTTTCGCCCAAAATTGGGGTCAGGATAAAATCGACCTCTGGCATAACTTCGAAGGTCATCTGTGCGATACGCGCCCCCTTCGTTATGGCCATGTCCTTGTTGCCGCAATTGGCAAGGATGACACAGACCTCACCCCGGTAGTCACTGTCGATAGTCCCGGGACTGTTCAGGACGAACACTCCATGTTTAGCTGCGAGTCCTGACCTACTCCGTATCTGCGCTTCTGTATTGGGCTCGAGTTCGAGATGAATGCCCGTCTTGACAACAGACACGCTTCCAGCAGTGAGTGAAATATTCTCGTTGGCACAGAGGTCATATCCCGAGCTTCCGAGTGTCGCTTTCTTTGGGAAAAGTGCCCCCTCTTCAAGTGAAATCTTTACATTCATTCGTACTCCTTTTTTCTATTTGGGATGGCAAAAATGGTGGGGGTATGCCCCGCTAGACTACCGATATTTCCTCAGTTGTTTCCAAAATGGAAAGAGTTGCATACCCTGTGGGGTATATAGTCAAAATGGAGAGCCCCTTGCAGGGCGACTGTCAAGTCGCTATACCGTAAATCGCGGTTTCTGAACGTGGACTAAACTTTGTCGACGAACAGGGTGCAATGACACACTTTGTCGTTCCGCATCCCCTTGCAGGGGCAACAGGTGTCATAGTTCCTTGCAGCGGGCGCGATACAAGGACAGTAACCATCCGTCAACGTGAGGCGGTAACAGATGGCGAGAACGATGTCCACATTAGGGTTTAACGTCATACCATAAAGTTCCGCGTTTTGCTGCGAGACTGTATGCACCTGTTCAATCCACCGCATTTCCTCGACTGTGAAGTTCGAGATGACGTCACTCGCGGCTGTCTTCTGTTCAGTCGTCAGCATCTTGAAGTACCCCCTCGAGGGCGCGTTCAATCGCCTTCCATCCCCCTTCGTCGAACATATCTCCGACACGAACGATGGCGTACTCCTGATATGACCAGACTCTTCCGGTTGAGAGCAGAATACCGAGCGGTTCATCGTCATTGACGTATGAGAAGACGATACCGTCGCTGAACGGCTGGATGCAGATGTCCGCTTCCTCGTCCTCGACCATCGGATAGGTCAGGAGCGTCTTCTTCTGAGAGTACCCGACGAACTGTGCGCCAAGGGACAGAATGCTGTCGATAGTCTCGTTGACAATCATTTCATCCTTCCATTACGGTTGCTACAGTACATAAGCCATAACAACAGTAAAAGCCATGCAGCAAATCCCCACGCGATATTGATGGTCATTTCACTCGTCGTCCCCTTTCTTTAACTCTACAACGTCCCTTTCGGGTCTATCGTCGCAGAAAACATAGTGTTCACTACCTTCTGTCAATTGTGTTGTGCGGTGGAAGCCGGACTGCTTCCGGTAGAGTTTTCGAAGTTCAGCGATGCTGCTACCAATATTGACGGTGCGACACATCTTCTTCTGTTCGATGACAGAGAGCAGGTCGTGCATGAACTCCGGGTCATCAAGCAGGTAGTGCTCATGCCGAACGCTGAAGTTCCGGCGAAACAAACGATACACTTTCTCCTGCCATCGTTCATAGGCTTTTTCATCCACACGGTAGAGTCTCACGTCAAGCCGCCGCTTCATAAACGAGAGCATTCGTTCTCTCGCTCAATGCCGCATCTACCTCTTGCTTGAACAAGAAGTTGTACGCAATAGCATTACTTTGTGCCATGCCCTTACCAGTCCGTTGACAGTGCCAAACGCTCCGGTGCAATGCCTTCGGTTCATTGATGACTTGTTCGCTGTCAACGTGATGCCCTTCAGAACCGGGAAATGGTTCGTTCAACGGGGTGAAGCCTAACACACGATGCTTGGCACAACTCTTAGCACAAGATATCCTTGTTCCACCCTTCCAGTTTGCAGCAGAGATTTTTGCGCGAGTCTCGTCTGAAGGATAATGTCCTAGACAATTTGTATTTCCCTTCAACGCTGCAGAGAGTTTTGCCCGAGTTTCGGGTTTTGACATCGTCGCAACCATTTTTGCTCGCATTTCGGGGGACGGATTCTTGTGTGCTGCAGAGAGTTTTGCCCTCTGTTCATCCGTTGCGTGACTTCCTTTTCTCATTTTTACCGTCTTCTTTTCTAGGTTATTTTTGTGAAGCCACGATAGGAGTCCGCTTTTTTACTTATACTCATATCCCGCTGTAAATTGTTTACGATGGTCTTTTTTCGGTCAAGAAGGTGCTCTCCCATTTCGAGGACGCCTTCGAGTTGCTTGTAGAGTCTTCGGTAGGGCTCCAGCGTCTCAGAGAATCTATCGGCGTTCGCCACCAATTTGTGCAACTGTGGTTGTAAGCTGGCCGTGAGTTCCAGACCTCCCGAGGTGAGGGTGTCCCGAATCTCTTCCAAATCTTTCTCCAGAGATTCCTGAGCTTCGAGAATATGGTTGTCATCAATTTCTACCCTCATATCGCCAACCCAACTCTTTCCTGTCCGCTAAGCCATTGATAGACCAAGGCATTGATTTCTTCCATTCCTTGTCCTGTCCAGACGTTATGATAAACGCTGCGATGTAACCAATGTGGAACATACCAGACGTATTCTTTGTCCTGATGATGTCCTTCGCAACCGTCAAACGGTTCGTTAAGGGGGATAAAACCGAGAACCCTGCGTTTAGCCTTGCTCTTCCTTCGGTATTCTGCCACAATTTCAGGGTTGGCTTTCTGCCACTCTCTCACTCTGGCAGACACAACCCCGGGATGTTCGACATCCCAAAGCCGACTTCTAACTAATGAATCGTCGCGACGCGCAGGATAGCGCTCCCTGTCATACGTTTTTAGCTTGTCGAGGTTCTTGACTCGATAGTCTTTTTCGTATGCTCTAATCTCTTCTCCATGTTCCTCATAGCGAACTTTCATTCGGACAAGAGCCTTTGCTATTTCACTCTCTCGATGAGCGAGATACCAATCATGTTGGTACTCTTTACCTTTCGCTGGCATTAGTTATATCTCCCTGTCGTTTTCCTGAAAGAAGGGAAAATATTGGCCATCCTTCATCACAAGACCACCAAGCATCCGTCGACGCGAAGCATTCGGCCTCACATATAGATACTCGATTGCCCCTTCCAGATACGAGCCACCGATGTCGTAAATAAAATGGCCGTTGTCCGCCTGACCGAAAGACGATGTGTGGCTGTGGGCGCAGATGGCATCCATCGAATACGCGAGTGCGTAGTTGTTGGCTACGCGCCCGGGAATCTTACTGTATTCGCCCGGGTGTACGACGACGGCGGTTCTATAACCGTCTTCAACGAAAGCTAGTCCGTAGGGGCTGCTGATGAGATACTCGCGGTCGAACATATCCGGGGTTATCTGCCCTTCCGTTTTGAAAGAGACACGGAAGTCATGTGTTCCATAGAGCACAAACTGGCGATTGAACCCATCCCTCAGAAGTTGGTCGGTCATCTTGTGCCATCCTTGTACTGCGTCCTTTGGGGTAGGTAGTCCATAACCAGCAGAAGTCTTTGGATGATTGTTCAGATACGGCCAGTCGAGGATGTCCCCGGCGTGAAGCCAGTCGTGAACTCCCATCTTCTTGGCAAATGCAACGAACCGTTCGAAAAATTCCGTTGAGAAGAACGGAAAGTGGTAGTCGCCAATGATGGCGATACCAGCGGTCTTGATGTGCAAGACGTTCTTTTCGTGACTGGGGACATCGAACTGTGGGTATTTTTCTGTTATGAACTTTTTCATCATTGTCGTTACACGTTCTCCTTCAGCCGAATATCGGCTTTGGCATTGATTTCTGCCATGAATCAATGTTGGGAGAAAAAGGAAGCGAGAGCCTTGCGACCGCGCGCCCTATCTTCTTCCAGAATTCTTTTTTCTTTGAACTTCTTTGCTATACTGAGATAGCTACGAAAGTGGTTGGTCTGATTGACTGCCGTGATTAGTTCATACGGCGTGTGAGAGGCTAGCAGTCTCGATATGACTGCAGCCTCTTTTGCATATTCAATCTCCTGCGGGGGTCGGAATGCCTCGAGGATGAGCAAGAAGCGTCTGACTTGTGGGTTTGCCATGTTCGTCTATCACCCCCTGCTCGATTAGTGGCTGGATGAACATCGTAAGTTCCAAATCCAGCGCTGTCTCAAATGTCAAGTGTATTTCCTCGAGACCCTTCTCGCTCGCTTTGTCATAATTGCTTTCAGCGGGCGCAAGCATGTTCCATAAGTCGATGCGTGCGATGGCTCGCTGTTTACTGATGTCGGTCTCGTCCGTAAACAAATCCATGACGTGTTCTGATGTGTTCTCGCCGTTCCAGAACTTGTGGTCGTGATAGAAAACTTCAAAATTTGTGACATCATCAATCACGCGCAATGTTGTTCTCCTTTTTGACTGTATCCATCAAGTGCGCCACTTTGTCAACCAGTGTCGAGCGCGCGATGTCGTGCATCATTATCCATTCGACGAGTTCTCTTGCCTCATCCTCTGCGTTCCGTAACTCAGATGGCGAAGGAGATGGCATTGTCTTCCTCATATTTTGCCGCTCTTCCAATTACAGCAAGTCGCTCTCCGGCTTGTTTCATTAACCCGAGCAACTCATTGAACTCCTTCTCTTGAATGATTTCGCCGAGTTGAATCTCTCGTTTTCTGATATGAATGTTTGCTGTGCCACCGTTCATTTCCACGGTCATCCCCTTGATAATGACTAGAAGGCTGTCGTCATTTTCGTCGACGTCTTCGTAGAAAACGGGAAACTTGTTAAAGTAGTCATCTGGAAGGTCTTCGACACAGAGAACATTTCTCCAACCGACAATCTTGAACCCTTCATTGAGTTCGACTGCTTGGATAACTGCCTGCTGCATTCTTTTTTCTCCTTTTCTCGCTAACGTAGCGAATATAGTTATCCCATACAATACGCATAGGAACACTTGTTTCGATGGAAAGTTTAGTAAGGACTTCCTTTGTGACAAGCGAGTTATACTGTTTTGACAACAGGTCGAAGACCTCATCTGCATAATTCAGGTCTCCACGGTCAAGGGAAGCGAACTGATATAGTGGAGCACTTGTCCCCACCAACTTTCTGCCTGAACTCAGGTACTCGTCAGGGTCGATACCATCTGGCAGTATCACAACGCTCGAGATGTTTGTTTTCTCAAGGATACGTTGTGTCGCCTGCCGCCCTGCTTCATCGCCATCGAGACAGAGGGCGACACGAGCCTTGCCAAGCATCTTCTGCTGTTCTTCCGTAAACTCCGTAGACATGAGGCCAACAGCCATCGGGTATCCACGTTCGTGCGCCATGATAACGTCCGCTTGCCCTTCGAGTAACAGCACTTCGTTCCGGCTCCGGATAACATCTTTGGCGAGATTGTAACCGTAGAGAATTCTGCGCTTCTCGAAGATGTCAGAACCTCTTGAGTTAATAAACTTCGGCATTTCAGCAGTCAAGGTGCGAGCGGAGAACCCGCGCACGATACCCTGACCGTCACAGATGGGAAACAGGGCGCGCCCACGGAAGAGCCAGAAGTCGTTCGGCACTTCCGGAGGAGCGAGCCCCAGTCTGAACTTTTCGATGGATTTTGCAGAAAAACCCTTCTTTTCGATGTACTCACACCCGTGCTTCAGGAGGTAATCATGGGATGCTACTGTGAACTCTTCGTTCGCAAGTAGCCGTGGGTCGTTTGGAAGAAGCGACAACGCAGCCTCTTCCTTGGTTATGTGAAGTATCTCCGCAAGGAAGTCTATGGCGTTGCCCCCCCTATGACAGGAAAAACAGTACCAAAGTTCTTTTTCGGGATTGGCACTTAACGATGGACGGTCATCACGATGGAAAGGACAACTCCCAGTGTATTCCGCACCTGACCTTCGTAGATTGGGGATGTACCGTTCTAGCAATTCTATAAGCATACAGCCCCCTCTTCTTGATGCTCGTTTAACCACCGATAGGCTAAGGCGTTGATTTCTTCCATCCCTTCCCCTGTCCATTGATTGTGGTAAACGCTGCGATGCAGGGTCTTTGGGATATAGATAATGTGCCTGTCGTCGACGTGGTGCGCCTCGCAACCTTCGAATGGCTCGTTGAGCGGAACAAAGTCGAGAGCTCGTCGTTTTGCGTTTTGCTTCTTGTGCTTTGTTATCTGTTTCTGAGGATTATCCTTACACCACATAGCGTTGTAGGCAGAGACCCTCTCAGGATTCTTCTCAACCCATGCCCTGCTACGAGCAATGGACTTTTCCGGATTAGCGGCATATTCTGTCCTCTTGAGAGTTCTGAACTTCTCAGGGTCTTTCTTGTATGCCGCTCTAACGCGAGCAATGAACTTTTCAGGGTCTTCCCCGTACTTCGCGCCGTGAGCGGCGGTGTCTTTTTCTCTCTCTACAATTGGTTTGCACTCAGGACAATACTTTTGTCTTCCACCTGTCGGGGTGTAAACTATTTCACACCGTTGACAGGTTCTTGTTTTGTGTTTGCGGGACATGTCTCTCTCCCTTATGGATAGACAAGAACCCAACTCCTTTAATTGTCAAGGTACGACGGGGATTGGGTTCTGCCTTATGTATGTGTGACTTCTGCGGGCTAGTTGCCCGCGTCCCTTTGAATCCCCCTGTTACCGGGAGGAACGATTCTCATCGTCCTTCCACTAATAGAATAAACACCGACCCCGCTTTCACAAGTCTCTATCAAGGAGATGTTTCAGGGAAACCTTTGCTTGTTTGACCCGGGCCTGTACTGCTTGATAACTGATGCAGTTCCGCTTGGCAAAGTCTTTTAGCGGCTCCCCTCCGTATTCGACATGTTTAATGGCGTCCTGTTGGGGGTTAGTCAGACCGGAAAAGGCAACCTTGACGGTCTCAATGATAGCGGCATTCTTCAGGTACTCGTCATCCTTGAGGAAGAGTTCGTGGTCGACCATCTTCCCATCCTCGATGCAACAGACAACGATGCGCGCGCTTGTCCTTCCCTCCGCTTTCCAGTAGTTCAAGAGCACGTCCCGGCAGAGAGTGAACAGATGACCCCGTGCGAAGTCGTCCGAGAGGTTGGGGTTCTTCTGCATCCATGTCCACAGGTACGCGAACGACTGCAGAATCAAGTCGTCGATATCGTTCTCCTGCATCTTTCCCAGTCTTTTATGGAAGTACCCCCGCACCCAACTCTTATTTGCTTTGAAGACAACATCCATGCTACTCATATCTTTCTCATGGGGAGAAAAGTCGTAGCCACGAGAAAGAAGAAGGAAAACTGAAGAAGAAAGAACTACTACTTCTTTTAAAAGAACTACTACTTCTTTTAAAAGAATCTTTAAAGAAGCTAGTAGTATAGGTACTTGTACTATGAAGAACACATAGTACAAGTACCCCGCCACGTAAACACACCATCCTTATTACCGTTTTCAATTCTGCCACTCCTTTATTGCATAATTTTGAAACGTTTCTATACTGTTCACAGGAGAGTCGAGACTTCTGTTTCGTCCCAACGACTCTCCCCCCTTAAAGTACCAGCCCGGGAGAATGCTGTTGTTCTTCAACCCCCTAAAGCCCCCGCCTCTCGGCGCTTCAACTCATCGTATCCGGATTGCCACGCGTTGTGTGCCTCTAAACCAAGCCCCGTGTTGAAGGGGTTCGTTGTAACCGTTCCGCTCAGCAAATCATAGGCTGCGCAACGCGCTCCAGCATCAAAGGGTGTTTCCGGCATCAATGTACCTCCTTTGGTTCGCCTACCTCTTCCGTCAGGGGGTGTGCCCATGAAAACAATTCCGTTGGATGGTCGGTGCGAGCGCGGAATGTACTGTACCCCGCATCGAAGATGAGCGGAACATAACCCTTCATTCCCATCCTGTTCTTCGCTATCTTCAGTTCCGTCGTGCCGTCTGGTTTAGAATAGATAAAAGCGACAGCATCGGCGTCCTGCTCGAGGGAACCTGTTCCTCGAAGGTTGTGCAGTTCTGGCTCCTTGAACTTAGGTTTACTCTCGCCGGGTTCTCCGCTGCCCATCTGAGACGCTACTGAACCTCTGTTGAGCTGCGCTACAACAATGACTGGTCTCATTAGTTCTTTGCTGAGCGTCTTGAGTGACCAACTCATCTTTGACAATCCTGTGACTTCGCCTTCACTGTCTTCGTGTGAGAGCAAATGGAAGTAATCGATGATAACTACATCTAGACCGCGCATCATCATCATCGTCTTCGCTTTTGAGAAAATGTAGTTGACAGGGACGCCGCCTCTGTCATCAAGAAGGAAGGTTTTTGATGACAAGAAGTCATTGAATCCACTTAGAGACTTGCAGTCATCAACTGTCAGCGCTCCGTCTGTGATACGCGACAGTGGAATCTGCGAATACTGTGAGAACAATTTACTCAAGACGTCGTCCTTCCCCATCTCGAGTGAGAACATGGCGACCTTCTTGTTCTCCTTCAGACAATTGAGCATGATGTTCAGGGCTAGGGTCGTCTTGCCTTCCTGCGGTCTCCCCGCCACAATGAACATTTTCCCATCCCTCAACTTCAGAAGTTCGTCGACCGGTTTGAGTCCTGTCGTTATCCGAGGTTCCTTGCTTCCCATAATCTCCGATACCCACGATGCCATGATGTCTGCAGTATCGTTGGTGTCAGGGAGCATCCCGATGGTCTTCTGTTGGATTCCCCCGATGATGTCTACAGGGTCTCCGCCATCCCTCATCGACTTCTGGATGTCGAAGGCTATCTGTTGTAACTGCGCCCGTTGGAACTCCCGTTCGATGATTTCGATGTATGGAGCGACCATTGGGGGCTCTCCGGCGAGAACGTCACCGATAAAGGAATCACCACCGATATAGTCCCATCCCTGTGGCCCGAGTTTTTCCTGAATAAGAGCAGGAGATGGGGTAAGACCGTTCGTCACAAGTTGGACGAGAATCTTGTAGACCATCTGATTCTTCGGTTCCTGAAAAAATTCAGGTTTGACCTTATCCATTGCATGAAGTAAATTTGCGCTGTTCCCAAGGAATGCGCCTAGACAATACCGTTCCGCTTCTAAATTGATAGCACCCTCCTTTCTTTCAGGTTCATCTCTTCACCACTCGCCCAATGTCGAGAAATTGCCGAGTACGAGGGTCTGTGACGAAAAGAATATAGAGGTCGTAACCGTCGTCTCGGTGAAAGACCCGTCCAATGACCATCTCCCGCTCAGGGGCGGTTGGATTTGGGATATGAACGACGTCGGCGGGTGCACCTGTAGAACGCGCATAGGACGCAAGGATTCCTTCAGGAGTTGAACGATTCTTGCATCGCGCTTTCGTTGACGAGACAATTCCCTCGAAGCAGGACTGTTCGAGCCAACAGAGTCGTCTTTTCCGAACCGTAGAACTTTGATGAGTACGTGCTTCCGTCGTCCCCACTGTATTGCCTCCCTTTCTGTCCAGAAAAAGACGTCAATATCCGTACCGACAATCGCCCCGCCAGTGTCAATAACTTGGCACGGTTGATTATCGTTGTAGTTGGGAATCAGAACTAAAGACCCGAAAGGAAGCACGCTGAGGTCGGCGGCGATACCTCCGACTCTTACGCGCTGCCCTGAAGCGGTACGAAAAGGATTTCCGTCACACTCTTCGACCGTAGGTGAATAGGCAGTGATTTCTGAGAAGATAATAACCTTTTGTAAGTTGTTGTCAACCCTTGCTAAGACAGTTTGCGTTTGCGTCGTGAGAGCAATCGCAATAAGGATTCCTGCGACAGCCCTTCTTCTTCCGTTGTCCCTTTGTAAATACATCGTTCCCCCTCGCCGTTGTCGACGAAAATCTCAATTTCCTTGACGTCATGCGTGTCGATGAACTTCGACAGTTCATCCAGCGTGACCTCTTTCCTTTCCTTCTTTTTAGCTATAGTCCCCCTCCTTTGGGTCATTAGGCCGAGCCAGTGACAGGAAATCTCTACGGGACATTGCCTTCCCTTTCTTGCCGTCAATGATACAGGCAATATCCCAGTGTGCGTCCAGCAGTACCTTGCTATCAATCTCCTGTGGTGACATATTCGCGCGCCAGTATCGACCTCTCCATCCCTTCATCGGAATCTTCGTCACGTTCTCGAGGTGCTCTGCATCCCCCCGGTAGAACATAATTCCCTTCATGCGGCCTCCATCCTTGCGTTATGGCATAATATCTCAAGTACGTCATTTCCGAATACGGTAAACATGCGGCGGTTTCTGCGGGCTATCGTAGCTGCGACCGCCTTTTTCTCGGCGTCGATGAATCCCCATCGTACCTCTTGTTCTAATCTATTGTACACGCTTTTCTCCTCATATCCAAATTTTACGGTCGAGGCAATGCGCTCGAGGAGAACCCGTGGGGTATAGGACACAGCCCTCTGGTATAAGAGAGAACAAATGAGGTCTGGAAAGTAGTCGTTGACAGTCAAAACCGTATGGTTCAATTCCGATACGGTAACTGCTCCATCCTTTTCAAGGTTGACCGTGAACTCGCGACCAAGAATGGGTACTATCCGATTCGTTACGCTCCCTTCCGGAGACCGTAGATAAGTGTAGACCGTTCAATTTGTCCGCCAGCGAGGGTCGACTTCTCCGAGTTGAGCCACACAAGGACGCCCTTTCTCTGCAATTTGAAGTAGGTTGGCTTATACAGACGCTTCCACTCCGTCTTGTCGAGGCTCTGGATGGTGAGGTTCGGGTAGTCGAGGTAGTTGTTCACTCTGTCATTCTTGTCGATGACGCGCCATCCCAACATAAGCAGCCCCATCGCGTTGTCATACCCGATACACATCTTCTTCCGGGCTGTCCACATTCGTTCGACTGCAGCATTCATATCTACTCCTTATCAAAAGCGTCATAGACGAAATCCCAGTCACTGTTCTCCATCTCGTCCTCCAGTGGAAGGTGAGCCCAATGAGCGCTGTCGTCGTCAAAAATGACGAGCACCGAATATCCGTGATTGCGCTGTCGCACCGGAAGACTTGTGGACGGAATGTATCCGTAACAGAAGGTATAGAATGCCTTCTCAAGAGTCATCTCTTGTTCGTGTGCCTCATCTCGAAGACGCGACCACATGTCTCGGTCATAGCGGTCAAATCCGAAGGAATCAGCAGGAAGCAGAGGGATGACCTTCATGTCACTCCGTTCTTCGCAAGGTACTTGTTGCGCCCCTCAGTAACCTTGTCGAGGTCGAGGGTGTTGCCACAGGAATCGCAGAGATACTCGGTGTAGCAGAAGTCCTCCTGCTCGAGAACCTCGTCGTCAAAATGTTCAAAGTGCTCCCACTCTTCGAAGAGCGTGTTTGTCCCGAACTCGAGCGTTGTCGTCCCCCTTACTCTCTCTTCATAGTGCGCTTCAACTCTTGTTTCCTTGCCACAATATGGACAGATGATGGTCTGTGTGTTCACTTCACACTCTCCTTTTTCTTCCTATGGATGGGTTTCCTCGTCGGTCTGAGTGAGGATTCTGAAATGACCCAAGCTGGAAAGTAGTCTTGGACGCTCACGTCGAAGAAGTCAGTGCTTGCTATTCGGCTCTCAAAAATCTCAGCCTTCGTCTTCTCTGTAACGGCCCACGCGAAGTCGTCTATCAGGTTCTTCATGTGGACATCGTCAAACCCTTTGCGATGAATGGCATTCCACAAAGCCGCCCACGTCAGAAATATCGGGGTCTTCTTGATTTCGGCATCAGTCAGTTTCATCATTACATCCTCCTTATGTCTTCAGTCCCAGTAACCGATACCACAGAGCACCAATTCGCTTGCCTTCCAGCCATCTCAACCTTCGGGCTCTTCTTTGAGAAATCAACTTGCTGCGAGTCGAGTGCCAATTCCAACCTTCCCAATGACCAACCTCAAGCCAATTACGGTATGTCCAAGTGATAACAGTGACACGTACTTGCTCTCCTTCGTCGACAAAGGACGGTTGATAGACGTGCGAATGGTATGTCATTTCAGTCACCGTTCTGGTAGTCGATTTCGCGTCCGTCTGGCAGAAAGGACATTATGTCTCCATGTTCTCGACATTGAGCATAAAAAGCGGCAGCTCTATCTAGAACTCGAGTAAGGGTCAAGAGTTTCTCAACCCTCTGTCGATACTCGTCCCTGTGTCCCGTACTGTACTCGCACAAGCTGATAATTTCTTCCTTGAGGACATCTCTCTCGTTCTTGGTAGTCAGATATTCATCGCGCGTCATTCTCTGTTGTCCTCCGCGCACTCAGCCCTGACAGCCTCTTCGAGATTCCGAACAAAATACCAGATTTTCTTCCATGCGAGATTGTCTATACCCTCAACTTCACAGAGTGCAAATCTCAATTTGTCTTCTGCTTCCTTGGCCGTCACTTCTTCCCCCTCTCTTCCTGTCTGACGTAAAACTCGAAGTCTTCGATGGCAAGGATGACGCTGTATCCTAAGTCCTGACGACTCTTAGTCTCGAGGATTGCCTGTTTGAGTTCCTGCTTCGCTTGCTCGACCGTCATGTCCCGTCATCCTCTGCCAGAATCCTGTCCACCATCTGTGATATGCCGCAGACGTCTATTGAACCATCTTCTTTGACATGCAATTTTGCTCGCTCGTCCTGCCGCACAAAGGTCTCAAACTCTTTCATGGCGTTGAGAATATGGAAAGAGAGCCTCGGAAGAAGGTCTCCCATTGAGCAGTCGGGATGTGCGTAGGCGGCGATTTCGTAATCAAGTCGTTCCCAAGCCTGTGCCATCGTCATGTCTTCTCCTTGCTGACGACCTGCAATGTCTCCCCGGGATTCAGGAATATGAACTTGTTGTCAGGAAACATCTCTTGTAGTTGGGGAAACAGCGCGTCTTTCCCAAGTTTCGTTATGTGCTCCGTCAGCGACCATACCACTACATCACCCGACTTCAGATTGACCTTTTTTAGTTCCTCGAGTTCGATTGTCATGTCTTCTCCTTGACGCACGCGGCATCTACCTCCAATCTCTGCTCCAGTCGTTCCAGTTTTGCAAGTCTGGCTTCGGAGATTTCTGGCCCCCACCGCAGGCGCATTTGGTCGACCATAAGGCTCACGTCTGCAAGTTCCTCTATAAGACTCTCGGGAGACTGTTCGCGCCCGCCAAGGAACTTTGCAGCAGCTTGGACGAGCTCCCCACTCTCTTCAATCACCATCATCAACTGAGCATCAAAACCCCAAGTGTCGAGAGCTTTCCGCAAGACTGTACGCGCCAAGTCTCTCATGGTCTGAAGTCCTTTCCGATGAGGCGTTCACCAGCAGCGACGTACCCCTTGGCTACAGCCGACATTGCGTTCGCACGCCCCTTCATCTTTGCCATGCCACCACCGACGAGATAATGTGTCCGCCAGATTTGATACAGCATCTCCATCATCTTGCCAAAGACGTTCAGGAACCGTCCTTCATCAAAACCCATGTCACCCTCATTTGCTCGCACGCGAAGGTCTCCAAGCATCCTCAATGCCCGCTCATACTTCTCACGTTCTTCATCTTGCATAGCTGACTTCATCGCTTTTCGTCCTCTGCAATCTTGTCGATGATATCTGCCAGTATCGCCAAGTCGAAGTTCTTTCTGCGGGCAACAGCCGCCTTCCATACTTTCTCTTGTTCTGCAGTATGTGCGGCTCTCAGCAGTCTACGGATTTCACCGCCTATTCCCGTGCGCTCCTTACCAATAATGACTGCTGCAAGGGCGTCGACAGCAACCTGCTCTTCTTTCGACCACACTTCTTCTTTCATGGAGTCTCCTTGTGCGTCCGTTGGTATCGGGCATTCCTTATGTTGCTAAAGATGCCGTCAAGAAACCAATCGTTTAATGTGAGAATCTTCGCCCATAATCCAACCGTTCCTGCACCATCGCAGAATCTGCAGCTATCATAAAAATCGTAGTTGCCACAGTCGCCCTCACCGCCGCAAGCCGGACAAACAAACGGATGGAATACAGCAAACCAGAAGCCATCGTCAGAAACCTTGTCCCGGAAACTTCGAGAAATCACGGTTTCACCTTCCTACGGGTATTGCCCCGGCTCGAACAGACAACTGGTAGGCGTAGGCGTCGGCCATTTTGTGATATCTAATCGCGGCTATAGCGTATTGCGGTTCACTGTAGTGCTTCGCTGATGCAATACTCAAGTCCCAAACGAGTTCCTTGTTGTTATCTTTGCGCCCTGTATAGTAGCGGTAATAACCTGCCTTTGTCTTCTCTGCCACGACGTAGAGAGGAAAGGCGGAAGAAACAATCGCGCTTCTCATTTACCCCCTCTTGGAACAACGTCATAGATGCCCGCATGATAGTTCAGGTTGTCGTTCGTCTTCCATTCCATTTGCCCCTTCCTTCTCTTCGTCTTCGTCAGGGTGCCCACGCTTGCCTCACTCACCACGGCCTTGCGGAGGGCGGATTCAATATCCCGAACCTTGCCCCTATACTCGTTCGTCCACACATAGTCCGGCGCAACCGTTCCTATCAACACATCTATGAGGCGGTCAACGCTCATCGTGCCATAGTTCATCCCGCTACCTCCAGGACAAGAGCGGCAAGGGCGTCAAGAGACTTCTTCTTCTGATATCCCCTGTCTCCAATTTTTACATAGCACCCCTTGTCATCATGGCAGAAGGCAAGGGTGACAAATGGATATTGAGCAAACAGCCATTCTTCCAGTTCGCCAGCCGTGGGTGCGGCAACGGTGTTCTCGTCGTCAGACGTTTTGGTTCTTGGACTGACCCATGAATAGTGATTGAGTGCGTCGGAACGGAAGAACCACACCATCGCCGTGTCCTGCGGGAACCCTGCGGCCTTCAACTGCTGGCAGACTTCAAGAGATGGAACCAACTGTTCAAGGGTCATGGCTTGTTCTCCTCATTCCATCGTTCAACGTCCGCCTGTCGCTCGTTACGTTTCCTCTCTTCCGCAAGCATGTCCTCTTTCTGCTGGTCTTCCATAACCTGTTCTTCCATTTGCTTCTGCATAACCTGCTCCTTCGGGGTAAGGACGGAGGCAGGAACGAAATAAGACGGCATAGTATCTCTCCCGTCGGTTGTAAGTTCCATAATGTGCATTACCTTGCCGTCCATTG
>JGIcombinedJ21911_10000003_pt1 | contig 48661 bp, 41 predicted proteins | sample BarGraNGADG00211_FD_21911 | JGI IMG/M metagenome (IMG submission 21911)
GTTGATGTAGAGGTAGTTCAGGTCGCGGTCCTTGATCCAGAGGGGCTCCGCGATGTTCTCGAGGACGCTCTCAAGGAACGTCGAGAGGCTGCGCAGCTCTTCGGAGGATTTCTGGAGCACCTCCCGCCTGCCTCGCTCGAGCCGTACCTGCTCGCTCACCAGCTTGACGCGGTGCTCCGCCTCCAGCAGCTTCAGCGCGTCGCGCATGTCCTGGATGACCACGACCGAACCCATCGGCTTGCCGCTCTTCTTGTTTACGCTCCCCGTGGTCCAGCTCACCGGTATCGTCTCGCCCTCACGGCTGAGGACTATCCCCTGGCGAGGAGCTTTCTGCCTGGCCGACTCGGGCCCTGCCCGCATCTCCGCGGGGAATTCGAGCTTCCCGTAGATGACGACGCTGTTGATGTTCCTGCCCACGAGCTCTTTCTCGGAATAGCCGGTGAGATCTGAGGCGGCCGCGTTCACTGTCTCGATGACGCCGTCCGAGCCCGTGACCAGCACGGCGTCCTGCACGTTCGAGATGATGGTCGCGCCGAGCTTGCCGGNNACGGTCGTCAGNAGGCCCTGCCTCGTGACGCCGAACGCGATTATCGCGGCCATGATGGGGCCGGCAGCCTGGGAGCTGAAAGGGGCTGCCTTGCCGAACAGGGGGACGACCACGTCGGTCACCAGGCCCACCGCGAGCGGTATCAGGGCGGCCACGATCACGTAGGTGCTGCGCGCCTTGTCCTCCCGCGACTTCGTCGTCTGGCGGAACCTCAGCAGCACGCCGATGCCAGCGAGGAAGAGCGCGACCACGAAGATCTTGGAGGGCATCCGCAGGAGNCCGCCGACCTCGCGCACGCCATGGAAAGCACCTGTGGCGAAGCCCTTGAAGATGAGCGGGCTGAACCAGGTCACCAGCAGGAGCGCGACCGCCAGGCAGTACAAGGACATGAGCACCGCGATGCCTTTTCGGGTGCGGTTCCAGTGCGTGAGCTCGAGCGCCAGGTGAAGGAAGAGCACACCGACCAGGCACCACCCGACAGCCCCAANCCTCCCGGCGAAAAGGCCGACGGCGACGCTGGTGGTGGAACGCTGTATGTATTCTCCGACCCCCCAGAAGGCGAGCGCTAGGCCGATGAAGAAGAACAGGCGGTTGGCGCGCAGGCGCGGGTCGCGGGTGAGGATGAAGACTCCGACGGCAACATCGAAGACCGCCGCGATCAGAGGTATGTACTGGTAGAACTGTTGCAACTGGCGCCCCTCAGTCCGCTGGTGATGACACGGTCACGCCTCTCATCCGACTCGCCGCCGGCACCCTGAACCTGAAGGTGGAGCCCGACCCCACCTTGCTCTCAACGGAGATCGTGCCCCCGTGCGCCTCGACTATCGCCTTGGTTATGGACAGCCCGAGCCCGGTGCCCTCACGGGAGGTCTCCGCGCTCTGGGCCTTCACGAACCTCGCGAATATCGCTTCCCGCTGCGAGGAGGGTATGCCCGCGCCGGTGTCCGTCACGGTTATCTCGATCATGCCGTCACCGGGGTCGGAGGCCCTCATGGTGATGCTTCCGGAGTCCGTGTACTTGACCGCGTTGGACACCAGGTTGTAGAGGACCTGCGACAGACGGCTCGGGTCGGCCAGCGCCGGGCGCGTCCCCGCGGGCACCTCGTAGGTCATCTCGAGCCCCTTCTCGCGGACCGCGCTCAGGAACATCGCCTTGGCCTCGGCGAACAGGGTGCCTATCTCCACTTCCTGCATGTGCAGCGTCAACAGGCCGGCGTCCATGCTCGCCAGGTCGAGCAGGTTCTTGGAGAGCCTGCTCAGGCGCTCGATGGAAAGGGAGAGCACGTCGAGCGAGCGCTGCTGCTCCCCGTTGAGGGCCCCCCTGGTCTCGCGAGCCAGCATATCTAAGCCGAGCTTGAGCGAGGTCAGGGGCGTGCGCAGCTCGTGGGCCGCTATCCTTATGAAGTCGAGGCGGGCGCCTTCCAGCTTTTTCTGCTCCGTCAGGTCCTTGATGATCCCGACCACGAACTCCACGTCGCCTTCCTCGTTCTTCATCGGCGTTGTCGTAGTGCGGGTGACGTGCTGCGCGCCGTCCCGGTCGATGACCGTGAGTTCGGGCGACTCGCCTCCCACGCCTCCTTCGAAAACCTTCGAAATACGATCACGGAGGGTGTCCGCGTACTCGTGCCAGTAGAGCTCGTAATCGGTCTTGCCCAGGATCTCGTCTTTGTCGTATCCGGTCAGGCGCCTGTGCGCTTCGTTCACGTAGACGTATCGCCCCTTGACGTCCTGGATGAACAGAGACTCCCCGACGTTCTCGATGACGCTCTCCAGGAACCGCGAGAGCTTCCTCATCTCTTCCTCGGAGTGCTTGAGCAACTCGGAATGGTCCCGCTCTGCCTCGACCTCCGCCGTCACCACCTTGACCTCGTGCTCGGCCCGCATCAGCCGAAGGGTCTCTCTCATGTCGNGGACGACGGTGACCGAGCCCAGCAGCCTGCCGCCTTTGCGCCGCACCTCCCCGGNGCTCCTGGTCACCGGGATGATCTCCCCGTCCCTGGTGGCGCAGAGGCTCCAGCTCATGGTCTCCGACTCCTCCGGGAGCCGTGGCTCGCCGGGGTGCCCGTCGTGGTGCGCGCTCTCGATGAAGAGGTCACCCAGAGGAGTGCCGACCAGCTCGTGTTCAGGGTAACCGGTCAGGCGAGACGCGGCCGGGTTGATGGTCTCGACCATCCCTTCAGCGTCGGAGACCAGCACAGCGTCGTTCATCTTGGTGATGATGGTGCTGCCGAGCGTGCCCGCTGTCGTGGTCATNAGCCCGACGGTCAGTACCGCGTAGCCGATCACCGGGGCGATTATGGTGCTGGTCANCATCGGGAGGGGAACGAAGTGTATGCCTGCTAAAGGGAGGAACATGTCTGTGACCACGCCCGCGGTCACCGGTACCAGGGCGGCAAGCAGCAAATAAGCGGCACCGGCCTTCTTGTGCCGGGAAGTGGCAGTCCGCCAGTACGAGAACAATATCACGAGGCCGACCAGGAACATGGCGACCACGTAGATCTTGCTGGGGGAACCGCCAGGCGCCCTGGATCTCCTCCCAGCCCCAGTAGATCTTCGTGAACCCTTTGAAGACGAGGCGGCTGGACTCTATCATCGCGATGAAGAAGAGCCCCGGGACGAAACAGGCGGCCAGCACCAGCGGCTTCCTGACAGAGGCCTGGTGGTCGGTGAGCTCGAGCACCATGAGGACGAAGAATGCGCCGACCAGGCACCAGCCGAAGGCAGCGACGCGTTCGCCCCGCATCGCCGCCGCCGCCGAATGAGAAAGCCGCTGGATCAACTCGCCTGCGCTCCAGGCCGCGAGGCACATCATCACGGCGAAGAAGAGCCGGTTGAGGGTGGTGCGCGGCGCGCGGCTCAGGACGTAGAGACCCACCGTGACGTTCACGATGAGAGCAACCAGAGACATTACTGCGTAAGCGTTCATAGCGCGCGAAGTCCCCCGCTACCTGCGATTTGAGCCGCGAGCAAGGTTATCCAATGCACGCCAATTCTACACCCTGGTCATTGGTTGTGCAGGGACTGACGCCGGTCACCCGCGGGCGCTACGAACCGCTCACTCGAGCCCATCGCCGGAGCACGAGCAGCCTTTCCCCTCGATCTTTGACGCCATCAGGTTGCCGGCGATCACCGGGACGTCGATGGCGGTGGAGTATGGCGGGGCGTAAGCGAGGTCCAGGTACTGGAGCTCGTGCGCGGTCATCCCGGCTAGAATCGCGACTGCGAGAATATCGAGGCGCTTCTCCGCCACGGAGTTCATCTCTCCCACGACCTGCGCCCCCAGAACCCGTCCGCTTTCGCTGTCGGCCACGAGCTTCAGGTCCATGCTCCCCCTGCCCGGGTAATAGGGGTGCAGGGATTCCGCTTCGAGCTCGACCGTCACGGGCTTGAATCCCGCCTCGGTGGCTTCCCGCTCGTTCAAGCCGGTGCGCCCTATCGTGAGGTCGAAACACTTGACCACGGAAGTGCCCTGTACGCCGGGGAACTCAGTATCNGAGCCGAACATGGCGTCCGCGACGATCCTGCCCTGCTTTCGCGAAGTGGAGCCCAGTGGGATCCAGACCTCTTTTCCAGTGAGCGTATTGGTGGTCGTGGCACAGTCGCCGGCCGCGAAGATGTCGGGCAGGTTCGTGCGCATCCCCCCGTCGACCCTGATCGCCTGCCCGGCGCCCAGCTCAACGCCGGCGGCCGCGGCCAGCTCGTTTTCCGGCCTGACGCCGATCGCGAGGAGCACGAGGTCCGCGGAGACCTTGCCCGAACCCACACCAGCCTGCCTGACAGATCCCTGGCGGTCCCCTTCGAGCCCGGACAGGCCCTCACCCAGGATGCAGTTGACACCTTCTTCCTCGAGGCGCGCCTGGACCTTGGAAGCCATGTCGGTGTCCATGAACGGCGCGACCTGCTTCGTGAGCTCGACGAGGGTGACCTCGAGGCCGAGCGTCCTGAAAGACTCGCACATCTCGAGGCCGATGGGGCCGGCTCCGACAATGAGCGCCCTTCGCGGCGATCTTGCCTTGACGAACTCCTTGACCGCGATCGAGTCGGCGAGCCTTCTGAGCGTGAACACGCCGGAGAGCCCGACCCCCTCGAGGGGCGGCACGAACGCTCGAGCGCCGGTCGCCAGGAGGAGCTTCGTGTAAGGGGCGTCGAACTCGCGCCCGGCATCCAGGTCGAGCACGCGCACGAGGCGCCGGTCGGGTTCGATGGAGACGACCCTGTGCCCGGTACGTACGTCGACCTGGTTCATCGAGGCGAACTCTTCGGGCTGGCGGGCGACAAGGTCGTTGTGGTCAGCGGTCACGCCGCTGATGAAGTACGGCATGCCTCACGCGGAGTAAGCGGCGTATGGGCCCTGCTCGTAGACCGTGATCTCGGAGTCTTTGCAGCACCGGCGGGCACGGGTCGCCGCTGTCGTCCCGGCCGCCACCCCACCTATCACGACGAGCCTCTCCATGCGGCCACCTCCGCGGCTGGGATCACCTTCTGCGGGAAACTGTCTACGGGCCCCTTTCTAGCTCGAACAGCTCGAACCTCTCGGCGCCCACCTTGCAGATGGGGCAGACCTCCGGTGGCGCGGCGCGCGCACACAGGTAGCCGCAGACCTTGCAGCGCCACACTCTGACCTCGCCGCCGGTTGCGCTCTCGGGCTTGAGGGTGTCCGTCATGTCCGGCCTCACCTCCGGGCGTCGCTCGGGTATCGACTCCACTTTCGCCTCACCGTCCAGGACACGCCTGGAGACGTAGAGCCCTCAGTAACAGGTGTCGTACTCCTCGAGGTCCGGGTCGCGGTAATCGCAGGGGCAGATGATGTCAAGGTCGGCTTCCTTGCTGCCGCCGCTGAGGCGGCAGGGACAGAGCGGATAGCCGTACCTCTCCAAATTGGCAGCCAGCCCTTCCGCGAGTTCCATGGCGAAGTCAGGGTCGGGGTTGATGTGATAGCCGCCCGCCTCAGCGTCGCGGTCCAGGGTTTCCAGGAGCTGCTTGGGGTCCATCAGGTGCCCGGCCTCAGAGTAGCTTGTCCTTGTACTCGGCCTCACGGAAACCGATGACGACGTCGCCGTCGTCGACGACCAGGGTCGGGAAAGTGTGGTTGGGATTGTATTTCTCGGTCTCGACCAGGACCGTCTTCTGCTCCGGGCCCTCGAGCTGGTCCACGTACACGTAGCGATAGGTGAGCTCGTTCTCGTCAAGGAAATCGCGGGCGTGACGGCAGTGGGGACAGGTACTGAGAGCAAACAACACGATGTCATGCTCATCCTTCGAGCCATCGACCTTCTGGAGGCACTCCATCTCTATCATGCTGACCACTCCTTTCCGCACACACACAACCGCCTCCTGTATTATACGATAGCCGGAGCAGGCTCCCTGCGTGAGAGAGCGAGATCGGAGGGCCGCAATGAGCGCTGAGCGCCGGGTCGTGGTTACGCCAGAAGCCCTCGAGCTTCACGAGCGCGCGTTCGTGATAGACCTTCACACCGACAGCCTCATCGTCGCCCGGATGCTGGGCCGGGACCTTTCCAGGCGCCACAGGCCACCGGCGGGCTTTCGTCCCTGGATGCTGCACGTCGACGTGCCTCGCTTGAAAGAGGGAGGCGTGAACGCGCTGTTCTTCGGCGTGGTGACCCACCCCTGGCCCCACGGCGCGTACCGGAGAGCGCTGCGCAACCTCGCCTACGGCAAGTACGTCATCGAGAAGAACTCCGAGTCCCTCGCGCTCGCCACAACGCCCGCCGGGATAGAGGCCGCGAACCGGTCGGGGCGGATCGCGGTCCTGTTCGGCGTCGAAGGCATGCACATGCTCTCCGGCCGGCTCGACCGCATCGAGGAGCTATACGACCAGGGCGTCCGATACATCACCCTCGCGCACTTCAGCTCCAACAGGTTCGCGGTGACCTCGGCTTCGCGGTCAGGGGCGGGCGCCCGACTGAACAGCCTTGGCGCCTCAGCCGTCGAGGCGATGAACGCCCTGGGGATGATGATCGACGTCGCGCACGTGCATACGGGGCTCATCGCGGACGTGTGCCGCCTCAGTGACCGGCCGGTGATCGTGTCCCACGGAGCGACGCAGGCGTTGAGGCCGACCTTCAGGAACCTGAGCGACGAGGACATCTCCAGCGTGGCCGGTACGGGTGGGGTGATCGGCATCATCTACGCCAGCGAATGGCTCGGCGGGCACAGCGGGCCGGTCCTGCTCGATGCCGTCGTGGACCACGCCGACCACATCAAGCGGCTGGTGGGGGTCGACCACATCGCCCTGGGCTCAGACTGGGACGGTTTCATCGCGACCCCACAAGGGATGCGCGATGCGACCGACCTTCCCGCCCTCACGCAGCTCTTCCTGGACAGGGGATATGTGCACGAAGAAGTGGAGAAGGTCCTCGGAGGCAACTTCATGCGGGTGTTCCGCGCGAACTGCGGTGAGCCTGGCTGACCCAGACGCCGGCTGGGAGGTGGCGCGTAAGCCGGCGAGGCCTTAAACTTTACATAAATAGATGACCAACCTTGCAGAACCGGGACCGGGTACCGGTTCTGCATTCTTCTCTCAGGCAGGCGCGCGGCGCGACGCCGCGCTGAGCGCCGCAACCGGCACCTGGCCGGCGGCCTCGCCGGGGGAGACGCACGGGTGATCGCATGGAAAAAGAATTTGACATACGGGAGATAAAAGGCCTCACCGACGAGGAGGCTGCGCGGAAGCTCGAAGAGGAGGGCTACAACGAGGTCCCTTCCGCGAGGAAGCGCAACATCCTCAAGATCGGCCTGGACGTCATCCGCGAGCCGATGTTCCTGCTGCTCGTGGCGATCGGCGTCATCTACTTGAGCCTGGGGGACCGCAAGCAGGCCGCNGTGCTGCTCACNTTCGTGGTGGTCGTGATCGGCATCACCTTNTACCAGGAGCGCAAGACCGAGCGGGCCCTGGAGGCCCTGCGCGACCTTTCCAGCCCCCGCGCCAACGTCATCAGGTCGGGCGAGCAGAAGCGCATAGCGGGGCGCGACGTCGTGAATGGGGACGCGCTGCTGCTCGCCGAGGGTGACCGCGTCCCGGCCGACGCCGTCCTGTTGTCCTGCACCAACCTCTCGGTGGACGAGTCGCTCCTGACCGGAGAATCCGTCCCGGTGACCAAGTCGGCGCGCGCTGCGGACACGCCGGCCGTGATGGGGAGGCCCGGAGGGGACGGCCTGCCCTTCGTGTGGTCGGGCACTCTGGTTGTCCAGGGGCGCGGGGTCGCCGAGATCCGCGCTACGGGCGCGGAGACCGAGATGGGGAAGATCGGGAAAGCGCTGCAGGAGATCGAGCCGGAGGCGACGCCTCTCCAGCGGGAAACGCGCAAGGTCGTTCGCAACATCGCTTTCCTGGGGGCCGCTCTCTGCGCGATAGTCATCATCGTCTATGGCTCGACAAGGCACCACTGGCTCGAGGGTTTTCTGGCGGGGCTCACCCTGGCCATGGCAATGCTCCCCGAGGAGTTTCCGGTGGTGCTCACCATATTCCTGACGACCGGCGCCTGGCGTATTTCCAAGAAGGACGTGCTCACCAGGCAGGTTCCCGCCGTGGAGACCCTCGGCTCCGCCACGGTCCTCTGCGTCGACAAGACCGGAACGCTGACCTACAACCGCATTTCGGTCAGCAGGCTTGACGCAGACGGAGGGACATACGACTTAGCCGACCACAAGCGCGAGCCNCTCCCCGAGGAGTTCCATCNGCTCGTCGAGTTCTCGATACTGGCGAGCCAGCGCGACCCGTTCGACCCCATAGAAAAAGCGATCAAGAGGCTGGGAGAGCGCAAGCTGTTCGCGACGGAACACCTGCACGAGGACTGGGAACTGTTGCGGGAGTACCCGCTCTCGCAGGAGCTGCTGGCGCTGTCCCACGTCTGGAGGTCGCCCGACGGCATGGAGTTCCTGATTGCCGCGAAGGGGGCCCCGGAGGCGGTGGCCGACCTCTGCCACGTCACCCCCGAACACCACGAGAAGATCATGAAGGGTGTGGCCGCCATGGCCGCCGACGGCCTGCGAGTGATCGGCGTCGCCCGGGCCCTTTTCGTCCCCAGTGAGATGCCCGCCGACCAGCACGAGTTCATGTTCAAGTTCCTGGGGCTCCTGGGCCTCGCCGACCCCGTGAGACCGAACGTCGCCGACGCTATCAGGCAGTGCTCGACCGCCGGCATCGACGTCGTGATGATCACCGGCGACTACCCCGGCACCGCGCAGAACGTCGCCAAACAGATCGGCCTCCAACACTCCGACGAGTACATCACCGGCACCGAGCTCGACGCGATGTCCGACGACGAGCTGCGGGCGCGGATAGAGGACGTTCATATATTCGCCCGCGTGGTGCCCGAGCAGAAGCTCCGGATCGTGCAGGCGCTCAAGGACAACGGCGAGATCGTCGCCATGACCGGCGACGGGGTGAACGACGCTCCCGCCCTCAAATCCGCGAACATCGGGATAGCTATGGGAGGCCGCGGGACTGACGTAGCCAGGGAAGCGGCCGCACTGGTCCTCCTCAACGACGACTTCTCGTCGATAGTCGAGGCCGTGAGGCTGGGCCGGCGCATCTTCGACAACCTCAAGAAAGCGATGGCGTACATCCTGGCGGTGCACGTGCCGATCGCCGGCGTGTCGCTGATCCCTGTGTTGTTCAAGCTGCCGCTCATCCTGCTCCCGGTGCACATCGCATTTCTCGAGCTCGTGATCGACCCCGCATGTTCAGTAGTCTTCGAGGGAGAGCCGGAAGAAGCAGGCGTAATGGAGCGCCCGCCCCGCGACCTCTCCGATCCGCTTTTCAGCAAGCGCACAGTAGGGCTCAGTCTCCTGCAGGGACTGTTCGTCATGGTCATCGTCCTGCTAGTGTTCCTGGTGGGCTGGTGGCATGGCGCAGGCTCCCCCGACGTGGTCCGCGAAAACGAGGCCCGTGCAATGACGTTCGCCGCCCTCGTCATCGCCAACCTGGGCTTGATCCTGATAAACCGCTCGTGGACGCGGACGATCAGGAGCACTCTGAGAACGCCCAACCGTGCCTTGTGGTACGTATTCGGGGGCGCGATCGTCTTCCTGGGGCTGGTGCTCTATGTTCCGGCTCTACAGAATCTTTTCCAGTTCAGCAGGCTCGGCCCCCTCGACCTCGGTATNGCGGTGGTCGCCGGCGTGTTCAGCGTNGCATGGTTCGAGGTGNTTAAGNTCATCCAGGAGAGGCGACAGAGAGCCGCGGGGCTGCCACCCGCCGAGGACTGACGGACCCGGCGTCAGGGNGTGAGGCTGTGCCCCTTGAAGAAATCCCAGATCGCCTTGCTNGCGCTGTAGTCGCGTGACGTCCGGCCGATGATCCTGGAGGAGAGGTACTGCTGGCCGCCCGGCCAGGCGTGGCCCCCGCCGTCCACCGTGTAGAGGAGGACGTCCGTGCCGCGCTTCCCTCCTCCGTAAGTGTTGACGGTAACCCGCGTGCCGTCCGAGGGGACCGCGTAGGGCAGTTGCGTGGTGACGGGCGTCGCCGAGCACCCGTCGGCCTTGACCCACAGTGAGGTGGTGTCGGCGGCGGACAGCACATCGCCTCTCATCTTGAGGAAGAGCCCCACTGAGCCGCCGACGTACGGCATCAGCGGGTCGTCGGTGCCCGCGGTGATCATGACCGCGACCGGNGTCGAGGGGACGCCTCGGCCGGCCAGGTCCTGGCTCATGAGCGCCGCCACCGGCGCGATNGCTGCGATCTTGTCNGGGATCTCCACCGCCAGCCGGTAGCANAGCATCCCGCCGTTGGACATGCCGGTCGCGTACACACGCGACTTGTCGATCCGGTAGTCNTTTTCCAGCCGCGTGATGAGGTCGGAGGTGAACCCCACGTCGTCTATGTCGGCGCCGGCCTGGCCGGTCCTNCCGTCGTTCCATGNGTGGTTGACGCCGTCCGGGTAAGCAACTATGAACCCGTTCGCGTCAGAGGTCGAGTCCATTCCGGAGAGCCTCGCCTGCCCCGCGCCGTCCCCGCCGTGCCCGTGGTAAGCGAGGAGCAGTGGGACCGGGCTGGAGACTTTGTAGGATGGCGGCACGTGCAGCGTATAAGTCCGGTCGATGCCGCCCGAGGTGATGTGGAGTACTTCCGCGCCGGAACCGCTCTGCCGGCTTTGCCTCAGCCCGACGCACCCCGCGCCGCACGCGACGACCGCGGCCAGCAGGGCACACAAAACGATTGGAGTCAACTTACGAGCCAGCGGGCACACCTCTTCAGATTTGACCTGCCAGTAATGCTCGAGTAGCCACGCCGGCCGCTACGCGACCCCGCGGTCGCCGATCGCGACTACTGGATGCTGTCCCCCCGTTTCTTCCAGCCGGAGATGTCGAAGACCTTGTCGTAGAGGCGCTGGCCCGCGGCCCCGGTGAGCGGAGTCGTCTGGCAGGCGTCGTTGGTCCTGGACCCCAGCAGCTCGAGGGACACGAGGTGCTTCTGGCGGAAATCGCAGTGGAGCACCATTCCCACGCGCGCCTGCTCGCCCACCTGCTGCCCGTCGATCTCCACCTGCCGCTGGTCGAAGACGAAATTGCCCAGGCTGTAGGCGATGAACTTGCCCTTGTACCACTCGATGGACTGGACGCTGTGCGGGTGCTGGCCGATGACCATGTCCGCGCCCGCGTCGAGCGCGGCGTGCGCGAGGACGACCATCGACGCGTTGGGGTGGTACTGGTATTCCTTGCTCCAGTGAAAGAAGGGGATGACGACGTCCGCCTGCTGCTTCGCTCTGGCGATGTCTTCCTGGACCATCCTCACGTCGTCAGGGTTGTCCTCATGGAACGGCGGCATCCTTATCCAGGTGACGCCCGCGTCGCTCGAGGTGGCGTCGAGGCTGCCGTCGATGCTGTTATAAGAGAGGAACGCGATCTTCGTCCCGTGCGAATCCACCACGGCGGGCTTGTGGGCCTCGGTATAGTTGTAGCCTCCACCGGTGTAGGCGATGTTGTTGTTCTTGAGGACCTTGAGGGTGTCNGTGAAGGCAGGCCGCCCGAAGTTGGTGCTGTGGTTGTTCGCGAGCGTCACCGCGCTCAGCCCGAGCAGCTCCAGGCCCTGCACCGTCTTCGCCGGCGCCGAGAATGTCATGCCGGAGTAGGGCGNCTTGATCCTGTCGGTGAGGGGGCACTCCAGGTCGCCGACCGTCACGTCGCTTCCGGCTACAAGGGGCACGGCGGTCTTGAACGGGAAGTCAATCCCGTGCTTCGCCATCGCCTCGGCCACGTGCCTCCCCGGGATGATGTCCCCCACGGCGGTGAACTTGACCGAGCTGTCCGGGCCGTAGTAGTCGCGGATGTAGCTCACCAGGTCTTCGACCAGAGGGTCGGCGCCTTTGAGGACGATGCCGGTGCGCTTGTAAGAGAACCAGTAGTCGCGCGACGGNTCGAGGGTCTTGTGGAGGGTTCCCGCGGTGAGCGCAACGGCCGGCATGCCNGTGAGCTTCACCGCCTCGTAACCCACCGACGGCNTGGTCGCGATGAAGACGTCCGCCCTGCCGTCGTTCGCCAGGACGAGGCGCCCCTTGCCGCGGGTCTTGATGAAGCTCTCGATGATCGGCTTCATGTCCGCGTCGGCGTCCTTGGACACCTGCACCTTGTACGGCTTGCCCGGGGAGTGGGCGGCCTGCGCGTAGATGAGGTTGGTCACAGCCAGGGTGAAGGAGAGTGCCGCGACGGCGAGGAGGCATATGGCGAGCAACCGNCCGTAGGCCGCGGGCCTGGCCTTGCGGATACCATCGAGCCAGCCGCGGGCCGCGCCGAGCGCGCGGTCCAGGAGGCGGCCGGACCCGTCCGGGGTCTTGAAGTCGTCGTCGCTCATGCGGCGCGTCTCCCCTTGATCAACATCTTCGCGATCGCTCCATAATGGAACCTGCCGCCTACCACCGGCCACTCCAGTTCTTCTTTAACCATCGCGCTCCGGGCCCGCAGCCCGTCCGCCTCGCGCTTGATTGCCGCGAGCTCGCGCGCGCGGTCCGCCTCCGGCAGGAGCCCGGCGGCGTCAAGCCTTTCGAGCAGTTTGACGTTCTCAGTCAGAAACCGTTCCATGGCCTCCGCATATCTGGCGGTGATGACGCCGTGCCGCGCCTTGACCCTGTTGAGCTCACGCAGCGCCGCGTAGGTAGTATCCACTATCTCCTGCCTGCTCATCCAGTCCGTCTCGTAGCCGAGCAGGTCCCTCCAGTGCGGCTCGGTCAGCGCGCGCCGGTGGTCTTCCAGCGTGTGCAGCAGGACGTGGTAGCCGTGTTTCTCAGCCCGCTCGCGCGCGATCGACCCGGGGTCCAGGAACGGGGCGAGCGGCCCGATCAGCGGGTTGAGGCGGGTGCCGAACCGCCCCAGCAGCTCGTCGCACCAGGCTACGGTGTCCATCACGGAGGCCGGCGTCTGCCCCTCCAGGCCTATCATGAAGAAGAGGTCGAACTTATTGCAGCCGCAGTCGAGAGCCCGTGAGATGGTGTCCTCGACCTGGGCGGCGGAGTAGGGTTTGCCCGAGCTCAGCCTGATCTCATCGTCGTGGGTCTCGGGAGAGAACTCGAAGTCGAAATTCGGAAGCGCGCCCGCGACGCTCTCGAAGTACTCTCGCGGGGCGGGCTCGAAGAGCTCGAGGACCACGTGGTTCCGAACCCTCAGNGCCTTCACTCGCTCCAGCACCTCGGAGGCGTAAGCGTCGCCCCCCTGACGCAGGTCTCCAATCACGAACACGGGCGCCCCGGTGAAAGAGGCGATCGACTGCAGGTCTCCAGCGACCTCGGCCGGGCTTCGCAGCGCGATCCCCTTACGACAGAAGCACCTGTTCATGGACCAGGCCGAGCCGCCGCAGAACGCGCAGTTCTTGAGGCACCCCTTGACGGTCAGCACGCCGCCCATCGGGTAAGACCACCATCCCTTGAACGCGACCACCCCGCGGGGGTCGAGGCTGCGCAGGGCCGAGCGCATCATGAACAGGTAGTTGTTCCCGAGGTGGGAAAGGTCGCCGGGCACGAACGAGAGCTCGGCGGAGAANATCTCTGCAGGCGAGTTGCCACGGTATGTGATGTTAGGTATGCCGGACAGGTCACCTCCGTAACGCAGCGCCATCATGAGCCTGCGGAGCGGCTCCTCGCCGGAGTCCCCTCTCACAACGTAGTCGACCTCAGGGTAAGACATGAGCTCCTCGTGGAATATGCTCGCCGAGTAGCCGCCCATGATGACCGGGATATCGGGGTGGGCGCGCTTGCAGATCCGCGCGAGCTCGACGGCGCCGTGGGCGTGCGGGAGCCAGTGGAACCCGATGCCGAAGGCGCGCGGTTTGAGCCTTCGCACGCACCGCTCGACGTCGAGGGACGGCTCCGAGAGCATCCTGGCGCCCAGGTTCATGACACGCACGGTCATGCCGTGCCTCTCGAGGTACTCTCCCAGGAATGAGAAGCCGATGGGGTACATCTCGAAGAACGTGCCGGAAGGAACGAGGTCCGCGATCGGGCTCGGGACGTGCAGCATCTTCCTGAAGTCATAAACGCTGGGCGGGTGCAGCAGCACCAGGTCGGTCTGTCTTCTGAACTTCACNTCNNGAACTACCTCGGGAGCTCATGCGGCCTGACGCGGCCGGCGCGCGGTAAGGGTCAGAACTTTCGCACGATTTTATCAGAAGACTGAAGATGAGCGGAGCCGGGACGTGCATCGTGCACATGGCGCAGGTCACTGGGGTAGACTCGCACGAATGCACGAAGCACGACCCTGCCCCGCTCTATTCACTCATTCTCTGTTGTATCAGAGCCCGCTCGATNGCGGCGTCGAAAACCTCGATATCCTCCGGGTCCCGCGAAGTGATCAGGTTCGCGTCGATCATCACCGGCCTGTCCTGGAAGTTCGCGCCCGCCGCCAGCATCTCTTCCTTGATCTTCGGGTATCCTGTTATGTTCCTGCCCTCGAGCAGCCCNGCTTCCGCGAGCATCTGGGGACCGTGGCATATGGCCGCGACCGTCTTGCCCGTCTCGAAGAAATCCTTCACCAGTTGCACGGCCTCCGGGTGGGTGCGCAGGTTGCGAGGGCCGCGCCCGCCCGGGATCACGAGCACATCATAGTCCGCGATGTCCGCTTCGCCTATGAGCTTGTCGACCGTGATCTCGGCACGGCCGTGGAGCCCCTTGAGCGGCCCTTTCTCCAGGCCGACGACGTCTACCGACGCGCCTTCCGCCAGCAGGAACTCCAGCGGCCCGGTTCCTTCCTCGTCCTGGTACTGGGGGCCGAGGAGCATCAGGGCCTTATTGCCGTCGAGGTCGCCCATCGTCCGCCTTCCTTCTCCTCCGAGCGTCACTCCTGGGCGCTATATACGCCGGCTGACACGCACTTCCTTCAACCGGCGCTCGTTTCGAAGGCAAAGGAATCAAGCCGGCTTGGCAGAAGAAACGAAATGGCGCGCGGCGGTCTTGCCGCGCACCTCACGGTGGAGGAGGGGAAGGTGGATAAAACCGCACCCAGACGAAAGTTCCTGCTCGCGCACAAGAGGCCCGTAAAGACAGTCGTTCTCTTGCTGGCCGCCGGGGCCCTGGCCGCCCCGCTGCTCGTGGTGGGACTCTCGCCCGGTGGATTCTCGAACGCGTCGTTCAGCGCGTTGCGCCTCTGTGCCCTCTACTCCTTCACCCTGATATTCATGAACATCGTCACCGGGGCAGCGCGGCTCCCGGTCTACATGCTCTTCAATCCCAGGCGCGCGTACATCTTCCACCTCACCACGGGAGCGCTCGGCTTCTCGCTCGCCGTGGCCCACGGCGCGATCGTCGTGGTGACCAGACATTACGCGGGGCGCAACGCGATCTGGTTGATAGGACCCATAGCGTTGGGGGCCCTGGCGGTGACAATATTTGTCGCCCTGGACAAGAAGAGGCTGCGGCGCGTCTGGCGCCGCATACACCAGATCAACTACCTGATATTCGTGGCCATATTCATCAAGGCCATGGTGATCGGTTCCGACATCGTGACCCACGACGCGACCTCATACGTGATGAAGACCCTCATGATAATCTATGTGGTGATCGCGGCAGGCGCGACGGCCTACCGCGTGTGGGACTACGAGAGGGCGGCCGCCAGGCGGCGCCTGCGGGCCTGAACGCAGCATTCTGTAGGAAGGGAGCGGCATGGAGCAGGGCAAGGCCACCAAGCAAGCGACAAGGGATTACCAGGCTCTTTCCGAGGCCCCGTGGCAGTTGTGGGAGACCATGTACGCCAGGAGGTCGCACCGGAAGTACCTCCCGCTCGAGCCTGACGACGAACTCTTCCCGGGCCTGCGCCAGGTAGTGGAGCTTGCGTGCGCGGCGAGGGGAGCCCCGCCGGAGAGCATCATCCCGGTCACCGCGCCGGCGGAAGTCACCGAGGTCAGGAAGAGGGCTTACAAGGGCTTGAGCGGCAAGATCAACATCTGGCTGATCAGGGCGCCGCTTGCAGCCGAGCTGGTGATAAACCTGCCGGCGTCGGATGTGCACGCGGAAAGGCCCGTCGACCTTCTCAAGACCGTCATGGCGGTCGAGGACGCGGTCCTCTGGCTCACCGAGAAGGGGCTCGGGACCTGCTGGCTGGCGGGGGTGAGCGAGCGAGAGATCAAGGCCGGGCTCCGGCTGGCGGAAGAGCAGGCGGTCCCCGCGATAATCTCGGTCGGCAAGCCTGCCCTTTCCGTGCCGAAGACGGTCAGCTACGGCGGGGTCTCGTATCACATGATGTCGCGCCGGAGGAAGCCGCTTTCGAGGATAGCCTGCCGCGAGAAGACGTCGGTTCCGTATGAAGAGCCCGATCTCTCCGGGGAAGGGTTCTCAGCGGTCCAGGGAGACGTCGAGGGCCTACTGGAGTCACTACGCGATGGCAAAGCCGGCGCGGCCGGGGCGCAGCCCGGGCTCGACCTGACCATAGACGCCTGCCTGGAAGCGGGCCGCATCGCCCCCAGCGCCAACAACTCCCAGCCGTGGCAGTTCGTGGTGGTGCGCGACAAGGACAGGCTCGCCGAGCTGGCCGGCCTGTCTGGCGAGTCCGGTGGCTCCGAGTACCGGGTCGCGATCGTCGCNGCCGGCCTGAGCCGGAGGATCGAGAGCCTGATGGAGAAGCCGTTCTGGGCGATAGACGTACCGATAGCCATGTCGCACGTCTCGCTCATGGCCGCCTCCATGGGATACATGCCTTCGGTCGTAACGGACGGGATCGACGAGACCGGTGTCGGCAAGCTGGTGGGGCTCGCCTCGGGCATGCGCGTGGTCGGCTTCATCGGGCTGCGCTGAGCGGTTGGGAAAGGGCATGTCGCCGCAAAGGGCCTGTTGATAAATAATCTTTCGATATAGTGCAGTATCTGTTGGAGGCATCATGGCACGTACGTGGGCGGTCTCATTCGGAGAGAACGAGCGCATGGAGCTCGAGCGTGTGATCATGGATGAGGACCCTCAGGCGGCATACGAATTCATCAAGAAGGTCATCTACCCCAAGGTCAAAGAGGCGGAGAAGCCCGGCTCGTGCTTCCACGACGTCGACAAGCCGGTCGATGAAGTGGGACGTGAGGTCAACAAGCACAAGCGCCTGGGCACGTTTGATTGAAATAGTGCCCGCGCCGGAGATGAACGGAGGACGACGGTGACCCGGTATCTGCAGCCGGAGAAATACGCGGACATAGACGGCAATCGCATCTGTTATGTCGATGAGGGCCAGGGCCCGGTCCTCCTCATGGTGCACGGCCTGGGCGGTTCCATGAGCAACTGGGCGCCGACCATCGAGCATTTCAAGCGCTCCCGGCGGGTGATCGCCCTGGACCTTCCCGGCTTCGGGAAATCCGTGGACAGCGCCTGCGATTGCTCGGTGGAGGGGTTCGCCGGGGTGATACGGNGCCTGCTGGCGCACCTCGGCGTAGACAAAGCGTCGATCGCCGGAAACTCGCTCGGGGGCCTGCTCACCATCTACCTGACCCTCTACCACCCGGACCTGGTGGAGAACGTGGTCCTGGTCGATACCGCGGGCACNCACGCTTTCCCCGAGCTGTTGAGAGCCGGCTTGCGCAGGTTCCCTTCGCGATGGGTCAAGCGCTTCATGCTCTTCGGCGTCTCCTACATAGTCCGGTACAGGTTCGCCTACCGCCTGGCGGGCTTCTACAACATGAACGAGTACACGCGGGTGCTGCTGGACGAAGCGATCGAGACCGCGAGGCGCCCGGACCTCGAGCGGTACCTGGAGGTCTACTACCGGACCAGCATCACGGCGCTCGAAACCAGGTTCGACGACCGGCTCGGCGAGATAACAAAACCGGTGCTGATCGTCTGGGGGCAGAAGGACATCGGTGTCCCCCTCAAGGTGGGCCAGAGGATCAACAGGCTCATCAAGGGTTCGTTCCTGGTCGCGCTCGCGAAGGCCGCGCACGTGCCGCAACTCGACCAGCCGGAGGCGTTCAACGCGGCCGTGGAGCGGTTCCTGAGGGGAGCGGGCAACGGCGCGGGGGTCTGTTGAACGGCGGAGCGAGAACGGGAGGCGGTCTGATGCTTGAGAGCGAGCTCGACGCTCATCTGCCCGAGGCGCCGGTTGAGCGCGTGAAGCTTCCCGTCGTCTACGTCCCGGGTTTCCTGTCTCCGTTCACTTACGCCTGGTACTTCGAGCGGGCGTTCAAGAAGCAGGGCTATGCGTTCCACCAGCTCGCTTTTCCGCGCCTGGCGACCGGGGACATGGTCGCCCTCGCGGAGGTGCTCAAGACCCAGGTCGAGGCACTGGCGGGGGAGTTCTTNCGCGTCAACCTGGTCTGCCACAGCGCCGGCGGGCTCATCGCGCGTTATTACCTCCAGAAGATGAGCAGGGGGGCGGCGGTATCGAGTGTGACCTTTCTGGGCACCCCTCACCAGGGGACGCTGGCGGCCTGGCCGGGACTCTTCACGCAGGCATGCCGGCAGATGCGGCCGGGCTCGAGGTTCATGTCCGAGCTCGATGACGGCGGCATCGGCCGGATCCTGACCAACCGGTCCCTGTCGCTGTACTCCGACCACGACCTCCTCATCCTGCCCGCTGAGAGCGGCCGCCTCGCCGGGGCGCGCAACGTCCTCCTCAGGGGCTTCCTGGGGCACGCCATGCCGCTGGACCCGAGGGCTTTCGGCTTCGCGCTCTCGTTCATCGAGGAGATGGCGCCGGCGTAACGAAGGAGAGGGCCATGGANGAGACCTCCGCAAGAGGACCCGGCAAGAGCATCTACCGGGAGACCCACTCGGTGGGGCCGGCCTTCGGGATATTCCTGCTGGCCATCCTGACGCTCTACCTCGTGGTGACGGTCGGGGCGGTCGTGAAGCAAATGTGGGGAATCGCCCTCTGGCTGGGGATCCTCGCCCTGGTGATCATCGCGCTGCTGGCGAACTTCTGGAGGCTCTTCTTCGAGATCACGGAGAGCGAGGTGTCGTTCGGGTTCGGGCTGCTGAGCAAGAGCTTCCCCAGGAGCAGCCTGGTCTCCTGCGAGCTCTACCAGATAAAGACCAGCAATTACGTCGGTTACTTCATCATCCCGGGGCTCGACAACACCATCGCGTACCGNACCCGCAGCGGGCCCGGCGTCAAGCTGACCTTCGAAGGGGCGAAGCGTCCTTACGTCATCTCGGTCGACGAGCCCGCGTACGTCTGCAAGCTGCTGAGCCCCGAAGAATAGTGTTAGAGTTGGGTGGATTTTTTCCCTGGTAAGACCGGGCAGAAGCGGGAGGTCATATGAAGAGCGTCCCGCCCGTCAACAAGGTAACCGGTTACGGGACCGGCAACGTCTACATAATCGAAGACGAAGACGAGCTCGTCCTCATCGACACGGGGGTCCCCCAGGACTACATGCTGCTCGTGGACCGGATCAAGAGCCTGGGGCGGTCGCCCGTGGAGGTGGCCCACATATTCCTGACCCATTTCCACGTCGACCACGCAGGCTCGGCGGCGGCCTTCAGGCGCCTCTCGCACTGCAGCGTATACGCCCACGAGGCCGACGTGCCGTTCATCCAGGGCGACGATTCCATCTCGAGCATCTACCCGAAGGGCGTGCTGGGGCGGGCGGCGTCGCTGGTGCCTGTCGCGATGGCNGCTCTCACCCGCGTCCCGCCGGTCGAAGTGAGCGTCCCGTGCGTCGACGGCCAGGTGGTGGGNGTCCTGGGAGGCATCAGGGTCATCCACGCTCCGGGGCACACACCCGGTTCCTGCGCCTATTACTGGGAGGAGAAGGGCATCCTCTTCACCGGCGACGCCATCATCAACACCTACCACGTCCTGACCCGGCCGACTATCGGCTTCTCCTGCGACTTCGGCGAAGCCGCGAGGTCGGTCTGCAGCCTGGTGGACACAGTCGAGGACGAAGGCATCCGGATGGTGTGCTGCGGCCACGGACCCGTGGTCGAGGACTACCCCAAGGAGAAGCTCCTGAAGATCAGAGGGAAGCTCATGAAAAAGGTGGCCACCTCCGGATGATGCCCGGGCGCGGGCCGCTCCGGCGCTTCAGTCCGGCGCGCATTCTGNCGACTTGATGAAAAGCATGTGACACGAGCCCTCCGCTGTGATTCTATTCAGTTGCAGGCGCCGCCACGCCGGAACAGAGGTTTCGAGTACGTGCCGGTCCGTCCCCAGGCATTAAGGAAGCATCATGGAACACGATCACCACAAACACCCGGGTCATCCGTGCGACGCGGAGCATCCACCGGATAGCGGCGCCGGAAAAGGCGTGAGGTCACGCGCGAGGAAGCTGCTNTACGGCAACATGACGGTCCTCGGGATNCTGTCGCTGGTCTGGCTGCTGGTGCGGTCCGGCCGCAAGCCGTCGCGCCTGACGTACCCGTGCCAGAGGGCGGCCCTCGCCAACGCGGCAGTGCTGCTGACCGGAGCAGCGGTGCCCATCGCCGCCCACCTGCCGAGGTTCGTGGCGCGAGAGCGCGTCGAGCGCAGGCCGTGGGTCGATAAGCTGCTCGGGGCCACTGAGATGGTCGCGGTCGTGGCGGTAGTGGTCGCGATAGTCCTCACCATCACCGGAACCGGGGGCGCCGCGCTGCGCTCGATGAACGAGATGAGATCGGCCGCGGCGGGGCTGGTGCTGCCGGAGCTCCGCTCGACCTCGCCTACGGCGTCTAACATCTATGTCGCGGAGAATATCCCGACTGCCTCAGAGCATGGCGTGGACTACCTCATCCAGGTGATGGCGGGTAACGGGCTGCATTTCTTCAAATCCAACAACGCCGGCGCCGCGGCCGCGGCCCCGGACGGGATGATCGGCAAGAACGACATAGTCCTTATCAAGGTGAACGGGGAGTGGCAGTATCGCGGCGGCACCAACACCGACGTGATCAAGGGCCTCATAAACGCGATCGTCCATCACCCCGACGGGTTCACCGGCGAGATCGTCATCGTGGAGAACGGGCAGTGGGCCTCCTTCATGGATAACCGTCCGGACAATCAGAACCCGTCCAACTGCAACGCCGAAGACCACGCGCAGTCTTTCAACGATGTTGCGAAGATGTACGCCGCCGGCGGCAGCAGGGTCTCCGTTTATGACTGGACCGCGGTTCAGACCAACGACGTGAACGATTACGACAAAGGCGACATGCGCGACGGGTACGTGTACGTCCCTGAGATAGAGGAAGGGTACCCGAAGTTCACGACCGTGTATGGGACAAAGATATCGCTGCGCAACGGCCAGTGGACGGGCGCGGGGTACGACTCTTCGCGGGTCAAGATGCTGAACGTCCCGGTGCTGAAGGACCACGGCAACGTGGTCACCAACGCCGTCAAGCACTGGATGGGCGTGCAGGACCTGTGGCAGCGGACCCAGAACGCCCCGCACACGCCAATGATCACGCAGGGCATCTTCGGTAAGGTGATGCTCAAGAGCCACTTCCCGGAGCTGAACATCTCGGACTGCATCTGGGTCACTCCCGCCAACGGGCCAAACGGGCCGTACGACAAGGCGGTCAGACTGGACAGGCTTGTGGCGAGCCAGGACCCCATAGCTCTCGACTATTACTGTTCCAAGTACGTGCTTATGCCTGTGAGCGGGAACGCCGCGCAGGACCCGAACGGCTCGAACCAATGGCATCAGATGCTTTCTACTACCCGAGACGTCCTGGCCGCCGGCGGCAAGCAGGTGACCATGGACGAGGGCAACATGAACGTGTACAAGGTGTGGGCCCCGGACAAGCCGCCGGTGACCAAGTACGAGTACTTCCTCGCCGAAGGGTGCACGGCATACGGCTTCGAGACCTGGGTGCTGGTCGCCAATCCGAACGGCGTGCCGGCGAAAGTCGATATCTCTTACTTCACCGACAACGGGCCGGTGAACAAAGACCCGGTGACGGTGCCTCCGCACTCGCGGCTGACCGTCAACGCCAGCTCGGACATCTGGGCGATGAACGCCGGGGTCCGGGTGGGTTCGGACCAGCCGGTTTACATCGAGCGCGCGATGTACTGGAACGACCGCACGGAGGGGCACGACTCCATAGGCACCGCAACGGGCTCGACCGACTGGTACGTCGCCGACGGGCATACCGCCGACGGCTTCGAGACCTGGATCGAGATACTCAACCCTTCGCCCACCGACTGCACGGCGAGCCTCACCTACATGACGCCGGGNGGCATCGTGGGCGGACCGAAGGTGCTGGTGCCCGGCTACGCCCGCAGGACAGTATTCGTGGCGGACACGGTGAACAACTCAGACGTCTCCACGCACATCACCTCCGACCGCCCCGTGGTGGTGGAGAGGTCCATGTACTGGAACGGCAGGCGCGGTGGGTCGGGCTCGAACGCTGTGAAGGTTCCCGCACAGGACTGGTACCTGGCCGAGGGAGCGACCCACTCGGGTTTCGAGACTTACGTCCTGCTCCTCAACCCCGGAACGACGAACGCGACCGCCAACCTTGAGTTCCTGACGGCGAAGGGGACGGTCAAGCGGGACGTCCCGGTGCCCGCCGGGACCCGCCGTACGGTCAAGCTGAATGATATTGTGCCCGGGCTGGACGTCTCGACGTACGTCCACTCGGACGTGCCGCTCGTTGCCGAGCGGTCCATGCTCTGGCCTGTGCCTGGAGGCAGGGCGGGCCACGCAACAGTGGGCATGACCTCGCCGGCAACTGAGATCTTCATGCCGGAGGGATGCACGGCCTATGGGTTCGACACGTGGCTGCTGCTCGAGAACCCCGGCGCCGCCAGCTCTTCCGTGAGCGTTTGGGCGATGACCGAGGGAGGCGAGCAGCGGATAGCGGGTGTTGATGTCGCGGGCCGCAGCCGCAAGACCTTGAAGCTCAACGACTATTACCAGGGGAACCTCTCCATCAGGGTGGTGTCGACTCAGCCGATATGCGCCGAGCGCTCGGTCTACTGGAACAACAAGGGCGGAGGCACCAGCTCGATCGGTTATTGACGTAGCGCCGGCGTCCCGCCGGCAGAAGACGTAACGCCGGCGTCCCGCCGGCAGAAGACGTAACGCCGGCGTCCCGCCGGCAGAAGACGTAACGCCGGCGTCCCGCCGGCAGGACTTGCTGATCCCAATATGCTTGTATTACTATTAGCTTGTAATGCTTAGCAGCAACTCCGGCCCCTCTTACGAAGATGAAACTACGTGGCGCTCGCGTGGCCGCCTCCCGCATCTTGAGCGACAAGACGCCATATACTTCATCACTTTCAGGTTGGCAGGCAGCCTGCCGAAGCACGTCCTTCTGGACATCAAGGCAGCAAAGCGGAATGAAGACGCCATTGATGAGTTCCTGGACAGCGGCCACGGCGAATGCTGGTTGAAGGACGAGAGAATCGCAGCCTTGACCGTCAACACGATCAAACATTGGAGTGGAAGCCGCTATTTGCTGCACGCATGGTGTGTCATGCCTAATCACGTGCACGTTGTTCTCGGTCCAAACCGGTCGCTGGCAGAGGTTTTGCATTCCTGGAAGTCGTACATTGCTCACGAGGCAAATCGAATGCTGAGCAGAACCGGTGATTTCTGGCAGCGTGAGTACTATGACCACATCATACGAAACGACGAAGAACTTCATCGCGATATCGAATACACGATAAACAATCCGGTCAAAGCTGGGTTGTGTGAGAACTCTGATGAGTGGGAATGGTCTGGAGTAGGAGATATGTATGCCGGCGAGACGCCGGCGCTACGATAGGAGAAAATGCCGGCGAGACGCCGGCGCTACAAGAAAAAGGGCGGGCTCGAAAGCCCGCCCTTTTGTTCGTAAGTGTTGACGCTATACCGGCTCGAAGTGCATGAGCAACATGGGGTGGGCGACCGGCTCGGTCGCATAAGCGACCTTGACCGACATGCCGGTCTTGACCGCGTCAGTAGAGTCACCGTAGTTGCGCAGTTGATGCGTGAACAGCGTGTCCGCGCCGTCCATCTTCACCAGTGCCAGCACGTAGGGAACCTCGACCTTCATGAACGAGGGGACGAACTCCGAGACCGAGAAGCTGTGAAGCGTCCCGGTGCCAGGGAGTTCTTTCCATTTCGTTATGGTGAGGCAGTCGGCGCACAGCGGCCTGGGCACGGCCCACACCTTGCCGCAGCCGGGGCACTCCGTCGCGAGGAACTTGTGATTCGTGAGCTCTATGAAGAACTTCGAATACTTGCCCAGCACGTGCTTGTACGTGAAGTCCATCTTCCACTCGATGCGCATTCCCTCACGGAAGTCTGCCCACGGGTCGCCATCAGGATGCTCGAACGGCATCGGGTCCTCGGCCGTGAAGACGTTCATCAGGTTGCTGATGAGTTCCAGTCCCATGATCAGTCCCTCCTCTCGAATATGTTGAGCGCGCAGAAGGTGCCGGTCCCGCCGTGGGAGTCCATGCCCCCGCGCTTCGAGTTGAGCTCCACCTGGCGCCCGGGGTCGGCCTCCTGCCGCAACTGGCGAAGCACCTCGACGCCCTGGGCAACGCCCGTCGCGCCTACCGGATGCCCGAAGCCCATCAGGCCTCCGGAGGTGTTCGTCGGAAGCTCGCCGCCCACGTTGAAGACGCCCTTCTCCATGAGCTTCCCGCTCTCGCCTTCCTTGCAGAACCCGAGGTCCTCGTAGGATACGAGCTCCGCTCCGGAGTACGCGTCGTGGACCTCGAAGCAGTCGAAGTCCTCGAGCGGGTTCTTGATTCCGGCCATGGGATAAGCCTGCTCAGCCGCCGTACGCTTACCGCGGAAGTGCGTGACCCCCGGGTAGGGGTGAGGCCGGTCCGCCATCCTCATGAAGTCCGTCCCGCATCCGGTGCCGGTCAGCTCGATCGTCGGCTTCTTCTCCCACGTCGAGCAATTCTTCTTTGCCCAATCCTCGGTTGCGAAGATGAGGGATGCCGCGCCGTCAGAGAGGAGGCTGCAGTCCAGTTTCTTGTACGGATAGGTGATCATCTTTGATTTCAGGACGTCATCTATCGTGATGTCCATCGGGTAGTGCGACTTCGGGTTGTACATGGCGTTGCGGTGGTTCTTGACGCTTACCATCGCGAACTGCTCTTCCTTGGTGCCGTACTGTTCCATGTGGGTGACCATCATGATCGCGTAGTAAGCGATGTAGAATCCGGCGACCTGCACTTCCCAGTCGGTGTCCGACGCGAGCGCGATGAACTGCTGCGCCACGTCCGAGGGGACCTGGCGGCCCATGTTCTCCGAGCCGAAGACGACCATTGAGTCACAGAGGCCTGACATTATGTACGCGTAGGCGTTTCGGATAGCGAGGCCTCCGGTGCCTCCGCCGCCTTCCACGCGGACATTAGGCTTGGGGCACATCCCTATGTTGTCGTGAAATATTGCCCCGGCCTTCAGTTGCTTGTCGAAGTGGTCGCTGAAATAGCTGGTGGTGCTGTGCTCGATGTCCTGGACCTTGGTGCCCGAGTCTTCGAGTGCCTCCAGTACCGCTTCGTTGATCCAGTCGCGCATGCTTCCGTCTTCCCGTTCCGCGGCAAATTTGGAGATGCCGCCACCGAGGACGAATACCCTGCGTTTCTTGTCGAGAATCTCCATATCCTCCCTTCCTTCCTTTCTCAGTCGTGCGCCGATAGGGGTCGAAAAATTGAGTCCGTAAGCCGCGCGGGAAGCGCGGTCTCAGGGCAAAGACGCCTTAGTATATCAAAAACAAGCAGTCAAAACCGCTGGTCCAATCCGCTGGCTGCTTGCTCTGCAAACAGGGTGGCCTTCCGGGCGCGGCCCGCTCAGGGGAGGGATTTCTCGAGGCCGGGGTCGTACTTCACGAGCAGCAGCCGCACCTTCTGTCGCGCCGCGTCGACGGCCTGCTGGTTGTTCGCATATGCCGCCTCCGCCTCGGCACCGGACTTCGCCTGGATCGTCGATTCCAGCTGGAACTCGCGCTGTCGCAGGTANTCTTCCATNGAGGCCTGTGCCGCCGTGAGGGTGGGGTTGTCCGGCTTGCGCTGCGAGGTCACCTGACTGATCAGGTCCAGGACCTTCGATGTCTGGCCTACCAGGGTGTCAAGGCCCTGCTGCACGGGAAGTGCGCCCGACTTCATCGAGGCGATGACGCCACGCGCCTCCTGGTCCAGGGACCTGTCCGCCGCGAGCGCGTCGGTTATCGCTTCGCGCACCGCGAAGTTAGTGCTGGTACGGGTGTTGCCGCCACCACCGGAGCCGCACCCCGTGAGCGCGACCGCAACCAGGACCGCCAGGGGGAACAGTACTGCCTTTCTCATGCGTGGATTATACAATGGGACGATGCACGAGCACTTTGACGCACAGAGGGCCTTTGGCCACATAGCGGAGCTGTCAGACATGCGGCGCCTCGCCGGCACGCAAGGTGAAGCAGGCGCTCAGGATTACATCCGTGGCATCGGCCGCGACATCGGCTTGGAGATCGAGAGCGAGGAGTTCGCGTACAACGAGCTCCCGCTGAAGTTAGCGCTGCCCGCCATGTGCCTCATCATCGGCGCGATAAGCGTCATGGGGTCCCTCGCCTACTTCTGGGGGACGTCGCTGGTCATCATCCCCGGAGTGGCGCTCCTCGCGGTGGTCTACCTCGGCTTCAAGTGGTCGAGCACCTTCGAGAAGTTCGCCTCGAAAGGGAGCAAGCACTCCTGCAACCTCATCGGGCGCATCCCGGGGGCCGAGGCCCGTGGCGAGGTCCTGCTGTCGGCGCATTACGACTCCAAGAGCCAGCTGATGCCGGTCATACTCCGCGCCTCGTTCTTCATACTGGGCTTCGCCGTCGCGATCATGTTCGGCATCACGCTCGTGGTCGTGGGCATCCTGGCCGCCGCCGGCCACGATTACCTGGGCAGCCACGCCGGGTTCTATGTCTCCCTCGTCCCGCCGGCGCTCATGCTGGGGCTCGTCTTGAACGTGACCGGGAACAGGTCGCCCGGCGCGCTCGACGACGCTTCGGGGGTTGCCGTGATACTGGAGGTGGCGCGGGTGCTCGCGGACATGCCGCCCCGGAACTACGACGTCGTCATCGCCGCGTTCGGCTGCGAGGAAGTCGGGCTCTGCGGGTCCATCAGCTACCTCCTCGCTCACCAGGAAGAGCTCCGGCGCCGCCCGTTCTTCATGATCAACTTCGACATGCCGTTCTCGAGCTCGGGCAACCTCATGCTGAACACCGGCTTCGAGTTCCCGCCGGTGCGGACGAGCAGGAAGCTGAACGAGATCACGCGCAAGGTCGGCAAGGCCATGGGGGTGAAGGTGAGCGGGGGCTACCTGCCGGTGGGCGCCGGCGCCGACCACATGCCCTGGGTCAAGTACGGCTTCGAGGCGACCGGGCTGATCTCCGCGTCGGCAAACATCCACAGCTCTCGCGATTCACTGGAGAAGGTCAACAGGGAAGGCCTGCGAAGGGCCGGGGAGGCAACGCTCGCGATATTGAAGGAGCTCGATCAGGACGCCTCGTGCTGGTCGAAGAACCCCGGACCCGAGTCGTCGGTCGGAGCCGGCGGGGGGACTGACACGCCCGGCGACACCGCATGATCGCGCCCGGCGCGGGAGTCGAGGTACCGCGCGATCCCGAGGGCTGCCTGCCGCCCTTCGGCGCACGCCTTGACGACCAGCCGCCCGCCACTGACGATGTCCCCTCCCGCGAAGACACCCGGCCTGGAGGTCATCATGTTCTCATCGACCAGGACCAGGCCCTTTTCGCTCATCTTGAGGTGGCTGGCCAGGTAACCGGCGAGGGCCGGGTCCACCTCCCGTGCGGGAGCCATGATGACGGTGCCGACCGCCAGGACGCTGGGGACTGACTCTTTGTCCAGCTCGTCGGGCGAACCGATGTTGGGGTGAGTCCGCAGGGCGTCGACCCTGCCTTCGCCCAGCACCTCGATGATCTTCCTGTCCCAGGCGACCTCGACCCCCGCCGCGGTGGCGTAGGTCAGGCGCTCGGGGACGCAGTCCAGGTCGTCGGGCTTGCAGGTGGTGACCAGGAAGACCTTCTCGGCGCCCATCTCGAGCGCGAGCATCGCGGTGTCGACCGCGAGGTTGCTCTCGCCGACGACGGCGACCCTCGGGGTCAGCTCCCGCTTGACCTTTCTCCGGGCCGCGCCCAGGAACGAGAGCGCGTCGATGACTCCCGGGAGGTCCGCGCCCCGCACGGAGGGCATCGCCAGCGACTGCAGGCCCATGCCCAGGAACACCGACCTGAAGCCCTCGCGGAGCAGGGACTCGAAGTTGATGTCCTCCCCGAAGACGGTGTTCCCCCGGAACTCGACCCCCGCCATGAGTGAGCCTTCGATCTCGCGCTCGAGGACCTGGCGGTTGAGCCTCGAGTCCGTCATGTAGTGAGCCGGCAGGCCGCCCGCCTCGATCCCCTGCTCGAACACCTCCACGTTGAACCCGAGGAGCGAGAGGTAGTACGCGCACGAGATGCCCGCCGGGCCCGAGCCGATGACGGCGACCCTCTCGCGCCTGGTCTCGCGGAACGGCTCCGGCCAGCCCTCGGTGGCCTGGGCGACTCCACATACGAACTCCTCGAGCTGGGCGATCTTCACCGGCTCATCGAGGCGAGCCCTCAGGCACGCGGCTTCGCAGAGGCTCCCCGACGGGCACACCAGTCCGCAGACCTCTCCCATGGGGTTCATCTCCCGAATCAGGCTCGCGGCGCCGGTCATGTCCGTCGAGGAGATGCGGCGTATCACGTTCGGGAGGTCGATGGAAGCCGGGCAGGCTTCCACGCAGGGAGCGTCCAGGCACCTCAGGCAGCGGTGCGACTCGAGCACGGCCGATATTGAGTCCACGACTCCCTGGCTCGAGATCTGAGGCCGGACCGGTACGGTCTCGAGCACGTAGCTCTCTCTTTTCTGGAGGAACCGTGGCGCTCGCAGGGACAGGTATTTCATAGCCGTCGTTGCCGCGTGGACGCCCGAGGCGGCCGCCTGCGCGACCCCGCGCCCGTAGAACGTAGCCTCTCCGGCGAGGAAAAGGCCCCGCAGTTCGGTGACTGCTCCCGGCAGGCTGGCCGGGGCGAGGACGCCTGACGGATGGGCCGCGGAGAGAGCCCCGTGGTCTCTCGAGAGAAACCGCTCGAAGGCGGCCGGGCTGGAGATCCTCCACACCACCGGCCGGGCCGCTATTTCAGGCAGGATGGGCAGGAGACGCTCGAGGACGCGTGCCGCCTCCTGCTGTTTGATCTCCTCGTATTCCTCGGTGCCGTACACCGGGTCGCCCGGGAAGGGCCAGGCGGCGGGGTCGGTCACCGCGTAGACGGTCATGGAGTGGTAGCCCTCGGGGGAGAGGTAAGGGTCGAACATCGAAGGTATGCTGACCGAGATGAACTGTCCGGGCTCGCGTTCCGGGTCGTCGATGAGCACAGTATTGGGGTTGAAGCCTTCGGGGACCGCGTCCTCCGGGACCCCCAGGTAGATGGCGAAGACGGACGGCCCCGGGATGAGAGAATCAAGCCACTCGAGCGTCTGGGGCCGCAGGTGCTGGGAAAGCACCAGGTTCTCGTAGAGGTCGCGCGCCGATGTGTTAGAGACCACCGCGTCCGCCGAGATGCGCCGCCCGCCCGCCGTCTCGACCCCGACCGCGCGGCCTCCCTCCACGAGCACCCGCTCGACCGCGACCCGATACTCCACACGGCCGCCCCTCTCTATGATGCTCTTCTCGAGCCTGTTGGGGATCTGCTGGGCGGACCCGATGGCGTGATGGGTGCCGCCGATGTGACGGTCGAGGACCGCCAGCGCGGCGTTCGGCGCCGAGAGGTCCGCCATCGAGTACCCGGTGTTGTAGGTGAGGTCCGCGTCGAAGAAGTTCCGGGCGAGCGGGTCGTCGGTGTAACGGGTGAAGATGCGCTCGGCGCTGGTGCGGACGTACTTCGACAGCCTGACGACGCTCATCGGGTGCCTGAGGTACAGCCCCGCTTTCTGCAGGGACGATTCGTCGCTGGAGGGCCGCGGCGACCCGGAGCAGTCCAGGAGCGCCTGGTAGACCTGCTCCAGCTCGCGCATGAACGANAGCAGGCTGCCGACCTGCTGGGGGAACAGGGCGCCCAGCTCCGCCGTGAACGCGTGACGGTCGCGGTGGAACTCGATGCGGGAATCGCCGAAGTACATCGCGTACGCGCTGTCGCGCGGGATGAGGTCCACCTGCTGGCCGAGGAAATCGAACAGCGTCCGCTGGATGTGGAACCCGACTTCGCCGAATCCCTGCAGGATGGAAGCCGCGGCGTCGAATGTGAAGTCGCCCTCGCGGAAAGACGTGCAGCAGCCGCCGGGCAGGTTCGCNCGGTCGAGCACGAGCACGTCCAGCCCCTCGTGAGCTAGCACCGACGCGGCCGCGAGCCCACCGATCCCCGCTCCGATGACGATTACCTCGTATCTGTCTTTCAGAATTGGCTCTGGTGCTACCAAGCAATGTCCTGAGGTTGGCGGCTCTTATTACCAGGCGGAGCGGAAACGTTGAGCGCGATTCCGCAGAGCAATAACAANGCAATGATACTCAAGTGCCCGGGGCATGGCAATTTGGAATANTAACAACTATATATAATATATATTGACAAATAGAGCATTATGACTATATTAATTATATAGTAATGAAAGAGAACGAAGCCTACGCCAAGCGAGAACCGAAGAGGCAGGCGAACTTCCTGCTGCCGGAGCCGCTCCTCGCGGAGCTGCGAAGCCTGGTGCCGTCGAAGATGCGCAGCCAGGTGGTTGCGACCGGCCTCGAGCGGGAGCTCGCGAGGATAAAGGCGCAGCAGGCGCTCTCTGANTACTTCGGGGCATGGAAGCNGGCTGCGGGGAAGGCTTAGCTGCGGCGCGGAGGAGATTGAGACGAGAGACATCCTGGTCGAGAGCGAGATACTCATCGATTTCCTCAAAGGAATCCAAGGCGCGCGCGCAGTCCTCGAAAGAGCCGCCGATGAAGGGGTGATCCGCCTCAGCGCGGTCACCGCGGCGCAGGTCATGGCGAGGGCGTCCATGAAGAACAGGGACACCGCGACGAAGCTGCTCGAGTCGTTCAACATCGTGCCCGTAGACAAGGAGGTGGCCTCACGTGCCGGACTTTTCCTCTCTGATGGCCGTCGAGATAAGTTTGACCTCTGTGATTGTCTTGTTGCTGCTACTTGCGAACAACTGGCATCGGTACTTGTGACCAGGGACCGCTCCAGGTACCCCTCGGGCTCCTTCGAGGTCCTGCTCGCGGACTACTGAGAAAGGCGACGGCATCGACGGCGTCGAGCTCCGGCGGCAAGGACTGCCGCGTATTTCCTGCTGTTGTATAATAGCCTCCCTAAAACTCACCGATGAGAGGGATGGATTTGAAGCACCACGTGATCTCGTTCGCCAACCAGAAGGGCGGCGTCGGCAAGACAACCACCTGCATAAACCTCGCCGGGGCTCTCTCGGAGGCCGGCGTATCCATCCTGCTGGTCGACATGGACTACCAGAGCAACCTCACCCTGGGGGTCGGCTCGAGCGTCGGCAACGGTGAGAAGGGGACCGGCGACCTCCTGCTGTACCCGGAGGTGTCGTTCCGTGAGATCATCCACACCTCGTCCATCCCGAACGTGGACATCGCGCCCGCGACCCTCGACCTCTCGAAGGTGGACATCAATATCGACAAGCGCCCGGAGCGCCACAAGATACTCCACGACAAGCTCTTCGAGGTGAAGGACAACTACGAGTACGTCTTCGTCGACTGCCCGCCCGCGTTCAACCTCCTGACGGTGAACGCGCTCTCGACGTCGGACGGTATCATCATCCCGATACAGTGCTACCCGTACTCGCTGGCCGGCCTCAACACCCTGCTCGAGATCATCGACGACATCCGCTATGCCTACAACTTCGACCTGGAGATCGCCGGCATCGTGCCGACCGCCTACGAGACGAACACCAGGCTGGCCGCGGACGTCCTCCGCGAGCTCCACGACCGGTACGGCGGCAAGGTCTACGACACGATCATCAAGAAGAGCGTCAAGGTCGCGGAAGGGCCCATCCACCAGAAGTCTATCGTGCAGTACGCGAGTAGCCATCCCGTTGCGAATGCCTACCGGGAGCTTGCCGCCGAGTTTCTGCGCCGCGAAGCCCGCTGAATCCCCGAGGGGTCAGGCACCGTCCACCTTTTTGTCCACCCGCATAGCGGTTGGCGAAGGACAAAGTGGATAAAAAGGTGGACGGTGCCTGACCCCTATGCAGAGTCCAGCTCCCGGATCATCCTGAGCGCGAGGTCGCGCGCCCGCTCGGTCACGCGGATGTCCATGTTCTCGGGGGTGTCCTGCGGGGTGTGGTAGTTCGGGACGAAGTTGTTTTCGTTGAACCCAAGTATCGATATTGCCTTGAAGCCCCGGACGAGGGGGACCATGGCGTCGGTGCCGAGCCTCACATCGTAGGTCCCGATCTCGCCAAACTCGCCGGACTCCTTGAGCCCGCGCGCGATCGACACCAGCTCTTCGGCGTAAGGCCGCACCCTCACGAAACCCTCGCTCGTGCCGTAGCGCACCGTCCCGTACCCGATGGACTCCAGGTTGATGAAGTAAGTGTTCTCCTTGTCCAGCTCGTGGCCGTGCATCTTCATGTACTGGACAGCGCCCATCATTATCGCCTCCTCGCAGCCGAAGGCCGCGAATGTCAGCTCGCTGTTCTCGAGGGGAGCGGACAGCACCTCCTCGCAGATGGACATGCACCCGGCGATGCCGGAGAGGTTGTCGCAGGCGCCGGGGACGTATTTCCCGATGCCGATGTCGAAGAAGCTCACTGCGGCGACCAGCAGCCCGAGCGTGCAGATGCCCTGGATGATCCAGGTGACTATCCACATCGCAGTGCCGGTTCCCGCGATCGCTCGGACCACCGCCGCCACCACGAGCCCGACCATCGTCGCCAGGATGGGCATCATCACGTTGGGCGTCGAGTCGAACTTCTCTTTGTAGAATTTGGCTACCGCCTCGTCGAGGTCGGGGTTGAACACCAGCTCGCCGACCTTGGCGGCATCGATGTGCGCGCTGACGATGATGCGCCGCGTCGCTTTCTCGTTCGGAATGACGCCGATGACGTTCTGCGACGGGTAGCGCGGGATGACGTTGCGGATGAGGTGGAACCTGGTGGTGAGGTCCCCCCAGAACGAAACGGTGATGAACGCAAGGACCGCGGCCATCAGCCACGGTATCCAGGCGGGCCTGGTCCATATCGTAGCGACGCCCGCGAGAATGGCGAGCGCGGTGTGGGTGAAATAGACCCAGTAGTAGTGGGGGCTGACCCNGTAGGAATCGACCGACGTCTCGAGCCCGATCTCCTTCATCCGTCTGGAGAGGTACTCCGCCGCCTCCCGCTCCCCGGGCTTGGTGGGCCCGCGCATGGGGATCGCCGCCATGGTCTCGATCTCTTTCATCATGTCTACGCGTCCGGGCATGCTCTCTCCATTCGCATCAGACCGCAAACTGCGGTGGACAAAAAGGTGGACGGTGCCTGACCCCTGCTACCAGTTCTTGTCGCGGACGATACAGGCCGATGCGTTTATACCAGAAATCATCACCAGGGGCACGCCGCCGCCGGGGTTGGTGCTGGCGCCGGTCAGGTAGAGGTCTGAGATGACGGGCGAGCGCCACGACGGCCGGAAGGGCCCCAGGTTGGGGAGGCTCATCTCGAGCCCGTATATGGCGCCTTCGGGCAGCAGCAGCTCGCGCTCGAAGTCGAGCGGCGTCCGCATGTCGGTGTCCTCGATGAGCCCGCGGACACCGGGCAGCATGGTCCTTTCGAGGTGCGTGACCGCCTCCTCGAGGTAAGCCGGCTTCAAGTCGTCCCAGGTCCCGTACTTCAGATGATAGGGCCCTGCCGAGAGCAGGCCCAGGCTGAACTTCCCCTCGGGGGCGAGGCCCGGGTCGGTCATGCTGGGGCAGATCAAGCCGTGGGGGAGGTCTTCGATCTGCGGCATCAGCCCCATCCCGTAGAACTCGTCCCAGTAGGCGTTCAACTGCTCCGGCGGCGGCACCATCACGGTGAAGTGGCACCTTATCTGCTCGGGCTTCTTCGAGAGCCCGAAGTAGGACATGGGCGCGGGGATGGAGAGGGTGTACCCCTCGATGGCCCGCGCGAAAGCCCGGGGCAGGTTGTGGCGGCCGACCAGGTCCAGGTAGGTCGGGATCGCGCTCGCGTTCGACACCACGACGCCGGCACGCACGACTTCTCCGTTCGCCAGCTCGACCCCGACCGCCCGGCCGTTCTCGACCACGATGCGGGTGACCAGGGTCTCCATCCGTATCTCGGCGCCGTTCTCGGTGGCGATCCTCGCCAGCGCCGCCGGCACCGCGCCCATGCCGCCGCGCGGGTACCAGTACCCCTCGTGGGAGAGGTAGCTCATGATAGCGAAGATCCCGCTGATGCGGTCGGCGGGGATGCCCGCGAAGAGGTTCTCAAAAGAGACGATGGTCAGCGACTTGGGGTGCTTCATGTAACGCCGGTTGACCGCGTCCTGGTTGGTGAAGATGACCTTGAGCAGCGCCGGCAGGGCGCGCAGCAGGTTCATGCTGGCGGCGGTGCGAGCCAGGTGTGACGGCGTACCGAAGCGCTCCAGCGGCGGGAACGGCCTCTCGACCAGGATCTTGGACGCGTCCCATATCGACTGCATGTCCCGGCAGAACGCGAGCCAGCCCTCCCGGTCACCCGGCGCGAACCCCTCTATGAGGTCAGCGCATTCGAGCGGGTCCATGGGAAGCAGGATGCTCGAGCCGTCCCGGAAGCGCATGTCGTATACGGGGTCCAGGAGCCGCAGGTCGAGGTAGTCCTCCAGCCTGAGCCCCATCATCTCGAAGAAGCGGTCGTAGAGCTCCTTGTAGAGGATGAAGATGGCCCCGACGTCGAACTTGTGGCCGTTCAGCTCGTAGGTCGCGCAGCACCCGCCCAGCCTGCTGCTCTGCTCCAGCACCAGCACGCTCTTGCCGCGCTTCGCCAGGAGGTCTGCGGTGGTGAGCCCACCGATGCCCGAGCCGATGACGACGACGTCGTACATGGGAGGCTTCCTAGCCCCCGGCGGCCACGCGCCAGCCGGGGATGTTGGGTGCGAACCTGTCCATTACGCGACCTTCCACGGCTGGGAGCATCGCGAGCCCGGCACGCAGCAGCGGCCGCTTCAGGAAGTGCGGCACCAGGTTCTGGATCTTCTTGAGGACGTACTCGGGATAGAAGAGCCTGGTCACCCGGCGGAAATCGTCGTAGGCCTCCGCCTTGTCCTCTATCGCCTTCGCGGCGATCCTGCCGGAGACGAGCGCGCCCAGCATGCCGAAGAACAGCAGCGGGTCTATCACGCCGGCGAGCGTGCCCGCCAGTATCTTGTTGCCGTGGAACAGCCTGGGGTTCCGCAGGGACCCCACCGGGCAAGCCCCGCCGACGAGTTCGTTCCACTGGTTGAACTCGAGCCCCTCTCCCTCGGCGACCATCTGGGTGAACTTCTCCTTGCCCGCCTTCGAGAGGGGGACGTCGCGCTGGAACAGCAGCGCGAACGAGATCCCGTTGATCGTGCTGGTGAACGCGTAATCTTTTGAGTAGTCGTCCATGAACCACGCGACGGTGGTGCGGTCATGGTCCACGGTGCCTTTCGCGAACCACCCGAACAATTGCGAGTAGGGGATGTTCAACGCCTGGTAGTTCTCGATCTGCAGGCCCGTCGCGATGATGGTATCCGGCGGCAGCATCGCGTAGTCGCCCTGGGTCAGGACCGGCTTTGAAAACTCTATTTTTGCGCCGGCCGCCTCGGCCTCTTTCGCAAGGAGCGTGTCGAGCGAGGTAGAGCGCGAGCCGCGTTCGACCATGTAGAGGGGGATGCGGCCGCGCATCGGAAGGTCGAACATCTTCCCGTAAGCCCAGATGTGCGACTGGTCGATGACCCTGACTCCCGGGGTGATATCGACCCCCGTATAGCGCTTGATCGCATCCAGGTCGAACGGGCTTCCGGCCGGGTCGGGCCTGAACTCCGGCATGCCGCCTATGCGGTTCTCTCGCTCCAGTATCCGGACATCGTGCCCTCCCTTTGCAAGGTTGACCGCCGCCACCAGCCCGGAGAGCCCCGCACCCACGATTGTCACTTCAGACATCAGCACACCTCCATCGGCGCCTTGGTCTTGACTCGCATGCACATACCGGCAAGCGCCCCCCGCGCTTTACCTCGGCAGCTCCTGGTATCCGGGGAGCGCCTTGAAGAAGTTGTTCATCGCGAAGCCCAGCTTGTCCACGTGTGTCTGGCTGAACTGAAGCTGCGACCCCATGATCCTCTTCTTGATGGCGACGGGCGTCCCGTCGAACACCTTGCGCAGGAAGAGGTTGCGGTTGTAAAACCTGGTGTACTTCTTGAACAGGGCGTACGCTTCGGCCTTGTCCTTGTGGGCGATGGCGGCGATCTTGCCCGTCACCAGCGAGCCGTGGACCCCGAACAGGGCGAACGGGTCCATCCCGCCCGCCAGGGTGCCCGCCAGGATCTTGTCTCCTTCGAACAGGCGAGGGGTATCGTAGCAGGCGGTGGGCACCAGCCCCTCGTGATATACCCAGGACGAGCAGTGCATCCCTTCCTTGCCTTCGAGCTGGGTATCCCTGAACCGCTCGAACTCGCTCTCTTTGACGGGCTCTCTCGCGAAGTACAGGCAGAAGACGACACCGTTGCTCGCCCCGTAGTAAGCGTAGTCGAGGATGTAGTCGTCCATCCAGACGCCGCAGGTCGGGAAGTCGTCCGTCTTGCCCCGTCCCATATAACCGAAGACTTTCTGGTACGGGATGTTGAAGGACTCGAAAGCGCCGGCAGGGTAGAGCCCGGTCGCGATGATGGTGTCGGGCGGCAGTTGGGCGAAGTCGTGCTGGGAAGCGAAGTTCTTTCCGAACTCGAACTTCACGCCCGCCTCGAGGCAGAGGTCCTCCAGTTGCTTGTCGAGCGCGCTGTTCCTGGGCCCGCGCTCAACGCAGTGAAGGTTGACCTCCTTCACCTTCATCTCGACCTTCTGGCCGAATGCGTAGAAGTTCCATGACTCGCACGGGACGATCTGTGGCGCCCCGAGCTCGACCCCGATGAACTTGCCGACGGGGCCCACGTCGAACGGGGTCACGTCCACCGCGGGGCGCACGTTGGGCATGCCCCCGACCTGGTCGTATTTCTCGAGGACCAGGACTTCTTTGCCGTCACGGGCGAGGTTGAGCGCCGCGGTCATTCCGGCCAGCCCGGCCCCGACCACGATGACTTCGCTGGACCCTTCTTCCATGTTCGGACCCCCTGGAGTCTTGTCGGTCACGCAATGTGTGCTAGGTGAGAAGGCGCAGCGGCATCTCCCTCGCCTCGGCGAGCTGTTTGGAGAGGTGCGACTTGGAGCCTTCGTCGAGGTTTAAAGCGTAAGCGAAAGCCGCAAGCGCAAGAGCGGCGCCGAGAACGAGGAGGGATGAGCCTCCCGCGTGGCGCGTGGCGAACTTGAGAAGTCTGATCATGCCCCTCACCCCGGTCTATCACCCCCACCCCAGCCCTCCCCCCTCGAGGGGGAGGGAGAAGAAAGAGGAGGAGATCCTAGAAGAACACTTTCTTCATGCAGCCGGTGTCGTACTCCCAGCGGCGGTTGGATATGTTGTTGGGGTCGAGCGCCATCTTCATCTTGGTCAACGCGTCCATGAACTGGACCATGTTGGGCTGCGCCGCCTGCATGGCGAGGTCCATCATCGGGACGACGCCCTTGATGAGCGCCCCTCCGCCCGCCGCGATGATCATTCCCTGGCTCATAGCCGTCGCAGTGGCACGCCCGTAACCCATCAGGATGCGCAGCAGGTCGTCCTTGTCCGCCTGGTTGGTATACATGTCGTATTCCATGTAGGCGCTTCGCCCCATGTGGTACGGCTGCAGGTAAGTCGAGGCGTCATCCGGAGGCAGCGCGTCGTCGGTGGTCCCGACCTGGTTGGTGCAGGCGGTGCGCATGGTCTTCTCGATGCCGACCATGTTGTCCAGCTTGTCGATGAGGGCGCCGATCATGAACGAGCCCCGCACCCTCTGCACGCGCACGGTCACGTTGAAGAACTTGACCCACTTGTCCATGTCGATGAAGTCGTAGTCCTCGGTCATGTCGAGGAGCGCTTCCTTGGGCAGGAAGTCGAACATCGGGAACTTCTCCTCGATCATTCGCTGGGTGAGGTCCGCCTTGAGGTCCGCCTCCTCCTCTGTCTCCCCGCCGAAGATGGTGACCATGTTGTGGCGGGGCATGAGCTCCGCGACCTTGCTCGCCTCTTTGTTGTTGTCCCCCATGAAGATGCCGTAGAACGAGTTCATCAGGTGGGCGAGCTCGAGCGAGAGGTTGTCCTGGGCGACTTCGTAGAGGGCTTCGGCGAACAGATCGAGCCTGTCTTCCTCCAAGGCCGGGAATATCTGCTGGTGGAACGGCGCCTCGGGGTAGAGGCGCACCGTCATCTTCGTGACTATCCCGTAGGTGCCGAACGCGTACCGGAAGAGGCACGAAATGTCGGGCCCCGGCCCCGCGACAGCGCCCTTTGCCGCGCCGTACGACATCGCCCCGGTCTTGAGTATCTCACCGGTCGGGAGGACCGCCTCGACATCGAGTATGTTGTCCATGCCGAAGCCGTACTTGGACGACATCGTGTTGATGTTGCAGAAGAGGTGGTTGCTGATCACGCCGGCGGTGGCTGAGGTGGACGGGTTCAACACCCGGCAGCCGACCTGCTGCGCCGCCGCCTGGAAGAACAGGTAATTGACGCCCGGCTGGATGGTAGCCCACATGTTCTCGCCGTCGATCTCGAGTATCTGCTCCATCCTGCGCAGGTCGCATATGATGCCCCCGTAGGGAGGCAGCGCCAGGCCCGCGGTGGTGAGGCCGGTCCCGAAAGGCATCACGTCGATGAGATGCTCGTTCGCGATGCGGTAGACAGCCTGCACGTCCTCGGTGCTCGCGGGCAGGCACACGATGTGCGGATAAGACGCCGGCGTAAAGCTCTGGTCGCGCGCGTAGCCGCAGAGCACTGACGGCGCGTCGCTCGCCCACTCCTCACCGAGCGCCTCCTTGAGCGCGTCCAGCGCCTTGCCGAGGTTCTCGACGCGGTTGTGGTCGGGGTCTTTCTCCATGACCAGCGGCCTGTGGACGACGCGCCTGGCACGTAGTTCCTCTCTTATCCTACTTTTAGCCATGTTAAGTCCTACCTCCTAAAGCGCCTTGTCGAGTATCTCGGCCAGGTCGTAGACTTTCAGTTTCGATTTGGTCTCCTTGATGCCGTCCTCGAACAGCCGGACGCATATCGGGCACGCGGTCACTATCGCTTCCGCGCCGACGTGCTCGGCCTCGAACAGCCTCTCCTTGGTGACCCACAGCGCGAACTCGGGCTCCCAGAAGAACACCGAGCCGCCGCCGCCGCAGCAGAGCGCGTTCTTGCGGGCGCGCTCGAACTCGAGGAGCTCGAGGCCCGGTATCGCCTCCAGTACCGCTCGCGGCTCGTCGAAGATCCCCTCGCGCCTACCCAGCCTGCACGGGTCGTGATAGACGGCCTTGACCTTGACCTCTTTTGAAGGCTTGAGCGCGCCGTCCTTGATGAGCTGAGCGGCCACTTCCGCGAAGCTCTTCACCTCGAGGTCGGCCGCCTTGGTGTATTCGTCTTTGATGGCGGCGTAGGCGTGGCAGTCGGCGGTCACGATCTTCGTCACGCCGGCCTGCTCGAAGAGCGAGATGTTGGCGTCGGCGAAGTTCTCGAAGAAATCGCGGTCGCCGATGAGAAGCGCCGCGCTGCCGCTCGAGACCTCAGCGCTGCCCAGGGTGCCGAAGTCGACGCCTGCGGCCTGCAACACTTTCGCGACCGCCTTTATCCTCGGGGTGAGCGACGTGAAGCTCGAATAGTCGTCGCCGACGAAGAGGAGCCACTCGACCTTCTCTTCCAGGGCGTTCTTGATATCCATGCCCTTTTCCCAGGCGACGCGCTTGCCTGCCGGGACGCCGTACGGGTTGTCAGTCTTCTCGAGGTTGGAGAGCATCTCCGAGAAATAGTCCAGGGGCGCCCACTCGTCGGCCACCGCCTGCTCGCGGAGCAACTGGAGCACCCACAGTGGGTGCAGTTGCTTTACGGGATAGCAGCGGTCGTCGCAGGAGCCGCACAGCATGCAGGTGTACACCGCGTGCTGCATCATCTCGTCGGGCTCGATCTCGACCAGGTCGAGGCACCGCGCCATCTCGAGCTTGCCGGGCGCGTAGTAGGCCTCGTAGCGGAAGCGCGTGCCCGAGGGGCAGTTCCTCCAGAAACGCGGGTCGTCGCATTGCTGCGCCATGACGCCCTGGCAGAGCTTGCACTTGCCGCACAGCGAGAAGTCTTCCCGGAGCTCAGCAAGGGTTTCGCGCGGGGCCGTGATTCTNCGCTTCATCGTCTAGACTCCTTCCAGTAGCTGGTCCGGGTTGAGGAGGCCCTTCGGGTCGACCGTCCTCTTGAACAGCTTGATCATGTTGACGTAGGAGGGGTCCATCTCCGAGTAGAGCATCTCGGCGACCTTGCCCCGCGGCCTGTCGATGAAGGCCTTGGCCTCGATGAGCGACCGGTACGCCTTGAGGTATGCGCTCTCGACGGCGAGAGCCGTCTTCTCGTCCTTCGGATCGAAGTAGAGGTCGGCCTCGCAGTAGGCAGACGCGCCGAAGTAGATCGGGACCACGACTTTGCCGACGTCCTCGGTTTTGAGGCCCGCGCCGGAGGCCGCCTCGTCGATCGCGGCAAAAGTATCGGGCACGTTCTTGAAATAGTTGTAGCAGTTGATGTCGCGCGTGCGGCCCTTGAAGTAATCGCGGTCGTAGATGTTCCACGGCGCGGAGAGAGCTTTCTCGCACATCTCGGGGACCTGGCCCTTGAGCGCCTTGCCCCCGAGGTCCTTTGCCGCCTCCTTGATGTAGCGCTCCCAGAGGTCTACCAGGTCCTTGTAGTGCTCCATGGTGAACACCACGGTCCACGGGTTGAGCTTCTTCTTGATGCCGGCGACGGCGCCGGCGTCCCCGTCCGCCAGTATGACCGACAGGTAACGCTCGTTCGCGGCCAGCGACTCGAAGCACCACTCAGCGCGGCTCACCTTGTAGAGGAGGTCTTTCGCCGGGCCGATCTCGTCGAAGCCGAAGGCGACGAGCCTGCGCTCCTCGCGGTTCGGATAGGTATAGACCAGTCCGTAGTAGGGGATGCCGAAGATGTCCTCGCTCGCCCCGAAGAACGGGGAGAACTGCGGCCCCTGGTCCTCACGGAAGTCCGCGTGGCCCTCGTCCGTGAGCTGCTGCGAACCCGACACCCACAATTGTCCGTCGGCCATCATGGCGTGGAAGACGGAGATGTGGGGGTGGCGGTAGCCGCCTTCCCCCGAGAGCACGTCGCGGTCCATATACGACCGGAGGATCGAAGGGGAGGTGCCTGCGATGGGGTAGAGCACCCGCTGGTTGGTCTTCGCGAGCTCGGCGGCGAGCTTCTCAAATGTGACGCCCGCGTACACNTTGGCAGTCAGGTTGCGGACGTCGACCTTCTTTATCTGGTCCATCCCCGAAAGGTCGACCAGGATTCCTTTCTTTCCCGAGAGGTTGCCCCCGTCGGTCTTCCTCTTGACCGAGAAAAGGGGCACCTCGTTCTCGTACGAGAACGNGGCCACGTCGGACAGGTGGTCCACGGACTGCGGCATCACAACAGTGAGGTCCGCGCCGTCAAGCGGCTCNGGGAAGTATGAGGAGAGCACGCCCGAACCGGTACGGACGTTCTTCTCTCCGAGCAATCTCTTCAGCTCTTTTGCGGCGCTTCCGTTGCCGTTCATAAGCTCCTCCAGGTCGTAGTGGTCAAGCCTCCCGCCGGGGGTGGCTCAACTGACGTCGATTATCGATTCGAGGCCTTTTTCCTTGAGGATCTCGGGATATATCTTGAACGCGGGCTTGATGACGGGGAGCAGCTTGAGCATCTTGGGGACCGAGCCCTCGGACTCGATCTCGCCGCTCGTAAGCGCCTTGATGAGGTTGAGCTTGCCCAGCCAGAACTTGTGGGCGGTATCGGTCGACATGGTGAGGGTGGCGTCGGCGTTGCGCCCCTCCTGCACGCCGGGAAGCAGAAGCATCTCGTCGCCGGAGCAGTCCACCCAGACCTCACCCTGCGGGTCGCTGTAGACGAAGTGGACCACCAGCTTGGACGCAAGGGCCTTTTCTTTGATGGACGGGTCTTNGGCCAGTCTCTCAAAAAGCTCGCCGAGGGAATCGTAGAACGGCTGGATGTCACTGAAGTACGGCATTCCTGCGTCTCCTTTCGTTACAACCTTGCGGCCGGTACCAAAGTAAAATTGGAGCGCATTCAGCTCGGCGCAGCTAAGGCGACCCATTCAGCGTCCATTATTATTAGTTCACCAGAGTGGAACTGTCAATTGACTATACAGTGCAGTTATACTATCAGTTAATCTGGAAGCGGGTCCGCAGGGTAGTGTTCACTAACCCCGCCGCGGACGCGGGCGCACCGGACGAGCACGAGGAGAGGTGGCGGAATGGCTGAGAACATCGTTGTGGGCGCCGGGCTCGGAGGCCTGGTCGCCGCGATCAACCTGGCCCGCGAAGGCCGCGACGTGCTGGTCCTGGATAAAGAGACCAGGGTCGGCGGCTCTCCCCACTTCCATCCTTCACCCGAGGGCACACCCATTCATCTGGAGGGCCTCAAGAGGTACACGGGCATCGACCTCAGCCCCGACGTCGCCGCGCCGGCCGTCGTTCCGTTCCAGGTGGGCCAGACGGTGGCTTACGGTGAGTTGATCCCGGTGGACATGGACGCCATCTCGTCTTTCATGATCGAGCGGGGGCCGCGGTCCACCTCTCTCGACACCTATCTGTATAACATTGCGGTGGACGCCGGGGTCTCCTTCGAGTTCAACCACGCCATCATGTCGAACGACGACGTGGCCCAGCTTCCCCCCGATACCATCTTCTCGACGGGGCTTTACTTTGAGGCGTTCGACGCGCTCCGGGTCCCGTACCTGACCTCTTTCCACTTCGTGGCGCGGCAGATGATAGATGACACCGAGAGCAACCACGTGACCGTTTACCACGGCGAGTTCACGCGCGACTATTCCTACACCGCATCGGTCAACGGCATCCAGCTCGCGCACGTGTTCCAGCGGCGGCCGATAGGGAAGGACACGCTGGAGGCTTTCAAAGAGCAGGTCTACGCCTCGGAAGGGATCGAGTTCAAGAGCTGGGACCATTTCACCTTCCCGGTGCCCGCGGCGTCGGTCCACAACCCGCGCCTGTTCGCGGGCGACAAGATCCTGGCGGGCACGCTGTCCGGATGCATGGAGTCATACATGTTCTTCGGGATGCTGGGGGCCCTGGTGTCGGGGAAGATCGCGGCCATGGCTCTCACCGACAAAGCCCGCGCCCTCGAGGAGTTCAAGCTCGCGACTTCGTCGTTCTCCTCGGCGTACATCGCCAAGAAGATGACCAACCTCGCGCCACACGCGCTGCAGAAGAGAGCGCTGCCTTTCGCTTTCCGGCACGCGTTCGATTTCCCGTTCGCGGCCGAGGTCGTCAAAGGCGCGATGCCGGGCTGGAAGAACATCACCCGAGACTAAACTTTCTGGGGTCTGACCCTAAAAAGTCTAACGGGGCCTGGCCCCCGATATCTAAGGAGGATGGATGAAGAAGGTTGTGGTAATCGGCAGCGGCCCAGGTGGCAGCAGCAGCGCCGCGCTCCTGGCGAGCCGGGGTTTTGACGTCACACTTCTCGAGCAGAACGACTTCATCGGCGGCAAGTGCTCCACCTACGAGGAGAACGGCTTCAAAGTCGACACCGGCATCCACATGTTCGCCACNGGGCCGTCGGGACCGCACGGGCAGGNCGCGCGCGAGCTGGGCATCGCGCAGCCGTGGATGATGCGCGACCCGAGCGAGACGATGGTCATGAACGACAAGGGCTTCTTCTACCTCCATCAGAAAGTCGCGAGCCCTGCCGCCCTCAAAGAGCTCGCGATGGCGCAGGTGACCGGCAAGCAGAAAGTCGACGTGTTGAACACGCTGCGACGCTCGNTCAAGAGCTTCGGCTTCCCCGGGGTGCTCCGCGAGCTGTCCGGCGTCGCGAGAGCGCTGCCCGGCATAGTGTCGAAATACGACGACGTCACGGTCCGAGATTTTCTCCACTTGTTCACCGACGACGAGGGCATACACCGGGCGATGAACTGCCTGTCCATGCTCCTGCTGGTGGACCCTTACGACAAGGCGTCGGCCGGCGAGTTCATCTATGTGGTCTCGGGGATCTTCCGATGCGGCACGCTCGGGGTCCCGAAGGGAGGCGCCATCGGGGTGCCACGCTCTTTCATGCGCGCGTTCAAGCGCGACGGCGGCCGGCTCATTCTCGGCGTGGCCGCCAGAGAGATCACGGTGGAGGACGATAAAGTCACCGGCGTGCTCGGTTCCGACGGCGAGCACTATCCCGCCGACGTGGTGGTCTCGAACGCCGGCCTCAAGCAGACGGTGAGGCTCGCAGGCGAAGCCAACTTCCCCGACGAATATACCGACTACGTAGACTCCCTCGAGCTCTCGTACTCCTGGATCGCGAGCAAGCTTTTCTGCGACAGCAGGGTGGTGGACCTGAAGGCCCCGTCGTTCTTCCCCATCCCTGAGATAGACCCCGACACGATCTTCTCTTACTGCGACGAGCCGGAGGGCCTGCCCGATGACCCGTTCATCTTCGGCCCCATCCCGACCGAGTGGGACGAGACGCTCGCGCCACCAGGGCACCAGTTGATCATGATCGGAGTCGCCACCTCCAACAACGTGGACCAGGAGGAGCGCAGCCAGAAGATGCTGGACATCGCGGAGCAGAAGTATTTCAGCTTCTTCCCCGACGCGGAGCGGCACATAACCGCCAGGAGCAGGATCACCAACAAGGACACCAACCGCATCACCCGCAAGGGCACCGGGGAGTGCATCGGGCTCGCTCAGATACCGGGGCAGGTCGGCGCCTCCAAGCCTCACCCGAAGATGCCCGTGGAGGGCCTCTGGGCCGTGGGGTGTGACGCGGGGGCGCGCGGCGTGGGCACCGAGCAGGGGACNGCCTCCGGGATGCTCGTCGCGAGCCTGATCAGCTGAAGGCGCAAGATGGATGCCTGTGAGGACCGGGGTGGCTGGGCCGGCTGGCTGTCCGAGGTCGAGAAGTCACTCGGGGCGGGTTCCGCGGCCTGGCTGGGCCGCATAGCCGCCGGAGTGATCGACCGCGCCCGCCTGCGGCCGGGCGAGGCCGTCGCCGACCTGGGTGCCGGCACCGGGCTGCTGACGCTCGCGGCGGCCAGGGTCGTCGGGCGGTCAGGAAGGGTATTCTCGGTCGACGCGAGTGAGTCATGCCTGAAGGCCCTGCGCGAGTCGGCGAGCCGGGCCGGCCTCGAGAACATCGTCACGCTTGCCGCTCCCCTGGAGGCGCTTCCCATCGATNCATCGACTTGCGACGCGGTCGTCTGCCGCTCGGCGCTCGCCTACTCGACCGGACTGTCAAAGGCGGTTGGCGAGATCTCGCGGGTGCTTGCCGCAGGCGGACGCTTTTCGGTGTTTGAGCCGTTGCTGGCCGAGACCGGATTCCAGACCGGCGGGAGCCTCGGTGAGCACGAGCCTGAGTTCGAAGCGATGCAACGAACCCTGCGTGAGGCGAGGGCGTCCTATTCTCTGGACAGGGCGATGCTCAGAGGCGCCTTCGAGGACGCCGGATTGACGGATTTCATGTCGCTTCCAGTGCGTTTTCCGGTTAACATGAGTGGCAGAGGCGAGGAAGACATCCTTGGTGATTTTCTCCGGGACCTACCGGGCGAGCTCGCCGCTTCACATGTCTTGAAGACCGCGATGGACGAAGACCGAATGATGGATGCAGCCAGGGCGTTCGCCCGGGCGGCTGCCGCCGGCAGGGTAAAGGGTTGGGTTTGGTGCATGTTCCTGTGGGGCGCCGCGCCGGCCTGAGAAGAAGGGTTTGTAGTCGATGAAACGGTTCAGCCCGAACGCAGCGGGGGCGCTCGCCATAGTCCTCGCGATCATCATCATCCTCGCGCTTGCGCCGCTTTCCTTTGCCGGCGCAACGGGAGCGATAGGCGCGCCCCAGGCGAGGGAGGCGGCGGCAAAGCTTGTGAGCAGGGTCGCCGCGGCCGCCGGGCAGCCCGGCGGCATGCTCTCCTGGAGGGGTGCCGCAGTCGGTGCCCCCCTTCTCGTCGAGCAGCTCGACGGCACCCCGTCGGAGTACCTCGTCCCGGTGCAGGACGCCCGTGGCAAGACCATCTCCACCATCGCTGTAGGCGCGCAGCGCGGCGACTGGCACTGGTACGGCAACTACTACCTCGACAAGTTTCCCCTGGTGTCGGCCGGCGAGGCGTCGGTCAAGGCGAGGGGGCTCCTGAGCGAGAAGCGATACAGCGCCTCCGCGCTGCCGGCTCCCGTCGCGAAGATCGCTCCTGACAAGACCATCTACTGGGTGTTCGAGCCCGAGGGGTCGCAGGCCAGCGAGCTGTACACCCCGGTGTTCACGAGCGGCGGCCCATCGAGCAACCTCGAGGGCAAGCCGTGGGAGAAGGCGGCGCCCGCTCAGCCCGAGCCCGCAGCCTTGAAGGCGCTGGAGGCGGCGCCGGCGCAGGGCGGCGGACCGGAAGCCCCTGTCCGCGCACCGTCGGCTGGCGGCGCGCCGGCCGCGTATGACATCGGCGGCGTCCCTTATCACAAGCAGTTGACCGACTACTGGTGCGGCCCCGCTTCGCTCGAGATGGTGATGGACTACTTCGGCCCCGACGTAGCCCAGGCCGAGATCGCGAGCGTCGCGAACTCGGGAGCGAGCTACGGCGTGTACAACGACGAGCTCGCCAGGGCCGTGCAGTTCTCCGGCGAGAGCTCTTCCATCCAGGACCCCTCGATGCACGGTTACTCCGGCCGCGGGCTCGGGTACGGGATGGCTTACCAGTACTGGGAGAACAACTCGGCGTACTTCGACCGCAGGTACAGCGACCTCAAGTCGCTGGTCTCCCAGAACATACCGGTGCTGGTGCTGACTTATTACTGGAACCCGCCGTCATCGGGTCACTTCAGGGTTGTGAAGGGCTACAACGACAACCTCGGCGTGTTCATCGTCCACGACCCGTGGTACAGCGGCGCGCCTTCCGGGCCCGACGTAAACTTCAACCAGACGCAGTTCGTCGATACGCTGTGGCCTTACTCGGGCAGGTGGGGCATGGTCGCGACGCCATGGATGGTGAGCGTGCGCAAGCCTTACAGCGTGACCGCGGGCCAGACGTTCTCGGTGAGCGCCGACGTGTCGTACGTCGGCCCGTCGCCTCTTTCCGGGCAGTACGGCACCCATGACGCCACGGCGATACTTGAGGCTTCCTCTTCGGGCTACCAGATCATGTCCGGCCCGGCCAGCACGCCCGTGACAGGCGTCGGCTCCACGGGCAGCACGGGAACGGCGAGCTGGACCGTCAAGGCACTCCAGACGCGTAGGACCGATGACATCCAGGTCACCGCTGAGGGGCACGTATCAGGGAGCACGCGCGATTACACTTCATACAACGACCTCATCGGGGGGGTCGGCTCGGCCGCGCCGCCCCCGGGTCCCACCTCACGGGCCTGGGGACACGATTCAGTCGGCGTCGCCAGCCCGTCGGCTACCTGGTATCTCGCTGAGGGTTGCACCGACGGCGGCTTCGAGACCTGGGTGCTGGTCCAGAACCCGGATGCCTCCCACGCGGCGGACGTCCAGTTGACTTTCCAGACGCCTGCCGGCAAGAGGGCCGGACCGGCGGTCTCGATACCGCCCAGCTCCCGGATGACCTTCAACGTGGCCGACTGGGTCCCCAACGAGTACAACGTGTCGACCACGGTGACCTCGAACTACCCCGTGGTCGCGGAGAGGGCGGTGTACGCCTACAACAGGACGGTGGGGACAGACTCCGTCGGTGTGCGCAGCGCACTCGACAAGTGGTACCTCGCGGAAGGCAGCACAGGGGGCGGGATGGAGACGTGGGTGCTGGTCCAGAACCCGTCCTCCGACCTCGCCCACGTGACCTTGAACTTCCAGACCTCTCACGGGCCGGTCCAGGGCCCGTCCGTCAGCGTGCTTCCGAACTCGCGCATGACGTTCAACGTTGGCGACTACGTGCCGAACGAGTGGTCCGTCTCCACGGTGGTCTCATCGAGCAAACCCGTGGTCGCCGAACGTTCGATGTACGGGAACAACAGGGCGTGGGGCACCGACTCGATAGGCGCCTCCAGCCCGTCGGCGGTCTGGTATCTCGCCGAGGGCTGCACCGGCGGCGGCTTCGAGACGTGGGTGCTGGTGCAGAACCCCAATCCGGCCGCCGCGCGAGTCACGCTCACCTACATGACAGAGAACGGGCAGGTTAACGGCCCGACGGTGAACATACCCGCGAACTCCAGGCAGACTCTCTACGCCGCGGACACGGTGCCGTCCGACTGGTCGGTGTCGACCAAGGTCACCTCGGACATCCCGGTGATTGCCGAGCGGTCGATGTACGGCAACAACCGAAGCTGGGGCACTGACTCGATAGGTGTCACCGAAGCCAACAACGTCTGGTACCTCGCCGAAGGGTGCACCAACACCGGCTTCGAGAGCTGGGTGCTTGTCCAGAACCCCAACGACCAGAACACGCGCGTGACCCTGACCTACATGACTCCGGCGGGACCGGTCGCAGGCCCTTCGGAGACTCTGCCTCCGCACAGCCGGAAGACCTACAACGTCGCCGACACCGTCCCGTGGGAGTGGCAGGTGTCGACAAAGGTAGTGGGC
>JGIcombinedJ21911_10000007_pt1 | contig 39773 bp, 38 predicted proteins | sample BarGraNGADG00211_FD_21911 | JGI IMG/M metagenome (IMG submission 21911)
CCGACGACGGAGTGGACCTCGACGGTGGCTCCGGTGGAATCGTCGTCATGGGCGACCACATCGACCCGCCCGGCGACGATCTGCACGCGCAGTGCCCGCACCTGCTCGACCTCGATGATCTGCGGGTCGGCGACGACCCATGACTCGGTGGCCATGACTGCTCCCATCTCGCGATATATCTTGTCTTGAGAAACACGCTATATCGCGTTATGGGGGATGGCAAGGGACAACCCGACGGTCCGGCCGCAGGCTGACATCGTCGCCGGTCCCGCACTCCGGCCGCAGCCCGGTGACGAGGACTCGCGACCGGGCAAGGCGCTGCCCGTCACGACCGATCAGACGATGACGCCCGCCCCACGCAGCTCGACGGTGAGGTCCTGCGGGTTCGAGGCGACGCTCAGTGCCTCGTCGTAGCTCACGGTGCCGTCCCTGACCAGCCGGAACAGGTGCTGGTCGAACGTCTGCATCTTGTAGTACGCGCCGTCGGCGATCAGGTCCACGATCGGCGGCCCGCTCGACGGGTCGACGATCACCTCTGCAGTGCGCCCGGTGTTCACCATCACCTCGACCGCGACGCAGCGCCCGCTCGCATCCTGCCGGCGCAGAAGTCGCTGTGAGATCACGCCCCGCAGCGACTGGGCCAGCGACGTCCGGACCTGCCTCTGCTCGTACGGCGGGAAGAAGTCGACGATGCGGTTGATCGTCTCCTGCGCGTCGATCGTGTGCAGCGTCGAGAGCACGAGGTGCCCCGTCTCGGCGGCCGCAAGGGCGGTGCGGACGGTCTCGACGTCGCGCATCTCGCCCACCAGGATCACGTCCGGGTCCTGTCGCATCGCGGCGCGCAGCGCGCTGTTGAAGTCGACNGTGTCCTGGCGCACCTCGCGCTGGCTGATGATCGCCTTCTTGTCGTGGTGCAGCACCTCGATCGGGTCCTCGATCGTCACGATGTTGACCTCGCGGTACGTATTGATCAGGTCGACCATCGAGGCGAGCGACGTCGTCTTGCCCGAGCCAGTCGGTCCGGTGACCAGCACCAGCCCGCGCGGTTCGAGGGCGAGCTCGCCGACCACCTCGGGCAGCCCGAGCTCGGCAAGCGTCTGGGCGCCGACCGAGACCCGTCGGAAGACGAGCGCGCATGCACCACGGGCCCGGTACGCGTTCACCCGGAATCGGCCGACGCCGGAGAGCGAGTAGGCGAAGTCCGCCTCGCTCGTCGCCCCGAACGAATCCACGAGCTGGGCGGGCAGCACCTCGCCGACCATCGACTCGGTGTCGATGGGACGCAGCTCCGGCGCCTGGAGCCGGCGCAGCCGACCATCGACGCGCACCCGCGGGGAGGATCCGACCTTGCAGTGCAGGTCGGAACCGTTCGTGCTCACAAGAGCATGCAGTAGCGGGATCACAGACTGGGGGCGCTCACTCACGACGTATCCATCGACGCCGGCGGCCCGAAACTTGACGTGTGCGCGGAAACTCCGCCGACTCGGGTCGACCGGACGGGTGTCCGGGGCCTGGTGTCCCAACCACCAGGCGGATTGTGGGACCATGGACGCTGCGGCACGGGCAGGAAGATCGCCCGTGTCGACGTATCTGATCGGAGGAGATGCCATGAGCAAGCGCACTCGCAAGCGTCGTACCCGCAAGAAGAGCAGCGCGAACCACGGCAACCGGCCCAACGCCTGAGACTCACGGGCCCGGCGCGACCTCGCGCCGGGCCCGTGGTCTGTCCGCAGGGTGCCGAGCGGTCGGCCGCTAGTGCTCGAAGCTCTCGCGAAGCACGGTGATCTGCTCGAGGATCCGCAGGTGCAGCTGAGCAGGAGCCTCCTCGGTGCACGAGCGACGCACCAACATCTTCACGTGCTCCTCGATGCCCAGCTCTTGCAGGCACGGGGCGCAGTCCTCGATGTGCGCGCGCATCCGCGCCGCGTCCGCGTCCGGCAACTCCTCGTCGAGGTACTCGAACAGACGGTCCAGCGCCTCCCGGCATTCGACCCCAGAGGCCGAGCTGCCGCACGGCGCGCTCTCATTCGTCACGAGGAAACCTCCCCCGGCGCCGCGGAGACGAATCCGCGCTCTCGTGCGTAGTCGGTCAGCAGGTCGCGCAAGTGCCGTCGGCCGCGGTGCAGCCGGGACATCACCGTCCCGATCGGCGTTCCCATGATCTCCGCGATCTCCTTGTACGGGAAGCCCTCGACGTCGGCCAGGTAGACCGCGATCCGGAACTCCTCCGGAAGCCGCTGGAGCGCTTCCTTCACGTCACTGTCTGGAAGCGCGTCGAGCGCCTCGGTCTCGGCGGAGCGGAGCCCGCGCGAGGTGTGCGACTCGGCGCGCGCGATCTGCCAGTCCTCGACGTCTTCCGCCGACGACTGCAGCGGCTCGCGCTGCTTCTTGCGATAGGAGTTGATGAAGGCGTTCGTCAGGATGCGGTACAGCCAGGCCTTGAGGTTCGTCCCCGGCTGGTACTGGTGGAACGCCGCGTAGGCCCGCGCGTACGCCTCCTGGACGAGGTCCTCGGCGTCGGCCGGGTTGCGCGTCATGCGCAGCGCGGCCGAGTACAGCTGGTCGATGAAGACCAGCGCTTCCGCCTCGAACCGCGACGTCCTGCTCGCACCGTCTTCGGTCTGCGGTGCCCGGTTGGTGTCCTCGCTCATCGCCCCCGAGCCTAGCCCGGTGCGCGCCGAAGTCGGCGCGGGACGGGACTGGCACTCCACCGCACAACTCATGAACGGTTCAACATCGCCTCAGCGCAGGACATTCCGCAGGTGCCCGAGTCCGGACCACGGGCTAGCGTGGGCGCATGACGGGACGCCAGTTCATCGAATTGCTCGACGCCCAGGTCGGGAACGAGTTCGACGCGCACCAGCAGTACATCGCGCTCGCCGTGTGGTACGACAGCCAGGACCTCCCCCAGCTGGCGCGGTACTTCTACCGCCAGGCGGTCGAGGAGCGGAACCACGCGATGATGATCGTGCGGTACATGCTCGACCGCGACCTCACCGTCACGATCCGCGCGGGTGGGCCGGTCCACACCGAGTTCGCCGACGTCACCGAACCGATCGCCCTCGCGTTGCAGCAGGAGAACACCGTCACGAGCCAGATCGAGGCGCTCTTCCGCGCCGCCCGAGACGACGGCGACGCACTGGGTGAGCAGTTCCTGCTTTGGTTCCTCAAGGAGCAGGTCGAAGAGGTCGCCTCGATGTCGACCCTGCTCACGATCGCGCGCCGCGCGAAGGACAACCTGTTCGATCTCGAGAACTACGTAGCCCGCGAGACGATCGGGGACGCCGGGGAGTCGACCGACGCGCCCGAAGCCGCGGGCGGANCCCTCTAAGGACACACCATGTTGCTGCGCCNCATCGCCCGCCCGCTCCTCGCGTCCTGGTTCCTGCTCGAGGGAGTGGACGCCATCCGCTACCCGACTGCGCACGCCGAGCGCGCGGCGCCCATGCTCAACCCGCTGAGCGAACGGCTGCCGCTCTCGATCGAGACGCGCCGTCTGGCGCAGGCGCACGGTGCCGCCCTGGTCGGCGCCGCCGTGATGCTTGCGGTCGGAAAGGCGCCGCGCACGGCAGCCNTTNCCCTGGCCGCGCTGACCNCACCGGTGACCATCGTCGGACAGCCGTTCTGGTCGACCCGCGACCCGCGGCTGAGGGCCGAGTACCTGCGCGGTTTCGTCCGCAACGTCGGCATGATCGGCGGTGCGCTCGTCGCCGCGGCGGACACCGAGGGGAAGCCGGGCGTGGCGTGGCGGATCGAGAACTGGCGGGCCCAGCGGGCGACAACCGGCCGGCGCGGCGCGAAGGCGGTGCGCTCCGCGTCCCCGCGGTGATACCGGCTCGGGGCACAGAACGGCCGCCCGATAGGCTCGGCCCATGACGACCCCGCCCGCGCCCGACGCAGTCCGCGTCGCCGCGGACGCCAAGCCATGGCCCGCGCCGCACGCCGAGCGCCCACTCGACGCAACGGTCGACGTCCCAGGTTCGAAGTCGCTCACCAACCGCTACCTGGTCCTCGCCGCCCTGGCGGACGGGCCGAGCCTGCTGCGCAGCGCGCTCCGGTCCCGCGACACGATGCTGATGGCCGCCGCGCTCGGTGCACTCGGGGTCGACGTCACCACGGACACGGCGAGCGACTGGCGGGTCACGCCCGGACCGCTCCGCGGTGGAGCGGCCATCGACTGCGGACTCGCCGGCACCGTGATGCGGTTCCTGCCCCCGGTCGCGGCCCTCAGCNACGGGCCGGTCGCGTTCGACGGCGACGAGCAGGCGCGCCAGCGCCCGATGGGCCCTGTGCTCGACGCGCTGCGCGCCCTCGGTGTCCGGGTCGACGACGACGACCGCGGCGCGTTGCCATTCTCGGTCCACGGGACCGGCGGTGTCCGTGGCGGGACGATCGACATCGACGCATCAGCCTCGAGCCAGTTCGTCTCCGGTCTCTTGCTCGCCGCGGCCCGGTTCGACGAGGGCCTGACCCTGCGGCACGTCGGCGTCACGCTGCCGAGCCGGCCGCACATCGACATGACCGTCCAGGTGCTCCGGTCCGCCGGCGTCGTCGTCGATGACTCGATCCCGACGGTGTGGCGGGTGGAGCCCGGCACGATCGCGGCACGCGATGTCCACGTCGAGCCCGACCTCTCGAACGCCGGGCCGTTCCTGGCCGCGGCGCTGGTCGCCGGCGGCCGCGTGCGGGTGCCCGGCTGGCCGAGCAACACCACCCAGCCCGGCGCGCAGCTCGCGGACCTGCTGGCTCGGATGGGTGGCCGCGTCTCGCTCGACGGTGACGTCCTCACCGTCACCGGCGACGGCACGGTGCACGGCATCGACGTCGACCTCTCCGGGGCGGGCGAGATCGCCCAGACGATCGCCGCCCTCGCGGCGCTCGCCGACTCACCCACCCGGTTGCGCGGCATCGCGCACCTGCGCGGCCACGAGACGGACCGACTCACCGCGCTGGCCACCGAGATCACCCGACTCGGCGGCCAGGCGGAACAGACCTCGGACGGACTCGTGATCACACCGCGCCCGCTGCACCCCACGCTCGTCCGGACCTACCACGATCACCGGATGGCCACCGCGGGCGCCCTGATCGGGCTGCGGGTGCCGGGCGTCGAGGTCGAGAACATCGCGACAACCGCCAAGACCGTCCCGGACTTCCCGGTGATGTGGCAGCGGATGCTCGCCGGAGCCGAATGCTGATGCCTCTCCGATGCGGGCTCCGGTGCAGGGCGTGACCGTGGCGCGAAACCGATGAGAGACCGCGAGCGCGGGCTCGACGAGAGCAACGTGCGGGTCCGGCCGAACCCGCACGGCTCGCGCCCGCGGACCAAGCGCCGGCCGGAGCACGGCGGTGCTGACCGCGGGCTCGTGGTCGGCGTCGACCGGGGCCGCTACGCCGTGCTGGTCGATCCGGACACCAGCACCGAGCACCCGATCACCGCGATGAAGGCGAGAGAGCTCGGCCGCGAGCGCGTCGTCGTCGGCGACCGCGTCGATGTCGTCGGGGACACCTCGGGCGCCGACGGCACGCTCGCCCGGATAGTGCGCATCGACGAACGGTCGACCGCGCTGCGGCGCAGCGCCGACGACACCGACCCCGTCGAGCGCGTGCTCGTGGCGAACGCCGAGCAGCTCGTCATCGTGACCGCGCTCGCCGACCCCGAGCCGCGTCCCCGGATGATCGACCGCTGCGTGGTGGCTGCGTACGACGCGGGGATGGAGGTCCTGCTCTGCCTGACCAAGGCTGACCTCGCGGACCCGTCCGGGTACCGGACGATGTACGAACCGGTCGGGGTGGACGTGGTCGTCACGGCGCAGCGCCCCGACGGCTCGATCGACGGGCTCGACGTGATCACGGCCGCGCTCGCGGGCCGCATGTCGGTGCTTGTCGGGCATTCCGGCGTCGGCAAGTCCACCCTGGTCAACGCCCTGGTTCCGGACGCCTACCGCGCGATCGGCCGGGTGAACCTCGTCACCGGCCGAGGTCGGCACACCTCGAGCTCGGCGGTCGCGCTCCGGCTGCCGGCCATCGACGGCCGCCCCGCCGCGTGGGTGATCGACACTCCCGGCGTGCGGTCCTTCGGGCTCGCGCACGTGCGGGTCGAGCACCTGCTCGCCGCGTTCCTGGACCTCGCCGAGGTAGCCGAGACCTGCCCCCGCGGCTGCACGCACCTCGCCGACTCACCCGACTGCGAGCTGGACGCGTGGGCGGTCGGCGGCACCTCTCCCGAGCACCCGGATCCGGCCGCTCGCGCGGCCCGGCTCGAGTCGTTCCGACGTCTGCTGACGAGCCGTAGCGGCGGCGACACCGACCGCTGAGCGGCCCGAGGACCGCCCGCCGGGGTGCGCACCCCGGTAGCGTTCAGGCATGAGCGTCCGCACCGGGTACGACGACGACCTTCGGCTCGCGCACGTCATCGCCGACCAGGTCGACTCACAGACCATGGCCCGGTTCCGCTCGCTCGACCTGCAGGTGGAATCCAAGCCGGACCAGACGCCCGTCACGGATGCGGACCGCACCGCCGAGGAGATAGTGCGGGCCCAGCTCGGCCGCACCCGGCCGCGCGACGCGGTCATCGGCGAGGAGTTCCCCGACACGGGTCACGGCCCGCGGCAATGGGTCATCGACCCGATCGACGGCACCAAGAACTTCGTCCGCGGGGTCCCGGTCTGGGCCACCCTGATCGCACTGATCGACGGCGGCGAGCCGGTGCTCGGCGTGGTGAGCGCACCGGCGCTGGGCCGGCGCTGGTGGGCTGCCCGGGGCTCCGGTGCGTGGACCGGGAAGTCGCTCTCCGCGGCGAGCCGATTGTCCGTCTCCGGCGTCAACCGTCTCGCCGACGCCTCCCTCTCCTATTCGTCGCTGAGCGGCTGGGAGGAGGCGGGCCGGCTGGACGAATTCCTGGACCTGACCCGGCGAGTCTGGCGGACCCGCGCATACGGCGACTTCTGGTCGCACATGCTGGTCGCCGAGGGAGCAGTGGACGTATCCTGCGAGCCCGAGCTCGCGCTGCACGACATGGCCGCTCTCGTCCCGATCGTGACCGAGGCCGGTGGCCGCTTCACGTCGGTCCGAGGTGAGCGCGGCCCGTTCGGCAACTCCGCGGTCGCGACCAATGGCCTGCTGCACGACGAGGTACTGAGGATCCTCGACGGACGACGCCGGCACTGACGACTAGCGGCTGCTGGCGACGAAGGCGGCCAGCTCGCTGACGTCGTACCAAAGCAGGTCGCGCTCGACCAGCCGCTCAGCCGCGGTCAGCTCACCGTCGATGGCGGCCGCGACATCGGCCTCGGCCGCCGCCTCGTCGACATGGACGCACGCCACCTGGGACCACGCCACAGTGACGACGACCTCGATCGCGCTCGGCGCGGCGTCGGGGTCGGTGACGTGCCCGGTGGCCTGGACCGCGAGGTCGGCACTCACCACGACGCGCCTGCGCGGCGCAGCCGGCTGCGCGGCGAGGAGCAGCACGCTGGCGTCCGCCGCAGCGAGCTGGGCCGCGTACTCACGACCCTCCTCGTCGTCGTGCGGCAACGCGGTGCTCAGCGCACCCGTGACAGCATGCGCGCGCCGCGGAGCGAGCCCGTCCGGGTCGGCGAGGTCGGTGATCGTGGCCGGCAGGTAGACGCGCACCATGCCAGTGTGCCCGTTCAGCGCCGGGTGAGCGCTCGCGCATGCCGACGACTCGCCACGAGACCCGGCCGAGTGCTCGGCCCCAGTGCGTCGAGAGAGAGGCGTTCGGCGAGCGCGGCGATCGCGCGGCGAGCCGGAGACCCGGGCGCGTGCTCACGGAGAGCTTGACCCGCGAGCAGGGCACCGTCGCACGCGACGCGGTCGTCCGGCACGAGAACCGGGGCCTCGACGCCCGCAAACCTGGCGAGCGCCTCGCGCACGGCGTCGTTGGCCCGCGACCCGACGGAAGAGGCCCGCACCCGGTTGACGACCACCACCTGTTGCGCATCCGCTCGGACCAGCTCGCGGTCGCTCAGGTCAGCGAGGGCGCGGACCAGACGAGCCACGCCGACCGGGTCCGCCGAACCGACGACGAGGACGACATCCGCCGCCCGGAGTGTTCCGACCGTGCTCGCGTTTCGCCGAGCAGGCGTGCCGGGGTACTCGGCGCCGGCGTCCTGCTCCAGGCAGAATCCGCAGTCGGCGATCACCCAGTCCACGACACGACGGGCTGCGTCCCAGACGAGGTCGAGCGCGCTCGGCGTCAACTCGGGCCACCGTTCGGCACGGTTCAGGCCGGTCAACAGGTGCAAGCCGGGACCGACCTGGGCGGCATGCCTGAGCACGAGTTCTGGCGCGAGCGTCCCGCTGCCGGCGAGCCGGGCCACCGCGGCGATCCCCGCCGACTCGTCGAGCATGCCCAGTGCCATCGCCAGTGAAGAGCCGTAGGTGTCCGCGTCGACCAGCAACGCGCGCCGGCCGAGCCCCGCGAGCTCGGCCGCAAGGTTCACCGCGAGCGTGCTGCGGCCGGGCGCGCCGGTCGGGCCCCAGACCGCCACCAGCCGACCGCGAGCGGCGGCCGTCCCGGGCGAGTCTGCTGCCGGCTCGCGCGCCGACTGCGAGCGCCCGTCCGGGTGACCGATCGGCTCGCTTGCCCCGACGCCACGCGCAAGGCCTTCGGCGGCGTCGGCGATCTCCTCCGCTGTCCGGTCGTCGGAGACGACGAGCGTCGCGCCGAGGGCTTCCATCCGCTCCGCCTGCCAGTCGCTGTGCGGGTCCACGATCGCCAGCACCAGCGCGCCGCTTGCACGGAACCGGAACAGGGTTTCGCGATCGAGCTCCGGCAGGTCGCCGGAGAGGACGACGATCCGGCCGAGGCCGGCACCCGTCGCCGCCAGCAGCTCCGCGACATCCGCACACCGTCGGACCACCCGCAGCACGGAGGTCCTCGCATCGAGTGCTGCGACGATGCTCGGTTCCCGCGGGCCGCGGACGGCGCACAGGACGCCGGTCGTCACCGCCCCGCCTCCGCGCCCCACCCAGGGATCGGCACGATCGCCACCGAGCCCTCGGCCGCGAGCGCAGAGAGCACGGCAGGCAGCTGCTTGGTCGGCACGAGCACCTGGACGGTCGATCCCGAGGCGATCGAGAACCCCCCGGAGTCCTTGCCGACCTCCGCGACGGTGAGGCCCTCGGCGACCGCGTGCGGAGCGACTCCGGCCGCGATCGCATCGCGATCCGGGGTGAACCAGAGGTCGACCCGCGCGCCCGGCCGCACGCCGTCAGCGAGCGCCGCCTGGACGGGCACCGCCACCGGGCGCAGCGCGAGACGGCCCGCACTGCCGATCGCCGAGCGCGGGATCAGTTCTCCGTCGCCGACCGTACGCGTCAGCACGGCGTCGGTCGGGAGAGCTTCGTCGGGCGAGAGGTAGCGGTCCGCGTCCTCGAGGCGTACCCGGGCGATGCCGAGTCGGTCGCCGCTCAGCGGCTCGCCGGGAGTCAGCTCACCATCCGCGACGAGCACCGGTGCGGTCCGGTCCGCCCGTCCGATGGTCCACGCGCCGAGCGCGACAGCGAGCGCCACCATCGTGATCCCGAGCAAGAGCCGCGGGTCGCGCCAGCTCGGGCGGCGGAGGCGCGCCGCCAGCTGGCCGGATTCAGCGGGCGGCGTCATCGTGCCGGTCCCCAACAGCGCATTCACCAATTTGCGACATAGAGGACATCATGCCCAGTGGCGACCCCTCCGCGCTGGGACTTGTGGACGAAGTTCGGATCGCGAGGCGGCGTGCCAGACTTGGCGCATGTCATCCCGGTTCCTCACCCTGGCGGACGTCACCGAGGTGCTGAACATCTCGAGCACCCAGGCGTACGCGCTGGTCAGGTCGGGCGAGCTCCCGGCCATCCAGGTGGGCGGTCGCGGCCAGTGGCGGGTGGAGTCAACCGAACTCGAGGCGTACATCCAGCGGATGTACGCCCAGACGCGAGCAAGGATCGACGGCGGCAGCCAGCACGACTAGGTGTTGCTGACCCGCAGCAGCGCCGCGAACGGTACGGCGAGCAGCCCGGCCGGTCGCCCGGAACCAAAGCCCTCGAGATCCGGTGCGATGTCCAGGTGGTCCTGCCCGACAGCGGCGATCCGGCCCAGGTAGGTCGCGTCCCCGGTCACGGCCTGGACCGGGCGCCCCTCGGCCGCCAGGGCGCGCAGCGCATGACCGAGGCCCAGCCGGCGAAGGACCTCGCCCGCGGGCGGTGCCGAATGCGGCGCGAGCCCGCCGATGGCGGTGATCGCCGCGCGCGGCACCAGATGCCGGCGCGCCGCCTCGGCGAGGAGCAGCCACTCGGTCGCAACGTCCACGACCTCGCCGGTCAGCACCTCGCCGCCGCGGATCCGCACGTCTACCGGTGAGCGGCGCTGTGCCCTGAGCCGGTCGGAGATCGCGACACCCGCGCGCTCGGTCGCGATCCGGTCCGCGACCTCGGAGTCCCGCTCCTGGGCCATCGACGCGGCGAGCTGCGTCTCCAGGTCCGCGAACAGGTTTTCCCAGCGCATGGCCGCACGGTAGCGCCGGCNGGCGGTTCGTGGAGCGGAATGCACAAGGCGACAGACCGGTGGACAGATCGTACGAAATCAGATACACCTATCCACATCACTTTGTATCTAACAGCACTATTCGATGCCACTGGAGGCCATGGTGTATCAAGGCTCGGTCGTCTACTCGCGCATCGCCTGCACCCTGACGGTCGTCGCGGTTCTGCTCTCCGCACCGGTCCTCGGAGCGCTGGCCTGGTCACGCGGAACAGGACTGCTCCAGGCCCGGACGGCGATGCCGGACGGCGCGGTCCTCACCCTGCTCGCTCTCGTCGGCGCGCTCGCGTCCAGTTATCTCGCCGCCGGGATCCTGGTCGAGTTCGCCCGTGCGACGACGCGGCTGTCGCTAGTGCGAAGGCGTGGAAGCGCGGCACCGGTCTGCTCGGGTCCGTCGACGGTCGCTCGCCGCCTGGTGGCAGGCGCCCTCGGCGTCGGCCTGGTGTCGACCTTCGGCCTGCCGGCATTCGCCGGCGACGAGTGGAACCCGGGCTGGCAGCCGGCCACCGCGACCGCGAGCCCGACGGCACCCGGATCGCCGACGACGTCGGCAGGCACATCCTCCGTGCGCTCAGCTCCCGCACCGCAGCCGTCGGGACGGCGCGGTCCACCGTCGTCGTGCGGGCTGGCGACTCGCTCTGGCGGATCGCCGCCGAGCATCTCGATCCGGACGCCTCGCCAGCCGAGATCGCGGCCGCGTGGCCCGGGTGGTACGAGGCGAACCGTGGCGTCGTCGGAACCGACCCGAACCTCATCCATCCCGGTCAGGTCCTCGCCCGGCCCGTGACAGACGCGGCGGGACAGTGACGACGCCCGCTGCGACCCGCCTCCGGACGGGACCGCCGTCGGCGAGCCCCGCCGACCCCGCGCGCACCCGGACCGACTCGCCCGGAACTGCGACGGCGACGCCGCCGCTCAGTCAGGATCGCCCGGGCGAAGCCGAAGCGCTCGTGGCGCGAGGACCGGGATTGGCGCGCCCGATGGTTGCGGGAAGCGTCCAGGTCACTCCTCCGGCGGTTCCGAGCGCAGGTAGCGCGGCCCGGCCCAACCCGCAGCTCCCGGACCCGCGCTCCGTGAGCTGCTCGATCGCCCAGGCGGCCGTCGAGGTGCTCGCGGGCATCCGACCCGTCGCCCAGCTCACCCGATGGGTCGTGCCGGAGGTCTACGACACGCTCGCCACCCGGGCGGCGATCACCGTCCGGCAGCGCGGCCGGCGAACGACGCCTCGCGTGACGGTGCGCCGCGTCAGGGTCTGCCGTCTCAGCCAGCTGGTCACCGAGGCGAGCGTGGTGCTCGACGACGGCGATCGGGTCCGCGCCGCAGCCATCCGGCTCGAGGGCCACCGCGGCTACTGGCGCGCCACCGTGCTCGAGATCGGCTAGCCCGCGACGCGGCTCACTGCGCCGCGTTCTTCCCGTGGCAGAGCTTGTACTTCTTCCCTGACCCGCAGGGGCACTGAGCATTCCGCGGGGTCCCCGCGAAGGTCCGGCCGTCGGCGGCGGGCGAGGCAGCCTGCCTGGGCGCCGACGTCGTAGACGAGGCCGACTGGTCACCGTCCACGCTCGGTGCGCTGTACTGCAGCGGAGCGCGCTGGGTCGGAGCCTCGAGGCCCTTGGCAACCAGCTTCCGGGCCTCCTCGACCGGCGCCTCGGCCTGAGGCTCCTCGGCCTGAGGCTCCTCGGCCTGAGGCTCCTCGGCCTGAGGCTCCTCGGCCTGAGGCTCAGCCACCTTGACCTCCAGGTTGTACAGGAAGCCGACCGACTCCTCCTTGATCGCGTCGGTCATCGCCTGGAACAGCTGGAAGCCCTCGCGCTGGTACTCCACGAGCGGGTCGCGCTGCGCCATCGCGCGCAGTCCGATTCCCTCCTTGAGGTAGTCCATCTCGTAGAGGTGCTCGCGCCACTTGCGGTCCAGAACCGAGAGCACGACGCGGCGCTCGAGGTCGCGCATCGCCGGCACACCGATCCGCGATTCGCGCTCCTGGTACGCCAGCCGCGCGTCCGAGAGGATCTCCTTGCCGAGCAGTTCCGCGGTCAGTCGGGTGGGGCCGCCGGCCTCCTCGACGACCTCTTCCGGTGTGATCGAGATCGGGTAGACGGCCTTGAGGGCGGTCCACAAGCCGTCGAGGTCCCATTGCTCGGGCGCCCCGCCTGTCGTGGCGCCGTTGACATAGGCGGAGATCACGTCGGAGGAGAAGTGTTGGACCTGCTCCGCCATGTCCTCGCCCTGGAGCACGCGCCGACGCTCGTCGTAGATCACGGTGCGCTGGCGGGAGAGCACGTCGTCGTACTTGAGGACGTTCTTGCGGATCTCGAAGTTCCGGCTCTCCACTTGCGACTGTGCGCTGCGGATCCCTCGGGTAACGAGCTTGGACTCGAGCGGAAGGTCCTCCGGGAAGCCGGCGCGGGTCATCAGCGATTCGGCAAGACCCGAGTTGAACAGCCGCATCAGATCGTCCTGGAGCGAGAGGTAGAACCGTGACTCGCCCGGGTCACCCTGACGACCGGACCGGCCGCGCAGCTGGTTGTCGATGCGTCGCGACTCGTGCCGCTCGGTGCCGAGGACGTACAGGCCACCGAGCTCGACGACCTCGTCGTGCTCCGCGGCGACCGCGGCGCGCGCCTTCTCGAGGGCGTTGGGCCATGCCGCCTCGTACTCCTCCGGCGACTCGGCCGGGTCGAGGCCGCGCTTCGCCAGTTCCGCGACGGCCATGAACTCGGCGTTGCCGCCGAGCATGATGTCGGTGCCGCGCCCGGCCATGTTCGTCGCCACCGTGACGGCACCCTTACGGCCCGCCTGGGCCACGATCGAGGCCTCTCGAGCGTGCTGCTTCGCGTTCAAGACCTCGTGCGGGACGCCCTGCTTGCGCAGGAGCTGGGACAGGTGCTCGCTCTTCTCGACGCTCGTCGTTCCGACCAGGACGGGCTGGCCCTTCGCGTGCCGCTCGACGAGGTCCGCCACGACGGCGTCGTACTTGCCCGTCTCCGACTTGTAGACCAGATCAGGCTGGTCGATCCGAACCATCGGTTGGTTCGTCTGGATCGGCACCACGCCGAGCTTGTAGGTGCCGCTGAACTCGGCAGCCTCGGTCTCGGCCGTGCCGGTCATGCCGGACAACTTCGCGTACAGGCGGAAGTAGTTCTGCAGGGTGATCGTGGCGAGGGTCTGGTTCTCGGCCTTGATGACCACGCCCTCCTTGGCCTCGATCGCCTGGTGCATGCCCTCGTTGTAACGACGGCCGGGCAACATGCGCCCGGTGTGCTCGTCGACGATCAGGACCTCGCCGTTGAGGATCACGTAGTCCTTGTCGCGCTTGAAGAGCTCCTTCGCGCGGACCGCGTTGTTGAGGAAGCCGATCAGCGGGGTGTTGAGCGACTCGTAGAGGTTTTCGATCCCGAGATAGTCCTCGACCCGCTCGATGCCCGGTTCGAGCACGCCGACCGTGCGCTTCTTCTCGTCGACCTCGTAGTCACGGTCCCGCTGCAGCCGACTCGAGATCCGGGCGAACTCGGTGTACCAGCGGTCCACGTCGCCGGTCGCCGGGCCCGAGATGATCAGCGGGGTCCGCGCCTCGTCGACCAGGATCGAGTCGACCTCGTCCACGATGGCGAAGCTGTGACCACGCTGGGCGAGCTCGTCCGGCGACCAGGCCATGTTGTCGCGCAGGTAGTCGAAGCCGAACTCGTTGTTCGTGCCGTACGTGACGTCGGCGGTGTACTGGTCGTGTCGCTCGGTCGGCTGCTGCCCGGAGAGGATGCATCCCGTGCTGAGGCCGAGGAACCGGAACACCCGGCCCATCAGCTCGCTCTGGTACTCCGCGAGGTAGTCGTTCACGGTGACGATGTGGACACCGTCGCCGGTCAAGGCGTTGAGGTAGGCGGGGAGTGTGGCGACCAGCGTCTTGCCCTCACCGGTCTTCATCTCGGCGATGTTTCCGAGGTGCAGCGCAGCGCCGCCCATGATCTGCACGTCGAAGTGCCGCTGCCCGAGGGTGCGCTGCGCAGCCTCACGAACCGTCGCGAAGGCTTCGGGAAGCAGATCGTCGAGCGACTCGCCCGATTGGAGCCGCTCCTTGAAACGGTCGGTCTCCTCGCGGAGCTCGGCGTCGGACAGCGTGCTGAAACTGTCCTCCAGGGCGTTCACCTGAGCTGAGATCCCGGCCAACTTCTTCAGGATCCTGCCCTCGCCGATGCGAAGGATCTTCTCAAAGACCGCAGGCACGCTCTACTCCCGACCTGGTCATCGCCCGCGCGCCGGGCGGCGACGGGGCCAGGTCCACGCGCACCAGCGCGCCGACCCTCGCCCATCGTAGGCGAGGCTCGGTCCCGTGGGCGCACGAGAACGACGGCGACGGCGAGCAGGAGGCCTCCAACGATCCCCAGCGGACCGAGTCGCTCCGCAAGGACGACCGCGGCCAGGACCGCCGCGGTGAGCGGCTCGACCAGCGAGAGCAGCACGGCGGTCGTCGCGGGCACCGTCCGCAGGCCGGTCAGGAACGCGACGTACGCGCCGGCCGTCGGGACCAGGCCCATCACGACCACGAGCCCCCAGTTGGACGGCACGTGCGGCAGGTGCCAGCCGAACGCGACGGCGAACGGCAGGACCATGCCGCCGCCGAGGAGGAACGCGTAGCCGGTCAGGATCGCGGGGTCGAGACCGACCACCGCTCTCTCGTTGAGGATGGTCACGGTGCCGAAGGCCGCCGCCGCGAGCAGCGCCACCAGTACGCCCAGAGCCGCGCGGCTGCCGGCCGGGACCGCGACGCCGAGCAACAGCACCAGGCCGAGCAGCGCGACGAGCAGAGCGACGACAACGATGCGTTCCGGTCGGTGCCGGCGGACCACCGTCGTCCAGAGTGCGACCAGGACGGGCGACGCGCCGATCGTGACCAGGGTGGCGGTGCTGACCGAGACGGTCACCACGGCGGTGAAGAAGCAGACCTCGAAGATCGCGGTGAGCAACGCCGTCAGCGCGATCCGGACCACCGCCGGGCCAGAGAGCCGGACGGTGTGCAGCCGGCCGATCAGGGCGAGCCCGGCCAACAGCAGGATTCCGCCCGCCAGCATTCGCAGGGTGGCGATCGACAAGACGCCCAGGTGTTCGCGTCGCGCCAGGAGAGAGCCGAGGACACCACCGGTGCCCCAGCAGAGGGCCGCGAGCAGCACCAGCAGAAAGTCCCCGCGCCGAATCGGAACCTCTCCGGGCGCGTGCGCGCCCGCCGGGTGGGTCATCACCGGTTCGGTCACGAGACCACGGCTGTTCGCAGGTCGGCGCCGTCGACGGAGCTCGGGGCGCGCCCGAGCCGCACGGCGAGAGGTCGAGCGAAGGCTCCCAGGTACGGCGCGGCCACCTCGATCCCGTCGAGANCGAGCCAGCGCGCCAGCTCCGCGAGTTCGAGGGCCAGCTCGTCCGCCGTCCCGGCGGGTGCGGCCGGCTCGGCGTGGGCGGAGAGCACCCGCAGCACCCGGGCGGCCCGGTCCGCCTTGAGGTCCACCCGAGCCGCCAGCTGGTCGCCGAGCAGAAAGGGCAGCACGTAGTACCCGAACTGGCGCTTCTCCGCGGGGGTGTAGATCTCGATCCGGTAGTGCATGCCGAACATGTCGTGCACCCGCCGGCGCTCGAACAGGAGCGGATCGAACGGGCTCAGCAGGGTCCGGGCGGTGGTCCGACCGGGCAGGCGGGCGTCGCGGTGCAGGAACGCGGGACGGGACCAGCCCTCGACCTCAACCGGCTGCAGGACGCCATCCTCGACCAGTTCCGCGAGCGCGCGGCGGGTGGGTTCCGGCCGAAGTCGGAAGTAGTCGCGCAGACACGCCTCGGTGCCGACGCCGTGAGCACGGGCTCCGATCTCGACCAGTGCCCGGATCGCGTCCGGCTCGGGGACCTCCGCCGCGGCTTGGACCCCGGCCGGGAGGATCCGCTCGGTGAGGTCGTAGCAGCGCTCGAACTGGGGATTGCGCCGCGCGGCGGCCACCTCCCCGGTGAAGAACAGGTACTCGAGCGCGCGCTTTGCAGCGGACCAGTTCCAGCCCCAGTTGTCCCGGTCCCGCGGATGATCGTGGTCGAGCAGGGCGTGGACCTCACGCGAGGTCACCGGCCCGTGACCGGCCACGCAGTCGCGCACCTCCCGGACCAGATCTGGGTGCTCGTCCTCGACGCGGGAGATGCTCCCCCACGCTTCCGTGCCCACCCGACGTCGACGCCAGTCGAGCAGGCGGTACGTCTCCGGGGGCACGAATGACGCCTCGTGCGCCCACGTCTCCACCAACCGCCGTGGCGCCCTGCCCGAGGCCTGGTGCAGGAGGTTCGGGTCGTACGGGCCGAGACGCGAGTAGAGCGGCATGAGGTGCGCCCGCGCGAGGACGTTCACCGAGTCGATCTGGATCAGGCCGATCCGGTCCACGACCGCCTGCAGTCCGCGCATCGTCGGGACCGACGCAGGCTCGGGTCGCCGCCCGTCCAGCCCCTGGGCGCGCAGAGCGATGCGTCGGGCTTGCGCTGCCGACAGAGTCGAACGAACCCGAGGCATGGCCGAATCGGCACCGAGATCACGACTCACCCGGTCATCATCTCGTGCCGCGCCGACACTCCGAGCACCCCCTCCGAATCCTCTCCTCGGGGGGTCGACGTCGCAGTTCGACGACGGCGCTCTAGACGCCGCCCGCCGTCGTCACCGGGACGTCCAGGCGGATCACTCCGTAGCTCCAGCCGCGTCGTCGGTAGGCGACCGCTGGCTGCGCCGTCTCGGCGTCGACGAACAGGTAGAAGTCGTGACCGACCAGCTCCATCTCGTACAGGGCGTCCTCGACCGTGATCGGAGCAGCGTGGTGCACCTTCTCCCTGATCACCACCGGGGAGTCGCCGAGAGTCGACTCGACCACGTCGCCGACGGCGGAAGCCACCTGGGGCGCCGCTCCGGGCGCCTCCTCGGTCGGGGGTCGGACGTCGATGCTCTCCAGCGGCAGCTTGGTGTGGTGGTCCTTGCGGCGCTCGTGCACCCTGCGAAGGCGCTCCACGAGCTTCGCGGTCGCGACGTCGAGCGCCGCGTAGCGGTCGTCGGCGGACGCCTCGGCCCGAACCACGGGTCCCTTGTCCCGCACCGTCAGCTCGACGCGTTCCGACATCCCAGCGAACCGAGGATTGCGCTCATGGGTGATCTCGACGTCGACCCGGTGCGCGCGCGGCGCGTACTGCCCGATCTTGGCGAGCTTCTCCTCGACGTGGCGACGGAACCGCTCGGGCACATCCGTGTGCCGACCGATGACGACGATCTCCATGGCAACCTCCGAAGGGTTGGGGCAGGTGGCCCCGTGGTGTCCGTTGAGCGCCCGTGGGCGTTACTGCGGGGCACCACCTCCCCCCCGTCCGACAGGCCTCGGCGGGAGTCGCGAGCCGATGTCTCGACCGCCTCGGAACGTCACCGGGAGTCCCATGACCTGACGGTAATCCCGGTTCAGCGATCACGCCATCCACTGATCGAGCGAGTCGGTCGCGGCGTCGCCGCCAGCACGAGGGCGCCGACGACGAGTCCCCCGCCGGACGCGACCGCACGCTCGCACGCGGCCAGGGTGGCCCCCGTCGTCACGACGTCGTCGACCAGGACCACGACAACGCCCGGGGGCAACGAACCCCTCAGGCGCACGCTTCGCGCGCGGTTCCGCTGGCGTCCGCTGACCCCGAGCCCGACCTGGTCGCGCGCGGCACCCGCGGGTGCCAGACAGGGGTCGAGCCGAGCCGGGACCCCGCGCTCCACCAGGCCGCCAGCGACCGATGCGGCGAGCCGTCGGACCAGATCCGCACCGCGACGCCGGCGCGCAGCGGGCGAACTTGGAACGGGAACCACGTGGATCGCCTGGCTGGCACCGTGACCTGTCGAGAGTGCCTGCCGGAGGGGTTCCGCGCGGTCGCCCGCCGCCCGCCGGAGCGCCGCACACAGCGGACGCGTGAGGTCGGCGCGCCCGCGGTCCTTCCAGCCCAGCACGAGATCCCGCGCCACACCGGAGTACGTGAGCAGCGTCCAGACCGGGAAGGGCGGGACTCCGTCGAGGCGGTCGAGACGCGGTGCGCCGTCCTCGCACCGCCACGGCGGACTCCGCAGCGGGATGGAGCAGTCGTCGCAGAGCACCTCGTCGAGCGCGCCGCACCCGGCGCACTCCACCGGAACGACGACCCGCGCGACCTCCCGGGCAAGATCCGCCACAGCGCGACGGGCGAGCGCCGACGCGCGATCTGCCGACAGACGCACGCTCGTCACGCCACCAGCACACCGGGGGCACGGCGCATCCGCCAGCCCCTGGCCCCCGAGTGGAGCGGTGTGGCACGGACACGCCGCGTGTACGTGCCACACCGCTCCACTCGGACGGGCTCAGCCCGGGAAGGTTGGGAACCTCACGCCGGTAGTGAAGGCGGTCCAGCTCGTCGTGTTGGAGACAAACAGTGCGCCGGCCGCGTTCGCCACGTACAGCGCGCGCTCGCCACGACCCGCGGCGAGCGCGACCGCATCGGGCCGGGCCAGCAACAGCTGTGTCGGTCCGCCGATCGGGACGAGGTACACCCCGAGATCCGCGTGTACGCCCGCGCGGCCGAGCACCGCGACCGACGCCTCGTCCACCCATGCCGCACTGACTGCGCCGGTGAGAGTCGCTCCGATGGGGAGCGGCTCGCCGATCCTCTGCGGAATCCCGCTGCGTCGCACGATAGCGACGACGTCCACCTCGACCACGCCAACCGGGCTGGCCGAGACGATAACCATCCGCGACCCGTCACGTGACACCCGGAGCGATCGCACCGAGCGCCCGTCGAGCCAGTCGGCCTTCATCCTCATGACCCCGCCGTTCTGGCGCGCCGCGACGATCGTTCCCCGCGACTGCGCCTCTGCCGTCCACGCCCAGTCCAATCGGTCGACGCTGGGCGGCACCAGATGGTGGCCGGGGAACAGGGTTCGTGGCGGCGTCCCGTCCGCCGGCACGTACACCAGGTTCTGACCCATCGAGAGCACGACGATCAGGCCGCCGTTCTGGTAGCCGATCGCCGGGTCGCTGGGTTCGGGAATCGTGCTGAGGTTGACTCCAGGAACGGCGACCGGCGCTGGCGGGTTCCCCTCGATCCGCACCAACCGACCACCCGCGATCGCCCAGGGAATCGTGCCCGGAAGGGCATCGCCCGAGAGTTGCGGTGGGTCGGGCGCGCTCAGCTCGACACCGCCGACAAGGATCTGGACGGCCTTGATCGTCGGCAGCTGCGCGAACGCCGCCTGGAGCTGCAGCTTGAGGAGGGCACGCTTGTTCGGCGTCGCAGCCTTCTCCTCGACCGAGAGATTGACCTGGGCGATCCCGTCGGGCGTCACGGTGACCGCATCGCTCGCCAGCTTCACGCCAACCGAAACAACGGTCGTCGCGCTGTCACGCAGGAAGGGGGAAGGTCCGCCGAGGATCGCGCGGACCGCTTGGGTCGCCTGCGTCCCGACGCTCCGGTTGGAGAACCAGCGGACGTCCGGGACGAGGTATGCCCCGTCCAAGCTCGGGAAGTAGATCAGGGTCTCGCGGTACAGGGTGTCGAAGTCCGACTTCGAGACCAGGAGCCCGTCGTCCAGGGTCGAGATCCGCCACTGCCTGCCGGCGTCCTTCTCGAGCCCGAACCCGATGTCGCGGTTGGTTCCGGCCGAGACCTCGCTGAACTGCCCGCCCGGGTCGAGCGTGCCGGCGACGACGACGCCCACCCGAACCGTGCGGTCCCCGGTCAGCTGGATGTCGGGTGAGCTGGTGCTCGTATACACGACCGCTTGCTTGAGCGGATCCCACGTATTGCGCACCGAGTCACTGAGGAACTGCCGCGCGACGCCGAGCTGCAACGTGTCGGAGAAACCAGCGGCCTGGGCGTTAAGGAATCCGCGGACGATGTCGACGGGCGAGTCGCCCGGGAGCGGGCCCGCCGAGACAACAGGGAAGATCGGCCCCGGCTCCTCGAGCACCGGTTCGCCACGCTGAACCGGACCAGAGGTCGGGATTCCGACGCAACCGGCGAGCAGCGCGACCAGCGCCATCGCGAGGCCCGCCGTCGTAGCGGCTCGTGAGCTCGTGGTCTTCCGGCCCTGGATGCGCTTCATCGTGCCTCCAGGTGGTCGAAGTCGGGCAGCCCTGCCGGGTCCATCTGCCGACTCGCGGCCTCGTCCTGGTGCGGCACGGGGCCGAACGTCTCCGGGACGAGCGGGAGCGGCGACGCGCTGAGGACGATTCCGGCCCGGCGCGGCAAGGTGAGCCGGAAGCTCGCCCCGTTGCCGGGCTCGCCCCATGCCTGGAGCCAGCCGCCATGGAGGTGAGCGTCTTCGAGGGAGATCGCGAGCCCGAGGCCGGTGCCGCCCCTGCTCCGAGACCGTGCCGGATCGGCACGCCAGAACCGATCGAACACATGTGCCGCCTCGTCCTGCGTCATCCCGGTGCCGTGGTCCCGCACCCTGAGCCCGACCGATGTCCGGTCGACCGCCACGACGATCTCCACCGGGGTCCCCTCGGCCGCGTGGTCGATCGCATTCACGAGAAGGTTGCGCAGCACGCGCTCGATCCGACGCGGGTCGATGTCGGCGGCGCAGCGCTCCTCCGGGAACGTCACGCTGAGCCACACCTGCCGACTCTCGGCGAGCGGCGTCGCCTGGTCGATAGCCCGGGTCACGACGTCGCGGACGTCGTGCTCCTCGGCATCGAGCACGGCGGCGCCCGCGTCGAAGCGGCTGATCTCGAGCAGGTCGGCGAGCAGCGCTTCGAAGCGGTCGATCTGGGTCGTCAGCAGCTCCGCGGAGCGGGCGACCGCAGGATCGAAGCCCCCACGGGACGCGTAGATGACCTCCCCGGCCATCCGGATCGTCGTCAGTGGCGTGCGGAGCTCGTGCGAGACGTCCGAGACGAACCGCCGCTGCATCCGCGAGAGACTCTCCATCCGGCGAATCTGGTCCTGGAGGCTCTCCGCCATCGCGTTGAACGACCTCGCGAGCGTCGCCATCTCGTCCTGGCCGTGCACCACCATCCGCTCGTCGAGCAAGCCGTCGGCGAGCCGCTCCGCGACGCGGGCTGCGCTCCGCACCGGCCGCACCGCCTGGCGGGTGACCAGCCAGGTCAGGAAGCCGAGGAGGGCGACGAGTCCGATCGCGCCACCGCCAAGCGTCCTCTGGATGAGGTACAGCGACGACTGCTCGGGGCTGAGGTCNTAGAGGTAGTAGAGCTCGTAGGTGCCCCAGGCAGGAATGGTCACCGCCGATCCGACGACGACGCCCGGCGACTGCCCGGCGACCCCGGGAATGGCCACCGGTTGCCAGTGCTGGCCCGAGTCGGCCTGAACCGCGGCGCGGATCTTCGGGCCGATGACTGCGACCCGTTCCGCGTTCGTGGCGGTGTCGTTCACCAGGACCGCGGGCAGCTGGCTCGGGCTCCGGAACAAGAACACCTCGGGGTGCCCGGAGCCCCTGGACTGCAGGTCGCGTGGCACGTCGTACAGGATCTGCTGCACGGCGGAGGACGTCGACAGCGTCGCAGAGTCGAACGTGCCCTGAGCGAGCCGTGCACCTCTGGCGGACTCCTCGAGCACCCGGCTGATCCGCTCGTTGACCAAGCCGTCCCGGATCCGGCTCGTCAGGTAGCCACCGAGGACGGCGACCGCGAGGAGGCCGACGATCAAGGACGTGAATACGACCCGGAGCTGGAGAGACGTGCGCCAGTGACTGGCGGCTTCGCGCAGCGCGCCCAGCAGCCGCAGCCGCAGCCGCAGCCGAGCGCGCACCAGCCACGCGTTCACGAGGGAATCGAGCCTGCCTTGTAGCCGACGCCGCGCACCGTCACCACGATCTCCGGGTTCTCGGGATCGCGCTCAACCTTGGAGCGGAGCCGTTGCACGTGCACATTGACGAGCCGCGTGTCGGCGGCGTGTCGGTAGCCCCAGACGTGCTCGAGCAGGACCTCCCGGGTGAACACCTGCCACGGCTTGCGCGCGAGCGCGACGAGCAGGTCGAACTCGAGTGGCGTCAAGGAGATCGGTTCGTCGTCGCGAGTCACCCGGTGCCCGCTCACGTCGATCGACAGGTCGCCGATCTCGAGGTGCTCGGGGTTCGGCTCGTCCGTGTGCCGCAACCGCGCGCGGACTCGTGCGGAGAGCTCTTTCGGCTTGAACGGCTTCGCGATGTAGTCGTCCGCGCCCGACTCGAGCCCGAGGACGAGGTCGACCGTGTCGCTCTTCGCGGTGAGCATCACGATCGGGACCCCGGACTCGGCGCGGATCAAGCGACAGACCTCGATCCCATCCTTGCCGGGAAGCATCAGGTCTAGCAGCACCAGATCGGGCTGCTGGGCGTGGAACACGTCGAGTGCCGAGTCGCCGTCCTCGCAGAAGACCGGCTCGAACCCTTCGGCGCGAAGGACGATGCCGATCATCTCGGCGAGTGCGGTGTCGTCGTCGACGACCAGGATGCGTCCCTTCATGGCTCCATCGTGACACTCCGAGGATGCTCACCGAGCACGCCTCGTGCATCGAGGCGACAAGCAGACCCGCAAGACTGGCCTTGGCGCGGGCAGCCCGTGGCACGATGTCCCCGTCCGGATGCAGATCGAAGGAGCCCGTCCCAACATGACGACGCCCTCGAACAGGATCCCCAACGGGGACGAATCGTGGAGCGCTCCGGCGTCGACGCCGCCCTCGGAGGGCGGCTGGGGTCCGCCCGCCACACCCGTCACGCCTGGTTACGGGCCCGGTGGACCGACGCAGGGCTACGGGCAGACCTACGGGCAGACGTACGGGATGCCGCCGGGCGCCGGCGCCGGGCAGTACGGCCCGCCCACCGCGACCGGCCAGGTGCCGCGTGGCCCCTATCGACCGCCGGCGCACCAGCCGGGGATAATCCCGCTTCGCCCGATCGGCCTCGGCGAGATCCTCGACGGCGCATTCCGCGCGATCCGGCACAACCCGCGGGCGATGTTCGGGCTCAGCGCGATGGTCGTGGCTGCGACGGGTGCGATCCAGGCCCTGCTTATCTGGGTTGGCTTGTCCTGGTTCAGCAGCGACTTGTTGACCGCGGACACCAGCGCGAACAGCGACGCTTCGGTCGGCGCGATCGCGGGGACCATCGTGCCGTCCGTCATCGGCGGGATCGTGTTCGGCATCACGACCACCCTGCTGATCGGGTTGCTCATCGTCGCGGTGAGCCGGTCCGTGCTCGGTAACCGGATGACGATCGGTGAGATCTGGCAGCACGCCCGCCCGCAGCTCTGGCGGCTCCTCGTCGTGACGGTTCTGGTCAGCATCCTGGTCGGCCTGGTCGGCGCGCTGTGGGTCGGCGGCATGGTCTGGGCCGCGGTGGCCAACCAGTACGCGGTGCTTGCCATCGTCGCGGTCGTCGGCGGCATCGGCACGCTCGGGTGGACCGGGTGGATGACGGTTCGGACCCTGCTCGCCACGCCCGCGCTCATGCTCGAGCAACTGCATGTCCTTGAGTCCGTCCGCCGCTCCTTCCGGCTGACCCGCGGCAGCTTCTGGCGACTGCTCGGCATCTACCTGCTGACCTCGATCCTGGTCGGCGTCGTCGCGCAGGTGGTGAGCGTGCCGATCACGATCGTGTCGTCGCTGCTCCTCGTGACGATGGGCGGAGAAGCCGCCGTGCTGGCCATCACGACCGCCCTCAGTTCGATCGTCGCCGCACTGATCACGACACCGTTCAGCGCAGCCGTTGTCGCCCTGCTGTACATCGACACCCGGATGCGCCGCGAAGGGCTCGACGTGCAACTGGTCCGGGCCGCGCAGGAGCAGGCCGCCTGATGTTCATCACTGCCCTCCACCGCGACGTTCCGGTGGTTCCGGATGGCGGCGCCGCGCGCGACTGGGCCCGCCGGGAGCTTTCCGAACCGATCTACCACGAGCAGCAAAGCCTGCTGGCTCGACTGATCGGGTGGATCGAGGGGATGCTGCGCGATGCCCAACACGCGGCCCAGAATCTCGACTGGCGGATAGCCGCCCTCGTGCTCACCGCGGTCGTCGTGGTCGCAGGCGGGATCGCTTTGCTCGTCACCGGCCCGATTCGCCGCTCGCGTTCGGCTGCCGCCAGCTCCGACATCTTCGCCGACACCACGCTCAGCGCCGCCGAACACCGAAGCGCCGCCGAGCTCGCGGCAACCCGCGGCGACTGGCACACCGCTGTCCTGGAGCGCTTCCGGGCGATCGTCCGCTCGCTCGAGGAGCGCGTGATCCTCGACGAACGACCTGGGAGAACCGCTCACGAAGCCGCGGCTCAGTCCGCGACGGCGCTGCCGGTCCTGGCCGGCGAGCTGTTGAGCGCGAGCGAGATCTTCGACGCCGTCTGCTACGGCTCCGGTCACGCGACCCGCGACACGGACGCCGAGCTGCGGTCGCTCGACCGGAAGATCCAGGCGGCCCACCCGGTGCGAGCCCGTGAGCAGGTACCGGCGTGAGCGCCACTGCCACGACCGGCTACCGCCCAGCGGCCCCGCCAGCAACGAGCGCCGTACGGGACGAGACGACACTGCGCCAGCGGGTAGCCGCACGCTGGGCCCGGATCCGCCTCCCATTGATCGCCATCGCCCTGATCCTCGTTGCGGTGGCGCTCGCGGCGGTCGCCAAGCCCCGCACCTCGGGTGTCGCCCTCGCCCCGGACAACCCGGGCGCGGCGGGTTCGCGCGCCGCGGCCGAAATCCTCAAGNGGCAGGGCGTGGAGATCAGCTACGTCCGGACGATGCGTGAGGCGCTCCGTGCGGATGCTCCCGGGACAACGCTGCTCGTCACGTCGACCACCGGCCTGACCGACGAACAGCTCAACGCCCTCGCCGGCACCAAGGCAGACCTCGTGCTCGCAGGCCCCTCGTACTGGGCTCTGGGCACCCTCGCGCCCGGTCTCGAGCCCGGCTACACCGGCGCCGCCGAGGTGCGAACCGCAGAGTGCGAAGACCCGGATGCGCTCGCGGCCGGCACGATNACGGCGACCGGGACCGAGCTTCGGGCCGGGCCACCGGGCGTCACCTTGTGTTTCCCCGGCAAGTCCGCCAACACCGGCCTGTACGCCGTGATCAAGGGCACGCGGCGCACTGCCGTCTTCGCCGACGGCGCCGTGCTCACGAACCGGCAGCTCGCGGATGAGGGGAACGCCGCGCTGGCCCTGCGCGCGCTCGGCCGCCACCCGAAGCTGACCTGGTACGTGCCGACCTTCGATGACACGAGCACCGGCCGAGAGCCGGGACTGGCACCCGGAGCCGACATCTTGCCGCCGTGGCTCGGCCCGCTCCTCGCACAGCTCGCCGTGCTCACCGGCGTTCTCGCATGGTGGCGCGCGCGCCGACTCGGCCGCCTCGTGACGGAGCCTCTCCCGGTGACCGTGCGCGCCTCGGAGACGACGCTAGGCCGTGGTCGGCTCTACCGCAGGGCGCGCTCGCGCGGGCACGCCGCGGCCGCGCTTCGTGCCGGGGCGGCAAGCCGGATGGCACTCCGCGTCGGGCTTCCCCGTTCTGCCGGGGCGACCGCAGTCATCGACGGGGTCGCGGGCGCGACCCACCGCACCACCGCCGACGTGGCCGCGCTCATCTACGGCCCACCACCATCCGACGACGCCAACCTACTGAGGCTGGCCGGACAGCTGGACAAGCTCGAGAGCGAGGTTCGACGATCGTGACGGAACCCCAGACCCCTGCCATCCGCCCGGAAGACGTCTCCGCGACCGCTGACGGCCTGACGCCGGCGCCCGCGACNGCACCGCCGGCCTTCCCACGGCCACCGGTGCAGGAACCCGCTCCGGCCTCGGCCGCGCCCATGGTGGTCCGGCCTGCTCAGGTCGCTCCCCCGGTCGCTCCCCCGGTCGCTCCGCTGGTCGCACCGCCGTTCGCACCGCCGGCCCCCGCCGCGCCGAGCCCGTCACTGGAGCTGCGACGTTCGCTCGGCGCCTTGCGTACCGAGGTGGGGAAGGCCGTCGTCGGGCAGGACGCCGCCGTGACCGGACTTGTCATCGCCTTGCTCTGCCGCGGTCACGTCCTGCTCGAGGGCGTCCCGGGAGTTGCCAAGACCCTGCTCGTGCGCACCCTGGCTGCCGCGCTCGACCTCGGCACCAAGCGGATCCAGTTCACCCCGGACCTGATGCCCGGCGACGTCACGGGCTCGCTCGTGTACGACGCGCGGACCGCTCAGTTCTCGTTCCGCGAGGGACCCGTCTTCACCAACCTGCTCCTCGCCGACGAGATCAACCGGACACCTCCCAAGACGCAGGCCTCGCTGCTCGAGGCGATGGAGGAGCGCCAGGTCAGCGTGGACGGCAAGCCGCGGCCGCTACCCGACCCGTTCATCGTGATCGCCACCCAGAACCCGGTCGAGTACGAAGGGACCTACCCGCTGCCGGAAGCGCAGCTGGACCGGTTCCTGCTCAAGCTCACCCTGCCGCTGCTGGAGCGCGAGCACGAGATCGAGGTGCTGGCGCGGCACGCGGCCGGCTTCGATCCGCAAGATCTCGCCGGGGCCGGCGTGCGCCCGGTCGCAGGTGCCCGAGATCTGGCGCGCGCCCGCGCCGAGGTGGGACATGTCCAGATCTCGCGCGACGTGATGGGCTACGCCGTTGACGTGTGTCGCGCGACGCGCAGCTCGCCGTCGCTCTCGCTCGGCGTCTCGCCGCGCGGTGCGACCGCCCTGCTCGCGACCTCGCGTGCCTGGGCGTGGCTGTCCGGTCGGACCTTCGTCACGCCTGACGACGTCAAGGCTCTGGCCCATCCGACGCTGCGGCACCGGGTCCAGCTGCGCGCCGAGGCGGAGCTCGAGGGCGTGACGGCCGAGAGTGTGCTCGACACGGTCCTCTCGACGGTCCCCGTCCCCCGTTGAGCGTCCGAAGAGGCTGACGGATGCCCATCACCTGGCGTGCGGGCGCCCTGGCGGGCCTCGGCGTCGTCGCTGTGCTGCTCGTCCCGGCGAGCCTGACGGTCATCCTCTGGGCGGCCCTCGTGGTGGGCGGCTGCCTCCTCGACTCGCTTCTGGCGGCGTCACCGCGCTCCGTCGAGATCACCCGGACCGTCCCGACGTCGGTGCGCCTCACCGAGCGAACGGCCTCCACCCTCGCCGTCACGAATCTGGGTCGCCGGACCCTACGCGGCACCCTGCGCGACGCCTGGCAGCCGTCCGCCGGCGCCCTGGCGAACCGGCACGAGCTCANGCTCCGGGGCGGCGATGGCCAACGGGTCAACACCGTGCTGGTGCCGACCCGGCGCGGCGACCGCCTCGCGGACGTCGTCACGATCCGGACCCGCGGCCCGATGGGTCTCGCCGGCCGCCAGGCATCCCTGCCAGTGCCGGGGCGGTTGCGGGTGCTGCCCGAGTTCGCTTCCCGCAAGCACTTGCCGAGCCGGCTCGCCCGGCTTCGCGAGCTGGATGGCAGGGCAACCGTGCAGGTGCGCGGCGCGGGGACCGAGTTCGACTCGCTACGGGAGTACGTGGTCGGGGATGATGTGCGGTCGATCGACTGGCGCGCCACCGCACGTCGCTCCGAGGTGGTCGTGCGGACCTGGCGCCCCGAGCGCGACCGGCGGGTGTTCATGGTGCTCGACACCTCCCGGACCTCTGCTGCCCGGGTCGGCGATGCGCCGCGGCTGGACGCGGGCATCGAAGCCGCCCTCCTGCTCGCGGCACTCGCNTCGCACGCAGGCGACCGGGTCGAGCTCATCGCCTTCGACCGCAGGCTGCGGGCCCGCGTCGCCGGCGCGAGCGGCCCCCGGCTGATGCCGGCGATGGCGGACGCGCTCGCACCGATCGAGCCTGCGTTGGTCGAAGCGGACTGGCCCGCGATCGTCGGCGCGGTCCGGGAGCGCACCTCGCAGCGCGCCCTCGTCGTGCTGTTCTCGGCACTCGAGCCGGCCGCCGTCGAGAACGGTTTGCTGCCCGTCGTGGCGCAGCTCACGAAGGTGCACCAGGTGGTGCTCGCCTCGGTGTCCGACCCCGAGCTGGCCGAGCTGCAGGCAGGCCGCGACTCCTCNGCGGACGTCTACGACGCNGCGGCGGCCCAGCGCGCCGAGCTCGAGCGCGAAGCGATTGCCGTGCGGCTGCATCAGCGCGGCGTGGAGGTGGTCGAAGCGCTGCCCGACGACCTGGCGCCGCGGTTGGCCGACACCTACCTGGCGCTCAAGGCGGCCGGGCGCCTCTAGCCGACGACGGGCAGCGTGGCCCCGGCGTGGTCCGCACCCACGTCGCCCGTCTCGCCCGCCGCCACGGCGCGACGGCCCAGCACGATCGTGTAGGTCCAGTACGCCGCGAGCGCCAGAGTCCCGATCCCGATCTCGACCCCGATCGGAAGCGACGAACGCACCACGAAACCCTCGATCACGCCAGAGACCGCGAGCACCACGACCAAGCCGAGCGCGACCGTGATGAGGGAGCGACCCTCTTCCGCCAGGGCGCGACCGCGCGGGCGCGGCCCAGGATCGAACATCGTCCAGAAGAGCTTCAGACCCGTCCCGCACGCGATGAAGACGGCCGTCAGCTCGAGCTGCCCGTGCGGCAGGGTCAGACCGAAGAACGCACCGAGGTGGCCGTGGGTGGCCATGATCGCGCCGGCCTCGCCCACGCCGACGAAGTTGTTGAACAGGACCCAGACCGGCACGAACCCGGTGATTCCCAGCCCGACGCACTGGGCCGCGATCCACGCGTTGTTGGTCCAGACCTGAGCGGCGAAGCTCGGCGCCGGGTGGTTGGAGTAGTACGCCTCGAACGCCTGGTCCGCGTAGGCCTTGAGCTCGGACGGCGTGCCGAGCTGCGCGAGCGCCGCCGGACTGCTCGCGACGTGCACCCCGACGGCGACCGCGAGGCCGATCGAGAGGATGGCAGCGCCGATGGTCCACCACCGGACGCGGTAGAACGCCGCGGGCAGTGAGACCAAGAAGAACCGGCTCAGGTCGCGCCAGGAGGGCTCTTGCGATCCGGCGATCCGGGCGCGGGCCCGTCCCAGCAGATCGGAGAGCTCGGAGACGAGCGCCGGATCTGGCGCCGCGGAGCGAACCGTGGACAGGTGCGTGGCGACGGCCTGGTAGAGGCGCACGAGTTCGTCCGCCTCACTTGCGTTCAGGCGCGAGCTGCGGGTCAGCACTTTGAGCCGTTCCCACTCCGAGCCGTGGGTTGCAGCGAAGGCATCGACGTCCACGGCCGCTACTCTCCCACATGGTGGTTGTCACGTGGCCGAGAGACGGAGAGTCCGGTGTCCGACGAGATCCTCACGGGCGAGGGCGTGCTGCTCGATGCACGCCCGGCGTCCTTCGCGACGCGCACCTTGGCCGCCTTGCTCGACATCGTCGTGCTCTCGGCGGTCGTGATCGCGGCGTCGACGCTCTTCGGCGTCCTCGCTTCCGGTCTCGATGAGGCCGCCGCCGGGGCCGTCGTCGTAGGCGTGCTGGCCGCGATCATGGTCGGCATCCCGACGCTCGTCGAGACGCTCACCCGTGGTCGCTCGCTCGGCAAGCTCGCGCTCGGAATCCGGATCGTCCGCGACGACGGCGGGCCGGTCCGGTTCCGGCAGGCCTTCGTCCGGGCGCTGGTCGGGGTGGGTGAGCTCTATCTGACCGCCGGTGGGGTCGCCCTCATCACCTCGATCGTGAACCAGAAGGGCAAGCGAGTCGGGGACATCCTCGCCGGGACCTATGCCGTCCGAGTCCGCGGCGCCCAGCGGTCCTACCCGCCGCTGGTGATGCCCTTCGAGCTCGCGGGCTGGGCCCGCAGCGCGGACATGCGCCGGCTGCCGGACGGTCTGGCGCTGGCGGCTCGCCAGTTCCTCGGGCGCGCACCCTCGCTGCACGCGGCGTCCCGGCACCAGATGGGGATCGAGCTCGCGGCCGAGCTGCAGAAATACGTCGCTCCCGGCCCACCGATCGGCACGCACCCCGAACGGTTCCTGGCTGCGCTGCTGGCCGAGCGGCGCGAGCGCGAGTTCACGGCGTCCTTCCGCGCCTCGCAGGCCGCGCGCGCCGAAGCCTCGCTGCTGCACCGGCTCCCGCACGGGGTTCCCGACCCGGTCGACTGAGCCGGTGCCGACGCCCGCGGCCAGGTGCCGCGGTCAGTAGCGGTAGTGCTCCGGCTTGTACGGTCCCGCCGGGTCCAGCCCGAGGTACGCCGCCTGAACCGGGCTGAGCGTGGTCAGGCGCACGCCGAGCGCATCGAGGTGCAGCCGGGCGACCTTCTCGTCGAGGATCTTGGGCAGGCGGTACACCTCACGTGCGTACTCGTCCGGCCGGGTGAACAGCTCGATCTGGGCGATCACCTGGTTCGAGAACGAGTTGCTCATCACGAAGGACGGGTGCCCGGTGGCGTTGCCCAGGTTCATCAGCCGACCCTCACTGAGCACGATCACCGAGTGGCCGTCAGGGAACGTCCACTCGTGCACCTGGGGTTTGATCTCGGTGCGTGCGATCCCCGGGACCGCCGCCAGCCCGGCGATGTCGATCTCGTTGTCGAAGTGCCCGATGTTCCCGACGACCGCCTTGTCCTTCATCGCGGCCATCTGACTGGCGGTGATGACATCGCGATTGCCGGTCGCCGTGATGAAGAAGTCCGCCGCGCCGACGACGTCCTCGAGGCGGGCCACCTGGTAACCGTCCATCGCGGCCTGGAGCGCACAGATCGGGTCGATCTCCGTCACCACGACTCGCGCACCCTGGCCGCGGAACGCCTCGGCCGCGCCCTTGCCGACGTCGCCATAGCCGGCCACAAGGGCGACCTTGCCGCCCATCAGGATGTCCGTCGCACGGTTGATCCCGTCCGGTAGCGAGTGCCGGATCCCGTACTTGTTGTCGAACTTGGACTTCGTCACGGAGTCGTTGACGTTGATCGCGGGGAACAGCAGGCGCCCCGCTTCGGCCAGNTGGTANAGCCGGTGCACGCCGGTCGTGGTCTCCTCGCTGACGCCGCGGATCGCGGCGGCGGTCCGGGTCCAGCACTGCGGGTCCTCGGCGAGCACCCGGCGCAGCAGGGCGTGCACGACCGACGTCTCCTCGACGTAGCCGGGCTGGCCCGGTGCGGGGTCTTGCGGCACGGTGCCGCTCGCCTCCGCGGCGACACCCTCGTGGACCAGCAGCGTTGCGTCACCGCCGTCGTCGAGGATCATGTTCGGACCCTCGCCGTCCGGCCAGCGCAAGATCTCCTCGGCGCACTCCCAGTACTCCGGGACCGTCTCGCCCTTCCAGGCAAAGACCGGCACTCCGGCCGGGGCGTCGACCGAGCCCCGCGGACCCACGGCAACCGCTGCGGCCGCCTCGTCCTGGGTCGAGAAGATGTTGCACGAGGCCCACCTCACCTGCGCGCCGAGCGCGACGAGCGTCTCGATCAGCACCGCGGTCTGGACCGTCATGTGCAGCGACCCGGCGATCCGGGCACCGGACAGCGGTTGACCCGGTCCGAACTCGGCGCGGAGCGCCATCAGGCCCGGCATCTCGTGCTCTGCCAGGCGGAGCTGATGGCGACCGGCCTCGGCCAGGCCAAGATCGCGAACCTTGAACCGACCCGGGGCCTCGGCAAAGCCGGATGACGTCATGACAACTCCTGCTTCAGGCGTCGGGCGCTTTTTCGGCGCGACGCAGATCGGGTTCGAGGTAGATGACGCGGGCGATCGGGACGGCGGCGCGGACCCGCGACTCCGCGTCGTCGATGGCCGCCGCGACGTCCGCGGCGGAGGTGGCGCCAGGCACGTCGATCTTNGCGCCGACGAGGANCTCCTCGGGGCCGATGTGCTGGGTGCGCAGGTGGATGACGGAGGTCACTCCGGGGCCGACAAGCGCCGCCCGGATCGTCGCGACGTCGTCCGCCGACGCCGACTCGCCGAGGAGCAGGGACCGGGTCTCGATCGACAGGATGACCGCGATGACGACCAACAGCACCCCGATCGCCGCTGTGCCGGCGGCGTCCCAGCGGCCGTCNCCCGTCACCAGGGTGAGCACGACGCCCGCGGAAGCGAACACTAGGCCGAGCTGCGCGCCGACGTCCTCGAGCAGGACGACCGGCAACTCGGGCGCCTTCGCATTGCGGATGAAGGACATCCAGCCCTGCGAGCCGCGGATCTGGTTCGACTCGATCACCGCGGTGCGCAACGAGTAGCCCTCNAGCAGGATCGCGACACCGAGCACCGCGAGCGGCACCCAGCGCCAAGCGGCGATCGGGTGCGGGTCCTGCCATTTGTGCCACGCCTCGTACAGGGCGAAGAGACCGCCGAAGGTGAACAGGACGACCGACACGATGAAGGCGTAGAAGTACCGGGCCCGGCCGTAGCCGAACGGGTGCTCCTCGGTCGCGGCGTGCTTCGCCCGNCGGCCGCCGAGCAAGAGCAGCAACTGGTTGCCGGAGTCGGCGACGGAGTGAACTGACTCCGCAAGCATGGACGAGGACTGCGTCAGCGCGAACGCCACGAACTTCGTCGCCGCGATGCCCAGGTTGGCGGCCAGCGCCGCGATGGTCGCGCGGTTGCGGCCCTCAGCGGACATCAGCCCGCCACCACGCGCGCTTCGTCCACCAGCAGAACCGGGATGCCGTCTCGCACCGGGTAAGCGCGTCCGCAACCCGGCTCGGTGCAGACCAGCTCCGGTTGCCCGCCGGGCCCGGTTGCGTCGCTCAGCGTGCCGTGGCACGCCGGGCAGCACAGGATCTCGCGCAACCACGGCTCGATCCGCGCTCCGGGACGGTCGGTCACGCCGGGCTCCCTGCTGCGTCGTCGGACCTGACCAGGGCGAGCACCTCGTCCCGGACCCGCTCCATGACGTCCCGTTCGGCCGCCTCGACGTTGAGCCGGAGCAGCGGCTCGGTGTTCGACGCGCGCAGGTTGAACCACCAGCGCGGCTGCTCGTCCCAGTGCGAGATGGTCACCCCGTCGAGCTCGTCGATCGTGACCGGGCCTGCGACGACGTCGTCGACGAAGGCACGTACCACCCGCGCGCGGACCGCCGCGACATCGGCGACGCGCGAGTTGATCTCCCCGCTCGCGGAGTACGGCGAGTACGCCTCGGCGAGGTGCGACAACGGCGCCTCGGTCCCGCCGAGCGCGGAGAGCACGTGCATCGCGGCGAGCATGCCGGTGTCCGCGAAGAAGAAGTCGCGGAAGTAGTAGTGCGCGCTGTGCTCCCCGCCGAAGACGGCGTTGTGCTCGGCCATCTGGGCCTTGATGAAGGAATGGCCGACGCGCGTCCGCACGGTGCGACCGCCGGCGGCCTTGATCAGATCCGGCACCACCTGGGACGTGATCAGGTTGTAGATGATCGTCGGCACGCGACCTTCGGCCCGCTCGCGCTCCACCTCGCGCAGGCCGACGAGCGCCGTGATCGCCGAGGGGCTCACCGGTTCGCCGTGCTCGTCGATGACGAAGCACCGGTCGGCGTCGCCGTCGAACGCGATGCCGATGTCGGCGCCGTGCGCCACGACAGCGGCCTGGAGGTCGCGGAGGTTCGCCGGCTCGAGCGGGTTGGCCTCGTGGTTGGGGAACGTCCCGTCGAGCTCGAAGTAGAGCGGGATGATCTCGAGCGGCAGCTTCGGGAGTCCCGCGCCGTCCTCCAGGACCGCGGGCACGGTGTGCCCGCCCATGCCGTTGCCGGCGTCGACGACGACGCGCAGCGGTCGGATTCCGGAGAGGTCGACCAGTCCGCGCAGGAACTCCGCGTACCCGCGGAGCATCTCGCGCTCGGTGACGGTGCCCCGAATGGCGGCCACCGAGATCTCGCCGTCCAGGTACCGCGCGGTGAGGTCGCGAACCTCGGCGAGGCCGGAGATCTCGCTGACCGGCCGAGCGCCCGCGCGGCACAACTTGATGCCGTTGTACTGCGCCGGGTTGTGCGAGGCGGTGAACATCGCGCCCGGCATCTCGAGGACGCCGGAGGCGTGGTACAGACCGTCGGTCGAGCACAGCCCGATGAGGACGGCGTCCACCCCACGCATGCCCAGGCCAGCCGCGAAGGCGGCGACGAGCTCCGGTCCGGACGCTCGCATGTCGCGCCCGATGACGACGGTGGGACGGCCCTTCGCCTCGTCATGCTCGGGAAGGATCACGATGTCGGCCAAGGCCGCGCCGATCGCGCGCGCCACCTCGGCATTCAATTCTTCGGGGACGACGCCGCGGACGTCGTAGGCCTTGATGAGGGTCGTCAGATCACGGGGCTGGGATGCGTCAATCACGTGCGCAACCCTACTGACTCCAGCGCCGGGCGTCGTCCTCTAGCGCTTGGCCGAACGCTCCAGCACGGTCTCGATGCTGAGCTCCTCGATGCCCGTGAACCAGGCTCGTCGTTCGCAGTCGTGGCACGAGATGAAGACGACCGGGGTGGTGTCGGTGAGCACCATCTCGACTCGGGTGAGCTCGCCGCAGCCACAGTCCGGGCACACCTGCGGGCTGTCCGACTCGCCGAAGCCCACGCTCGCGATCGAGCCGAGCGGCGCAGGCGGTGGCACCGGCCGTCGACGCCGCGCGGTGCCGCGCTTCGCGGCGCCCTTCGTGGTCCCGTTGCTGCCCTCGGCGCTTGTGCGCTGGTGCGGAATCTGCTTTCCGACATCACAACTCCCGTGAGAAACGATCTGCGCGGCTCAGTAGAGATCGCCGCGCAGGACGCGAAGGTGGCCGCGACGTCCGGCCTCGACCACCTGTTGGTACACCGGGGCGGCCTGGCGGGGCCGTCCAGCTTCGCGCACAGCGTCAGCCAGCGCGAGGAGATCGTCCGGACTCGGGCCCGCATCGACGAACTCGGGAGCCAACCGGACCACCTCCCACCCACGTGGAGCGGTGAGCCGCCCGGCATGAGCGGCACAGAGGTCGTACGAGTGCGGCTCGGCGAGTGTCGCGAGCGGGCCGAGCACGGCCGTCGAGTCCGCGTACACGTACGTGAGCGTTGCCACAGCGGCGCTCTCGCACGCGGGACGCGAGCATTGACGGACCGGTCTCACGAGTCCTGACGCTACCGCCCGGGCCCGTCCAGGGCCTTCCGGCGCGCCAAAGATCACCCGCAGTCCGGCCCTGCTTCACCCCGCGCACTACAGTGCGTCCCATGCCTTCGACGGTCCCCACGGCCTCGCCACGGAGGCGGGATCGGCGCGGTCGCGGCGTCCGCGGTCCGCTGATTCCCTCGACGGTGCCGGCCTACCGGACCCGCGCCGAGCGCTTCGACGAGTTGCTGCTGGCCGCGGTCGATCGGCTCGAGAAGCGGTGGCCGAAGCAGCTCGAGGGCACCGAGTTCGCGGTCGAGGAGGTGCCGCCGTCCGGGCCCGCACCGTGGGAGCGAGGCGTGCCGCTCGGACGCTACTTCCCCGCCGACGTCGGGCTGCCGGCCCGGATCGTCGTGTACCGGCGACCGGTCGAGTCCCGGGCCGAAGACGCGGCTGACCTCGCTGACCTGGTGCGTGACATCGTGGTCGAGCAGATCGCACACCTGCTCGACCGCGATCCGGAGGAAGTCGACCCCGACTACCGCGGCGGGGCGTAGCCCGACCGAGCAGTCAGTTCTTCGCCGGCGGGCGCAGCCCCGTGGTCGGGTCCTGGCGCACCGTGACCGGACCGGTCGGGTCGACCGGCGGGAGCGCCGCGAGCACCGACACCCCGGGGGCGCCGTTCGAGAGCGGCACGACCAGCACCACGGCCAGCACGAGCGCCGAGCCACCGTCGACGAGGAGCTCCACGCCGGCAGGGTCACCCGACGGGACCAGGTCAGCGGCACGGAGGACCAGCGTCGACCCGACCGGGACGCTCACCGTCTGGGTGCGCACGGCCCCGCCCTGGGCGTCGACCGCACGCAACACCCCCGTCGCCAGCGCCCCGTCCCCGGTTGCCGACGTCGGCGGGGCCCCGATCACCACGGCACCGTTCGGGCCGTGCGGGAGTGCGATGACCCCCCCGGCGCTCGTCGAGATCGCCGGCGCCCAGGCGCGCTCGATCGGACCCCTCGGATCGGTTCCCGACCGGACGATCATCGCGCTCGCCACTACCGGTGCACTGGAGTCGACGACGACGGTGTACGTGCCGTTGGGCAGACCGTCCAGCGAGACATCGGTGACGATGCCCGGCGGCAACTCCACCTGGGCAGCACCCGGCAGGTGGACCGCGCCAGCCGGACCGAGCACCGTGAGCGCCGCGCGGGCACCCACGGCACCAGGGGCGAGGAGCCGCACGACGCTCGCCAACCCGGGTACGCGCGCACCGTTCAGCGCCACGCCGGCCACGCTCTGGTGCGCGCTCGGGGCCGAGCCCGGGACCACGAGGTCGATGCCCGAGGCGACGTAGCCGCGCAGCGCCGCGTCCTGCAGGTAGGCCCCGACCGCACCGCCCGCCGAGACGAGGTGGACGGCGATCGTGGGCTGCTCGGCCGCGACCCCCTCCAGCAGGACGGCGCGCTCCGATCCCGGCGGGACAAGGAAGTCGCGCGGCCCGGCCAGTGCGAGCGGGCCGTCCGCGCCCCACATCTCGAGCGTGACGGTTGCCGCGGTCGCTCCCGGGTTCTGCATCACGAGCCGCGCGCTGCTGCCGAGCTCGGTACTACCCCCGACCAGCCACAGGTCTGTTCCCGGGCGTGCGCACGGTGCCGCGGCGAGCCCGCGAAGGTCACCCGCGGGCGTGGTGGTCGCCACCGCCGCACCGAGGTCCGCCGGCACGGCGCCGACCGGTGCGCCGGTCAGCACGAGCGCTGCAGCAAGTCCCGACTCCGAGATCACCGCGGCGTCCGCGCCGCCGGGCTCGAGCGTCGCTCCCGGGCCGGCGCCCAACGGGTGCCACTCGGCAACACCAGTCTTCCCGTCGCCGCTCGACGGAGCGAGGGTGACGGCACGCGCGACGCTCGACGCACCCGCAGGTGCCGGCGCGAACGCGGGATCGTAGGTTAGGTCGACGGACGCGTCCGACTCCGTCAGGAGACGCACCGGCCCCGGGCACACGAGGGTGGTGATCGACGGTGGCACGGTGAGAACGGCCGGGCTGCGGCTGGCGAGCACCGGCGCAGGAAGGACCTCGACGGCGGCCACGGTGGCGCCCATGACCGCGGCGACGCCGATGCCGGAGACGAGCCGGGCAACCCTCCCGCGATTCACCACCGGCCTCCTCGGAAGCGGCGCAACGGAAGCGCGAGCAACAAGGTCACGAGCGCCACGATCGCTTGCAGCACCAACCACGGTGCTCGGGACACGGGGGCGTAGGCAATCGTCAGGGTGCCGCCAGCAGAACCGAGCTCGAAGCCCTGGCGCCATCCGATCGCCACCGACCGCAGCGGGCGCCCATCGAGCCGGGCCCGCCAGCTACGGTCGGCACGTTCGGAAAGAACCACGACACGCGCCTGGGTCCCCACCCGCACGTGCCCCTCGACCGCGACCGGCCCCGAAGCGACGGTCGCGAGAGGCGTGCCGAGCGCCGCCGCGGCGGTCGGCACCCCGTCGAGGATCCGGACCCGGGCGGCGACCAGCTCGTTCGGCTGGCCGACCCGGAACGGCGCGACGCGCCACAGCACGCCGTCGTCACCCTGCGCAATGCGTTCGAGACCGAGCGTCGCGTCGAGTCCGGCCACCAACCGAGCAGAGGGGTCCGATGCCCCGCCGGTCAGCGCCGGCGGAACGATCACGACGCCGATCCCGAACTGGCCGAGGACCTCCGACACGTCCCCGCTCACCCCTGCCGAGAGGTCGGCGACCGACTGCGCGAGCAGCCGCGCGGCGTCATCGGGCCCGGACCGTGCGCCCGACCGCGGCGGACCCACGAGGTCGCGCGCCGCGACGACCATCGAGGTCTCGACGAGTTCGGGTCCGGCGCCGCGGTAGACCTGATAGCTCACGGTGCCGTCCGCTGACACGTCGAGCTCGAGCACGCGTTGGCGGTTCGCGGACATCTCACCCTGCCTGCCGACGAGCGGGACGACGGACGGATCGACCGACCGCAGTGCCAGATCGCCCGGAGCGGCTGGGTCCGGGCTGCGCTGCTGCCAACCCCACGACGCGCCGACGGCCAGCGGCGCCAGGATCGCCAACAGCACTGCGGTGCCACCGGCCGCTTGACGCCAGCCGAAGCTGTGGCTGGCGACCCGGGCCTGAACGCCGTCCACACCCAGCACCGCGGCGACGAGCAGGCCACCGGTCATCAGCGAGAGCCCGGCGCCCGGCCAGCCGTGCACAACGGCGTTCGTCCCGAGAGCGACGGCGACCCGCGCCGAGAGAGCGGCAGTCAGGAGCCCGGCCGCGGCGACGAGCCACCCGACCCGGACACCACGCGCGACAGCACGCCCGCGGACCAACGCGCCGAGCGCCAGGCCGAGCAGCACGAGTCCAGAGAGCAGGGGGAGCACCCGAGCGAACGGCGCGGCGAGCCCCGCTGGGGCGGTGCTGGCGGTCGGCCAGCCCAGCACGAACTGCCACACGGCCGCGGGCACCGAGTCGACCGGGAGGCCCGGGTCGGCGACGAGGGCACGCCATCCGCCGGTGCCGTGTCCGGTGAGTGCCTCGGCGATCAGCGGACCGAACAGGACGAGCGCCGGAACCGGGATCATCGCAATCCTGGCCCGGCGATGCGGCACGACGAGCGCGACGAGAAGCATCAGCACGGTCAGCACCGGCAGCAGTACCGGCGCACCGGCCGCGGCGACGGCAAGCGCGATCGCGGCGCCGGCGGCTGCCGCGAGCGAACCGGACGCGCGAACCGCTCGAGCCGGGTTCGACTCCTGCGCCGCCGCCTGATCGGTCGCGACGGCGCCCGGGGCGATGACGTCGCGGCGCTCGAGCCCGAGCGCGCGCGCGACGCCCAGTACCAGCCACGGGAGCGCGAGGTGCGCGAGCACCGCACCGAGCCTGCCGGCCGACACCGCGACGAGGAGGCTGGGTGCGGCGGCCCACCCGAGAGCCGCCCAGATCCGCACCGTGTTCGATCGGGTGGCGGCGCCGGCGGCTGCCCAGCCGCCCCACCCGGCGAGGACGAGAGCGCCGAGCATCAGGAAGCCCGACGTGGCCGAGACGCTCCGCGTCAGCGCGGTGAACGGGAGCAGCACAGCGAGCAGCGGATCGGCCGGCCCGGGATGCCCGAGGTCGGTCGCCACCCATCCGGCGGTCGCCGCCCGGTACAGGTCGGAGAACCCAGCCGTGGACGGGAGCAGCGCGCCGCCGGCCAGAGAGCGCCCGGTCAGGACGTGACCGATCAGCGGACCCAGTGCCGCGACGGTGCCGGCGATCACGCCGGCGAGCAGGAGGCCCAGGCCCGCACGGCGCCGACTGTCGAGCTGCGCCCGCTCCGCCATCTCGAGCTCGC
>JGIcombinedJ21911_10000011_pt1 | contig 36570 bp, 25 predicted proteins | sample BarGraNGADG00211_FD_21911 | JGI IMG/M metagenome (IMG submission 21911)
AGAAATGATATTTCAGATAATGAGATAGTTATTGCAGCAGATACAATTGTCTGGTGTAACAACAGGGTGCTTGGAAAACCTGTGGATTTGGAAGATGCGATACATATTCTGAAAGAAATATCAGGGAACATTCATGAAGTGATCACCGGAGTAACCATTTTTTCCTTATCCAAAGAGTTGACATTCTCCGACTCGACAAAAGTCACTTTTGAAGCTCTCTCAGAAGAGGAAATCTGTTATTACGTCGATGAATTCAAACCATATGATAAAGCCGGAGCATATGGTATACAAGAATGGATCGGTCTGATCGCATGCAGTCATATTAACGGATCTTATTTCAATGTGGTTGGGTTGCCGGTGCAGAAATTGTATAAAGAACTTCAGAAGTTCATTTTGGGATAAGATAAACCTTACATATACAGCAAGACAAACAATATGAGAGATAAACTACTGACAATCTGGTTATTACTAACAATTCTTCTGACTCCTGCTTTAAGAGCCGATGAAGGCATGTGGATACCTCTGCTGATTGAAAAATACAATATTAAACTTATGCGGGAAAAAGGCTTTAAACTTTCAGCCGAAGATATTTACAGTGTAAATAAAGCCTGTATGAAAGATGCAGTAGTTCAGTTTGGCGGTGGCTGTACCGGAGAAGTTATCTCATCAGATGGCCTTTTAATAACGAACCACCATTGCGGCTATGGCCAGATCCAGAAGCACTCGACACTTGCCCATGATTATCTTACCGATGGATTCTGGGCAATGTCGAGGGAAGAAGAATTGGCTAATCCTGGTCTTTCCGTTACCTTTCTTAAAAGGATGGAAGATGTTACGNAGAAGGTGTTGAACGGTGTAACGGATAGCATGAATGATGATGAACGGTCTAAAGTAATAAGCTCTAATATTTCCGAAATTGCAAAAAACTCTACCGATGGAACCGGATTTTCCGCTTCGGTCAGACCATTTTATATGGGGAAACAGTTTTTTCTGTTTGTAAATGAGTCTTTTAAAGACATCAGGCTTGTTGGAGCCCCTCCTTCAGCAATCGGGAAATTTGGCGGCGAAACTGATAACTGGGTATGGCCACGTCATACAGGTGACTTTTCACTTTTCAGGATTTATGCTGACAAAAACAATAAGCCTGCTGACTTCTCAAAAGCCAATGTGCCTTACAAGCCTCTGTATCATTTCCCAATTTCTTTAAAAGGTGTGAAAGAGGGGGATTTTGCAATGGTTTTCGGCTATCCCGGTGCAACTTCAGAGTATGTCCCCTCTTATTATATCGATATGGTAAAGAATTACATCAATCCTAAGATGATAGAAATAAGAACAAAAAAGATTGAGATTATGGAGGCTGCAATGGATACCGATCCGCTTATCAGGCTCCAGTATTCTGCTAAGAAAGCCGGAATTGCCAACTCCTGGAAAAAATGGATAGGAGAGAACAAGGGTTTGGAAAAAATGGGAACAATTGGNAAAAAGGAGGAATTTGAAAATAAACTCACAGAATGGATTCACACAGAAAACAGCCGTNCGATAAGGTACGGAAACATACTTCCGAAGTATAAGGAACTNTACACACAATTGAGAGAATATAGTCTGGTTAACGGCTATACTAACGAGGTTTTTTTTAATAGTGGTGCAGATGTGGTCAGTTTCTCACGAAATATTAAAGCTTTGGCCGATTTGATAAAAAACAAAGGAGATCAGGATCAGATTAATGTCATGAAAATAAATCTGGTGGAGGCGGGAAGGAACTTTTTTCAGAACTATAATCAGCCAACTGATAAAAAACTCTTTGTTGCCGTAATGACAATGTATGGTGAAAACCTTGACCTGAAATGGCAGGCTCCTGAATATATCAAACTTCAAAAGTCATGTAAGGGAAATTTTTTCAGGATTGCAGATGAACTTTATGCCAGGAGTGTCTTCACCGACGAAGCCAGGTTCAAAGCTTTTGTTACAGGCTTTAATTCTTCAGGAATTAGCAGATTGAATAAGGATCCTTTTTACCGGCTTGCTTTGGATGTAACTGATTTTCTGACTACAAATGTCAGAGTGGAACTGGGACGCATTAATATTGAAATACAGAAACTCAACAGGGATTATATGTCAGCTCAGATGGAATATGATAGTGAGCGCGTTTTTTATCCCGATGCAAATTCAACATTACGTGTCACTTACGGGACAGTTAGAGGGTACTTTTCAAAAGACGCTGTATATTTTACTTATTATACCACTCTTAAAGGGATAATAGAAAAAGATGATCCAAAAATATATGACTATAATGTTCCTGAAAAGCTGAGGCAACTGTACAAAACAAAAAACTATGGACGCTATACTCAGGACGGCGAAGTGCCCGTTTGTTTTATAGCCAACAACCATACCACAGGCGGTAATTCAGGCAGTCCGGTAATAAATGCCGATGGTCAGCTAATTGGTGTGAACTTCGACAGGGCATGGGAAGGTGTTGCCAGCGACCTTTCTTTTAATCCCGATCAAAGCCGGAATATTAGTCTCGACATCAGATATGCTCTCTTCATTATTGACAAATTCGCAGGAGCTGGTTATCTGTTGAAAGAGATGACTATCATTGAATAAGAAGATAAATGTATTATTTATGATGTATTATAGGCGATGTATTAAATCCTTCTTTACATCGCCTATCGCCAATAATACATAATACATTTAATATGATTTAATAGTAATAATCTTATCGGCGAATTTTTGATAAACAGTCTGTTGTTTCGCAATTTTTTCGTTCACCTGTTCCTGCATTTTATCGTTTCTGGGAATTTCAGCGTTTACCTTATCAATTTCGCTATTGGCCTTATTGATCCTGTTTTCTGATGATTCGAGAGAATTCTGAACTTTCTTCTTCTTTTTTTCAAGGCTATTGATATAATCCGTTTTTGCTTTCTTTGTCTGATTGTCTGTTGTCGTACCAAGCTGTTTATTCTGTTCAATTATTTCAGCTGTTACTGATGCCAGCTCATTGTTCTGTAAAGTTATTTTGTCTTTTTCTGTTACGACGGTTGTGGTCTCTGACTGGATTGTCTTCTGAAGGCGTGTTTTTTCTTTTTCGAGTGAGGAAAGGTCTCTCTGAATATCACGCAGTTTTTTATCTTCAGCATCTGCCTGTTCTTTAGCGACTTCAATGTACTGATTCTTGGCAAATTCCTTTAAATAGTGTTTTGCGTTAGTAAGATCGGTCTCCCCAGTAGCTTTTTCAATGTACTGATCCCTTCTCACTTCAAATGCAACAGAAAGCTTAATCGCCGTATCAAGATTCGTCAGTTTGCTGTAAACATTCAGCGGATTTGGGCTGACTTCTTTTATTTTAGCTCCAAATATTGTCATTTCATTGTTGTCAGTAACTATTTTCGATTTGGTACCTGATTGTAAATCCCTCGTCCAGGTTTTCAGTGTTTTATCATAGTTGACTTCAGGAATCAAAACTGTCACCGCGGGCAGGCGGCCTTTTCCAATATTCAGGCTATCTTCTGAGACTAAAATTGGCTTCTGGGCTTTTATTCCAATACAGGAAATCAGTACCAGAAATACGAGAGTAGAAATTGATTTCATAAGAATACTGTTAGTTTATAATGGAAGAAACGATCCTGTTAATTGTATAAACAAGTATNAACAGCAAATTGTTTAAAAAGAAGAGGAAAGTATTATTCAGAAGCGAATTGTGTACCTAACCTTAAATATATGTATTTATGAAAGCCACTTCCTGAATGGTAAAGGAAAAAACTCCGGAGTGGTGTTCCTGTATTTAATGTAATCCTCACCGAAGAATTTTTCAAGTTCATTAGATTCATTTCTGATGAATATTTTGAAAAGAATATATCCTGCAATACTTGATGTTAATATTAGCCACGAATTTAAAACAAGTGAAAGTGCCGGTATGATAAAAAGAATTATAGATGAGTAGAGTGGATTCTGACAGAGGCTAAAAGCTCCATTTGTCACCAGCCGCGTCTCTTTCAGCCCTTTTAATAAGAGCCTGACTGTAGAAAAATAAAATACTAATCCAATGACCATCAATATGATCCCGGATATGAGGATAAAACTGTTGTCGCCGGATGTGTATGCAAATATTCTCTTGTTTGTAGTGCTGACGATGATTGTTGCCGCGAGCCATGGAAGAAGGACAATTCCTATTTTTGGCCCTATCCCAAAGAAATTTAATTTTCCCATATTATTGATATTTAGTATTTTATGATATTTAAATGTGTTACTATTAATAAAAACTAATTTATAAATTAAAATGAAATTTTGTTAGATCAAATCTTAAAAATCTGTTTTTATGAATATATTGAATTTCAATTATTTATCTAAATATTCCGGTGCTCTGCACCTCTGATTACAACGACAAAAATATATCTACAAATATCACGGTGCTCTGCACCTTTAAGGCAAAATTAATAACAGCAGCGCTGCGAATTATTTGTAGTAATCTAAAATAAAAATTAATTTGTAAATATATTAACCCTGAATTTTAATTTCCATGTCTGTCGATTTTGATAAACCTAAATTATTTAAAATAAATATCACAGTGCTCTGCACCATTAAGGCAAAAGTCAGAGCAGCAGAGCTGCGAAATATTTGTAGCAATCAAGCTATTGAGCAAAATTCAGGTGCAAAGCACCGTAATATATGTTGGATAAGGAAGTTGGAAACCTGTTGTTTTGAATACATTAAATTTCGTTCGTCGGACTTCCATTAAAAATTATTAACTTTCTCAAAATTTCATATTAAATGAAGATAGTCGCCGACGATAAAATTCCATTTCTGAAGGGGGCACTTGAACCTCATGCCGAAGTGGTCTATATGCCGGGAAAGCAAATTAACAGGGAAATACTGAAAGATACTGATGCTATTCTTATACGTACAAGAACAAAATGTACTGAGAATCTTTTGGAGGATTCACTCGTCAGGTTTATTGGAACTGCAACCATAGGCTTCGATCATATAGATACTCATTACTGCACTAAAAAGAACATCGTATGGACAAATGCTCCTGGTTGTAATTCAAATTCCGTTCAGCAATATATTGCAGCGGCTTTGCTAAAGATTTCCACAGAACACTTCTTTTGCCTGAAGGACAAAACAATTGGAATCATAGGTGTGGGCAATGTAGGATCAAAGGTTGAAAAATTTGCACGATCTCTGGGAATGAGAGTTTTGTTGAACGATCCTCCGCGGGCAAGAAAGGAAGGCAAAAAGAAATTTCATAGTTTGAACACGGTTTTATCAGAATCTGATATAGTGACGGTTCATGTGCCGCTTAATGTTGTCGGGGAAGATTGTACCTATCATCTTTTTGATGAAAAGAGCTTTAAAAAGATTAAGAAGGGAGCATGGTTTTTTAATACTTCTCGCGGCGAAGTGGNTGATAGTTATGCACTTAAAAAAGTACTTGCTTCAGGTAGACTTAGTGGTGCGGTTATAGATGTATGGGAGAATGAACCGGATATCGATCTTGAAATAATGGGACAGGCATTTATTGCCACTCCACATATTGCAGGTTATTCGACAGACGGGAAGGCCAATGGAACCGCAATGGTTGTCAATACTTTATGTAAATATTTTAATCTTTCGTTGGTAAACTGGTATCCACAGAACGTTCCTCCTCCTGCTTTTCCTAATATATCAATTGATTGTAAAGACAAATCAGAAGAAGAAATTATCAGGGAAGCTGTAAATTTTACATATAATATTGATGAAGATAATAAAAAGCTTCGTAGTTCACCGTCAGATTTTGAAAAACAAAGAGGCGATTATCCTATTCGAAGGGAGTTTACTTCCTATTCAGTTGAACTTAAAAATGGTTCTGAAAGAATCCAAAACACTCTTGCCGAGCTGGGCTTCAAAATTATTGTCTGAATTTATTATAGACCTGCACGACTTATAAGATATCACATACTTACCGGTACTCTTTTCATGGCTAGTGCAAATTCCTTAACCTGAAAAACAAACGCCTGAAGCCTGGTATCAAGTGATACTGAATCCTGACCATCATAAGCAACATTAATAAATGGAATATTATTATGGTCTTTTCTGAATGTATCGCTTACTGATGCAACAAGTGTTCCTGGCATGCATGTAAATGGCAGAATGGCTGCGATACCTGATATACCCCTCTTTGTAAGTGCTATAGATGTACCAATTGCAACAGGTGGATCACCATCATAAAATTCACTCACATACTTATTACACAAACTCAGCATATCGTGAAGAGATACATCTTTTTCGTGATCTGTAAATTTTTCAATACCCCGGAGCAGTGAGGCAGCAATTGCATCCTGTCCAATTTCCTGAATTTTTGATTTCAAAATTCCTTTTTTATCGTTTTTCCACCTGCTGTCACGGGTAAAACGGTAAGTAGAGTATGCTATCCATTCAGAAAATGGAGCAACAATCACTTCAACACCAAGATCCTCCAGCCGGTTTGAAATATTACCGTTGCAGGCAGCATTGTCGCGCATGAATATTTCACCTACAAGCGAAACCACCGGTTTTCTCTGTCTTTTATCAACCTTTATTGCCATAAAATCAGAAGCAATTCCTACAAGTGTTTTGTGCAGTCCGCTTGAACCATTTTCAATGCATCTTTCAAGTCGTGATAATGAATCATGGTAGAGTATGTCTGAATCTCCCCTGTTTATTTCGTAGGGCCGGGTTTCCCTGTGTATTTTATGCAGGTAATCGGCAACTACGAATCCTTTCCATGCATTGATCCTGAACTTCTGTCCATGTTCCCCGGCAACATCTTCATATGATGTATCATTTGAAGGGGTTATAAGTTCTGCGTCATGAAATCCTAATCTGTCAAAAAGAATCCTTTGGAACTGGTTATACTGACCAAACCGGCAGGGCCCATTATGATCGGGCATGAAGAAACTCATTTTTGAAGGATCTGCACCTGGTTCCATAAGTTTTCTGAGAAAGCTTCCGGTAGTACAGATCATTGGAAAACACTCTTTTGATGAGGTAAATTTTCTTCCCAGGGCCAAGTCCTCTTCGGTCTGTTTTGGAAGCACTTCGGAGGCTATACCGCAGCTTCGGGCAGCAGCTGCAATCAAATATGCGCCATCATGCATGTACGGGAAATACATTACCCTGTCTTTTTGAGGTGAGGAAGGACTTGGACGGGGTCTGAATATAGTAACTTCCTTCTTCTCGTTTTTCTCAGCTCCTTTAAGACTATCGAGAAAAGCTTCTATACGTGTTATCATTCCTGCATCGGCGGAATGTTCATCAATCTCAAGATGAAGAAATGGCTTGCCTTTAAGCTCTTCAGTTACATAGTGCCAGATGAAAGAGTCGGGTCCGCACCGGAAGTTGCTTATATAGACTGCATGTAACTTTTCATTTTTTGCAACTAACTGCGCGGCAGCAATAAGTTTTTGTCCGTTAGGCCAATACATATTGCGATAGTTTGTAAAAATGTTATATGGCGACAAATCAAGCATATCCAGAGGAATCGGCATAACATTCTGGTTTATAAGCTTTTCTATGAGACCCAGGTTAAGGTGCTGATCTGTACCATTATAAGGCCTTCCCAGGAGCACAACCGGACGGCAGTTTTCGGGAATAGAACTCAGTATTTCTTTACCATATTCAATAAGTCGTTTTTCGAATGACACCTGTACCTTATCAGCTAAGATTACTGCTTTCCTGATTTCTGTTTTATCAATCCCGAACTTCTCATTGAAGTATTCAGTCATCTCCTTAATGAGAGCTCTTTCGAAAAACCTGAAATGCAGAGTTGGTATAAGGAGTTTTGATTCATCCACTTTCCCCCTGAGGGCAGCTTTTATCATAAAAGGATAGGTCTGTACCCAGGGGCAGTTGCAATTAAATGTATTGTTTCCCTCCTTTTGTTTGGCATTAACTATGAAAGGAATAAAAATAAAATCGACATCCTTCTCTATAAGATCTATCACATGACCATGCATCAGTTCAACAGGAAGGCAAGTCTCGGTGGTTATNGTCTCCAGCGACTTTGCGACAAGAGATTTATCNGATTCTTTTGAAACAACTACTGTAAATCCCAGCTGTTCAAAGAATGTTCTCCAGAATGGGAATTGCTGGTAAAACACCATGAGAGCTCTCGGAATTCCAATAGAAGTTGATTTCCAGGATTCTTTTCCCACAAACCCTTCCATCAACATTTCAGTTCTTTTTGTGAAAAGATTGGGGATATTATTCACCACTTTTTTCCTGTCGTCTGTTTCATACTTTTCACAACGGCCGCCGTAATAAAGGGACTTCTTTTCCCCTTCAATTTTTACGCGCCTGATTTCACAGTGATTTGTACACGCCGGGCATACAAACCTGCTGACTTTGTATGAGGCATTACGTACACCAAAGCCTTTGAATCTGGTTATTTGACCTTCAAGCATGGATCTTTTGGCAAGGATAGCGGCTCCTATAGCTCCGGTCACGTCAAAATGAGGAGGAATAATAATGCTCTTTCCTAATACCTGCTCGAATGCTGCAACTACTGCTTTATTGTTTGTTACGCCACCCTGGAAGAAAATCTTATTACCAATTCGCCGGTCACCGACTACCTTTTGAAGGTAATTATAAACTATCGAATAGGCCAGTCCACCCACCAGGTTTTCGTTTCTGGCTCCTTTCTGCATAAAGGAGTTCAGATCCGACTCCATAAATACGGTACAGCGGTCACCTAATTTTACCGGAGCTTCAGAGTTCAGTGCCATAGATCCGAATTCCTCAACAATGTTGATATTCAGTTTTTCAGCCTGCTCCTCAAGAAATGAGCCCGTACCCGCAGCACATACTTTATTCATTTCAAAATCAACGACTACTCCATTTTCAATACTTATATATTTCGAATCCTGTCCACCAATCTCAAAGATTGTATCAACGGTCGGATCGTAGTCAATCGCAGCGGTTGCCTGGGCTGTAATTTCATTAATAATGTTGTCGGCACCAATGAAATCACCAGTAAGGTAACGTCCCGATCCAGTCGTGCCTGCTCCGAGCACAATTACATCTTCACCAACTTCATCAAATATTTCAGTCATTCCATTCTGGATAGCTTCGAGTGGCTTCCCGGCAGTTGGAAGATAACGTCGTGCAACAACCTGGTGTTTTTCATCTATCAGAACTACGTTTGTACTAAGAGAACCGATATCCAGCCCCAGGTATACACCTACTTTGTCTTTACCATTTTTGACGAAATGAACTTCTTTTTTATATTCTGCCAGAGATTCTTTAAGAGTGGGGAGACTTATAAATTTTGTTGCTGTTCCTGAAAGATATTCCTCAAGTTTTGAAATTCCCTCAAAATGATTCATGCAGAGATTATTGGTGCGGGCATAATATACTGCACCTATAGCTCCCATAGCCGCATGATGAGTCGGGATTATAAGTTCACCGTCAGTGAGATTCAATGTCTCTCTGAAAGCTCTGATCATGCCAATATTTGCTGCAACTCCTCCTGAAAATACAACTGGTTTTTTAATCTCCTTACTTCTGGCAACATTACTTCTAAAGTTTCTAGCTAATGCAAAACATAAGCCGGCCACAATATCATGTAAGGGAGTTGCAATCTGTTGGTGATGGATCATGTCGCTCTTTGCAAATACACTGCAACGGCCTGCGATCCTTGGAGGATCAACCGATTTGAGTGCCATGTTACCAAATTCATTTTCAATTGGTACGCCTATTCTTCTGGCCTGTTGATCGAGAAAGGAACCTGTCCCTGCTGCGCAAATGCTGTTCATTTCAAAATCGACCAGCCGGGAGTGCCCGTTTTCAGGATCTTTCTCCAGAATGATAAGTTTAGAATCTTCTCCCCCTATCTCAATCACTGTCTTTGCTTCAGGATACAATATTCCTATGGAAGTTGCCTGTGCAATAATTTCATTGACAAAAATCCCTCCGATCAGTTCAGTAGCAAGTTTTCCGCCCGAACCTGTTATTGCAATTCCCTTTAATGTATCGGGTGAATATTTTTCCAGAACAGCAGATATTCTATCTTTCAGAACGTTAAATGGCCTCCCGTGTACATAATCATAATACTCCTCCAGAATTTCATTAGTCTCGCTGATAATAACGGTATTCAATGAGACTGATCCGATATCCAGACCCAGATAATATTTAGAATCAGATAATCCGGTGGGAAAAGATTTAGAAGTCATAAAGCGACGTATTGAACAGGTTAAAATCGAGTCTTTCGGAACTTTTACATGGGTTTCAAATATATTGATTTTCCTTTAAAGATTCAATCTAAATAAATGATTTTATGCTAAATATCATTAAATCAAGAATCATAACATATTCATTATCAATTATATTAATTTTTGTATATTCTATTTATAAAATATATAATTTCAGAATCATTTATTTTTTCAGATTCCGTTATTTTCAAATTCTCAAATCCTTTTTATACCCATTCTTCCTGAAGCACATCTCCGTTTATACCTATGATCATCTTCTTTACAGGAACTTTTCTTGTAGCATTGCTGAGTGCGGTTCTTACCATATGCAGAAGACCGCCACAGCAAGGAACTTCCATCATCATAACGGTTATTGTATTCACTTTAGCTATGTCTATCATGGCAGTTAGTTTCTCGACATAGGTATCTGTTCCCTGGTCTAGTTTAGGACATGCTATAGCCAGAGATTTGCCTCTCAGGTGTTTACTATGAAAAGCACCCATTGAAAAAGCAACGCAATCTGCAGCCAGCAAAAGATCTGCGCTTCTGAAATATGGAGCATTTGGATTTACGAGATGCATCTGAACAGGCCATTGCCTGAGTTCTGTTGGCTGATCAGAGGACAGATCAGTGAGAGTCTGTCCGGATTTTTCAATGACCATCGTCCTTGATCCGGGGCAGCCGCCTCCATCAAGATGAAGTTGAGGGGGAGAATGATGTTGAGCTACTAACACCTGTATCTCATTATATGGTTCCGCTTCCCTTGTTTCAATTGTTATTGCTCCTTCAGGGCAATGACCTATACAAGCCCCAAGGCCATCGCACATCAGTTCGCTAACCAGTCGTACTTTGCCATCTATTACCTGTAGTGCCCCTTCGTGGCAGTTTGGAACACACTGCCCACAACCATTGCAAAGCTCCTCATCAATTTTCAGAATATCCCTTTTCATATCATATGTTATAATTAGTTTTCTTATGCAAAATTGAAGACAAATTATAAGGTGAAGTGTAACATATGTTACAAAATGGTGTTTTTGGTTATAAATACCATTTAAAATGTAGGGAACGGTCGCGACCGTTCCCTACTGTCATTCGCCATATTGGTAAGTGCAACATAAATCATCTTTGCCACATCCTCCATTATGTCAATTGTCACTGCATCGGGATCATCGCCCGGCAGATGGTAAAATACTTTCTTATAGCCATCTGTAGTTCCTATTGACATAGTGCGGTATCCGGCAGTACTGAAAACAACATCATCGCTTCTTGGTCGGCCGTAATATTCTCCCGGAACAGGAGCTGAGGTGTGCATAGGACGATGAATATATTTCGTGTTTGCCTCTGTAAAATAGTTCAGCAGATCCTTATAGGTACTTCCGGCATTAACTGCCAGACCTGTCCCGTTTCCTACCATATCAAGATTGATAAAAGTGATAGTTTTGTCTTTTGAATAAAAAGGTTTTTCAGTATATAATTTACTTCCAAGAAGACCTACCTCCTCACCTCCGATAAAAAGAAATATTACTGATCTTTTCAGGGTTATGGCCGATTGCGCCAATGCTTTGGCTGCGCCCATAATATCTACTACTCCGCTTGCATTATCGAGTGCTCCGTTTACGGTTTTTCCAGCCTTTCCAACTGCATCAAGATGACCACCTATGATAATAACTTCTTTCTTAAGGTCAGGATCACTGCCTTCAATCATTCCTATTACGTTGCATGCCTTTCCTTCCGGATGTCTTGAAGTATTGGCTATGATGGTAAACCTTTTACCGGTATTAAAGGATTCTGGCTTAAAGGTTTTCATTATCTTTTTCAGGATATCCTGATTTGTTGTTTTCAATCCGGCAAAAATATCAGCAAGAGGCTGAGGTCCGATACCACAAACTACTATTGATGGATCATATGAGATATTTGGATTTGCCATTGCCCCATCAATATAGAGCATTCCGGCTGCACCATGCTTTACTGCATTCTGAAGCTTGTATTGATGATAGCAATATCCGACCCATTTTTTATATTCCGGATTTCGGGGGTCATTATATGGCACGTCCCTGTTCATAAGGACAATCTTTCCTTTAACATCGATCCCATTATAGTCATCATAATTAAGTTCCGGAGCTGTAACTCCATATCCAACAAAGACCACTTCAGCAGTTACTTCTCCGTTACCTGAATTCATACCGGGGTAGTATTCATCGGGATAGCTATAGTTTTTTCTTATAATAGAACCGTCTGCCTGAGGCAANTTCAATGTGAGGCTTCCAATATCGTTTACAGAAGTATATGGAAAATTGAACCATTGAAAGTAATCTCCATTATCACCTGCAGGCCTGATACCCCATTCTTTTAATTTTCCTGCTACCCATTCTGCACATGCAATATACTCAGCTGTTCCGGTTAGTCTGCCATTATATTCCGGTGAGCATAGCTTCACTAGCCAAGTCATCATTTCTTCACTCTTGATATTATGAAATTGTTTCAGCAATTTAGATTCGAAATCATCCTGTGCCAGTGCATTGCATGAAGCCGACAAAATCAATATTGAAAATAGGATTTTTATTTTTTTCATTAATAACTGGATTTAAGAAGTCCTAAAAGTAGAAGAAAAAATGATATGGTTCAAATGCTCACCCCTTAATCCCATCTTGATATTTTGCCTCTCCCTAAATCCCCCGTCGAAGCGGGGCAGGCTCTCCCTCAGGGAGGAGGGACTTTAAGCATCTATATTTTTGCTTTGCCCCCTTCTCTCTTGGGAGAAGGGGGCGAGGGGGATGAGGTTATAAACATTGGAAAACTTATAGTTACTGGAGTTATTTACTACTTTTGAAGAAAAAAATGGACTATTCCCTTTTATCCAATGCTCCTCTATTCAAAGGAACTTCTCCTGATGAAATTGAAATAATTCTCAAGAGTGTACCCAATAGGGTTAAAAAATTTCAATCCGGTTCAATGATATCTCAAAGCGGGGAACCGGTTAATTCACTGATAATTGTAATTAAAGGAGTTGTGAAAGGAGAAATGATAGATTATGCCGGGAGGGTAATAAAGATTGAGGATATTCCTGCTCCTGGTAGTCTTGCTTCTGCATTCATGTTTGGAAACCGGAACAGATTTCCTGTCAATGTAATTGCTGTTTCAGACGGGGAGCTGCTCTTAATTGAAAAGTCAGATTTTCTTACATTGTTAATGAACAATGATATCATCCTTGTTAATTTTCTGGATATGATTTCAAATCGTTCCCAATTCCTTTCTGAGAAAATAAAATTCCTGAATTTTAAAACGATCAAGGGCAAGCTTGCCCAATACATCCTTCAAAAAGCCGGAAAGGNTCAAAGTACTGTCAATCTGGATATGACTCAGAGCGACCTGGCTGAGTTTTTTGGTGTCACAAGGCCCTCAGTCTCNAGGGCACTGGGTGACATGGAAGAAGATGGATATCTTGAAGCAAAAGGGAAAAACATTAAGATATTTGACAAAAAAAGGCTTGCCGACCTGACAATTGACTGATATTACTCCTTCCAGGCAAAAACAGATCCTTTTGCTCCCGGGAGTGTAATTATAAAACAGGTTCCTTCGTCAGGTTTACTTTCAATAGTGATGCTGCCATTGTTTATTTTTACTAACTCATAGCAGAGCTTAAGCCCCAGTCCGGTTCCCTTTTCGTTCTCTGTACCAGGTGTACTTTCGATTTCAGTGGAATTAAAAAGCTGTTTTTGCTTTGTTATTGGAATTCCAATGCCATTATCGCAAATCTTCAGCATTATACCTTCACCATTCATTGTTTTGTCCTTAAGCAGGATGCTTATCCTCCCTCCACGGGGTGTGTATTTTACAGCATTTGATAATAGATTTCTTATTATAATATCCAGAAGATCTTTATCAAAATATCCTTTTGAATTGCCAACCTGAGTGAAATTCACTGAGATTTCCTTTTTATCAGAAGTCTCTTTGAAAATACTCAGGTTTGTAAGTATTATATCAGCCAGATCGAGTCTTTCGGGAGAAAACTTTATTTTATCCTCCTGATCCCGGCCCCAGACAAGCATGTTTTCCAGTAAGCTGATAACAAGCTGCGCATACTGTATGCTTGAATTTGCGAAAGTATCGTATTTCTCTTTGTACTCTTTCTCTTTTAGCAGATTTAACATGTATAGGATATTTACCACGGGGCTCCTTAAATCGTGCGCAATAACAGAAAAAATCCTGTTCTTCAGTTGAATAGTATCAGACAACTGTTTATTTTGCAAAGCAATCATGCTGTTCTGCTTCTCGATTTCTTTATTTATAGTTTTTAGTTCCTGTGTCCTTTCATTCACGAGATGCTCCAGGTTAAGATTCATAAATGCAAGTTCATTCTGCAGTATTTCCTTTTCATTAAATGCCCTTATCCATTTATACATTATCAGAGCTGTCTGAATGAAAACAAAAAGTACAATGATATATGTAAGTGAATATCCAATGAAACTTTTTGACACTCCAAGCGATACCCTCACGTCATGCAAACCGCCAAATAGAATCAGAATAAATGCTAAAAAATATAATATATCAAGAGCATTTTTCTTCAATGAGCCCAAAAAGCTCATGTATAAAAGATAAGAAATACTCAAAATCATTGAAGGAAAGAATACAAATATTGAGTAACTGAAGATCTTAACAGGAAGAAACAGCGTAAGAACAAATGACAGTATGAAAAGTCCGGTATTTGACCAGGCAAATATTCTGAAAATTTTTGAGGGATAGAGATAAAAAACATACCAGACCCATCCGATCAGAATCAGAAAAAGTCCCAGGTATTCAGATCTGACTATCCAGATCCATTCCATATTGAACAGGTTGAGAATGAGATAATGGGATGTAAAAAGGGGTCTTAAAGCCAGACCAACGGTCGCCATGCTTAAGAAAACCATGATCTTTTCTTTTGGCGATATAATAAAAAAGAACAGGAAGAATAGAGAGAATCCCAAAAGAAGACTGATCACCGACCATTCTGCAGCCCAACTGTTTGCCATTTGCTTCTGAACTTCCAGAAAGGTGCCAAGTTTGGCAGGTAACCAGAACCCACCACGGCGGTGATCATAATTAGAAACATTTATTATAATTTTCAGAGAATCCGATTCCGGCAAAAACCTGTAAAAATTTCTTTTGTACTCGGGTTTTGTTTCCTCGGCTGATTTTCCGGGAGTCCCGTTACCACCAAGATAGTTCCCGTTAAGATAAATATCATATGAGGAATCAAAAACAGGAAGGTCAATAGCTAATGGTTCATTAAAACCTTTTGGAAATAAGACCGTTAACTTATAGGTGGCATAACCAAATCTTTCGGTTTTGACAGATTCCTGAGGATAATCTGTCCAATATGAAGGCACATTTCCATAATAATCGGGTTTATGAGTCTCTTCAATAAAATCATAAGGGTGCAACATTTTTTTCCAGTAAAACTCCCATTCTCCATTAAGTTTTATTATGAAATGATCAGGATTATTGATTTCACGAAGATCAAGTATACCTTTAACAGCAGTTGGAGAAGGCCCTTTTGCATTCAGTGTAAATGTAAAAGAGATTAATAAAACGAATACTAAGAACAGGCTAGTTCTCATATATGACTGGCAAAATGTTTAGTGCACAAATATAAATCTTTTAATAGAACAACTACACTGTCTGGTTGCCGGTGGAAAGGCAAAGATATTTCTTATAACTGATTTTTAAAAAAAAGAAAGGAAAGATATCGGGAGACATCTTTCCTTGATTTACCTAAACCTGATCGTAGAATCTGCCGAATGGCGATTATAGAGAAATTAAACTATCGTAAAAAAAAAAGAACTGTCCAAAGTATCAATAATTGTTTTTTGCCTCTTATTCAATGTATAGACGTTTGGAAATCCAAAATGTTGCATAGTTTTTTGTTAATGATTTGTTAATCATATGTTAAAATTATGTATACTATTGAAAAACAGGAATATAAGTTGGATAATACTCTTGGATCGGGAACCAAAATAGACCTCAAAGAATCACAAAACAAGATACTAAGTAACACAAAAGGAAAACTAAAAGTCAAATTCGTATTTCAACTCCCCCAGCATTGAAGGTGAGAGGTATCTTGTACAGAAGTGACAGTTGAAGAATTGATTTAATTGTAAGCATTACATTCCGTCGAAAAAATAATTAACTTGCACCCATCTAATAATACAGATGATCGCAAAACTGAAATATCGTTTCATGATGCAACGCCTCGGCAGAAGGCTTTATTGTTGCCTTATGTTCTACAATTTCTGATCGTCTGTTCCATTCGGAACTTTCAGTATAATTAATTACTGATTATTTCAACTTATTTCCATTTATTACAATTTATTTCAGTCAATTTCATTAAGATGAAAGGCCTCATTTTCAGCGTTAAAAGATATTCAATCCACGATGGTCCTGGGATAAGGGTAACTTTTTTTCTGAAAGGTTGCCCTCTGAACTGTATGTGGTGTCATAATCCGGAAGGAATATTTCCTTTTCCTGAAACTGTGATACAGAAGAACAGGGTCGGTGAAAGAGAATTCAGCAACAAAGAAGATGTAGGGAAGTATTATACGGTTGAAACCATTCTTGAAATACTTGACAGGGAGAAAGTTTTTATTAACCAGTCAAAAGGTGGAATCACTTTCTCGGGTGGCGAACCGATGCTTCAGTCTGATTTTCTTCTTGAAGCATTAAAAGCCTGTAAAACAAATGGATATCATACAGCAATTGACACTTCAGGATATTCATCATCAGAGAATTTTAAATTAATAATTCCTTTCACTGACCTTTTCCTTTTCGATATAAAACATCTTGAAGAGATAAAGCATTTAGAGTCGACCGGAGTGTCAAATACCAGAATACTTGATAATTACAGGTTGTTGCTTGAAAGTGGTAAAGATATAATGGTCAGAATTCCTGTTATTCCGGGTTTCAATGATGATCCCGATCATCTGGAGAGACTGAAACAATTTCTTAAATTAACAAAAACAGGTTCCCTTAAGAGGATCAATCTGTTGCCTTTCCATAAAATTGGATCATCAAAATATAAAAGATTCAATATGCCTTATAGAATGGGAAATGTGGAATCACCTTCCAAAGAAAGAATGCAAGAGCTGAAGGAATTTTTCATGGAAACCGGTATTAAAGTGAAAATTGGAGGATGAAGTTCAAAATAAGATTATGCTTAAAATAATGCCTTAGTGAACCTTGGTGAATCCCTTCGTGTCCTTTATGGTTAAATTTTTTCTTACCACGAAGGAACACAAAGGAAGAAAACATGATATCTGAAATCAATAATTGTCAATTATGATTTTATCAGAAAGAGTTAAAAAATTAAGAGACCAGAGCCTGAATGCTGTGGAAAAAATCAGTGCAGAGAGAGCACTGCTTATCACTCAGTTCTATAAGTGCGATGAAGCACGGGAACTATCGGCTCCGGTGAAGAGGGCCAGGGCTTTCGAATACCTCCTGAAAAACAAGAAGATATGCATCAACGAAGGTGAACTTATAGTAGGAGAGAGGGGTCCTGCTCCAAAAGAGACGCCGACTTATCCTGAAATAAGTCTTCATTCCCTGAAGGATCTTGAAATTCTTAATTCTCGGGAGAAGGTCTTCTTCAGGGTCGATAATGAGGTGAAAAGCACTTATGAAAAGGAGATCATACCTTTCTGGAATGGGAAAAGTAATCGCGACAGGATAATGTCACTTATGACACCGGAATGGCTTAATGCATATAATGCAGGCATTTTTACTGAATTTCAGGAGCAACGTGCTCCCGGACATACTGTTTTGGGATACAGGATGTTCAAAACTGGTTTTCTCTCAGTTAAGAAAGAGATAAAACAGGCAATTGAGGCTCTTGATTTTTTTTCAGATAATAATGCATTTGAAAAGCTTGAAGAGCTTAACGCGATGGACATAGCTTGTGGTGCGATAATAATGTATGCTAACCGTCATGCTGATATATTGGATGAACTGGAAGTAAATGAGAAGGATACCGCGAGGAAAAACGAGTTGTCAAAGATGGCAGCTATATGCCGGAAGGTTCCCGCATATGCACCGGAAACGGTTCATGAAATGCTTCAGCATTACTGGTTCATACATTTGGGTGTAATAACAGAACTAAATCCATGGGACTCCTTTAATCCGGGAAGGCTGGATCAGCATCTATATCCGGTGTATAAAAAGGAAACTGAGTCTGGTACACTTTCATTGGCTGAACTTGATGATCTCCTTGGTTGTTTCTGGGTAAAATTCAATAACCATCCCTCGCCTCCGAAAATGGGTGTGACAGCAAGTGAAAGCAATACTTATACTGACTTCTGTCTTATAAACCTGGGTGGATTAAAACCAGATGGTACCGATGCTGTTAATGAGATGTCATATATTCTCCTTGATGTCATCAGGGAGATGCGTATACTCCAGCCAAGCTCGATGGTACAGATCTCCGGAAAGAGCCCTGACAGTTTTATTCATAAAGCTCTTGATATAATCAAAACAGGATTCGGACAACCTTCATGCTTCAATACCGAAGCCATAATTCAGGAATTACTAAGACAGGGAAAGAATATTATAGATGCCAGGAACGGCGGTGCATCAGGTTGTGTTGAAACAGGAGCTTTCGGCACGGAGGCATACTGGCTCACAGGATATTTTAATCTTTCAAAAATTCTGGAGGTGACTCTTAATAACGGATTAGATAGACGGACAAATAAACTTGTTGGTCTTGAGACAGGTAATGACAAAGACTACAAAAACTTTGAAGATCTTATGGGGGCATTTAAACTGCAGGTAAATTACTTTGCTGACATAAAAATCAGAGGTAATAATGTGATTGAGAAGACATTTGCCAATTATTTGCCAGTACCATTTTTGTCTTTGCTTGTGGAAGATTGTATTTCCAACGGGAAAGATTATAATTGTGGTGGAGCACGCTATAATACTTCATATATTCAGGGTGTTGGTTTGGGAAGTATTACCGATATGCTTACATCCATCCGATATAATATTTTTGAAAATAAGACTTTTAGCTGGGCAGATCTGGCTAAAGCTCTTGATGCAGATTTCAAAGGTTACGAACAGATTCAGTATGAGATGATTTATAAAACACCTAAGTTCGGTAATGATGATGACTATGCTGATCAACAGGCTGTAATGGTTTTTGAGATCTATTATGATGCAATAAACGGACGTTCAAATACAAGAGGCGGAGTACATCGGATAAATATGCTGCCAACGACTTCCCATATCTATTTTGGAAGCGTAATAGGCGCCACGACTGATGGACGGAATGCTTATCTGCCCCTTTCTGAAGGCATCTCGCCCTTTCAGGGTGTTGATCATAATGGTCCAACATCTGTCATTAAATCGGCCTCAAAGATTGACCATCTTCGTACGGGAGGTACCCTTTTAAATCAAAAGTTCTCTCCCTCATTTTTTGAAGATGAGGAGAGTTATGAAAAACTAACTGCGTTAATCCGCAGCTATTTCAGTCTGGATGGTCATCATATTCAGTTTAATGTAGTCAATGCGGAGACTCTGAAGGATGCACAGCAACATCCGGAGCGATACAGGGACCTGATTGTTCGTGTGGCAGGTTATAGTGATTATTTCAACGATTTGGGAGAAGATCTTCAGAATGAGATAATCAAGAGAACGGAACATGAAAATTTATAATTGTTACAAAGTAATTAAGTAATTAAGTTATTAAGGTGGTCTTCGTTTATGGTACCTAATAACCCAATAATAAAGGCGGTGACTTATAATGAGTTACCACCTTTATAATAGCTATTTATATCTGTTTATTTCTATTTATATCTATTTATATCTATTTATTTCTATTTATTTCTATTTTGCCTTCTTATCCTTTGTCTCATTAAACACCGCCGTGGCTGATGCAATTACACTGGCGATGTCACTAAGATTCGAAGGAATTATTATTGTATTATTGGTCTTGGCGAGCTTTCCGAATTCCAAAAGATATTGCTCAGCAATCCTCAGATTAACAGCATTTAATCCATTTTCCTCAGATATTGCTGATGAAATTGCTCTTAAACCATTAGCTGTTGCCTTTGCTAGTTGTTCGATCTCAGAGGCACGTCCTGCAGCTTCGTTGATACGCTTCTGCATTTCACCCTCGGATTTTTTGATTAGCTCCTGCTTGTCCCCCTCTGCATTATTTATCTTAGCCTGTTTTGTACCTTCCGATTCGGCAATCACTGCTCTTTTCTCTCTCTCGGCCCTCATCTGTTTTTCCATCGCATCTTTAATGCTTTGAGGCGGTGAAATATTTTTAACCTCATATCGGGTCACCTTTACACCCCATGGTTCGCTTGCTTTGTCAACGGCTTCAACTATAGTAACATTAATTGTTTCCCGCTCTTCAAAAGTTCTGTCAAGTTCCAGTTTACCTATTACACTCCTCATAGTTGTCTGGGCTATCTGTATAGATGCAAAGCGGTAATTATCAATTCCATATGAAGCTTTTTGAGGATCCAGAACCTGGAGATAGAGGATACCGTCAACCTCTACAGCGATATTATCCCTGGTGATACATATCTGTGGTGCTACATCAATTGCTTGTTCTTTAAGGGTGTGCCTGTACCTCACTTTATCGAAAAAAGGGATAAGTAACTGGAAACCTGCAGTAAAGGTTGCCCTGTATTTTCCCAGCCTCTCAACAATAATTGCAGTTCTCTGCGGAACAATCTTAATCATAGATGCAATCAGAATAAATCCTAAAATGATTACACCAACAAGAATAAAAGTTGTGCTTGATCCTTCCATTTTAACTATTTTTTAGGTTCAACTATTAAATTAAAACTATCTTTTTCTATAATGATAACCCTCTGTCCTTCTTTAATCTCTGATGCAGATTCAGATGTCCAGGTTGTTCCTTTAAACTCGACTTTTCCTTTTTTCAAGCCGCCAAAATCGATTGTGGCAAGTGCTTCTTTTCCTGTAAATTCATCTTCAACGTCTTCAGACTGGGTTCCTTTACTATAAAAGAATTTTCTTTGAATTATTCTTCTTAATGCGATGAGGCTAATAATTGAGGTTATAGCAAAAATTATTATTTGCAGGTTGGTGGCAGGTTGTCCGATCAGGCAGACAAGAGCTGTGACCCAGGCGCCGAGTCCAAAGAAAAAAATAAAAAATCCGGGAATGACCAGTTCAAGAAGAAACAGGCCCAGACCGAGAACGAACCAAAATATTTCAGGTCTGGAAAAAATGCTAGTAATCATAACGAATAATTTAAAATTGATGGCGAGATAATTGTTTTGTATGAAGTAAAGATATAATAAAAACCACAGAAAATTCAAAAAATTAAAGGTGGTTACTATTAATTTAAAATGTGTAATATTAATTTTTAATAAATAATTTTTACAGTTTATAAAATCTCTTCAAGGAGATGGAGATCCCTCGCTACGCTCGGGATGACATGTTAATTAGATGGTTAGTAGAGGAAAGAAGTGGCGATTTGCGACACCAGGGATCTCCATGGGTAGAACGGAATCTAGAAAAATGTGATGTCATTCCAGGGAAGGAGTGACTATTATTTTTTTCCCAGGGTGTCATTAATGCTTTTCAACCATACGGTAACCTTCTTGGAAAAGAAATTCAGGTTTTCGCAGGTAAAATCACCTTCCATTTTTATCAGACAGCTTTTATAGGTTCCTGAATTCTCAAAGAATTGATAACAGATATACTGTAATGATCCGGCATCGGCTGCAACATTCTTTAATGCAGTAACTTTGCTTGATGAAATGTTTTTAATATAATTTGCATATTTCTGTAATTCAACCTTCGGTATTTTTTTCCCGGAATTAGCACACTTGCTGATATTATCTTTGACCTGGTTCTGGTTGATGCTAAAATCTTTGTCTGGGAAATTCCAATCCTGAGGATTTTTGTATGTCAGAACATTACCTTCACTGTCGATAATAAACCCGGTGTGCGCATAACCCCAGGCATAATTGAGATATTCAACCTGAAACAATATCGTCTGTTTTTCGCTTATAACAATATTTTTTTTACATCCTGTAATTAACAAGATTGTAAATAGAAAGAAAAATATTTTTGCAAGAAAGGTTTTCATTAATAGTCAGTAGAACCATTTATTCTCAAAAAGCAGACAAATCTGCACAGTTTTAATAATCCTGGTTTACAAATTTATTAATATAAGAACTATAGTGAATAGAGTTATAATAAAATTTTATCTATTCATTTATTTTTTGTAAATTATATCCTTAATAATTTTAAGAGAACTGGTCTGAGTTCTGACAACTCTCATCCGTCGGTCATACGGGATAAGTAATTAAATCACAAGCTAATACACACTCTGTATTTCAATGGCTTAAATAAATAATCATTTAAAGAGCTTGGTAAAATGGAAAAATTTTTTGATTATTTTGATGGTCGGTACAGAGAGTCAATACTTAAAAAGGCTCCTGTTGATGATGGTCCCGTAATTACTCTTTCCCGATTGACAGGTTGTGATGCCCGACAGGTAGCTGCTATTCTGGCAGATGACCTTAACCATAGATTTGGAACTACTAAATGGAAATGGGTCGATAAAGATATTATTTACGCTATAGCAAGAGAGTTGAATATAGATACTCAGCGTGTTGAAAACTTCTATAAAGGGATTGAATTATCAAATCTTTCAGAGATGATAATGGCTTTTTCAGGTGGTTTTGTAAGCGATCTCCGGGTAAAAAAAGCTATAAGGGATGTTGTCCTCTCAATGTGTAAAGAGGGATTCATTATACTTGTTGGAAGAGGAGGTGTTTCAATAGCCCGTGAAATCACCGATGCGCTTCATATCAGGCTCATTGCTCCATTTTACTGGAGGGTTGAAAATGTAATGAAAAAGAAAGACTGGAACATGGAAACCGCGGAAACTTTCGTTGTTGATACTGATGAAAAACGATTCAACCTGATACATACTTTTCTCGACAAGAAACCTCTGAACATTGATTACCTGTTTGATGCTACAATAAACCGGAGCTCTTTCACAATCAATGAGATAGCTGATCTGATACTTTCGATGTATGAAAAAAAAGTCTACAGACAAATTGCAGACAGGAAGAAAATAGGGAGGATTTGCTGAATTATACTACATACCGCTACAGTCAGCTATTTTTTTTATGTGCTCACTTAATCTTCTGTCCAGACTTTTCTTATAGGCATCCCAATCAGTTATCGGGTATTTAGCCACTCCGCTGTCCATTGCTGCTTTGGCAACAGCCGGAGCCACACATGATATTAATCTGGGATCTACAGGTTTTGGAATAATATATTCTTTTCCGAAGTTAAGTTTTTTAACATTGTATGCTTTTAGCACAGAATCAGGTACAGGCTCTTTAGCTAGTGCAGCAAGTGCCTTGGAAGCAGCAAGTTTCATTTCTTCATTAATGGTTGATGCTCTAACATCCAGTGCACCACGGAAAATGAATGGAAATCCGAGGACGTTGTTAATCTGATTTGGATAATCTGATCTTCCGGTAGCAAAAATCATGTCCTGACGAGTAGCCATCGCATCTTCGTACGAGATTTCAGGATTTGGATTAGCCATTGCAAAGATGATCGGATTTTTTGCCATAGATAACAGCATATCTTTTGACATCATGCAGGCAGCAGACAATCCAAGAAAAAGATCTGCACCTTTTACGGCCTGTTGAAGAGTATCCAGGTCCCTGCTGGTAATGAATTCCTGTTTATATTTATTCAGATCTTTCCTTTTTGTATTTATGACTCCTTTTGAATCAGCCATTACAATATTCTCTTTCCTTACACCCAGAGAGACATATAATCTGGAGCATGAAATAGCTGCTGCTCCTGCACCGCACACAACCATTTTGATATCACCTATTTTTTTCCCTGTAATTTCAAGAGAATTCAGCAAACCTGCTGCAGAAATAATTGCAGTACCATGTTGATCATCATGAAATACCGGAATATCAAGCATCTTTTTCAGTTCCGTTTCCACCTCGAAACATTCCGGCGCTTTAATATCTTCGAGATTTATTCCTCCGAAAGTGGGAGCAATTTGTCTGCAAAACTCAATTAATTTTGCCGGATCTTTTTCATCAACTTCAATATCGAAAACATCAACATCTGCAAATACCTTAAACAGAAGTCCTTTACCTTCCATTACAGGTTTGCCGGCCATGGCACCTATATCACCAAGCCCAAGAACCGCCGTTCCGTTTGATATTACGGCTACAAGATTCCCTTTTGCAGTATAATTGTACGCATCCTCAGGAGTTTTTTCTATTTCAAGACAGGGATACGCTACGCCAGGTGTATATGCCAGACTGAGATCAAATTGAGTACCATAGGGTTTTGTGGGTATGACCTCTACTTTACCATGACGTCCTCTGCTATGATAGAGAAGCGCATCCTCTTTAGTTATTTTTGGCATAATGATATCTTTTTAATTGGTTTTCGGAATATTTATAATAAACTATATATCATAGACATAACCGAGATCAAAAATGGTTATTCGAATTTACGGTTATTTAACCAAAGTTTGCAACACGAGTTGAATATTGCCGAAATATATTTTGCATTGACAACAAAATTAGATATTTTCAACGGCTATTTTGATACTGGTACTAACCAGATTTTGTTATACATTTTTCTATGAATAAAAACATCGCAATAGGCACTGATATAGGAGGAAGTCATATCAGTTGTGCCGCAGTTGATCTGATTTCGGGAAAGATCATCAGGGAAACTTTGACCGAAAGATCGGTAGACAATCAGGCACAGGCAGGTACCATAATTTCTATCTGGGCCCAGGCTTTATCTGCTGTTTTAGCTAAAGTTTCTCTTGAAAATGTTAAAGGAATTGGTTTTGCAATGCCTGGTCCTTTTGATTACGTAAAGGGTATTTGTTATATCCGGGGTGTGGCAAAATACGAAAATCTATATGGATTAAATATTGCTGACGCCATTTCAGACAGTCTTGGAATTAAAGATAGTATCCTTATCAGATTTATGAATGATGCTTCATCTTTCGCGGTTGGAGAGGCGTGGACAGGTAGCGCTTCAAGGTTCAACCGTTCACTCTCAATTACGCTTGGCACAGGCTTTGGATCTGCATTTATCAGCAACCGCATACCGATTGTAGACGGACCGGAAGTACCTAAACTGGGATGTATTTATCACCTTACTTTTAAAGATGGAATAGCTGATGATTATTTTTCAACCCGAGGATTACTTTCCAGATATAAGAAGATAACCGGCGAAGAGTTGATCGGGGTCAAGGAGCTCGCTGCCATAGCTGCAACCAGCAAGGTGGTTGCCGATCTCTTTGCAGATTTTGGAGATAATGCCGGACTGTTTCTTGCACCATGGCTTAAAAAGTTCAGAGCTGAGATTTTAGTTATCGGAGGAAATATATCTCATGCCTATAACCTTTTTGGCGACGTATTTGAAGAAAGATTGAGAAAAGAAAATTGTAACTGTGAAGTGGCTATCTCAAAACTAAAAGAGGACGCAGCTCTTCTGGGAAGCGCATACCTTCTTGATGATGATTTCTGGAAATCAGTCCAGCATGCACTCCCATTAATGTAATTCCATAAACCGCAAACCACAAACCGCAAAAATATGAATACACAAAAAGTAAACATCACCAAAATACTCCCTGTCCTTATGGCATTTTTTGTCATGAGTTTTGTTGACCTTGTAGGTATAGGGGTTGACCGTATAAGTAAAGATATGAACCTTAGTTCCACCCTGGCGCAGCTAATCCCTTCCGCAGCTTTCCTGTGGTTTTTTATTCTCTCAGTTCCTATGGGAGTTTTGCAATCGCGTCTGGGTAAACGGTTTATGCTAAACGTCGGGATGTGTGTAACAGCATTAGGTCTGCTGGTACCTTTCTTCTTCTATACTTTCGCTATGGTCCTTGTCGGATTTGCATTGCTTGGAATTGGAAACACAATAGTCCAGGTTTCTGCTAATCCACTTTTGGTATATGTGGTCCCTGCAAACCGTACTTCAAGCTTTTTAAGCTTTTCACAATTTGTAAAAGCTATTGGATCAATGGTTGGAGCTCCGCTTGCTGCAGTTTTTGCCCTACATTTCACTCACGACTGGAAGCTTTTATTCCTGGTATTCGGTGTTGTTTCTATTCTTTCTGTTTTATGGTTGGGTTTGACGAAAATTGATGAAGGAGAGCTTACAGAAAGCAAAGCTACATTTGGATCTTCTTTTAAACTTCTGGGAACAGGTTTTATTCTGATGATGGTTGTTTCGATTTTCCTGGTTGTAGGTATCGATGTAGGATTCAACTCCAATTCCGGGCAATTCCTTATTAAACACTTTGGTATTGATTCAACCACTGCAGAGTCGGGAAGAAGTGTGTATTTTTTCGGACGTATGTTAGGAACCTTCGCAGGAGCAATAATGCTGACCAGGATCTCTTCACGAAAATTCTTCATGTGGACATCAATTCTTGGAATACTGTGTTTGGTTGCTATCCTTTTGATATCTTCTACTGTGATGGCCTGGGGTCTTGTCTTCCTTATCGGGTTGGCTGTAGCTAATATTTTTCCGCTTGTATTTTCAATAACTGTAGAAAAATATCCTACACGCATAAATGAAATTTCGGGTTTGATGATGATGGCCATTTCAGGCGGAGCAGTGATACCTTTATTAATAGGTTGGGTGAGCGATATGAGCAATGTTACTTTCGGGATGTCAATCCTGATTCTTTGTATGATTTACCTTTGGACAGTATCAGTATATTGCCTCAAAAGATAATTAATAAGATTCGGCAAAAAAAAGAGATCTGCAGGAAAAACATTTTCTGCAGATCTCACTATAATAACGCCGGAATAATCAGCCAACTGTTAAAACAATCTTTGAAAGGTCTTCATCACGTGATGAGTTTCCTACCATGATCTCGAACTCTCCGGGTTCAACAACATATTTCATACTGATATTATGGAATGCCAGGTGTTCCGGTTCTATTTTAAAAGTTATGGTTTTTGTTTCACCAGGCTTCAAAGATACTCTTGTGAAACCTTTCAGCTCTTTCACCGGCCGTGTTACTGAACTGACTTTATCGCGGATATACATCTGAACTACTTCTTCTCCGCTCTTTTTTCCGCTATTGGTTACATTGACCTTTACCTTAGCGGTGCCATCTTTTTTGATTTTGTTCTTCTCAAGCCGGAGATCAGTCAGTTTGAATTTTGAATAACTCAGGCCAAATCCAAAATGCCAAAGAGGTTTATTATCCATTGAGAGATATTCGTTAATCTGGGCACTTGGCTTAAAGTTGTAATACATAGGCAGTTGTCCGGCAGATTTTGGAACAGTTATCGTCAGTTTGCCTGAAGGATTCACGTCGCCGAAGATGATATCAGCTGCAGCAGTGCCGGTCTCCTGACCCATGTACCATCCTTCAATTATTGCAGGTACATTCTCAGCAATATAATTAATTGAAAGAGGCCGTCCATTCATCAGGTATACCAGAACAGGTTTACCAACTTCAACAATAGCTTTTACAAGTTCATCCTGCTGACCGAAAAGGTCAAGGGTCATATTATCTCCAATATGGGTTTTTGCCCAGGCTTCGCGGCACAGATGCTCGTTTTCACCAATTGCAAGGATAACTATTTCAGCCTTTTTAGCAACTTTTACCGCTTCGGCTATAAGCTTCATGTTTTCTTCCCGGGTGGGGAATTTGATCTCATCACCTTTCCAGTTAAAGAAGCTTATTGTAGCATTAGTTGTCAGTTTACAGCCCTGTGCGAATAAAACTTCTGACTTTTTGCCAACCTTATTTTTAATTCCATCAAACAGACTGATCTTTTGATAAGGTTCGCCAGCATAACCTCCAAAAAAAACATCTTTTGCACACGGACCAATTACCGCAATCTTCTTGTATTTATTTTTAGGTAATGGAAGCAGCTTGTCATTTTTCAACAGAACAATTGATTCATGTGCTGCCTTCAGAGCAAGCTCTCTTGATGCCGGATTCTTACTTACTTTAACTGCATTTTTTAAGTCAACAAATGGATTTTCAAAGAGGCCAAGTTTGAATTTAAGTTCGAGCACCATCGAAACAGCCTCATCAATATCGGATAGTTTGATTTTTCCTTCCTTCAGGAGCTCCGGAAGATATTTGTAACAATTTGCCTGAGGAAATTCATATTGAACACCACTATTGAATGCGGTTTTTGCAGCCTCTTTAATATCGGCTGCCACGTAATGTTTATTAAATAGCTGGTCAACACCATAGTAATCAGATACTATCATTCCTTTGAAGCCCCATTCCTTCCTTAAAAGATCAAGTAATAACCAGCTATTTGCATGTGATGGCACTCCGTCAACTTCATTATACGAAGGCATGACACTGGCCGGCTTAACATTATCGATGCACATTTTAAATGGTGGCATATGAAAATCATGGAGAACTCTCAGCGAATAATTCGCCGGGCCCTGGTTCTGTCCTCCCTCGGACTGACCATGACCCACCAGATGCTTGAGGGTAGCTGCAACATGGTTTGGCGCAATCGTTCCGTCGGAGGAGCCCTGTAGTCCTTTGACAGCTGCACAGCTCAGAACGCCATTCAGATAAGGATCTTCTCCGTAAGTCTCTTCAACCCGGCCCCATCTTGGTTCACGACATACATCAATGACAGGAGTCAGGACATGGTGCGTGCCTCTTGTACGCATTTCCCTGGCAACAGTACCGTACACTTTTTCAAAAAGGGCCGGGTCCCAGGAGCATGCTAACCCTATTGCCTGAGGGAATGCTGTTGCCTCACGACGCATCATTCCGTGCTGACCCTCATCAACAAAGATGACAGGTATTCCCAAACGTGTTTTCTCAACAAAATATTTCTGGATCTTATTTCGCTGTGTTACAGTTTCCTGTAAGCCCCAGAATGCCGGGTGAATGGAATTAGCGCCATTCCCGAACGCAGCTTTCATCTTTTCAGGATCATTCAGAAACTCCTCATTGTAATCTTCTACACCGCCATTCCACAGCCCCATCAGCTGAGCAACCTTTTCTTCAATGATCATTCTCGAGAGCAGGTCCTTTACTCTTTTTGAAACAGATAGTTTTGGGTTCTTATATGGCGCATTTTTAAGAGAGTCATGCTCTTTTCTTTTGGTATGTGCTTCTTTTGACATATAATATTTTATTAGTTAAAAATTTATTTATCTGATCCTGCAACCTTTATGATTGCGTAAAAAGCTGGTTTCGGTTTAAGGTTGCGGTCGTACAGCAAGGGATAATTAGTTCTTCCGGCAATTGGCCAGTTATTAAGCCATGATTGTCCGTCGCTGATACCCCAGAAAGTTACTCTTGACACACTTTTTCTATACTTCTTAAATATTTTGAAAAACCCTGCATAACGATCGGCAAGGTGTTGCTGAACAGAGTCAGGAAGGCTAACCGGATATGGGTTTGAGTCTTTAGTCAGTATAAAACGGTCTGAAACATCTGCAGTAGCGAGGTTTTCAGGACGAGGCAGAACATTTATATCCATCTCCGTGAACATCACTTTCAAACCAGCTGCAATAAATTTTGAGATGCTTGAGTCAACAACCTGAAATGAAGGTGTATCGAGATGCCAGTGGGCTTGAATTCCCACTCCGTCAACCCTTATTCCTTTATCCTTTAAAGACTTGATTATTTTTATAAGCGTCCCTTCCCGTTTTGCAGGCTGTTCAATGTTATAATCGTTATAATATAACTCAGCATCCGGATCTGCCTCATGTGCAAATTCAAAAGCTTTCTGGATGTAGTCTTCACCAATGATATCCAGCCATCTGGTATGACGAAGCTCTCCATTTTCATCGAGAGCCTCATTAATAACATCCCAACCGTTGACTTTCCCTTTATACCGGGTTACTACCGTCAATATATGATCGTGCATTCTTTTCAAAAGGGTATCCCTGCTGACCGGATTGCCGGATTTATCTTCAAAAACCCATTTAGGAACCTGCGCATGCCAGATGAGGCAATGACCAATAATAAACATATGATTTCTCATACCAAGAGCAACAAAACTATCGGCTTTTTCAAAACTAAATTTATTTAATTCCGGATGTACCGTATCCCATTTCAAGGCATTCTCAGATGTGATAGTGTTGAACTGATCCTTCACGAGCGCCATAAGTATGGGATCCTTATATTTTACCTGGTTACCTGTTAAGGCTGCTCCGACATAAAAATCATCTTTAAAAGCATCCTTCAGCCTTGGTGCCTGCTTCTGACTGCATCCACTGATGATCGACAGAACTATTAAACTAATCCAGGTAACTGACCTGGCTGGCATTGTAATGGATTTCATATTTATATAATATTTAACAATATTTGTCTTCCCAGGAAACATTATATCTCTTAACTTTTACTGTAAGTTTTACGCCTATCAGCAAGCTCATCCTGCATCTTTAGCTCAGTATTTTTGTTGATCCGGTAAAAGAAAAGGACTGCAATCCCTATCAACATGAATATAGCAGGATAAATACTTGTAGAGAGACGTATACCCATCACTGCCTGAGGTGTCTGTACAGCATTAGCAACATAACCATATAAACTTAAAAGAGAACCTGCGAGAGCACCACCAATGGCCAGACCGACCTTTAAGCCGATGATGATACCTGCAAATACAATGGCAGTTGCCCGTCTGTTGTTTTTCCATTCTGAATAATCTGCAACATCGGCCATCATTGCCCATGGCAAAGGCATTGAAACGCCCCATGAAAAGTTGAAAAGTAGTTGAAATAGAAGTGTCAGCATTATGGCTCCGGGAGCTATAAAAATGAAGAGAGCTGCTATGGTTACGCTGAGGATAAGAGATGCTTTAAAGACATCACGTTTTCCAAATCGGGCGGCAAGAGGTTTCGATAAGAATATACCGAGTATAGCAGCAAGCTGACCGAATATATTAATGATACTGAAAGCGTTACCGGCTATGTCAGCATTTTGTCCTATCATTCCGATTTTATCGAGAAAACCAAAGAGTCCGGTATTTAAACCTTCCAGGAATGTCAACATACTCTGTTTATCGAGATAATATTTGAAGTAATAGAGTAAAATGCTGTTCCTGATTGCAAGAAAAATAAACATCAGAATAAAAACCAGAAACATGATCACCCATGGACGGTTTTTTAAAAGGTCGGATATATCCTGCTTCAACGATGTTTTTTGTTGAGGATCAGGCTTGATCCTTTCTTTGGTTGTAATAAATGTTATAAAGAAGAATATTACAGCAAGAGCACAAAAGATCCCCATGGTAATCTGATACCCCTTTGCACTGTCTCCCTGTCCAAAATGATTCACCATAGGCAGGGCAAATCCCTGAATAGCGATGGTAGCAAGTGTGACAAAAATGAAACGTACGGAAAAAAGACTGGCACGTTGTTTCATATCCCCGGTGATGACACCGCTCAGAGCTGAATAGGGGATATTGTTTGCTGAATAGACGGAAAGTAATAATATATAAGTTATGTAGGCATAAATAAGCTTCCCTGATGGTCCGAAGTGAGGCGTCGTAAATGCCAGGAAACCAATTATTCCGAACGGCAAGGCTGTCCATAAGATCCATGGTCGGAACTTACCCCACCGGGTATTGGTCCGGTCGGCTATCACACCCATTACCGGATCAAATACTGCTCCCCACAACCTGGCAACCAAAAATAGCCAACCGGCAGCGGCTGCTGAGATACCAAATGAGTCAGTGTAAAAACTCAGTTGTAATAGCATGAATGATTGAAAAATAAAATTGGCGGCACTGTCACCGAGACTGAAGCCGACTTTTTCTCTGATTGATATTTTTTCTGTCATTTTTAGTAATTTGAAATCAGTATCTGAATTTTTTGAGTTTACGAATTTAAGAAATATCATTTAGAAAAAGAATTCAACCAGTTCAGCCTTCTTCAACTCTCATAACGATCAGATTCAATCATACACCAAAGTAGGCTATTCATACATTATTGGTTTAATTTCATACAATCCTTTAATTATTTTGATAATTAAACATTATATCGCAATATCTTAGTACAGGATTTGAAAGCCATTTTTTGTTTCAGGATAAATAGCCCTGAAGAATATTTATGTTTTCAGTGTTAATTTATATCGGTTAGTTAGGTTATTGTTTGCAGTCTGAACGAAATACGAAAGAAATTAAATTATGTTACCTCAACAGAAATTTATTGTTGAAAAGTAATAAATGATAAAAAGTTTAGGTTAATTCCCTTCCATCCTGGAGCTTCTTTTCCCCATCTTCCCTATTTCTCCAGGATGATCAATCCCCTTCAATACTGTAGTCTTCCTTACGGAAAGCTACAGCTACTGAAGGGGTTCTGGTTTTAAAGCCTGTCTTGGTACCGGTTTTCAAAAAATAGAACTTTTCCTGCTTGTTAATTGGTTATAAAACATGCAAATTGCATTATTATTGAATTTGTCCTGAATATTAACCTGTTTCCTGCTGACTTGCTACGGTTGCAATTATCCGTATCAGTCAACATTAGAACTCATATAAAACCAGATACTATGAAAAAGGACAATCTTAGAAGACGAGATTTTCTTAGGAAAACTACAGCTGCTGTTCTTGCTCTTACAATTCTTCCAAGGCATGTCCTTGGAGGGAAGGGATACATTGCTCCCAGCGATCAGCTCACTAAAGGGATTATAGGAGTCGGGGGAATGGGAAGAGGCCATTTTGATTATGAAGGTACCCGCCTTCTTGCAGTCTGTGATGTTGATAGATCTCACCTTGAACAGGCCATTACTGCGGCTGGAGGAAATATTTCAGGGTACCACGATTTCCGTGAACTAATAGCCAGACAGGATATAGATATAGTTCACATTGCTACACCGCCTCACTGGCACGGTATTATAGCAAAGACGGCTGCTGAGGCAGGCAAAGATATCTGGTGTGAAAAACCAATGACAAGAACAATTGGTGAAGGAATAAAAGTGGTCGAAGCGGTACAGAAAAATGGACGGATGTTCCGGCTAAATACATGGTTCAGGTTTAAAGACCAGTTTTATGGTCTTGGAACAACTGTAAAGCCACTAAAGAAACTCATAGATGGCGGAGTTCTGGGCTGGCCTCTTAAGGTAACTGTGAGCGGAATAACCGGTTACGACTGGAAATTCTACTGGAGCGGACTTTATAATCTTCAGCCAATGACCGTCCCTGCTGAACTTGATTATGACTTCTGGCTAGGCCCCGCACCATATAAACCATATAATCCTGAACGGGTACATGCAAAATTTCGTGGTTACTGGGATTATGACGGTGGCGGATTGGGAGATATGGGTCAGCACTATCTCGATCCTGTTCAGTACTTACTGGGGAAGGATGATACCGGGCCTGTGACTATTGAAATAGATGCACCTCAACAACATTATGATGCTGTTGGATCGTGGCGGAGAATTACTTTTACATATGCTGACGGATGTCAGATTATCCTTGATGGTGAAAACCGCGATAAAAACGCAGCTTATATAGAAGGTCCTTTGGGAAAAGTTTTCAAAGGTTTCAGATCTGATATTCCCGATATTCAAAAACTTATCGATTCACTTCCCGATCCTGCACCACAAATTGGAACATTCACAGAATCGGTTATTACAAGGAAAAAATTTGCTCTTAATGAGGCCAATGGCCACAGATCTTGTTCTATTGTGAATCTTGGTGTAATTGCTCTCAGGTTGGGAAGAAACCTCAATTATGATCCCGTTAAGCAACAGATCATCAATGATGAAGGTGCCAATAGACTCATTAATCCTCCTATGCGTGGTCCCTGGAAAATGTAAAAAACGTTGAATAGTTGAACTGTTTAAAAATTGAAAAAGTTTAAAAGATGAACCCCCCAAAAATATTAATTATAGGCTTTGCTCTTCTGCTTCTTTCATTATCATCTTATGCACAGGATAAAAGAACGATTGAAACAAAGGTAGCTGATCTTCTTGCCCGTTTTCCTTCGAACGACCGGCAATTTACTGACAAGCTTTTGATAGAAATGCTGTCACTGGGAGAAACTGGAATAAAACAGATTTGTGATCAGGTCATACCGGCCGGAACTGGCGATGATACCCGTCCAAGGTTTGCAATCGAAAGTCTTTCACGTTTTCTCTCAGGTAATATTAGTGAAAATGGCAGAGCCGTATGGGAAAAAGTTTGTATAAGTTATGCCATTGGACAATCCGACTTTGGTGTCAAAGATTTTTTCATGAAACAACTTCAGCAAATTGGTGGGGATCAGTCAACAGAAGCGATGAAAACCTACCTCTTCAACAAGGAGCTAAGTGCCCCGGCACTTGCAGTAATATCAGCCGTTGGTGGAAAAACTGCAGAGACAATTTTAGCCGAATCGCTGAAGAATGACGAGCTGCCCTGCGCGGCAGCAGTTATGAACGCACTTGCATTAATGAAATCAGCGGCAGGAGTAAATGAGTATATTAAATGGGCTACTGTAGATGATATTAACATTAAATCATCTGCATACAACGCACTTGCCCTGAGTGGAAGTCAAAAAGCATATCCTGTTTTGTTAAAAGCAGCTGAGGCGGTCTCGTACAGATGGGAGGCTTCAGGTTCAATAGCTTCTTTGCTAAACTACGCAAGGGTTATTGGTCAGAATGGCGATGTCAAAAACATGGATAAGATCTGTAAGCTTATCATTGCAAAATGTGACGATAAAAGCACAATTCAGAATAAAACTGTTGCCCTGGATATCTATGTCAGCTTACATGGTATCAGTGCAATGGATTATCTGATCAAAGGAGCAGCCCATTCAAATACCAAATACAGGAATGCTGCCATACAAATGTCACTTGCAATACCAGGAACTGAAGTGGTAAAGAGATGGATTAAATATTTTCCCAAAGCAATCCCTGATGCCAAACCTGAAATAATAAATATGCTTGGTATCAGGTCTGACAGTTTGGCGCGGCCATTAATAACTGCTTCATTATCAGATCTGGATCTTAATGTCAGGATAGAGGCCGCTTCAGCAATCGTTAAGATAGATAGCGAATCAGCTATCCCTGCTTTGATTAATTATATGATGAAATTCGACAGCGATCCAGATCAGGAGGCAGCAAAATCAGCCCTGATGACTGTTTGTGGCAGTAATAACATATCTCTTCTGATACCGGTTCTTAAAGGCGGTACTTCTGCCGCCAGGAAAAGCACTATTGAGTTGTTGGCATGGAATAAGGGAGATGAGTATTTTTCAGAAGTTTTTCCGTTAGCATCATCAAAGGATGAACCTGTAAAAACTGCTGCGATAAAGGCACTGGCCAATCTTGCCGGACCATCTGACCAGACAAAACTTATTGAACTTCTCTCAGTTTCTGATAATAGCGATAATATACATGATATCCAGGATGCAATTTCAGTTGCAGCGGGGAAAATTGGGGATCCTGAAAAGAGATCCGAATCACTGATAGGATTTTTAGATTCAGATCTGTCGAGACGTGATGCATCGCGTCTCAACGATAATAAGGAAAAGCTTATTCCGGTCCTGGCAAAAACTGGTGGAAGTGAAGCTCTGAAAATAGTTCTTAGAGAATTTGAAAATGGAAATCCTGATATTCGTGATATCTGTTTCAAAGCTCTTACAAACTGGAAGGATTATTCAGCTTCTTCGGCGTTATTCGGGATATGTGCATCGGGAAATAAAACGTATGAAGGACCAGCCTTTGAAGGATACATCAGACAAATTAAATCCGCCGAGTTAACCGATGAAAGGAAACTGCTTTTTTACAGAAAGATCATGCCCTTTGCTTTGAGTCCCGATCGTAAAAATGAGGTTATTACAGAAATCGGGAAACTCAAAACTTATCAGGCGCTTTATTTTGTTGCAAACTATCTCGAAGATTCTACAACATCAGCCACCGCTTCCAAAGCCGCAATGTACATTGCCCTTCCCGCAGTAAACTCCAGGTCAGGTTTGTATGGTGACCTGGTAAAAGAGATTCTTATCAAAGCAGTCGGAAAACTCCGAGGCCAGGAGAGCGAGTACGATAAAGAGATGGTAAACAAGTATTTAATCGGAATGCCTGTTGAAGAAGGTTTTAAACCGATGTTTAATGGAAAGGATCTTTCCGGCTGGCAGGGCCTTGTCGAAAATCCTGTTGCGCGCGCAAAAATGAAACCTGCCGAACTTGCTAAAAAACAGNTTGANGCAAACAAAAAAATAGCTGGAAACTGGAGCGTAAAAGATGGTTGTATCTGGTTTAACGGATCCGGAGATAATCTTTGTTCCATTAAGGAATATGGTGATTTTGAAATGTTTGTTGACTGGAAAATCTCTAAAAAAGGTGACAGCGGGATCTACCTCAGGGGTTCTCCACAGGTTCAGATATGGGATACCT
>JGIcombinedJ21911_10000013_pt1 | contig 35692 bp, 31 predicted proteins | sample BarGraNGADG00211_FD_21911 | JGI IMG/M metagenome (IMG submission 21911)
CATCGATAATTAAAACTATGTATGGCAGGTACTTATGTCCCTTTTCCGGACTAAGTTTTCTTGAAATGAACTTCTCATTATACTCCTTGATATTGCGTGCCTGTGCAGCTTTGAGAAGCTCCAGCCTGTTGTCCATCTCAATACATAATGAATTCAGGGTCTTAATAACTTTTTGGGTATCGGTGATTATTGCATCCTCTTCATCGGGTAGCTTTGCTAGAAAATGTCTTTCAATCTTCATATACAAAGGTAGTTCCACTCTTTTGGGATCGATAAGAACAAATTTGACCTCGGCAGGATGTTTTTTATATAGAATTGAAGTTATTATAGCATTAATACCTACAGATTTTCCCTGACCGGTCGCTCCGGCTACAAGCAGATGAGGCATTTTAGTCAGATCGACAATATAAGGTTCATTTGTAATGGTTCTTCCCAGAGCAAGGGCTATATCGAACTTTGTCTCCTGAAAGGCTTTGGATGTGATGAGTGATCGCATTGAAACTATCTCAGGCTTTTTGTTTGGAACCTCAATACCTACTGTTCCCCTTCCTGGTATTGGGGCTATAATCCTTATTCCAAGAGCAGAAAGGTTAAGCGCGATATCATCTTCAAGTGATTTTATGCGTGCAAGCCTGACACCCCGTTCGGGCACTATCTCGTACAAAGTTACTGTTGGACCTACTGTAGCTGAAATACTTTTTATGCTGATCTTATGATCACCAAGAGTTTTAATGATATTCTCTTTATTCTCAAAAACTTCGGAATTATCAAAAGCGCTCTCTGATTTGTGCTCCTTAAGAATTGAAACAGGAGGAAATTTGTATCTCGAAAGATCGAGACGAGGATCATAGTCTCCCATTATTTTATCGACCTCATGATCNGNAAGTGNATCACCTGCATNGGGACGCGTAATATTTATCGGAACATCTTTATCAGGAGTAGTACCCANTACGTCATTATCAAAATCACGGATTATGGAACCACTTGCGAGAATTTCCGGAATTTCTTCATCCGGATCATCCTCATCAGCATATTGATTCGTGGTTCTTACTACAAATTCAACTTTATCGGTTTCACGGACTTTATCAGCGGAGGATTTAATTTCAGGAATAACTGAATCTGATATTGATTCTGCGGTATCATAAGAGTCCGGAACAACACTCTTATTATTGGAATGTTTTATGAACTTCAGTAATGATGACAACCTGAAACCGAAAGATTCTGGCTTGACATTTAGTGCAAAAACCAGATATGATATCGTTATAAAGGCCAGAATCACACCGGTGCCTATCATTCCCATAAAAGCATTCATCCATCTTATAACATGGTATCCCTGAGCTCCTCCCGGACCACTACCCAGGTATACATCTGATTTAGTAAAGATGAAACCGAGTAAAAGTGAAAGAATGATTGCTGCAAAAGAAAATTTGACAATCAATTTAAAGGGCTTGATATTCGGAAATTTGAGAAGGTACAAACCAATAGTACCAAAAATCAGGGGAATAAAAAAAGCGCCAAATCCAAAACCGTTAGTGATTATCATTTTAGCAAGAAAATGGCCGCTTTTGCCACCCCAGTTTTTTACAGCTATATCAGGACCTGATACTATATCGGAATCAGCAATACTGAGGTCAGTTTTCCACCAGAAGAGGTACGCCACACAAGCCAGAAGAAGATATACTGCCAGACCACAAATGAGTATTCCAAAAACAAATTTGATCCTCTCGTCGGTAAAAAAGTTTTTAGATTTTGAAGAACCTTTTGTGGTTTTTGCATTCTTTTTACTAGTATCTTCCTTCTCTTTAGTCATCTCAGGGTAAAGTTTTTCAAGACAGTAATCGCTTTTTAAACGCAATCCAAAGTTAATAATTTTGAGACTTACTCAAAAAGTAGACAATCAAAGTTTTGGATATAATTGTAAACATGAAATATTGACGTCGGATGTTCTTAGTCCTGTGCTCTTTGCCNTACGCCCTGCGCCATAAATATTACAGGCTGATCATTCTGTTTATGAAATTGTCGATTTCCTCTCTAGACACCTGTATGAATTTTTCTCTTCTTTCAAATGACTCATCCAATATCTCTTTTTTATAAACTGTTTCTGCATCGAAATGAAGCTCAGCAGGCCCCAGAAAAAAGAAAAAACTCATAAGTATACCGTCAATGGAACTGAATGGAGTGGCTGTATTTGGATTCTTAACATTGATCTCATTTGTATACCAGATATCATAAACTTTTGATCTGTCTGCAGGTAGGGTCACTTCCGCATTTTTACAGTTGAATCCGCAAATAACGGATGTCTTAGATGTCTTTTTGAGCACCATTCCTTTCATAGCTTCAAAACCCGGAAACTGTTCGCCTGATTGTACAGGATAGAAATATTTTAATGTAAACAGACTGAAGTATGTGTCAAAAATTCCTTTTTCAGGGTTGGTAAGATTTATAATGCCTGAATTTCCAAAAGAAGAAATCATCTCGAAAAGGATTTTATCGTCTTTAAATGATACAATAAGGTTTTTAGGAAGAACCTCTTTCGGCATCGATCCGAGATTACCTATATAATCAATGTTATAATGGATTTCCCCCTGATTTATATATTTTCCTCCTTTTTGCTTACAGGAGTAACCTGTTATTGCGAAGATTACCGCAATGAACAATNCATAGCTGAATCTCACTTATCTGGTAGTATTTTGANCCTAACAAATGTAGTATTTTTTTTTAACTTAAATTCTATCGCCTGATATTTATGAGATTAATCAGGCAAATATGTTATAAAACATATATATACAGACTTCTATTCAAAGTGAGATGACATAGGAATTCTCTGAATTTTGATACTTTTGTGATCTTTTAAGAACAGATCTATGGAAAAGAAACTTGCAGTTGTTGCATTAGGCGGTAATGCCCTTTTGAGAGGTGATCAGGTCGGAACAATTGATGAACAGGAACAAAACACTACCGAAACTCTTGAAAACCTTGTTTTTTTGCTAAACGAAGGTTACGATCTGGTGATCACCCATGGTAATGGCCCACAGGTAGGGAATATACTTATGAGGAATGATGCCGGCGAACAATTATATGGTATTGCACAAATGCCGATCGATATATGTGTTGCCGACTCACAGGGAGGGATAGGATATATGATTGAGAGGATGTTTAGAAATGTTCTCAACAAACATGGAATAACCAGGAATGTTATCTGCATTGTTACTCAGGTTCTGGTTGATATTAATGATCCAGCCTTCGCTGATCCTCAAAAAAGAGTTGGAAAAATGTATACTAAGGATCAGTCTGATGACCTTTTCTCCAAAAAGGGCTGGATCTTTAAAGAGGAGGTGAAAACTCAGGGCGGATACCGTCGGGTAGTTCCTTCTCCTGTTCCTGTAAGGGTTATCAATGAATCAATTATAAGTGATCTTGCCAGAAAAGGAAATATAGTTATTGCATGCGGAGGTGGCGGAGTACCGGTTTATATCGATGAAAAGAACGATGTAAGACCGGCGGAAGCAGTCATAGATAAAGATCTGGCTTCTTCACTTTTGGCAACTCAGGTTGGTGCTGACGAGTTTTATATTCTTACAGATGTTCCTTATATATACACAAACTATAACAAGCCTGATCAGGAGATTAAAGAATTTCTAAACTATGTTGATACTTTAAAATATCTGAAAGAAGGTCAGTTTGCCAGAGGGAGCATGGAACCCAAGATACTTGCCTGTCTGAACTTTATTAAACAAGGCGGCAGAAAAAGTGTAATCACTGAAGCTTTTAAGCTGGCTGATAAGAAGTACGGATCCAAGATTACGATGGAATATGAGGATGACAGGCGGTGAAAACTCCATGATAATCCGTGGTTTAAAATTTTAGTATTCTTATTTTACCTTTACTTTTATCTTTTTACTTTTGTCTTTTATCTTTTAATTATAAAATTATGTCTACCAATCTTAAAAACCGTCATTTTCTAAAGCTTCTTGATTTTACTCCTGCAGAAATAAAATACCTCCTTGATCTGTCCGCAGAACTGAAAAAAGCCAAATATGAAGGCATTGAAAAACAGCACCTTAAAGGGAAGAATGTCGCATTGATATTTGAAAAAGCTTCAACCCGTACTCGTTGTGCATTTGAAGTTGCTGCTTATGATCAGGGAGCACATGTAACTTATCTTGGACCTACCGGTTCCCAGATCGGACAGAAGGAGTCCATGAAGGATACTGCCAGGGTTCTGGGTGGTATGTATGATGGTATTGAATATAGGGGTTATGGTCAGGATATTGTCGAAGAACTTGCTAAATATGCAGGAGTACCAGTTTGGAACGGATTGACCAACGAGTTCCATCCTACTCAGATACTTGCCGATTTCCTGACAATGATAGAACATTCGGATAAGCCACTTAATAAAATGATTTTCTGTTATCTGGGTGATGCAAGATATAATATGGGTAATTCGCTTATGGTAGGTTCTGCAAAAATGGGAATTGATTTCAGGATTGCTGCTCCTAAGGCCTATCAGCCATCTGAAGCGCTGGTGGCAAAATGTAAATCTATAGCAAAAGAGACCGGTGCAAAAATAACTATTACCGGGAATGTGGATGAGGCAGTTAAAAATGCTGATTTTCTCTATACCGATGTATGGGTATCTATGGGTGAACCTGATTCAGTATGGGAGGAGAGAATACAGCTGCTGAAACCATTCCAGGTGAATATGAAAGTAATTGAAAAGACAGGAAATCCGTCAGTCAGATTTCTTCATTGCCTTCCGGCATTTCATAACAGGGATACAAAGGTGGGAGAGGAGATCTTCAGAAAATTTGGTCTCGATGGGATGGAAGTTACAGAAGATGTATTTGAATCTGAATATTCAATAGTATTCGACGAGGCTGAAAACCGGCTTCACACAATCAAAGCGGTGATGGTGGCTACGCTGGGATCATAACGGCACACGACACACGGCTAACGACGCACGACTCAATGATTGCATTAGAAATTATTTTCCGTGCATCGTGTGTCCTGCGCCTTACACCTTAAGAGATCAGTTCCTTCACAAAATAGAAAGTTATCACAAAGGAAGCAGCAAGCTTGAGGCCAATGCCAGTCAGGAATCCCAGCAGGCTTCCGAAACCGGCCTTAAAAGCATAGCTCAGGTCATCTTTGAATATCATTTCTCCGACAAATGCTCCAATTAATGGTCCCAGGATTATACCCAGGGGACCAATAAAAAATCCTATTATCAAACCTACAGTGGCACCTCTGGTTCCGTACTTTGAACCACCAAATTTTTTTGTTCCCCATACTGGTACAATATAATCCATTACAGTTACAACAACTGTAATGACTCCTAGTGTAATCAATGTGGGAGTTGTAAAATCTCCGAACCGGGAAAGGTGAAGTAATATTAATCCAAGAAAACTAAGAGGTGGTCCGGGTAACACCGGCACCAGGCACCCGATAATCCCAATGATCATGAAAATGATCCCCAGAATAAGGAGTATATAATCAGACATTTAGAGTATCCTTTTCACTTCTTGCCAAGGTCATCAAACTCGACGTTAGTGAACTCTTCAGCTGTCAGTATACTTTTTTCATCTTCTGTTTCAGCAAAGGTCATTGGTTCGGGAGCTTTGATCGCATCTTTGCCATTTCCAATATATGTGACAGCATCTTTCAATCCATCTGAGAATTTTTCAAAATCTTCTTTATAGAGGAAGATCTTGTGTTTTTCGTAAAACACCTTCCCTTCTTTACCCAAACGTTTTTTGCTTTCAGTAATGGTCAGATAATAATCATCTTTCCTTGTAGCTTTCACATCAAAAAAGTAGGTTCTCTTTCCGGCACGCACCACCTTGGTGAAAATTTCTTCTTTTATGATTTTTTCATCATGCCCGTTTATGACTTCCTTAATTCCAGCTTCTTCTTCCATTTCTAAGTCAGTTAGTGTTAGGGTTTTGTTTTGTATTGTAAATGTAATGATTATTTTATCAAATCAAAACCTGACAGATTATTTGTCCTTAATTTTACCTGGTTGTTTTGAGGGTAAGGGAAAAAGAGTATTTTTGCAGCGGAAATTTGAGGTTCTTTATAGATGATAAGCAGAAGATTATTACGGATAAAAGCCCTGATGGCTCTTTACGCTTTTAACCGCAGGGAGGATGAAAATCTTATCCAGGCCGAGTCAGAATTGATGTTCAGCATAGGTAAGAGTTACGATCTTTATCACTATCTGCTGCTGCTTGTTCTTGAAGTAGCAGATATCGCATGCGAGAAAATCGATCAGGCTCTTCAGAAAAGAATGCCCTCTCCTGAGGACCTTAATCCAAAACGGAGGTTCATTGATAATCAGATTATTGCCCAGCTTAGAAAAAACCTGGCATTTAAAGAATATATCTCCTCTAAAAGACTTTCCTGGGTAAATAATGCACATATTCCCCGCCTCTTGTATAATAAAATGATTGTATGGGAAGAATACGAGAAGTATATGACATTGGAAAATAATAATTATTTATCTGATAAAAAGTTCATAATTAGTCTTATCACAGAACTTTTTTCAATTTCGGAAGATCTAAATTCAAACCTGGAAGAACAAAGCATATACTGGAATGATGATATGGAATATATATCATCTATGCTCGAGAAAACTCTTAAAAAATTCAAAGTTGATTCTGGAGAAAAAGCTCCTCTGATGCCTTTGTTTAAAAACGATGAGGATGAACAATTTGTGAAGATATTGTTCAGAAAGGCGATCCTGCATTCAAAAAAATGTTCTGAACTTATCGATAAAAACACAACCAATTGGGAGGTTGACAGGATTGCTCTTATGGATATTCTTGTGATGCAGCTTGCTATAACTGAAATACTTGAATTCCCCGAAATACCTGTTAAGGTAACTCTGAATGAATACATTGAAATTGCCAAGTACTATTGTACTTCAAAAAGCAGTACCTTTGTGAACGGAATACTCGATAATATAGTAAAAGAAATCCGTGACGAAGGACTTTTTAATAAGTTGGGAAGAGGTCTCGTGGGTGAGGTACCAACTGCTGAAAACTGATAAAGCAACATAATTGAGTGTTATGAGAAAGATCATAATATTATCTTTGGTTATATTGGCATTAATCACTTCAAATTGTGGGAGCGGGACGGGCAAGAATTCAGCAAGATCTTCCCCGGACACTTCTGCCGGAACCAGCGAGATTGTCTTCAGGGAATATCAGCACGATTTCGGGAAGGTTGCGGAAGGAGAGAAGGTAAGTTTTACGTTCACCTTTGATAATAAAGGAACTGCTGATATTGTTTTATCTTCCGCAACAACAACCTGTGGGTGCACAGTTCCAAAATATGATAAAAAACCAATTCCTCCTGGCGCCAATGGAAATCTTGAGGTCGTTTTTGATACATCGGGAAGAAATGGTATGCAGACAAAAATCATTACTGTTAAGTCAAATGCATTAACTCCGGTTGTATTATTAAAAATAACTGCAGAAGTAGTAACAGATAATAAGTAATAATAATTTAAAATTGACACAATGACCAATTTTGCGTATTTGTATTTGATGGGTCAACCTTCCGGATCTACCGGTCAGAGTAACCCACTGGTGACGTTCCTTCCACTGATTCTTGTTTTTGTTGTTTTTTATTTTTTCATGATCAGACCCCAGATGAAAAAACAGAAGGAGATGACCAATTACAGAAGCTCCCTGAAAAGAGGTGATAAAGTTATAACCACCGGAGGAGTATATGGAAGAGTATATGAAGTTAAAGATAACTATGTAACTGTAGATGTAGGCGGAGATATCAAACTGAAAATTGATAAGAGCGCTCTGCTGAAGGATCCTTCGGCTGACGAATAGAAATTTAATTTCTAACAATTAACCTTTAGTGAAGGGGGAAGAAGGGATACGGAATGAGAACCTTACGAAGAGGAAAGTAAAAGTAATCAACCGGGATGTTGCGGTTTTTGCTTTTTTTCTTTTTCTTTCTTTTATATTCTGGTACCTTAATTCACTGGGGAAAGAAAGTGAAACAGATATAAGGTATCAGGTTAAGTATGTCAATGTTCCTAAAGAAAGAGGTAAAATTGTAGATCCGTATGCTGACCTGAATCTCTTTCTTAAAGGACCTGGTTATTCAATATTGAAACTTAAATTATCTGGAAATAAAGCACCGGTTATTATTGATTTTTCAAAAGTCAATTATAAACGAGCACCCGGGGGTAAGACCTTAACTTATTTTATTGTCACATCGGGACTTACTAAAAGTCTGAATGTACAGATGAGGTCAGGTTGTGAGATTACTTCAATTAAACCCGATACTCTCTTTTTTACTTTTGAAAAGGTAGCTGCTAATACATCTTTTACTCCCGATAACAAGAGTGAAAATAAAAGGAAAAGATGACCTTGTGGACGGATATTGGATATGATAAAAGATAGCAAACCGAGACTAAAGCTTGGCGTAACAGGTGGTATCGGAAGTGGTAAAACATCCGTTTGCAGGGTTTTCGATATCCTCGGAGTACCGGTCTTTTCAGCCGACAGGGAAGCTAGTGAAATTATGGAGAATGACCAGAGGATAATAAGCCGGATCAATTCTATCGCTGGAAAGAACCTTTATATAAATGGTGGTCTTGATCGGATGGAACTGGCAACAATTATCTTTAATGATAAAACCCTNCTTGAAAAAGTAAATTCCCTGGTTCATCCTGTTGTTTTTGATCANTTCATGAAATGGGTACTGGAACAAACTANGCCATATGTGATTATGGAAGCTGCTATTCTGTTTGAAAGCGGAGCTGCAAAATATGTTGACAAGGTAGCTACGGTTCAGGCACCAGTCGAACAGAGAATAGAAAGGATTATCCAAAGGAATAAACTTTCAAGGGATCAGGTTATGGAGAGGATGAGAAATCAGATTGATGATGAAACCAGAATGAAACTTTCGGATTGGGTAATATACAATTCTGAAAATGATATGATCATTCCTGCTATCCTTAATATTCATAAAGANATTCTGACATTAATTAATACTCAAATCTGAATATGGGAATCTTTGGAAAATGGCTGGGCGGAGGTCTTGGTTTCGTGATGGGTGGACCGATTGGGGGCTTATTAGGTTTTCTGGTGGGATCTATGATAGATGGTACCACAGTTNATGCTTCAACTTACAGTTCAGGATCTGTAAGGACCAGNCAGGGCGATTTCGGAATGAGTCTCCTGGTACTTGTAGCAGCTGTAATGAAAGCNGATGGGAAGATTGTAAAATCTGAACTTGACTTTGTTAAGCAGTTCTTTGTCAAACAATTCGGTCAGGAATCAGCAAAGCAGGCTCTTCTAATGCTTAAAGATATACTTAAGCAGGAAATCCCGGTAAGAGACGTTTGTCTTCAGATAAAAGGAAATATGGATTATTCTTCGCGACTGCAATTATTGCATCTTTTATTTAATCTTTCCCTGGCAGACAGTGTAATACATTCTTCAGAAATTGCTATTATCGAAAAAATATCTGCATTTATGGGAGTCGCGTCAAGTGATTTCCTGTCAATAAAAAATATGTTTATTCCGGAAACAGATTCTTCCTATAAAATCCTTGAAATAGATCAATCTTCTTCAAATGAGGAGGTTAAAAAAGCATACAGAAGAATGGCTATGAAATACCATCCGGATAAAGTAAGCCATCTTGGTGAGGAGATCAGAAAATCTGCAGATGAAAAGTTTACCAGGGTCAACGAGGCATATGAAAAGATTAAAAANGAAAGAAACATGGTTTAATNGCACTTTNCTGAAAAAAAAAGCGATAATAAAACTCACATTGCATTACAAGGATTAAATTTGTATACAAAAATATTATAATATGATTTTAAAAGATATTCTGGCAATCTCTGGTGAACCAGGGCTATTTAAATTTATCGCTCAGGGAAAGAATGCAATTATTGTAGAACACCTGGAGACAAAAAAAAGAAGCAGTGCTTACGGTTCTGCGAAGGTGAGTTCACTCGAAGATATTGCAATCTTTACTGATAAAGAGGATATGCCGCTTGGGAAAGTACTTGACCTCATTCACGAAAAGGAGAATGGAGGACCAACAATCGATTCAAAATCTGATACAGTTAAACTGAAAGCATGGTTTGAAGGCATTCTCCCGGAATATTCAAAAGATAAAGTGTATGCCAGCGACATAAAAAAAGTTGCNCATTGGTATAATATTCTTCATAACCTCANCCTTCTTGTCAAAGAAGAACCTGAAGTAGTTGCACCTNTCTCTGATAAAGAAGACCCGGTTAAGACCGTTGCAAAGAAAAAAAAGAAGGCAACGCCTAAACCAAAGGCTAAATAATACATTCTATGAACTTCGGAGGGAATGAAGTAGTTTATGATTATACTGAATCAGGTATAATCATTGTTCCTGTACCATACGACGAAACAAGTACATGGATGAAAGGAGCCGATAAGGGTCCTGATGCTATATTGGATGCATCGGTAAATCTTGAATTCTACGACATTGAAACTGAATCAGAAGCTCATCTTAAAGGGATTTATACTTTAGCTCCTGTACTTCAGAAAGAAACACCGGAGGGATTGGTAGAAGATGTATATTATCGGATATTGACTCTATTATCCGATAATAAATTTCCTGTATTAATCGGAGGGAATCATACTGTATCAATCGGGGCAATAAAAGCTTTTTCAGAATATTTTAAAAATCTTTCCGTGCTTCAGATTGATGCTCATGCTGATTTACGGCCAACATATGAAGGATCTGAATTTAATCATGCCTGCGCAATGGCCCGAGCAAAAGAATTTGCTCCATTGGTGCAGGTTGGAATAAGAAGCATGTCGGCGGAAGAGTTACCCTATGTAGAAAAAGACAGAATATTCTTTTCCCACGAACTATATTATAACAAGTCACTTTATAAAAACGCGATTGATTTACTTTCGGAGAATGTTTATATCACTATCGACCTGGATGCATTCGATCCCTCAATAATGCCCTCGACAGGGACTCCTGAACCGGGTGGCCCTCCATATTATGAATTGCTGCATTTTATGAGAGATGTAATAAAAACAAGGAATGTTGTCGGATTTGATGTTGTTGAATTGTGTCCTTCGGAAACAAATAAATCTCCAGATTTTATAGCTGCGAAAATAATTTATCAGCTGCTGAGTTACAGGTTTGCCAAGTAGGGAACGGTCGCGACCGTTCCCTACTTGGCAAATCCCCTAGTCCTCCTTCTTGGCCTCCTCCCATATCACATTCATCTCATCAAGACTCATATCATGCAGTGATATGCCTTTTGTCAAAGTTTCTTTTTCAAGATAATTAAATCTCTTAATGAATTTTCTGTTTGTTTTCTCAAGAGCTGCTTCAGGATCTATTCCATACAATCGGGATGCATTTATGATTGAAAAAAGTACATCCCCCAGTTCTGATTCTATTGACTCGGTATTATGGGTTTCTATCTCTTCTTTTAGTTCAGTGATTTCTTCAAGAACCTTATCCCATATTTGCTCACGTTTTTCCCAGTCAAATCCGACACCCCTTACCTTTTCCTGGATCCTGTTAGCTTTTATTATTGCGGGCAGAGAAGACGGAACACCTGAAAGCACGGGTTTGTAACCATTATTCTCCTTGATCTTGAGCTTTTCCCAGTTCTCCTCAACCTGTGAAGCTCCGGTAACCTTAACATCAGCAAATACATGAGGATGCCTGTAAATGAGTTTATTGTTTATCCCTTCCAGAACATCCGACATTGTGAAAATCCCTTTTTCCGCACCTATTTTAGCATAAAATACAATATGGAGCATGAGATCGCCAAGTTCGTTTCTTATNCCTTCATCATTTTCCGAGAAAATAGCATCGGCTAATTCATATGTCTCTTCAATTGTGAGTTTCCTTAGACTTTCATTAGTCTGTTTCATATCCCACGGACACTTCCCCCTGAGTTCATCTATGATGTTAAGAAGCCTGTTAAACTCTTCAAGGCTTTTACTATTATTATTCATNTATCACGGTTTTAGAATAAGCGGTTTGGAGATGCAGCATTATTTGCAAGATCAATTCTTAGCACTGACCCTAAAGAAAGACTGAGTAATTCGGATATGTCCTCTCCATTGATTGAGATTTCAAGGAGATCGAGCTGGTTAAATCTCGCAAGTATCTCACCAACCGGCACATCACTGTACTTTTGGGAAATCCGTTCAGTATAGTTTTTATTGCTCTGAATAAGAATCCTGTAGGCTTTATTTTCAAATACCCTGTAAAAAACTTCCCTGGTAACGTTAGAGATTGCGTTTCCATAAGAGTCAATGAAGATTATACTACCAATGATTACATCNTTATCGATTGTTGCCCTTAACGGAATTCTCTCGATGAGAGTCTTGACAGGTTTTCCAATGTCCGAAGGTTTTTTCCCTGCTACAAGTTCTGAGGCAGCTTTTGCAAAAATTTCAAGTTCATCTGAAGTACCATGGTGATTTATTTTAACAACTTCATCAGGATCGGAATTCAGAATAAGGTTGAATATTCCATTGTCAGTGCCNATGAAAAAGTGATCTTTTGCTCTGACTATCAGATNATCCTGATCTTTATGTGCTTCCGAATGAACACAAATAATATGAATAGAGCCTTTTGGATAATTATTATAGGTNTTTCTTATTATAAAAGATGCTTGCGATATATTAAACGCAGGAATGTTTCCGGCGTTATCGATTACAGTAGTTCCCGGACACAGGCTGCTAAGCTTTCCCTTGATGATTCCATAATANATATCATCGGGTTTCCACTCTGTTGTTAACGTAATTACCGGCATATGAAAAAACTTATAACAAAGATAATCTTCTAAGGAAAAAATAACCTTACTTTGTACTTTTCAATGAGTTTTTTTATGAACTATTTACCATATTACCAGATTAATTTGGCAAATGGCAATTTAGTTCATTAATTTTTGTTTGGTTTAATGACAGAGATAAATATATTTCTTGAGGATATNGACCCTGTAGTCTTCTTCGGCACAAACAACTCGCTGCTAGATAAAATCCGTAGTTTTTTNCCTAAAATTAAGATCATGGCCAGAGGCAATGAGATAAAATGNATGGGAGAGGANACTGAGATAATGNTATTTGCCGAGAAGTTTAACGAGCTTATCGAATATTATCAAAAATATCACCGGCTCGATGAACAGGACATTGAAAAATATCTTTTTGATGCAGAACACATGAAATCAGCATCAAATGGTGAATTTGAACAAGTTATTGTTTTCGGAACAAGCGGAAAACCTGTTCGGGCACGCACTGTAAACCAGCTTCTTTTAGTTAATGACTATAAGACTAACGATCTGATTATCGCTGAGGGGCCTGCAGGTACAGGTAAAACGTATACGTCAATTGCTCTGGCTGTTAAGGCGCTGAAAGACAGAGAAGTTAAAAAGATCATTCTTACACGGCCTGCAGTTGAGGCGGGTGAAAGGCTTGGCTTTCTTCCCGGAGATATGAAAGAGAAACTTGATCCTTACCTTCAACCCCTCTATGATGCNCTGCACGATATGCTACCNTTCAAAAAGCTGGAAACATGGCTTGAGGACGGTACNGTGCAAATAGCCCCACTGGCGTTCATGAGAGGAAGAACTCTTGAAAATGCTTTCGTAATTCTTGATGAAGCACAGAATGCAACTATCAGCCAGCTTAAGATGTTCCTTACCAGGATGGGTGTAAGTTCAAAATTTATTATGACTGGCGATACGACCCAAATCGATCTTCCNAGGAAAAATGATTCCGGTTTGCTGATGGCCATGCGTATTCTGACCAATATCGAGGGCATCTCAATAATCAAATTCGANGAGAGAGATATTGTCAGACATAAACTGGTTAAAAGAATCGTCAGAGCATATGAGAATGAAGAAAATGAGATTGATAAACTGAAAAATAATGGTAGAAAATAACTCTGTGGATTTAATTGCCTCTTCCCCCTGGCCCCCTTCTCCCAGGAGAGAAGGGGGAACCTTTAAATATTCAGATATATTAAGTCCCTCCCCCCTGGGGGAGAGCCTGCCCCGCTTAGNCGGGGGATTTAAATAGAGGATCATTGAATAGAAAATATTTTAACAACATGGCAAAGACAATATTAAGCTCAAATTACAACTTCCCGGGACAGAAGAGCATTTACAAGGGAAAAGTAAGGGACGTATATAATATTGATGACAAATACCTCCTCATGATAGTTTCTGACAGGATTTCAGCCTTCGATGTCGTCCTTCCCAGAGGTATCCCCTATAAAGGCCAGGTGCTTAACCAGATAGCGGCAAAATTTCTGGATGCAACAAATGATATTGTCCTGAACTGGAAAATTGCCACACCGGATCCGACAGTGACTTTTGGCCATAAATGCGAACCGTTTCCTGTCGAAATGATTGTAAGGGCTTATCTGACAGGTAGTTCCTGGAGAACATATGAGGCCGGTGCAAGAGAGATATGCGGTATAAAAATTCCTGATGGAATGAAGGAGCATCAGCGTTTCAGAGCACCTATCATTACTCCGACAACCAAAGCTGAACAAGGCAGACATGATGAGGATATTTCCAGATCAGAAATAATCAATAGCGGACTTATTTCCGAAGAAGATTATATTCTGCTTGAAAAATATTCAATGGAGATATTCCTGAGAGGTTCTGAAATAGCTTTGCAGCATGGACTGATTCTTGTCGATACAAAATATGAATTTGGTAAAAAGGATGGGAAAATATATTTGATTGATGAGATCAATACCCCTGATTCGTCAAGATATTTCTATGCAGATAAATATCAGGAGCATTTTGGTAAAGGGCTTCCTCAGAAACAATTGTCAAAAGAGTTTGTCAGGGAATGGCTCATGGANAATGGTTTNCAGGGGAAAGCAGGGCAGAAGGTGCCTGAAATGACAGATGAGTTTGTCAATGAGGTATCAGGAAGGTATATAGAATTATATGAAAAAATAACTGGCGAAAAATTCATCAGGTCGGATATCAATAATGTCCCCGAGCGAATTGAAAGAAACTGCCGTACATTTCTTAAATCATTGTAATACAGAAAGAGACTAACAAAAAAATCGAATGAAAATCAACAACTGGATAAAAGCCCTGCCAATATTACTATCAATTCTCTGCAATACTGTAAATTCCCAGGTTGTGGTTGAGAGATCAAAAGACAAAGTAATAATTTCGGGAATCGCTTATTTTATACATCAGGTTAAAAAAGGAGAAACTGCATATTCTATTTCAAAAGCTTACGGAATTACCGTTGAAGAACTGACCCGTGAGAATCCTCCCGCAGTTTATGGCATAAATGAAGGGCAGACACTCAGAATTCCTGTAAAATCAGTAACCGAAGCAAAATCTTCAGAATCTGTACCAGCAAAAAAGGAGCACAATGGAAACAAATTTATCTACCATAGTCTGAGACCCGGAGAAACAGTTTACTTTCTTTCAAAATCATACGGTGTTTCTGAAGACGAAATAGTCCAGAGCAACCCAGGCATAGATATTAATAAACTATCGGTAGGGGCTGAAATTGCTGTTCCGAAAAGGGAGTTCATGAGTAACCAGCAGAAATTTGACGATCAGGAAAAAAAGTACATATTTCATAAAGTACTCATGGGGGAAACACTTTCTTCCATAGCTAAACAATATGGACTTACAGTAAGACAATTGCGTAGGGAAAACAGAGATTTGAGGTTTCCCCAGGTAGGTGATTTTGTCAGAATTCCAGGAGCTAAAATAGCTGAAACACAGGAAATTGAGAAGATTAAAACCGATACCATTCCTTCAGTTATTGTTGAACCTTCGGCTAGTATTGAAAAATCTGCAGGATTTGCTGAGGTGAAGGACCTCAGAGGATCACTCAATGTAGCCGTTTTGCTTCCATTCTATCTTAAGGAGAACTCAAGCCGAACAGAAATTGATTCATCCATGCTGGTAAAGGGTAAGAAAATATACAAACCGAATAAAATGCCGGAGGATTGGATCTATCCCGGAAGTATTGATTTTCTGGAAATGTGGGAAGGGATATTACTTGCCTCAGATACATTGAGTTCCATGGGATTGAATATAAATCTGCATCCATACGACATAAAAAGCGATACAATTGAGATTTCAAAGCTTATTCAGTCAGGAAAACTGGCTGAAATGGATCTTATTATCGGACCCGTTTATTCTCATAATCTTTCTATTGTTTCTGCATATGCAAAAGAGCTGAACATCCCTGTAGTGTCGCCGGTTCCACTTATAAATAATTCTGCATTGATTGGAAACCCGACTCTATTTATGGCCAGTTCTTCGCTTGAAATTGCTCAAAAAGCGCTCGCAAAAAAAATAAGTGAGTATTATGACCATAATATTGTATTTATTCATACCGATACGACAGGAATTGATGAGGATNTCAACAGATTTAAGAATTTGATTTTTACGGAGCTAAGTTATAAGCTTCCATATGAAGATATTAAGTTTAAGGAGTTTAAATTTTATACCAGGGCTATGTTTAATAATGACTCTATAAACAGATTGAGTCATGCACTTTCAGAACAATCAAAAAACCTTGTCATTATTGCTTCAGAAGAGGCTCCCGTAATTAGCGAGATTATAGATAATGTCAGTGGTCTTTCCAGAAGATTCAACATAAAACTATTCGGATATCCCGTTATCAGGGATCTTGACAGACTTGATCAGAAAGAACTATTTGATATGGATCTTATGGTCTATACTTCCAGTTGGATTGATTATTCAAAGCATAATGTGAAACAGTTTAATTCAAATTTCAGACGAAAATTCCTTACTCAACCCTTGGAAAAAAGTTACGCATGGCAGGGGTTTGATATTGCATACTACTTTCTGAGTGGGTTAGCTTTNCACGGGAAGGATTTTATCAAACATCCTGAAATGCATTATCCTGAACTTTTACAAAGTGAGTATGACTTTAAACGTAAAGATAATGAAGATGGTTTTGAAAATCAGAAACTCTTTATGGTCAGATATACAAAAGATTATNTAGTTAAGTTAGTTGGAGACAGCGACCTTNCTCAGCAAAAATGAAATTTAAAAAGTTCATAAAACTTATAAAGGAACAGCATNTCTGTTAATAAAAATTAACAATCGGGAATATTATAAGATTATTATTTGTCTANTTGTTGTAGTATGATCCACGAATCGTACAATGTAACCGAAGAAAATGAACTGGTAAAGGCATCTCTGGATGGCGATAAAAATGCATTTGGAGAAATTGTAAACCGATATCAGAAAATGGTTGCACGTACGGTAAAAGGTATGCTTGGTGATACCGTTTTTGCTGAAGATATCGGACAGGAAGTATTTATTAATCTTTATTATTCATTACCGGAGTTCAGGGGGGAATCGAAACTTTCAACTTATATACAGAAAATTGCTGTGAATCTGACTCTGAATGAGATAAAAAGAAGAAAAAGATTCTTTTCCATGTTCTCGCATAAAGCAAACACTGAAATGTATGAATTTGAAATTCCAGATCATGACACGGAAGAAAGAAGAGAGGCATCGGAAATAGTAAATATAGCATTATTGGCTATGGACCCCAAGTTTAGAATTATAGTAACTTTGAGAATGCTGCAGGGATATTCGACAAAAGAAACTGCAGAGATGCTCGATCTTCCTATCGGGACTGTTCTTTCAAGATTGTCAAGAGCACAGGAACAATTAAGAACTATATTAGAAAAACTATGAATAAAATGAACCCCTCAGAGATAAAAAATTTGATGATGAGCTCGCTGCATCAGGATACTGATACCAGTGAGATTCCCATTAGGATGGAAGATGAGGGCATATCATACAATTTTAGTGAGAAATTCGAAGATAGGGTCCTTGATAAACTCTTTTCTGCAGGACTGACTATAAAAGGTGAAGTGGAGTTCGTAAAATACATGAATTTTGCTTTCTCCCGCATTGCACTTACAGGAGTAGCCGCGATTGTTATTCTTCTCATTTCAATCTTTCTGATGCAAGGCTCCCTCTCTTTTAATTCAATTCTCGGGATTAGCGATAGTTATGATGAAAGTATTATTTGTCTGTTAACCGGAAATTAAAAAATGAAAGCAAGATCAATAATAGTCGTTCTGGTAACTTTAATTATAGGATTCATTCTGGGGATGCTTACTTCCGCACAGATCAGGTATCATAAACTGAAACCTGTAAGGGTGTTTTTTTCGGAAGAGAGATTCAGGGACGGATTTTACCGGACCATACAACCTGATGACCAGCAAAAAACAAAAATTGACCTGGTTCTGGACAAGTATGCCAAAATTAACAGTGAGCTCCAAAATAATTTCAGGAAAGAACTTGATGCCAGTATGAAAGATTTCAGGAAAGAACTTGATTTAAACCTTACCAGGGACCAGCTGGCAAGGTTAAAAGAAATGGATGCAAGGCGTGAGGAAATGATAAGACATAACAGGAAGAATCACGAAGATGATACTCTTAATATGAGAGAGGGCAGACCACATAAACCAGATGGAAGACCATCACCTGACGGACCACCTCCTCATTCTTTCCCCGGTCATGATACCACCAGACTACCCGATGTTAAATAAAAGGTAGTCTAACAGGATTGGCAAATCATCAGGACTGACCCCAAGAGAGATAAGCAATGGTTTGTCTTCCGAAAAGATTGATATGAACTGCTCTTTCGACAATTCACCACTTATTATACTTTGCCTGTAAAGGTCAACAGCTTCTTTCTTTTTACCTCTGCAGAGTGCCAGATGACCTTTATTAATCTGATCGTGAGCATTCAGTTTGCCTGCTGATAAACGATCGTAATATTTTTCGGACTCATCAAATCTTCCAAGTGCGAAATAGCAATATGCTATGGGCCTTAAAATCTTGAGGTTACCTGGTTCATTATACTCAACCCTGAAATAGAATTTTAAGGCCTGCTCATAATCATTAACATCAATGTAGCAATGTGCTATCATTATTATGGTATGAATGTTTTCAGGTTCAAGATCATATGCCTGAAGATAATATTCCAACGCTTCTTCATTCTTACCAAGTCTGCGCAGACATAGTCCAATCTTCTTGATTGTCCAGACTTTTCTGTCAATAAGTTCAGCTCTATGGTAAAACTTCAGAGCTTCTTCATAATCGGAGTTTTCCTGATAGCAATATCCTATTTTTTCATACAATTGCACATCCGATGGCTTTTCACTCACTTGTTTGAGGAAAAGTTGAAGAGCATCATTATAAAAATTTTTGCTGAAAAAATAGTCTGCCAGACCGGCCTCAGCTTCAGATGCATTGCATGTCATCCTGAAAAATTCCGAATTATAGATATCCAGCTTGCCAATAAACAGGTCCTCAAATTCTTTTTTATAAGGGGAAAGTTTGAAAAATCTGTAAATATCCTGCAGATACTGTGTTATGTTTGTTCTGAATACTTTATAAGGATCGGTTGCCGATTCTTCATCGTTTAATTGTTGCAACCCTTCAAGTTCCATACGGAATACTTTTAACATCATACTTTTTTGAGACGAAGGCAGATGTTTCAGATTCAGAAGCAATGAATATTTGTCTGAATTGCAGATAAAAGGAGTTTTGTATAATGCCTCTGCCAATTCATTTGTTCCCGGACCAAGGATCTCATCTCTGTATATCTCATCAACTGTCTCATGGTCGGGATAAAAAGGAACAAACCAGTTCTGGAAGTCTTTAAAAAAGTCAAAATGCTTCATGTTGGCAAAAGCTGACATATATACNTCTGCACCTTCCATCTGGAGTTTTGTAAGTTCCTCCATTGTTTTNAATATCTCTTCCGAATCACTGAACATTTCTGACCAGTCAGGATTTTTCTCTTCGTTCTTTTCTTTCGGAAGAATATCATCAAGATCTAGTTTTTCCTCGATCATTGGTTTCAGCCTGGCAACCTGAGGTAATATCTCTTCCTGCAGTTTCCTGCTCAGGTTTTCAGTTTCCCGCGATCGGATAATCTGCAGAACAATGATCCTGCAATGCTCCTTAAACTTATTGTTCCGGCTCATTTCCTTGATCCTGTCAGTTATATCCGGGTATAATAAAATTCTTCCGTTATAGTAATGTAAATTAAGTATCAGACCTGAAAGAGCCCTTTCCATTACCTGTTCCTGACCTGCTTCATACATGCTTATCAGATGAAACAACTTTTCTGATTGCCATGTCCTGAAAGAACTNAGGGTAACAGCTGTTGTAAAAATGCTTGCTTCATACCATCTGAATTTACCNGATTTNAGAATAATATTGATCAGACTGTTTTCAGCCTCTCCATAATAATCTGTTAACCAGAGATGGTTAAAAATATTTTTAATAAGCTGTTTGTGTTTTTTTGAAATCTCTGAATCAGGGTCGGGGCTAATCTCATTACTCAATTTCAGCCACTCATCAAGCTCCGATTTAAACATCAGGTCATCAACAGTTTCAACAATTGTTCTGCCACCAAGTTTCATCTCTTTTTCAGCTTGTTGTTTTACCCAGTACGTATGCCATCCGGAATAATGTGACAATATGTCCTGTCTTACCCTGTCGGAGAGACCAAGAATACTCTGAATAAGTTTAAGATATATCTTATTGCGTTCAGGATCGTTTACTCCTTCAATAGTATATGTGAGCATATTTCTATAGGTCATTTCCAGATTATTATACTCATCACGCATATCACCTGATGATGAATTAGTAATCATATCATTAAGGATATCAAGACTTTGCTTTATCTTTCTTTCGGAAACGAGAGAGCTTAGTCTTTTATTCTGTTGTATTATCTTTGAGATATCCATAGTTTTTATTCTTTTGAAATGATATCTGACAAAAAATCATTTCAGTATTTTAAAATTATATATGCAACAATCAGACCGTTTAGGAAAATGAATATAAATAACCGACTTTCCACTTTTACATTTTTGCCTCTTTCTAGATGGAGCTGTTGAAAAAGTCCTTTGTGACCCTTAGTGATACCCTTAGTGCCACTTTGTGGTAAAAATTAAAACATTGAACCACAAAGGATCACAAAGTATATCACAAAGGAACACTAAGGAGAAGAGTAAAAATAAACTACTTTTTCGACAGCAATTCGGAGGATGAGGTAAATAAAATATTGAGAGAAAAGTGTAAGAGAATGAATCAGGCTATTCTTCAGAAATTATACCCGATACTGATATACCCTTTAATTTTATTGAAATATTTTTCCCTGTTATAATTTCCATACATTACTCCGATTTTTATAGGACCAATAATCGACATGTACCCGGCACCAACACCTAGTCCGGTAAGCAGTGAAAATCCTTTGTTACGGTTAACTTCCTGGATAGCAAAGATATTCGCCATAAAATCCATATGCAGGTTCTCAAAGAGTACAATATCGAGACCCGTTCTAAAACCTGCAAGTTTTTTTACCGGAATTTCATTTGAATGGAACCCAACCATAGAAACTGACCTTTTATTAACTGATTCAAATCCCCCAAGGAGATAAAAATTGTTTTGTGATGAAACCGAATCGGTGTCAGTAATTAAGAGAATATCTCCGCCGAATAAAAATGTAACTCTGCCTGGAGGGGAAAAATAATGGTTAACAGATCCATGGAAAGTATAGAATCTGCTAAAGGTAAACTCCCCATTATTTTTCCATTTAAATTCTACTTTTGACGAATCAGTCTTTAATCCTGCAGACAAGAGTTTTGATGTGCTTACTGATATGTTCAAAACTGTTCCCTTGTCAGGAAAATGTTTATTATCAAGGCTATTAACCTGATAATTAAAAGTTGTAGTCAAATAATTGTATGAAAGGTTTTTCAGATGAATATCAGAAATATAATGTAATATAAGATTCAGTTTCTCATAGTCTATGGAAATACTCATCATATTATTAAGTCCTATTCTCCTGTTGATTGACAGTCCGGGCGTGAAATTTCTGCTGAGCACTTCCCCTACATCACCTCTTAACTCTAACAGGGGTATCAGGGTATTGTCAGAATATAAATTTGGTGAAAATCCGAATATCTGGTTTCTGTCAATAAACTGGAGATAATTTAATTCAAACTTGTAATACTGGCCTATACGCGAACCAAAATTGATTACAGATCTTTGAGTTAAAAGATTCTTAACGGACATTTCAAATATAAGTCCGGAAAGTAGTGAATTGTCATAGTGTACAGATCCATAAAGCATTGCCTGAGGTTTTTCGATACAATCTATAGCCAGTATAAGGGAATCATTCCGGGGAACAATCCTGAATTTTACTTTATCAAACCAGGCTTTACCATATAGAAGTTCAATCCGTTCGGTAAGCAGATGCTTATCAACTTTTTTCCCCGGTTCGATGTCGAGCATACCAAGTATCTGTTCGTCTGAATAACTTTTATTACCCTTAATTTCAATTTTATTAAAAATATAGGTTTGTTTCTCAAGGATGTTAACCAGAGGCTTTTGCGTGCCGATCCGGTTAAGAGAGTCTGCAAGCTTCCTGAAGTATTTTTTATAAGGTAGGGCAGCAGCATAGCCCCTTTGAACAAGAGAGTCCACATTTTCAAATCCAAAGATTGAAAATCCCTGAGTGTCCGGCATTATTAGCACATCAACCAGTTTTTTCTGCTCTTCAAAATCATCCAGGCTTCGGAACATTGCTATCTGCTCCATTATTCCCGAAACAGACTGTAGTTTATCTTCTTTATAACCATTAAAACCAACGTAAGATCCGATTACAATGTCAGCTCCCATTTCCCTGACCTCACTAGCAGCAAAGTTTCTTATTAACCCGCCATCAAGTAGAAGCAGACTATCAATCTTTAGGGGAGTAAAAATTGACGGAACCGCAAAACTTGCCCTTATTGCATCTGGCAGGTACCCGGTTTTTAAATTTATTTTTTTATAGGTTATTATGTCAGTTCCCAGGCACATGAAAGGAATCGGGAGTTTTGAAAAATCATTTATATCAGCGGCAGGCCAGGCAAAGTAACTGAGAGTATTTTCTACCTGTTGTCCGTTTATAAGGCCTGAGGGGAGTACTACTTTTCTGAGTGACAGTGGTAAGGAAATAGCACTATTGGAAAAATGGGTTTTTTCGAGAAAAATCACCTGGTTTTCCGGGATCTTATTTGACAGAATAACTTTCCAGTTTATGCTTTTTAGGATCTTGTAGAGGCTATCTGATGAATATCCTATTGCATACATGCCACCTATAATGCTACCCATACTGACCCCCGTGATATAGTCAGGTCGCAATCCGGCTTCTTCCATAACTTTAATAACTCCGAGATGTGCTATTCCATGTGCACCACCTCCGCTAAGAACAAGGCCAAGTTTTGGTCTTACAGAGATTTCCTGAGCTGCTAAATTAACCGTGTGGAGAAAAAAGAAAAGACAGAAAAAGGAATTTAATAATAAAGTTCTCTGAAAATACTTTGTGAGTGATTCAGACCGACAGCTCATATAGGGCAAATTTTAATACTGCTGATTATTAGCACATTTATCAGCAAGATAGTTATTTTAGGTAAATTTACGGCGTGAAAACGCAATCTATTTACAATAAAAAATGGCTGCCCACCACTAATAAAGAAGTAGAATTATTTGGGTGGGATGAAATAGATGTTATAATTTTCAGCGGGGATGCTTATGTTGATCATCCGTCATTCGGTACTGCTGTTATCGGAAGAGTAATTGAAGATGAAGGATTTCGTGTGGCAATTGTACCACAACCCAACTGGAAAGACGATTTAAGGGATTTTCGCAAACTGGGTAAACCAAAATACTTTTTCGGGGTCACTGCCGGTAATATGGATTCAATGGTTAACCATTATACTGCCGCCCGCCGTTTGCGGTCAGACGATGCTTATACACCTGGTGGTAAAGCCGGTTTCAGACCCGATTATCCGACAATTGTTTACACTAAAATTCTCAAGGATATATTTCCTGATGTTCCGGTTGTTTTAGGAGGCATTGAAGCTTCCATGAGAAGGCTTACACACTATGATTACTGGAAAGATAAACTGGAACCTTCAATACTAACGAGCAGTGGNGCTGACATGTTGATNTATGGCATGGGCGAACAACCTATGAGAGAGCTTGTACGACTGCTTTCAAAAGGGGTTCCGTTTTCATCTTTAAAAACAATCCACCAGACTGCAATTGTAATAAAAAGGAATGAGCCATTACCTGTACAAAAGATGTGGAAGGATATCTCCCTCCATCCATTTGAAAAATGTGTGAAGGACAAAAATCTCTTTGCTGAGAATTTTGTGAAATTTGAAAAGGAATCCAATAAAATCGGATCAGCCAGGCAAAGCGAAGATTCAGCCGGCCAGAAAGTTATAATCAATCCGCCATTTCCCCCGATGGGAGAAGAGGAAGCCGACCGCTCTTTTGATCTTCCATTTATGTATTTGCCTCATCCCCGTTACAACAAGAAGGAAGATATACCAGCTTATGAAATGATAAAATTCTCGGTGAATATTCATCGCGGGTGTTTTGGCGGATGTAGTTTCTGCGCAATAGCTGCTCACCAGGGTAAACAGATTATAAGCAGATCAGAACGGTCGATACTTAAGGAAGTTGAAAAAATCTCCCGGTTGCCCGATTTTAAGGGTTATCTGTCCGACCTTGGTGGCCCTTCGGCGAATATGTACAGAATGAAAGGCAAAGATATGAAACTGTGCCAGGTTTGTTCAAAGCCCTCATGCATATGGCCCTCTATATGTAAAAATCTGAATACCAGTCACAAACAACTTATAGATCTATATAAGAAAGTTGATGGGATGGAGGGAATCAAAAAATCGTTTATCGGGAGCGGCGTGCGGTATGATATGCTATTTACTGAATGGAACAAAAGTGCCGGTAAAGATGAGAGGGACTATCTTGAAGAACTTATTATAAATCATGTATCAGGGAGGCTTAAGGTGGCTCCTGAGCATACCTCGCAGGCAGTATTGTACGAAATGCGAAAGGTTTCTTTTGACCTCTATAAAAAGCTCATGAACAGGTTTGACAAAATAACTAAGGTGCATGATCTTAAATATGAGTTGATTCCATATTTCATCTCGTCACATCCCGGTTGTACCGATACCGACATGAAAGATCTTGTAGCCGAGTTGAAAAGTCTGAGGGTTCGACCGGAACAGGTTCAGGATTTTACTCCAACTCCAATGACNTTATCGACACTAATGTATTATACCGGTTTTGATCCTTATACAGGGAAAAAGGTTTATGTGGCAAGGAATATTGAGGAGAANCGGAGGCAGAAGGANTATTTTTTCTGGTATAAAAAAGACCAACGATACAACGGCATAGGGGCTCAATGGCGCAAAGGCGCAACGGCACAACTGCACAGCGGCAAATTGGTTGGAAAAGTGAGAAGGGGATTGCCACGCCCTCCTGCGTCGGGCTCGCAATGACAGTGCAAGTAATAATAAGACGAAGCAATCTCAAGGAGCTACAAGATAGCTTACAGGTTTGTCTGTTGATATAGCATACTCAATCTCACTCCTGGTTGAGGAACCGATATAGCCTCCGACATTTATCACAAAAATTTCATCTGCAAGATCAATTTTCCTTTTATGCATGTCATCGAGCATCACTTTGGTGACTTTAGTCCATACTTCTTCATCGCCTGAGTGACCGAATAAACCAACACTGATAACAATATTGCCTTCGAGGGTCAGTCTTTTCTGCTCTGCAATAAACTCATCTTTGAATTTTGTGCTTCCGCAAAGAGTGATGATTTTGTATTTGCCAATCATAACTTTGAATTTTTTTAATCCATAAACCGCAGTCCGCAATCAATTATTCGTATTCTTTCAGGATATTTTTAACATCATCAGGAGCAACCCTTCCGTAGGTTTTGTCGCCAACAAGCACCACTGGGGCGAGACCACAAGCGCCTACGCATCTAAGGCTGGACAATGAAAACTTATTATCTTTTGTAGATTCTCCTACCTGGATTCCAAGTTCTTTCTTAAACTCCTCAAGGACTTTCTCAGCACCCCTGACATAACAGGCTGTTCCGAGGCATATACTTATAGGATGTTTACCCTTCGGAGTCATAGTGAAGAATGAATAGAATGTCACCACTCCATAGATTCTGGCTATGGGCATATTGAGCCCTTCAGATACGACTTCCTGAATTTCTGCTGGAAGATATCCGAAATGTTCCTGGCAAGCATGGAGAACGTTAATAAGCTCCTGTGGATCATTATTAAAAGTAGCACATACTCCTTTTATAAAGTCCACATCTTCTTTTCTTAATTCTATTTTTATATGAGACATAACAGTGAATTTTATTATTGTCGAATATTCTAATACTAATTTTTTATCATGATCTTTTTCTTTTTATCAAAGTAATGTGTGTGAAGCAGATGGTGAGCTTTTTCNCTGCCAGGTTTCCCGAGGAACTCTTCATAAAGTTTAATAATAAATGGATTTTCGTGTGATTTTCTGAGCGGCTTTTTCTTATCTTCAGCATAAATGGCTGTAGCTCTGGCTTTTATTACTTCTGAGTTACCATGGTGCAAAGGTTGACCCCCACCGCCGATACAACCGCCCGGACATGCCATAACTTCTATAGCATGGTACTGAGATTTTCCTGATCTTACATCGTCAAGAAGTTTCCTTGCATTACCCAATCCGTGTGCTATTCCGATATTTAATGGAAGACCGTCAAAATCTATTGTTGCTGAACGGACACCTTCCATACCTCTAAGTTCTGTGAAGTCAAGTCTCTCAAGCTTCTTGCCTGTNTAAAGTTCGTATGCAGTACGGCATGCTGCCTCGATAACGCCACCGGTTGNACCAAAGATTACTCCGGCTCCGGTCGATTCACCTAAGGGTGAATCAAATTCTTCATCNTGAAGGGTATTTATATCGATATTTGCCTGTTTGATGAANGATGCAAGTTCCCTTGTGGAAATTGAATAATCNACATCAGGATTGCCATCTACTGAGAACTCATCCCTCTGGCATTCGTATTTCTTGGCCAGACATGGCATAATTGATACAACAACCATATTCTTACGGTCAACACNGATCTTATCAGCAAAGTATGTTTTGGCAATTGCGCCGAACATCTGTTGTGGGGATTTTGCTGTTGATGGAACATCCTTGAGATCGGGAAAATATTCTTCAAAGAAATTNACCCAGCNCGGGCAGCACGANGTAAGTATCGGAATCTTTGCAGTTTTATCTCCCTTCAGGTGTCTGCTCAGCCTGTCAAGAAGTTCGGTACCCTCTTCCATTATGGTAAGGTCAGCAGCAAAGTCAGTATCAAATACATAATCGAATCCCAGAGCCCTGAGTGCTGCGGTCATTTTACCGGTAACCAGTGTTCCTGGTGCCAGTCCGAATTCTTCACCGAGAGCAGCACGGACAGCAGGTGCAGTTTGAACAACAACGGTTTTTGTAGGATCCACAAGAGCTCTCAGCACCTGTGGGACGTGATTAACTTCGGTCAGAGCACCGGTTGGACAAACAGAAACACATTGTCCGCAATAGGTGCATGTTGAATATTCCAGATTCTGTTCAAATGCCGGAGCCACAGTTGCCATAAAGCCNCTGTTGACAGCNGATATAGCACCNACAGTCTGAACTTCATTGCACATCATCTCACACCGACGACACATTATGCATTTATCAAGATCTCTGATAATTGACGGCGAAGTGTCTTTCCTGTATGTAGAAACNGCAGCATATTCGGTACCAGGGATATCTTTTATTCCCAGTCTATGAGCCATTGCCTGAAGTTCACATGTGCCTGATTTTGAACATATCAGGCAATCTTTTGGGTGGTCAGAAAGGATAAATTCCATGACAGTCCTACGTGCATTCAGAACCCTGGGAGTNTGAGTTTTTACAGCCATTCCTGCCTCACATTTTGTAGAACAGGTAGGAGCAAGGTTTTTTCTTCCTGAAACTTCTGCAACACAAATACGGCATCCGGCAGGTTTGTTTTCTATATTCATGTCGTGCAACTCCATATAACACAGGGTTGGGATATCAATTCCGAGCTCCTTTGCAGCTTTATATATTGTNGTACCCTTTGGTACGTCAATCTCTTTATTATCAATAGTAAGCTTTATCGTTTCCATTATTCTTTTCATTAATTGATAAATATTGCATCAAACTTACATTTCTCCATNCAGGCACCACATTTTATGCAGATAGAAGGATCAATATGATGAACTTCTTTTCTNTCNCCTGAGATAGCGTTTACAGGACAAACCCTGGCGCATGCAGTACAACCAACACAATTTTCANCATTTACTACATATTCCATCAGGCTTTTGCACTGACCTGCCGGACACTTCTTATCAGTCACATGTGCAACGTACTCATCATAGTAGTTATCCATCATGGAGAGTACAGGGTTTGGTGAAGTTTGTCCAAGACCACAAAGGGCAGTATCTTTTATCACTACGCTCATGTTTTTCAATCTGTCAAGATCTGCCAGAGAACCTTTGCCTTCACATATCTGTCCAAGCAGCTCATGTAATCTCTTGTTGCCTATTCTGCATGGTGCACATTTTCCACATGATTCTTCAACTGTGAACTCAAGGAAGAATTTTGCCATTGAAACCATGCAATCATCTTCGTCAAGTACAATCATAGCTCCGGAACCCATTATTGATCCGGCTGCAATCAGGTTGTCGAAATCAATCGGAGTNTCGAGATGTTTATCGGAAAGACAGCCNCCNGAAGGCCCTCCGGTTTGAATACCCTTGAATTTTTTACCATTTCTTATACCACCTCCGATCTCGAAGATCACCTCTCTGAGTGTAGTTCCCATCGGAACTTCTATTAGTCCGACGTTGTTGATTTTTCCTGCCAGAGCAAATACTTTGGTACCTTTAGACTTTTCTGTCCCGATACTACTGAACCATTTTGCTCCTTTCAGTATAATAGGCGGAATTGCGGCGAAAGTCTCAACGTTGTTGACATTTGTAGGTTTGTTGCGATATCCGGCTTCAGCAGGGAAAGGTGGCTTTACCGTAGGTTCGCCACGAAGCCCTTCCATTGAATGAATAAGAGCTGTTTCCTCACCGCAAACAAATGCACCGGCTCCAAAGCGAAGTTTTATATCAAAGTTAAAACCGGTACCAAATATGTTATTACCGAGTAATCCATTTTCTCTTGCCTGGTCTATTGCGATTTTCAATCTTTCAATTGCAAGTGGATATTCGGCACGAATATATATCAGACCATTACTAGCGCCTATACTATATCCGCAAATTGCCATTGCTTCAAGAACCGAGTGAGGATCGCCTTCAAGTACCGATCTGTCCATAAATGCTCCGGGATCACCTTCATCGGCATTACAGACAACATATTTCTCATCAGACTGGTTCTTTCGGGCAAGTTCCCACTTGAGACCGGTTGAGAAACCTGCACCACCACGACCCCTCTGACCTGAATCCTTTACTTCTTTTATAACTTCTTCAGGAGTCATTTCAGTGAGTACTTTCCCAAGTGCCTGATAACCTTCGCGGGCAATATATTCATCAATATTCTCAGGATTAATAAAACCGCAGTTGCGGAGAACTATCCTTAGTTGTTTCTTGAAAAAACCCATATGCTTTGAATCGGATACCGGTTCATTACTGACTGGATCTTTATACAAAAGTCTNGTTACTTTTCTTCCTTTAATAACATGCTCTTCAACAATTGACTGGNCATCTTCAGGTTTGACATGAACATAAATGGTATTGTCAGGCATAACTTTCACAATCGGACCTTTCTCACAAAAGCCAAAACAACCGGTCATAATTACCTGAACCGAATCCACTAAACCTTTTGCTTCAAGTTCATCTCTTAAATTGCAGACAATAGCATCACTTTCTGAACTATGGCAACTGGTGCCACCACATACCAGAAGATGCATACTGTATTTTGACATAATTTTTTCCTCCTTATACTTTTAAATCAATAGTTTGGTAATTCACAGGTATGATACCATCAACCAGCTCACCGGTCTTAATGTATTTCTCAATAATCTGGTCTGCCCTTTTAAGGTCTACAAACCCAAAGACTACCGGGTCTTGTCCCGGAAGCTTGACTTCTATTGTCGGTTCTGCATAACAGTATCCCATACAACCCGTTTGCGTTACAGCAGCTGCAACGTTTCTCCTTTCAAGTTGCTCGAGAAAAAACTCCATGACGGTTCTTGCTCCTGATGCTATACCACATGTTGCCATTGCAACTTTCACCTGAACAATATTATCAGGATCAGTGGCTTTATTCAGGGTACCCATACCCTTTCTAATTTCTTCGCGTCTCTTTTTCAGATCGGCGAGTGATGTGATTTTTGACATTCTTTAATCTGTTAAATTTAATTTTTGTAAGCGGCAATCTGTTGTTCGGTTTGCTCACTTAAATTTATTCAATTTTTTCTGTATGTTTAAGATATTGTATGTTGAATTATGAATCAAAAAGTTGTCCGATGCAAAGATAATAAATTAGTGTGAATAAAATAACAATGTTAATAAAATAACACATGTTTGTAATAAGTCAAAATAAAAAATGATGGATGTAACATTATAAAACCATTTTTAATTAATGAACAAAAACTCTAACGAAAGGTAAGCTCGTCCCGCAAGGCGGGACTCGGTTCTTCGCTGGCGCTCGGAATCCTTAAGAGTAAAAGTCAGGTTTGAATTACNTGAGATAAATTTTTGGACACCTTCTCCCGTTCTCCAAACACTCTACCTCAAAATACAATTTCCCAGTAACACTCTGCCGCTTTTCCAGAAAGCCCTGAAATATGGATTATCGGTTATATAGATAACTTCGCCTGAGCCGATTCTTTCTGTCCCTATAACAAGTGTACTTTTAATTTTGTCTTTGTACTTAAATCCTGCAAAACCGGAAACAGGTTCTTTATCAAGGATATAGCCTATATTACTTCCTGTGGTGAGGAAAGGATAGCCTGCAGTCCGTTTCATGATAAACCATTCTTTGCCCATACCAAATGAATATGGATGGGTATCATCAAGTTTTACTTTATAGATACTTCCTGCAGAACGCTCAGACAGTTTATATCTTCTGTCATTCTCAAGTTCAAATTTTTTAAGCAGGGTAGAATCATCACTCTTTATTTTCTTTTCAGAGGTTTTCTGTTCGGCAGTTCTCGTCTCGATCGCTTTTGCCAGGGATGTCGTTTTTTCNCCTGCAAACAATGAGATCGCATTTTCAAGGGCAATTACCCTGCCTCCTCTTTTAACGTAATCAATAATTGTGTCTTTAAGTGCAGAATAGCTTCCGGAAGTCATAATAAGAATATCATAATTCTTAAGGTCAGCTTTTTCTGCAGTGCATGTATTCAGAAGGGTTAAAGGATAATTCAATTCTTTTTCGAAGAAGTACCATAACTCTCCCACCGAACCAGAAGAAGTGCCTTCACCACAAAGTAATGCTACTGATCTCTTTTTTATAAGTGGTGAGTTATCTGAACCAAAGTCTTTACCGCTGTCAACCAATCCGGTAGTTGTCGGTATAAGCTTAATATGACATTCATTGGCTGCATGTGTAACAAATTTATCAAAGTCAGCTTCAAGGTTTTTATTATCCCCCCGTGCTATAATAATGCTTCCCCGGTTATAATTGATACCATTTAAAACAAACGGTTTTAATGAATATCGCAATTTGATATTTTTTAAATAAAGTGCTGCCATAAACTTCAGTTCATCAAACCCGGAATAGTTGGTCACATACGCATAAGGTTTAATGCTGCTTATTTCATTAACAATTTTCTCAGGTTCCGGTTTTGTGGTATCAGAAGCGATCCTGTCAGTTACAGCAAAANCTTTCAGATTATAAACATATGGCAAAGCCCAGGCAGTAAGATCATAACTGAGTGAATCCAACGTTTTGCTCTTNGGCTCGAATAATATCTGCATAAAGTGCGACTGTGGCTGATAAGCGCTTATTAGTATGTCTCCTTTTTCAACAATAACCTCCCCGTCTTTATCCGAGACGTAATCGAATCCCTTATATTTTTTCCCGATATTCCCTGCAAAGGTGTATTTTATCTGGTTCCTTGTAAGGAGTTTTAATAGATCGCTTATATTCGATTTCTCATTAGACCCTTTTATTATGACAGACTTATATTGAAATGATGGATTTTTTACGCTTTCTTCAAAATATTTGTTATACTCAGCAAGCAGTTTTTCTCTGTTATCGAACGATACTTTAAGAGTTGCCATGGAAGCAGTAAAATGACCATCAATTCTTTCTTTCAAGGTAAGAGTATCACCCGATTCCTGTAAATAGGCCAATCCCGATGCTCCGCCTCCNCCCTGCTCATAGGTGAAACCTATTGCCCCGTTTAANAGGGGCCATGTGTCACCATAACTGGGATAAAAGAGATCAAAATCCTCCTTGGTAAAATATANTCTGAATTTTTGGTTGAAAAGAAATGCATTTCCGTTTCCCATAAGCTTATGGAACTCACGTTGCCATTGAGTGATAGAATTATTCATTGGAGTTGCTCCGGGAGCAAAGAAAAAAGTTGATTCAGGTCCCATTTCATGAAAATCGGCATGAACCTGGGGCATAAACTGGTTGTAGAAAAAAAGCCTCTGCTGCGTCTCAACCTGTGTTTGCCAGGTCCAGTCACGGTTAAGGTCGAATAAGTAATGATTTGTACGCGCACCAGGCCAACCCTGGTTGTGTTCCCATGATTTTCCATCAGGATTAATATTGACATTCATGGATCTCCTGTATCTGTTTGTATANAGATCATGACCATCAGGGTTCTGGCATGGATCAATTACAATTATACATCCCTTAAGATATTCCGAAACGCCCTGGTATGAACCTGTAACAAGCGTATAAAGCGTCTTCATTGCCGTTTCCATTCCGGCAGCCTCATTACCATGAACATTATAAGCAAGCCAGATAAAAGGAATCTGTTTTCCGGTAAATTCTCCTTTTAATAAACCGGTTTTGATAAGATTGTTCTTTCTGTATTCTTCCAGATTAGCAAGGTTTTCTTTACTCGAAATGAAACAGACTCCAAGGGGACGACCTTCATTAGTTGTTCCATATTCCCGATATTCTGCCAGTGGTGAGATTTCTGCAATATATTTGAAATACTCAACAGCCCTGTGATGATAAGTAAACTGTGTGCCCAGTTCATATCCAAGAAATTCATCAGGCGATTTTATTGTCTGAGTATGTGCCGTAGAAATAATAATTATGGAAGCAAAAGCAACCAGAAATGTCTTTTTCATTTTGATCAAATTGGTTTCAGGGGGATAAATATAATCTTTTTCAAATCGCTGGGAAAAAATTTCAATCTGCTTTTAAACAGGTATTAAAACTTAATAAAATATTCCTTTTTATATTCTCAGGTCAGAGATTATAAAATTAAGATCTCCCATTCATCTTTCAGGTGAAGCATTCCGGAAATTCTGCTATCAATTTTCAGATAGTGATATTAAACAACCAGGAAGGAATTCATATTAAAAATTTATATTTTTGTCTTCCTGTTCATGAATATTCACAATTTAAATATAATACTTATGAAAAGACTGAACTTTCTTAAGATTTTAATTTGTCTGTTTTTATCAGCAACTATTCTGGTTAATCCTGCCAGGGCGCAAATGCCTCAACGCAGAGCTAATCAGGTAGCCATTATTGGATGGACAGATGACTCACATTATCAGATCCGGAAATTTGATTCAGATAAAAAGCCTGTTATTCAAAGTGTTGACATTAAAACCGGAAGAGAAGTTATAGTTCCTGCCGTAAAAACAGATCGGGAGATACTTGGTCAATCTCTTCCTGAAGGAATTACATTGGCAATGAACGATGTAATCAGTCCCGATAAAAAAAGTGCCGTAATTAATAAGGATAATGATTTGTTCTTTTTTACGATAGGGGACAAAGAATTGACCAGGTTAACCAATGACAAAACACCTGAAGTAAATGCCAGGTTTTCGCCTGACGGGAAAAAGATAGCTTATACAAAGAACAAAGATATTTACGTATATGACCTACTGGCTAACATTGAGTTCAGGCTTACATTCGATGCCTCCGATAAGATTTACAATGGTTATTCTTCATGGGTTTATATGGAGGAGATTCTGGGCCGTACGGGTCGTTATGCAGCATTCTGGTGGTCACCCGACGGAAATAAAATAGCATACCTCAGAACAGATGAGACCGATGTCCCTGTTTTTACTTTGAACAGGTTAGATGAAGCTGATGGTGTTCATGGACTTATTGAAGCCACGCCCTATCCGAAACCCGGCGACCCTAATCCGAAAGTGAAAATGGGGATTGTAGATTTAGGAACTGCTAAAACCACATGGGTAGAAACTGATTACAATGTTGATCAGTACATTGCATGGCCTTTCTGGACACCGGATAGCAAAAAACTTGCTATACAGGTAGTTAATAGGGATCAGAATGTAATTAATATAATACTTGCTGATCCTTCAACAGGTGATTATATCCAGATTTACAACGATAACAGAAAAACCTGGGTTGATTTCTATGAGGATATTAATGTAATGAAAAACGGTACAGGTTTTATTGTCAGAAGCTCCAGAAATGACTGGGAAAACCTTTATTATTATGCCTGGGATGGGAAACTTATTGCCCAGCTTACAAATTTTAATTTCAGGGTAACAGGTATCGACAGGGTGGATGAGGATCTGAAAGTAGTTTATTTTACTGCAACCGGACCTGAATCGACTGATAATCATGCATTCAGGGTAGGTCTTGACGGCAAAAATCCTTTACAGATAACTGAAGGAAATGGAACGCATAATGTAAGCATATCACCCAAAGGAACTTATTTTATCGACACATGGAACAGCATAACCAGTGCCGGGTCGATCATCGCTCACAATAAAAAAGGGAAACAGATAAAAGAGATCTATAAATTTGAACAACCCGTTTTCGACCCTTCTAAGAATTCAAAACCTGAATTGTTAAAGATCATGACATCAGATGGACTTTTCAATATGCCAGCAATCATAACTTATCCTCTTAATTTTGACACTTTAAAAAAGTACCCTGTAATTTTTGCAATCTATGGAGGTCCCGATTTCAAAAATGTCAGCAACAGGTGGCAGGGAAATGATCCATCNTGGAATTCACAGAACGGGATTATAACTTTTACTGTCGATCATCGTGGTTCCGGTCAGTTTGGGAAAAAGGGTCTTGATTATCTGCATCGTTCTCTTGGAAAATGGGAGATAAGCGATTATGAAGATGCTGTGAAATGGTTGAGAACAAAGTCATTTGTCGACACCATACGAATAGGTATTACAGGAATTTCTTACGGAGGTTATATGACCTGTATGGCTTTAACTAAAGGTGCTGATTTCTGGACACACGGTTTTGCAGGATCCTCAGTAACAGACTGGCATCTTTATGATGATGTATATACAGAGAGGTATATGGATACCCCGAAAGATAATCCCGATGGTTATAAAGAGTCATCAGCTCTTACCTATGTCAAAAATTACANGGGTAAGCTATATTTTACTCATGGAGATATGGACGACAATGTTCATTTGCAGAATTCAATATACCTAATTTCCAGGTTAGAGGATGAAGGTAAAGTTTTTCAATTTATGTTATATCCGGAAGGACGTCACGGATGGGTCGGAGCAAAGGCTACTCATTCAAGAAATGAAGCAAATAATTTCTGGTTAAAGAATTTTTTCGGAAAGTAAAATTTAATTAATCCTTTGTGAA
>JGIcombinedJ21911_10000017_pt1 | contig 33294 bp, 25 predicted proteins | sample BarGraNGADG00211_FD_21911 | JGI IMG/M metagenome (IMG submission 21911)
CACCGAGCCCCCGGAGATGAAGTTCGCGACGTTGGTCGAAACCGTGGGGGAGGGGCAGGCCACGTGGTCAGAGGCCAGTGTGGCCGTGACCGCCGAGGCAGCCGACGATTGTGCGAGTGCGGCATTGCCCTGGACGACTGCCGCCTCGACACCGGCCCGGGCGGCAGCCTCGACGTCGCCTTGGGCCGATTCGATCCGTCCAAAGAAGATCATGAGAAGGGCCACCAACAACAGCACGGGCAGAACGATGACCAGCTCCGCGAGGGCCTGGCCCTCGTCGTCCCGACGACGCGGGGAGACTGGGTTATCCGCGTGACACGGAAATCCTGAACTCGAGTCAATTGTGGACGGCACGGAACTCCTGGACCGGTTCGACGCTGGTTGCAGACACCTGCATGCTCAGCCAGGGAATGATCACCTGGGCTCTTCCGGTGATCGTCACCTGCACCGTGTCCCCCGCCCCCGTCGTGGTGGTCACCTTCGGTGTCGTCAACGTGTTCGGACCCGTCGTGGTGATGAACCGGTAGGCGGCACTGGTGCCCGCCGCCGGTGTGGACCCATAGGCGGCCGCGGTGCTGGCCCCTTGTTCGGCCGCCGCCCGGGCGAGGTGGCTGGCGTGTGCCCACAGTGCGAACTGGACCGCGAGCAGCACGGCCAAGAAGAACACAGGAATGCACACCACGAACTCGGCCAGTCCGTCGTCTCCTCGCACGCGTCGAAGCCAAGGCCGTCTGCGAGCTCGGGACGACGCTGTAGTTCGGATCGGCACTGTGGTTCGGATCGGCAAGTGGAGTCGAGGTCTCTAGGGCGTCTGGATGTTGTGGGCGGTGGTTGTGAGCTTGGTCACCACGACGCCGACGATGGCGATGGAGGCAACCACCACGAGCGCGGTCACCACGACCCAGGAGGCAATCTCTCCCCGTTCGTCGCCAAGGAGTGGCGTCATCCGGGCCGCCACCATGGCTCGTAGGAACGCGACGAAGGCGGCAGTGGTGCGATACATCTCCAACAGGTGTTCTTGGATGGTTTGCATGTGATGTCCTTCCGGTTGGTTAGGGAGTCAGTCCAGTGACACGGGTCAGTCCAGTGACACGGGTCAGTCCAGTGAGACGGCTCACAAGTGGGAGCCGGTGAATGAGGCGAGGGCGGGGTAGAAGATGAGTACGCCGTAGCCGGCCATCAGCAGCACACCGGGCAACAGCATCTTTTGGGTGACCGCCTGGGCATCGTGCTCTGCGGCGGTCGTCTCTGTCAGCCGCAGTGAGGAGGCCTTGGTCTCCAACGTGTCGCGGATGCGGGCTCCCTCCCCGGCCTGGGCCATGGAGCGAGCGAGGTCCGAGAGGTCGGGCAGGGCGAAGCGCTCGGCGAGGCGGTCGAGTCCCTCCCACGGAGGCCGGTGGTAGGCCTGGGACCAGAGGAGGGCTTGGGCAATCTCGTCCATCGCCCAGTCGGTGGTCGACACCGAGGACGCGGCCTCCAGTGCGCTGGACCAGCCCATCGAGCCAGCCATGGCCATCGACACCAACGACGCGTAGGTGGCGAGTGAGTGCAAGAAGTGCCGTCGGCGGCGATCGGCTGCCGTATGGAGGTCGACGAATGGCATCGCCGCACCGCCGACACCGAGCACCAGGACCCCAAGCACCGGGACCTCGAGCCCGACATGGATGCCAGCGGTGGCCGCAGCTATGGCGAGTAGCGGGACCATGAGCGCCATGGCGACCGCGTAAGCGATCACCTTGATGGCGAAGGTCTCGGACGGCATCCCGGTGATGGCGAGGTCGGGGACGACCATCTCCGCCAAGCGGGGAATCTTGGCGACGTTCACCTCGAGTGCCCGTGCGGCCAACCGCCGTGCGCCGCTCGCTCCCTCACCAAATCTGTCGAGGGACAGGTCACCTCGTATGCCACTCAGATTGTCGAGTGCAGCTCGCAAGGTGAGTGGGGCGGGGAAGAGCCCTCGCAACACGAGTACGAACCCGCTACCGACGCCGATGCCGGCCAGGATGACCAGGATCATGACGGTTGCTCCGGGCTTACAAAGAGCCGGGGGCTCGGTTGGGGCCGGGACAGCCGGTTCATGGTCCCAAAGCCAATTGCGAACAGCCCGGCGATCACCACCAGGACGATCTGGCCGGTCGTGGTCGAAAATGGGGTGAAGTAGCCATGCCCGATGGTCAGGGTGGCGAGCACGAAGCCGAGGGTCACCACTACCACCAGGCGCATCTCCCGTCGGGGCTTGGCCCGGGCCACCTCGGTGCGCTGGACGAGGGCCAGCTGGTCCCGAGTGTTGGCTGCCGCGGTGCCCAGCAGATTCTGGAGGTCTGCACCGCCGAAGCGGGCAGCCAGGATGAGCGGGGCGATCGCCTCGTCCGCCGAGGCGTCGGCCAACTCAGAGGCGAGGGCGGCGAAGGCCCGATCCAGTGGTGTGCCCGACTTGATCCGGATNACCAGGGCTTCGATGTTGGCCGCCAAGCTGGCNGGCGCGGATGGCACCGTNGACTCGATGGCTGCCACCAACCCCCGGTGGGCGGCCACGCTGTCACGCAGTGTTTCGATCCAGGTGGCCAACGCGTCGAGGCGATTGGCCACCTGATGCGAGGAGGCAGAGGAAAGGGCAGACCGGAGCGTCCATCCAACAGCCGCACCGATGGCCACTCCGACCGGCCAGTGGGTGATGAGCCCGACCACCGCCGCGCAGATGAGCGCACTGGCTGCGGCCTGGCGGGTGGCCGCGTCGACCCCCTTGGCGAACGACATCTTCTTATGCACCGGGGTATCGGAGAACAGACCGGCCACGATGAGGGCGATGCCCACGCCGATGCCGGTGGAACAGAGCACGATGAGCACGGTCATCGACCGATGATCCCGATCGGTGCTTCGTAGCCGAAGTTGGCCAGGCGATCCCGGAGGCCAGGTGGCACGCCGAAGTGGGGGATCGCCGGGCCGCCGCCTTCTGGCTCGGCGAAGATCTCGGTCGAGATGACATGTGGCCCGTCGGAGTCCTCGACCACTCGGATGGAGCTCACAAACCTGCGGGCGAACCCGTCGGCCGCCGGCTGCTGGCGTACGAAGACCACCAGGTCGAGGGCCTGGGCGGTGAGCTTGGCTGTTGCTGCATCGGAGAGGTGCTTCGGGGATTGGCTGGCGTAGCTCTGGATCCGCCCGAAGGTGCCTTCGGTCGAATCGGCGTGGATNGTGCACATGGACCCNGCCTTGCCGGCNGTCATGGCGTTGAGCATCGGTACGATCTCGTCGCCNAGGACCTCGCCCACGATCACCCGGTCGGCATTGTGGCGGTTCGCACGCTGGACGAGCTGGTCCATGGTGATGGCCCCTTCGCCTTCGGTGTTCGCCTCGCGGGTCTCCCACGCCGGACAGTCGGGGTGGCGGTGGCTGAGCTCGTGGAGGCCGAGTTCGTAGGAGAGCTCGATGGTGATGATCCGATCCANCGGGCTGGCTTCGGCGAGCAGCGCCCGCAACATNGTGGTCTTCCCGGCGTCGGTGCCGCCCGAGACGATGATGTTCAATCGGGCCCGCACGGCCGCTCGGAGGAACCGCCCCACCTCTTCGGTCATCGACTCCGCCAGGTCCTCCAGGGTGGGGTCGACCAGACGGTGGCGACGGATGGAAACGCACGGACGATGGGACACTTCGATCATCGCCGAGAGACGGTGGCTGCCGGCGAGGTGGAGATCGACGATCGGCTTCGCCGCGTCGATCCGTCGTTCGCCCCCGGTGTGGTGCGCCCGGGCGGCCCGCTGGACCAGCTCGACCAGCTCCTCGTCTGATTCGGTGACCGCTTCGACCTGTTCTTTGGTCCCGTCGGCACGCTTGACCCACACGTTGTCGCACCCGTTGATGTCGATGTTCTCGATGCTGTCGTCGTCCAAGAGCAACTGGAGACGACCCAGCCCGAGTTGGGAGGCCACCACGTGGCGCAGCACGTGGACATCCTCTTCTGCGGTGGGGGCAGGCAAGCCTTGTTGGATCATCTGGGACGCCACCTGGTCCATGGCGGTTCGGGCGAGTTCTTCGACGAGCTCCCGGCGATCGGCCTCGGTGCGGGCCGTACCGCCGCGGCGCAGAATGCCGTCGGCCACCGCGGCGGCAACGTAGGTCTTCATCTCGCCGTCGTTCATCGGGTTGCCCAGGTGGGAGCAGCCGAGGGCTCCGTGCCGTTTACATGCTCAGTGCCGTTTACATGCTCCGTGCCGTCTATATGGTCCGTGTCGTTCACGGGCGGCCCGAGTGGTTGGTTTCTGATCTCAGTGATGGAGAGCGGATCTTCCGTCGTTGCCGTATCTGATGAGGTGGCGGCGAGTTCGACAGCTGTCGTCCGTGCCCACTTGGCGAGTGTGGCCTTCGATCTCGCCCACCCGATGGCGTTCCCGCTGAGGGCGCTTGCGCCCTTTGGATCGTGGGGGATAGGCGGTGCGACTTCGATCGTCAGGGTTGCTGCGATCTCGTCGGACGAAAAGCCCTTTTCGCCAGTTGGGTGCACGATGAGCTGCCCGGCCGATGAAGCCGCGGTGAGGGAGGGCAGGGAGGTCTTCAGGTGGACGATGCCCGCCAGGGTGGGGGGACAGAGCACCATGAACACCTCGGCCAGAGACAGCAGCGGACGGATGCCGCCGGCGAAGTGTGGAAGCAGCCTGCCGACGTCGATGACCACATCGGCCTCCAGCGCTCCGAGTGCCTCGGCGACGGCTGGCCAGGCGGCTTCGTTGGCCACCGCTTGATCGGCGCTGGCAAGGCCGTAGAGGACGGGCAGACCCGTAGGCAAGGTGGCGGCGTGCTCCCACACCGCGTCAGCCTCCAGGCCACGGCGACCGGCGGCCAGGAGGGACCACAGGCCGGTCGAGGGGGCAACACCGAACCACGCCGCCAGATCGCCACCGAACGGGTCCGCCTCGACGAGGAGGACACGCCGGTCTTCCGGCCAGGCAGTAGCGAGGGCGGTGGCCGTCGTCGTGACCCCCGGCGTACCTTTGATCGAAGCAACCACGACGATCACGTGGCGTGGCCGGGGGTGAGGGTGATGGCGATCTCGTCTGCCGCGGCATAGCCGGCCACCTCTGGCGCAGAGGCTGCGGGTATCTCAAGTGAGAGGTTCGCCACATACTGGGTCTGGTTGCCTGGCGGTGGATTGACGGCCAGCACCGTGGCGGCATCGACCAGAGAGGTGCCGACTGTCGAGCTGCCCGAGGATGCCTGGCCGGGTGTGGACACCGCGATCACCTGGACCCGATCGCCGACGACGATCGGCACGGAGGGGATCTGGTCGCCTTTCAGCAGCACTCCGACCACCTGTGAGCCGGCAGCGAGGGGTGGCTTGGAGGAGACCATGGCTCGCACCATGAGCTGGCCACGGGTTGTCGGTACCGCCAGCTGGCTGCCGATCAGGACATTGGCACCACTCGCGCTCATCGCCGTGATGTTGTCGTTCGCCGGCAGCGATCCGGTTGCCAGATCGGCAGGTGTGAGCACCGTTCCGGCCGGGAGGTCTCGTGCCGCGATGACGACCGAGACCCGNTTGGCCGACGACTGGAAGACCGTGGCGCCGATGGCGCCGCAGAGCACGACCAGGGCGACACCGAGNCCGATCTGCCATGGACGGCGACGGTAGGTGGACGAGGAGAGACGCAGCCCGGTACGGCCAGCCGGGGACGGTGAGGGACTGCTTGGGCGCGGTGGGGCCATCGAGCTTGTCACGGGTTGTTCCTCATTTCTGGACGGATTCGATCTGTTCCACCTTCAAGGTGGACGTTCCTTGGGTTCTGATGGCCGCGAGCTGGCCAGTGGACCCGTTCGGACCTGCCCAGGCCACGTTCCAATTGACAGTGGCGATGATCGGGAAGGCCGCGTCATTCGGGTTGCCGTCCGGGGACGGCTGGCCGTAGGAGCTGATCCCATAGATGTGCGAACACTGGGTCGATTGCTCGGAGAACGGGACGTTGGGGCGGTAGGGGGTGCCGGGATAGTCGCAGACAGTGGGCGCCACCCGGTCGCCGGTGTCCCAGGTCACGTAGGTGGGTGTGGCGGTGGCCGCCACGGTGGTGCAGCCACCGGCGTTGCACGCTGTCGCCGAGGTGGTGAACGGGTGCCAGATCGCAGCGTTGATCGCCAGCCACTCCGGGAATTTCACGTAGGCGTTGGCCGCTGGGCTGAACGTCAGCGTTGGGGTCGCCAGCTGCAGCTGGCTGCCCGCTTGGGCGGCGACCACGGCCGGGTCGGGCGGGGGTGGCGGGGGTGGCTGGCCGTTCACGACCCAAATCAAGCCGGTACCCATTGTCTGTTGGGTGCCCACTGCGCAGGTGTTCATGTACCAGGCCCCGTTGGGGTTGGCGCCGACGGCCGGAGGGCCACCATTGCTGCCTGGGTACTCGGCCGAGTAGGGCACATAGTTGGGGCAGGTGGGTGGCGGTGCTGCATCACCACTGTTGTTGCCAGTGGTGATGCCACCTGGCTCGGCGGGGATGCCGGAGTTGCCGAGCTGTCCGGCCGAGACGTTGACCGTGCCATTGCCGTCAGAAGCGCTCCCGGTTCCTCCGTTGCCTCCACCCGAAGCGAAGGAAACGGCAGGGAGGGAGAGTGCCGCCAAAAGGCTGAGTGTTGTAACAGTGATACCAACTCGAACGAGTTTGTGCTTCAACATTTCGCCACACTGATGGACTGGCCTGAAGTGATCTTCCAGGATCCGGTGACGCGGACGAGGTTCGAGGTACCTCGTACGCCACCGATGGCGGGGTCGTTGCCGTCGAGAGTGACCGGGCCGGGCTGGCCNGTGGCTGTTGTGGTTCCGGTGTCGGAATAACAGAACGCGACGGTTGCCGTGGTCGCAGCCAGCGCGGTCACGNTCGGGTTCCCNAGGTTGTAACCGNTTGGGCCNTTCAGGAGCTGCATCTTCAGCCCAAGTAGGAAAATTCCNGCCGACTGCAGCGCCGAGTTCACGTAGTAGTCGGTGAGCTTCGGGAACAGGTCTGTCGTGGTCTGCCCGGCCACGATGTCCGCNCGGAGCGGTGCCGGCGGTTCATCCATGTAGCCGTAATAGGTCTGTTCGGCAAGGAACCAGGCACTTAGCACGGCCTGTTGGGTGCTCGCCGTACCGGCGGGGAGGTTCGGGTTCGCGGTTGTCAGCGGTTTCGGCTTCGGCGGAGCGGTNTGGAGGNTGGTGTCCGTCCCAGAAGAACAGGCGGCCATCGTCAACACAACAACCACGAGGACTGCCGCTGGGCCAGCCTTCTGGTTCCACCGACGGCGCGAACCTGCATCGTCGGTCCCCGCTGTCATCTTGGTCCACCTGCCAGGTGATCCGCCCATAGCCTGCTCCTTGATGTATTGCCGGTATTGCGCTCCGTCGTACAGGTCGTAGCCAGAGGGCGCGATAGAACCCTCAACAAAGAACTGGGTCGCGAAACGCGAAGTTGAGCAAACTTTCTGAGAAAGTGTTGATCCAGTGACGACCCTACCCAGAAGCGTTGGCTGTCTAAACAGAGGATTTGTATGGACCACGTTGACCGGGACGGCGCTGGGTTCGCAGTTGTGGCCGATCGTTTGGCACCGCTAGGCGCAGGCGTTGCCGATCCGGAATTCCGGCGTGGGAATGGTTCCTTGAGCGAGGTGCTGGTGCACTGTGGCGAGTCGAACACCTGGCATGTCCACGGTCGTGCTCACATCGGCGAGATCGAGCGGTTCAGGCTCGGCTGAAAACTTGGGAGTGTTTTCCACGGTGCACAGTGAGCCGCATCAGAGGCCAATAGACGCGGATGCTGGTGAGGGGCGATTGGAGCGCCTGGCCGTCGTGACCTGAGAGATTACGCACCCGACCGCATTGTGATGATGGCCCTGAAATCTCCTGTGTGTCTGGCACAACTCTCGCGTACCCTTCAGGCATGATCAAAACGGGCCGAGCGGCTCCGAGCAATTGTGGGCCTCTACGAGCGCGTCGGGGCAGGACGCCGTGACGGTTACCCATGCGCAGCCGGCCCTGGCCCTTCCCGAGCTCAACCAACTGGTCCGGGTACGGGGTCGGCACTGGGTCGTGGCAGAGGTGCGCCGGGGCACGCTCGACGTCGATGTGTTCAGCGACGCCCAGCAGGTCCAGCACCTGGTCGAGCTCACTTCGGTCGAAGACGACGGGCTTGGCGACTCCCTCAGCGTCATTTGGGAGGTGGAGCCCGACGCCCAGGTCCTCCTCAAGGAGACCCTGCCAGTGCCGATGGCGGACCGCTTCGACGACCCCGCCCGCCTCGACGCGTTTTTGAACGCGGTGCGCTGGGGCGCCATCACCTCTGCCGACTCACAGGCGCTCCAGGCTCCTTTCCGCTCTGGGATCACCATCGAGACCTACCAGCTCGATCCCGTCGTGCGCGCCCTCTCCATGCCCCGCGTCAACCTGGGAATTTTCGACGACGTGGGGCTCGGTAAGACGATCGAAGCCGGCCTCGTCGTCCAGGAGATGATCTTGCGCCACCGGGCCCGCAGTGTGATCGTCGTCTGCCCGGCCAGTCTGTGCCTCAAGTGGAAGAGCGAGATGGCCGAGAAGTTCGGCCTGGAGTTCCGCATCGTCGATGCCGAGCTGATCCGCCGCCTGCGCCGAGAGCGGGGCTTGGCCGCCAATCCGTGGAAGCACTTCCCCCGCCTCATCGTCTCCATGGACTGGTTGAAGAGGCCCCGGGCGATGTCGCTCCTGCGTGAAGTGCTCCCGCCCACCCCTTCGTATCCCCGCGAGTTCGACATCCTTCTCATCGACGAGGTCCACAACGTCGCCCCAGCCGGCGGGGGCAAGTACGCCACGGACTCCCAGCGCACCAAGGCCATCAGGGAGATCGCCCCGCACTTCGAGCACCACCTCTACCTCTCGGCCACTCCGCACAACGGATACAAGGAATCCTGGACGGCGCTGTTGGAACTGCTCGATCCTCAGCGCTTCGCCCGGGGGGTGCAACCTTCGGAGGCCTCGCTCAAGCGAGCCATGGTGAGAAGGCTCAAGTCAGAGTTGCGGGCGGACCCCGACCTCGCCAACCCTGACGGCACCCCGCGCTTTGCTGAGCGCCGGATCGAGGAGCTCGAGATTACCTACCCAGAGCACGAGCGCGAGGTGCACGGTCTCTTGAAGGAGTACTCGGCCCTGCGGGTCTCCTCGGCACAAGGGAACAAGCGGGCGCAGATGGCCTCGGCCTTCGTGACGCTGCTCTTGAAGAAGCGCCTCTTCTCCTCGCCCGCCGCCTTTGCCGGCACCCTCGAGGTCCACCGCCGGACCCTGGAGGCTCAGGGTCAGGGGAAGGGTGAAGTACGGGCGCTCCAGGCGACCTTTGACCGCCTCGACGACGATGTGGCCGATGATGAGGAGTATGAGGACGCAGTCGAAGAGGCCCTGGTTGCCGCGGCCGAAGCGAGTGGCACAATCGATGCCAGGCAGGAAGAGCTCCTCGAGAAGATGGGTCGATGGGCCGAGGAGTGGCGGGTCAAGGCGGACACCAAGGCTCAGCGCATCCTCGACTTCATCGATGACACCTGCCGGCCAGTCGGCGCCGACGGAACACGGGAGTGGAACGACGAGCGAGTCATCTTCTTCACCGAGTATCGCGACACCCAGCTCTACCTCTATCAGCTGCTGGCCGACCATCTACCCCAGGGCGAGCTCACCGACAGGGTGGCACTCCTCTACGGCGGCATGGACGAGGTGGCCCGGGAGCGCATCAAGGCCGAGTTCCAAACCGACCCGAGCCGGCGCCCGTTGCGAGTGCTCCTCGGCACCGACGCCGCTTCGGAGGGCATCGACCTCCAGCTGCACTGTCACCGTGTCGTACACATCGAGACCCCGTTCAACCCGGCGAAAATGGAGCAACGGGCTGGGCGGGTCGATCGCCACCTCCAACCCTCGCCCGAAGTGCTCATCTACCACTTCATCGGGGCTGACTGGAGGGATGCACCCCCCGGGAGCCTCGAAGACGATCTGGGATTCCTGAGTCGCCTCGCGTTCAAGCTGAACTCGGTACGGGAGGACCTGGGTTCGGTTGGCCCGTTGCTGGCCGACCAGGTAGAGCGCCACATGCTGGGCGATACCAGGGCGTCGCTCGATCTGCCACCTGATCGCCGGCGTAGTGCCGCAGCCGGCGTGCTCAAGGTGGAGCGCAACTTGCGCGAAGAGGTGGCCCGACTGGCCCAGCGCCTCCAAGAGACGCGGGTCGAACTCGGCATGTCACCGACCGCGGTGCAGCACGTGGTCGAAGTCGGGCTCGAGCTGGCCCGCCAGCCGGCCCTGACGCCAGCCACGCTCGAGCGAGGGGCGAAAGACCGCCGGCCCGACGGCCCGGTCTTCACGGTCGGCCAGCTGTCGGGGAGCTGGGCCCGCACCGTCTTGGACCTCCCCGACAAACTTGAGCCCGAGAAGATCCGCCCCATCACCTTCGACCACGCCGTGGCAGCCGATGGCGCCGACGATGTCGTGCTTGCGCATCTGGGCCACCCATTGGTGACCCAGGCCATGCGACTGCTGCGCGGGCGGATCTGGTCGAGCGATGCGACCGACCTTTCTCGGGTCACTGCTCAGGTGGTGCCCGATAAGGAGCTCGACGAACTGGTCATTGCCATCCATGCCCGACTCGTCATCACCGGACGCGGCGGCCATCGGTTGCACGAAGAGGTCATCTCGGCCGGGGGGCGGGTCTCTCGGGGCCGGTTCAGCCGGGAGGGCTACGGCGTGGCCGAGGTGGCCAGGGTGCTCGACGCCGCCAGCGACGAGCTGCCGCCGCCCCACATCAGAGAAGCCCTGGCGAGCTCCTGGCCGGCCTTCGAGGACCCGGTGCGACTCGCTCTTCTTACGCGGGCCAACGACCGCGCTGACAGCCTGGTCCGGCTGCTGGCGAACAAGGTCGAAGAGGAGGTCACGACCATGCGTGCTGTGCTGGGCGACTTGCGCGCCGGGATCCTGGCCCAGCTCGAGGAGCTCGAAGAGCCCGAGCAGCTCACCTTCGGGTTCGCCCAAGACGAGCGGGAGCAGTTCGTCCGGGACATAGCTGCGCTGCGGGCTCGGGTCGACGCCATCCCGGCCGAAGCCGACGCTGAGGAGGCCGCTATCCGGGGTCGCTACGAGGAGGCGAGCGAGCGGGTCTTTCCGGCCGCCATCACTTTCCTCGTCCCGCGCCGTCTCTGCGAGGTCGGGCTCGACGACACGCTCGGGGCCGCGTTGCCTGCGTCAGCCAAGCAGGAGGCGCCGTGAGTACGTGGACGACCGCCCGCCACGCTGACTGGCTGAGTCTGGTCGACCCGGTCGGGCCGTTCCTCACCTTGCCGGTGATCCGCCGGGTCTGGCCGGGCGGGCCGGACCGCACACCGGCCCGGCTGCGGGTGGACCTACGTGAGCGCTACGAGGAGCTGGGCAAGGGTGGCGACGAGCGCCGAGAGTTCGTGGGCTGGGTGCTCCGGCGCCTCCTTTCCTTCGGACCCGCCGTCCTCGAAGGCCCCGCCGTGCCCGCGGCCCTCGACGTCTTCCTTCCCGAGCACGGGGTCACCTTGCGAGCCGACTTCGCCATCGTCTCTCCCTCCGAGGACCCCACGGCGCGCTTGTTGGTGACGATGTGGCCTGCCGGTACCGATCTTGCGGCTCATGTGGCCGGGGATCAGTGGGCAGCCAGCCCGGTCGACCGAATGGCCACACACCTGCGCCACACCGGCGTGACCCTCGGCCTGGTGACCGACGGCGATCGGTTCTGCGTCGTCTACGCACCCCGGCAAGGGGCGATCGGCCGGGCGACGTGGGTGGCCGGTGTCTTCACTGAGGCGGCCGAGCACACCCAACTCGATTCGTTCGTCTCGGTGCTCGGCGCCAAGCGCTTCTTCTCTGTGGCTCCCGAGGACCAGCTCGAGGCCCTGATCACCGAGTCCGCTTCGGCCCAGGCCGAAGTTACCTGGCAGCTCGGGCGTCAGGTGCGTGCAGCGGTCGAGCTTCTGGTTGCTGCCTTCTCCCGGGCCAATCGCGAGCTCGGCGGCGCGGCGCTCGCTGGCCTTGACCCACACCTCGTCTACGAGGCTGCCTGCACGGTCATGATGCGCCTCGTCTTCCTCCTCTACGCCGAGGAGCGTCGCCTGCTGCCGCTCGGCGAAGGGCTCTACGACGACTCCTACGCGGTTTCGACGTTGCGCCAGGCGCTGCGCGAAACGGCAGACGCCATCGGTAACGAGGAGAGCCTCGAGCACACCTCGAGCGCCTGGCCGCGCCTGCTGGCGAGCTTCCGGGCCGTCCATGGAGGCCTCTCTCACGACGAGCTTCGCCTCCCTCCCTACGGCGGTCGTCTCTTCGACCCCGACCGCTACCCGTTCCTCGAAGGTAGACGCCCGGGGGAGGGCCACGTCGAGGGCGCTCGTCCCATCCCCATCGATGACCGCACCGTGCTCGGCATCCTCGACGCCCTACAGGTCCTCAAGCTCACAGAGGGCGGAGTCACCGAAGCCCGTCGCCTGTCGTTCCGCAGCCTCGACGTCGAGCAGATCGGTCACGTCTACGAGGGCCTGCTCGACCACTCCGCCAGCCGCACCGAGGAGGTGACGCTCGGCATGGTTGGCCGGTCCGGCGACGAGCCCGAAGTCGCCCTGGCCGAGCTCGAGACCCAAGAAGCCAGGGGCCGCGCCGCCTTTGTCTCCTGGCTGGTAGAGGTGACCAAACGCACTGAGAAGCAGATCGAGTCAGCACTGGCCAAGCCGCTCGACGATGCGCGCCGTGCTGTGCTGCGCGCCGCCTGTGACAACGATGACGGCCTCCTGGCCCGCTTGCAGCGCTTCGCTTGGCTGCTGCGTGACGACCTGCGGGGGCTCCCCATGGTCCTCTTGGCCGGGTCGATCTACGTGACCGAGGTCTCGCACCGACGGGACACCGGGACTGAGTACACGACCAAGGACCTGGCCGACGAGGTGGCTCGCTACGCCCTCGAGCCCCTCGTCTACCACCCTGGCCCGGCTGAGGGAGTGCCGCCAGAGGAGTGGAAGCTCAAGTCGGTCGAGGAGCTCTTGGCCCTCAAGGTCTGTGACCCGGCGGTCGGCTCGGGAGCCATCATCACTGCGGCGTGCCGCTTCCTGGGCGACCGCCTGGTCGAGGCCTGGGCCGCCGAGGGCACGACGCCCACGGTGGCCGGAGCAAGTCCGCTCGACGACGTGGACGATGTGCGCATTGCCGCCCGGCGTGCGGTCGCCGAGCGTTGCATCTTTGGAGTGGACCGTGACCCCATGGCCGTCGAGATGGCGAAGCTCTCGCTCTGGCTGGTGACCATGGCCAAGGAGCGCCCGTTCAGCTTCCTCGATCACGCCTTCCGGGCCGGCGATTCCCTCTTGGGTATCACGAGCTTCGACCAGGTGGCCCGTTTCCATATCGACCCGTACCAGGCGGTGGCCCCGCTCAACTTCGCCGGCGACCTCGAACCGCTCGTGAAGGAGGCCCTCGAGCTGCGTCAGAGTCTCGAGGCGGCCCCGTTGATCACCGTGCGCGACGCCGAGGAGAAGGAGCGCCTCTTCACGCAGGCCGCTCATACCTTGCGGTCGGTAGAGACCATTGCCGATCTGGTGATCGGCGCGGCTCTCTCCACGGCCGGACAGTCCAAGCGCGACCTCGACGCCCGGCTTGCCAGCGTGTCGGGCAAGGTCAGCGATCTCCTGCACGGCGACGATGAGACCAGAGAGGAGGCGCTCGCTCGGTTGTCCGCCCATGCTGACGGCTGGCTCAACGAGGGGCGCCCCGATGCCGCCCCGCACCGACGCTGCTTGCACTGGCCGCTGGCCTTCCCCGAGGTCTTCGTCGGCCGATCGACTTCGGGCTTCGATGCCATGGTTGGCAACCCGCCCTTCCTCGGCGGGAAGCGGATCTCCGGTACAAACGGGACCGACTACCGCGAGCATCTTGTTCGGTCGATTGCTGCAGAAACAAAGGGCAATGCCGACCTAGTGACCTATTTCTTTCTTCGCGCTGCCGACATCGCACAAGGGTTTGGATTGCTCGCCACCAACACGATCGCACAGGGGGACACACGGGAAGTGGGTCTCGACCGGTTGCTCAATAGCGGATGGACTATTTGTAGAGCTGTAAAGAGCGAAGCATGGCCGGGGAACGCAACTCTTGCCATCTCAAAGGTCTGGTGTAGGCGAGCGCCGTGGAGTGCGATGGCAATCCTCGAGGGGAAACCGGTGAGGCGTATCACCAGCTCACTCGATTCGGAGAGTCGAGCCAGCGGACTTCCGAGCCGCCTAATGGTTCAGCGGAAAAGATGTTTTCAAGGTTCAATACTTGCAACTGAGGCTTTCATACTTACTCCGCAGGAAGCCAAGCAACTCCTCCAGTCGGATTCCCGTAACGCCGACGTGGTGATGCCCTACCTGATTGGAGAGGACCTCAACTCTCGGCCGGACTGCTCTGCAAGTCGATGGACCATCAACTTCTTGGATTGGCCGCTAGAGCGGGCCGAAGAATACCCGGCTTGCCTTGAGATTCTTCGGGAGCGGGTACTTCCGCAAGTAATGGCAAAAGGCGGCTCGTATGGCGGATGGAAGGAACGCTGGTGGCAGTACTGGCGAACTCGCGAGGAACTCTATGCCGCGATCCACGGAATGGAGCGGGTACTGGCAATTACGTTGGTCTCAAAGGTTGTGTTACCAGTTTTTGTCCCCACTGGGCAGGTCTTCGCGCACAGACTCGGTGTATTCGCTTACGACGATGATTTTCATTTTGGCCTTGTTAGCAGTTCATTTCACTGGTGGTGGGCCTTGAGCTGGGCTTCAACTCTCGAGACTCGAATCAACTACACCCCATCGGATTGTTTCGAGACATTCCCGCAGCCCAAGATTGGCTCGGCAGTTGAGGACGCAGGACGACAGCTCAACGAACTGCGAGCATCGTTGATGACCCTCAACGACGAGGGGCTGACCAAGACCTACAACCGAGTCCACGACCCCAAGGACGAGGACCCCGAAATCGTGAAGCTTCGGGAGCTCCACATCGCACTCGACTTGGCTGTGCGGGATGTCTACGGCTGGAGTGACCTCGGGCTCGACCACGGGTTCCATGAGACCACCCAAGGGATGCGCTACACCCTCGGCCCAGCGGCCCGCACCGAGGTCCTCGACCGTCTGCTCGAGTTGAACCACGAGCGGCACGCCGCTGAGGTTGCCGCCGCGCCGGCCAAAACGAAGAAGACGGCCCGGAAGCCCAAGACCGCGAGAGCGATGGGCACTGCGGAGCCCACGCTGTTCGGCTCCCTTTTCGCAGATGACCCGTCGGGAGATGACGCATGAGCATCGACACCACAACGAACGAGGACCAACCAGCCCCGCCGGAGTCTCCGCCCACGCCGAGTGAGTTGCGCGCCGAGCTCCAGCGCATGGTCGTGGCTGACCTGCTCGGCCCGGTGGGGGGAGAGGACGAGGAGCTGCCGGGACGCGGACAGGTCCGAGACCGCTATCTGGTGGGGGCGCTGGCTCCCAAGGGCTCGATCGGTGTCGATCCCGAGCGGAACGCTGAGCCTGTTGTCGAAGGCGACGCTGCCCCGGACGTCCCTGGAGAGGTACCCGACACCGACCAATCGGCGGCCCAGGCTTCGATGTTCCCCTCCTCGATCGGCCTCTCCTGCGTCGTCGTGCCCGAAGTCACCGAACTGGTGCTCACCGCGTCCTGGGGCCAGTACGTAAAGGAGGTACGTGAGCCCGAGGAGCTCGGGGGCGAGCCCGACGCACCATCTGTCGCCACATCCTCTGCCGGCGCACCGGCCCGGTCGGCCCGAGTGTGGCAGCGCTACCCGGTGGAGGGTGAAGTGGTGATCCCGCTCAGCGAAGGGGTCTTCGGCCCGCTTTCGGTCGCGGCGGATTTCCCGGGCGTCGTGGTGCGCGGGCGGGTCACCAAACGCGAGGGCTTCTCCTTGGTCAGCGCTTTCTTGGTGAACGAGCAGGAGAAGGCTGCCACCAACTCCGATGAGCGGTGGCTCTTCCAGGCCCGGTTCACACTCGAAGCGGTTGGTGGCGACAGCGCGGTGCCCGGCTTTGTCGGGCGAGACGTGGCGCTCGCCGACCATGGTGCCGCTGGGAGCTACGACTCAGAAGACGAGGTCGCCCTCTTGGACCTCCAGTACCGCAACCACATCGAGTTCGCCACGGGCCACGGCACGGCGGTGCATGCCGTCATGGCCGTCGACACCCAGGGCGTGAGCGACCCCACCCGTGCCCGGCGACTCGAGACCCGAGTCATTCCTTCCTTCGAGGTGCCCCGCACCGAAGCCCCGACTGCCGTCGAGGAGCCGATGCTCGCCAGTGCCGTCCTGGACATGGCCACGCTGGCCCAGACACCTCAGGCCGGCCTGCGGGCTGCGCTTGAGCCGCTGGTCAACGCCTACGAGGCCTGGATCGACACGCAGGCTACGCGGCCCGGTGACCCCGGCGCCCGTCTCGAGGGGCACGAGGCGGCGATCGAGGTCGCCCTCTTTACGGCCCGCCAGGCCGCAGCTCGCATCCGGGCCGGCATCGAGGTATTGGTCCACGACGCAGACGCGGCCGAGGCCTTCTCCTTCGCCAACGAGGCCATGTGGCGCCAACGCGTCCGCACTGTGGCGACGGCGCAGAGGCGAGCCAGCGGGGAAGAGGACGATGATGAGTCCTTCGATCTGACCGCCGCGCTCGACGCTGCCGATATTCCAGCCAACCGGTCGTGGCGCCCGTTCCAGCTCGCCTTCATCCTCTTGAACATCCCGGCGCTGACCGACCCGAACCACCCCGAGCGCCTGCACGACAGCGGCCTGGTCGACCTCCTCTTCTTCCCGACCGGTGGTGGCAAGACCGAGGCCTACTTGGGCCTCACCGCCTTCACCCTCGCCATCCGGCGTCTCCAGGGTACGGTGGCCGGGCACGGGCCCGAAGGGGTGGCTGTCCTCATGCGCTACACGTTGCGCCTGCTGACCTCTGACCAGTTCAGCCGGGCGTCGGCGCTCATCTGCGCCTGCGAGGTCATCCGCCGGGCCAAGGTGGCAAAGGACCCCCGATGGGGCGCCACGTCGTTTCGCATCGGGCTCTGGGTGGGCTCGTCCCTCACCCCCAACCGAGGCAAGGAGTCCGAGGCGGCCATCGAGGAGCAGCGCTCGGGCAAACGCGTCCGTGGCTCCCAGCCGGTCGTGCTCATGGCCTGTCCGTGGTGCGGGCGCCGCCTCGACACCGGGTCCGACGCCCGCTATGACCCCGACCGCTGGCGGACCCTGGTCTTCTGCGGTGACCCGTTAGGGCAGTGCGCCTTCACCGAGGGGGCTTCGAACAAGGAGGGCCTCCCGGTCGTCACCGTCGACGAGGAGATCTACCGCCTCTTGCCGGCCCTGTTGATCTCGACGGCGGACAAGTGGGCCCAGTTGCCCTTGAAGGGCCCGTTGCACCTGCTCTTCGGGCGGGTGGCGCGGCGCTGTGAGCGCCACGGCTACCGCTCGGCTGAGCTCGACGTGACCTCGGATCGGACCGAGGCCGACAAGCACAACAAGACGGCGCAGCTCCCTTCGGCCAAGACGATCGACTGCGACCCGCTGCGCCCGCCCGACCTCATCATCCAAGATGAGTTGCACCTGCTGGCCGGGCCACTGGGCACCCTGGTCGGCCTCTACGAGGCAGTGATCGATGAGCTGGCCAGTTGGCAGGTGGGGGAGACGACGGTGCGGCCCAAGGTCATCGCGTCGACGGCGACGGTGCGCCGGGCCGCCCAACAGGTCCATGCCCTCTTCTGGCGAGGTCTGTCGGTCTTCCCTCCGCCCGTGCTCGATGTGGAGGACAGCTTCTTCGCCCGCCAACGCGCCGTGGCCTCCGGCGGCGAGGAAGGGCGGCCCGCTGGTGCCCCGGGACGGCTCTACCTCGGGATCTGCGCTCCGGGCCAACGGATGGCATCGGTCGAGACCCGCGTCTTCACGACGGTGCTGGCTGCGGCCCAGGTGCTCTACGAGCGTTACGGGGCGGCCGCCGACCCGTGGATGACGATGGTCGCCTACTTCAGCGCCTTGCGTGAGCTCGGTGGAGCGAAGCGCCTGATCGAAGATGATGTGCGCTCCCGATTGCGCAACGCAGAGAAGCGCGGCCTGGCCCAGCGCTCGGGCATGGTCGTGCGCGAGCTCACCAGCCGTATCAGCTCTGGTGAGGTCGGTGGCCGGCTCGACGAGTTGATGGTGCGCTTCGATCCCGACGCCCCCGAGGACAGCGCGAAGCCCATCGACGTGCTGCTGGCCACCAACATGATCAGCGTCGGTGTCGACGTGGCGCGGCTCGGGCTCATGGTGTGTGTCGGGCAACCCAAGGCGACCGCCGAGTACATCCAGGCCACCTCGAGAGTCGGGCGCACCGATGCCGGGCCCGGGCTTGTTGTCAGCCTTTACAACTGGGCCCGGCCCAGGGACTTCAGCCACTACGAGACCTTCGAGCACTACCACTCGACCTTCTACCGCCAGGTCGAGGCGCTCTCGGTGACGCCCTTTGCCATCCGGGCGCTCGACCGGGGCCTCACGGCCGTCTTCGTGGCCCTCCTGCGCCAGCACCTCGGTTCGGTGGCCGACTGGAACCCCAACAATGGCGCCCAGGCGGTGGTCACGACTGGGCACCCGGTGGTGAGCGAGGCCATCAACCGGCTGGCCACCCGGGCCGAGAACGTCTCGGGCAAACCCGGGATGGCAGCCTTCGTACGCGCCCAGCTCCAGCATCGGCTCGACGAGTGGAACCGGGAGCAACTCAAAGCTGCCGGGGGTGGGGCCATTCTCGGTTACCAGGACAAGGCCACCGTGGCCGGGCTACTCAGTACGCCGACGGTGGGCGACTGGCCGCTGTGGGCTGTGCCCAACTCGCTGCGCGAGGTGGAGCCCACCATCAACCTAATCATCGATGAGAAGGACTGGTCCATCGAGCACCCCCGACCGTGGGCGCCTGCCGGTACCGGGGGCGCTCCACCGGGCCAGCCCACCGTGGAAGACCCCGACCCCGGATCTGAGGGTGAGTTCGAGGGCGACCTTGTGGGCAACACCGACGTGGTGACGCCATGAGCCCGTCCAAGACACAGCGCAAGAAGACGTTCTCGCATCGCGTGGGCGGAGTACGCCCGAGCCAGCTCATGCACACCTTCGGTGTCGGCTCCATGGTCGACCTGCCGAACTTTTCGATCATCGTGGCCGGCCTCGATGACTGGAAGATGGACTACGCCGACGAGGTGGTCGAAGAGCGGCTCCTGGCCGCCATTCGGGCTGATCCTGCCCTCGGGCTCGCCCACGTGACCTCGCTGCGCTCAGCCCCGTGGCTGGAGGAGAGTAAGAATCCTTTTGAGGACTGGGCACGAACCGGGGTGCCCGTCATGCCGTTCCCCCGCTGGATGCGCTGCACCGCCTGCAGCCTCTTGACGACGGTCGACGGAGGGCTCCTCAAGCTTGACGAGAACCCCTTCCGGCCCGATCGCACCCGCTACGTGCACAAGAACTGCGCCAAGACCCGCGGCAAGCCGCCGACAATGGTGGCGGCCCGCTTCGTGGTCGCGTGCCGCAATGGCCACATCGACGAGTTCCCCTGGGTGGAGTTCGTGCACCGCGGGACCGGCAGCATCTGCTCGGACTGGCAGCTGCGGGTACGAGACATCGGCGAGGGCTCCCGGTCGACCGACATGCTGGTCACCTGTGTGAAATGCAACCAGAACGTGATGATGACCGCCGCCTTCGGAGGGAACGCACAGAGCGTGCTGCCACAGTGCCGGGGTCGCCACGCCCACCTCCGGAGCTTCGACGACTCGTGCAATGAGCAGGTCCGCCCGCTCCTCTTGGGGGCTTCGAACACCTGGTTTGCCGGGACCCGGGCCGTCCTCTCCATCCCGGCCAGCGCCGACTCCGTTGAACAGGCCGTAGCCGAGTGCTGGCCCAAGCTCAACGCGCCAGATGCGCCCGTCGAATCCCTAGCCACCTTGAAGACCGTCATCGCTCTCGTCCCCGAACTGAAAGCCCTGGGCGCCTTCGACCCCGCGGTGGTCTGGGAGGCGATCGAGGCCCGACGGGCCGGTATGGCCGAGGAGAAGGGTTCCACCGACCTGCTTGGCCCTGAATGGGAAGTCTTCGTGAGCCCCCATGCGGCGCCTGCGACACGGGACTTTCGCCTCGGCACGCCGGCCCATCCGCCCGGCTACCCGATGCTGACCGTCACGCCGGCTGAACGCTTGCGAGAGGTCGTGGCCCTCTGTGGCTTCACCCGCCTCGACGGCCCTGACTCGGGAGTGGCTTCTGACATCGAGGACGTGGTCCCGCTCGCTCCGCTGTCGCGCCACACCGTGGCCTGGGTACCAGCTGCCGAGGCCAGGGGCGAGGGGATCTTCGTCCGCCTCGACGAAGAGGCGGTGAGCGCCTGGGAAGAGGTCGTGGCCGGCAGCGAGCAGACCGAATCGCTGAGAGAGGCGCACCAGGAGTGGCGCCGGAGACGCAACCTCTCCGACGTCAACGTGGGCTGGCCGGGCGAGCGCTACATCTTGCTGCACACCCTCTCCCACGCCCTCATCAACGAGCTGGCCCTCGAATGCGGCTACTCGGCCGCCTCAATCCGGGAGCGCATCTACGCCCGAGAAGCCTCTGCCCACGGTCCGGCCATGGCCGGGGTCCTTCTCTACACGTCGGCGCCGGACTCAGAGGGCACGCTCGGCGGCCTGGTGGCGTTGGCCGAGCCCGACGAGTTCGCCCGCATCCTCGAGGCGGCGCTGCGCCGGGCCCAGCTGTGCTCGTCGGATCCTCTCTGCGCAGGCCACCGGCCCGATGCCACCGAGAACTCCCTGCACGCTGCCGCCTGCCACTGCTGTGGCTTCTTGCCCGAGACCAGTTGTGAGCGGGGCAACCGCTACCTGGACCGCAACGTGCTTGTCGAAACCTTGGCCGAGGCCGGTGTTGAGTTCCCCTTCGGGCCATGACCGCCGGGGCCGAAGTGAACAGCGTGGCCGATGACCTCACGGCAGCGGTGCGCGAGATCGCGCTCGGCATGCCGGCCGGGCATGTGCGCCGGCTGGCAGGCGCCCTCTCCAGCCACCCGGGCCCCGGGCCGGCGGCGCGCGTGGCGGCCAGTGCCGCCATCCCGATCCAGAACCTCCAGTCCCAGATCCGCCGGCTCCTCGATGCCTGGGAGCGCGCCCCTTCGGTCGTAGGAGGTAGCGGCCTGGCCATCGCCCTTTGCGCCGCGGTCGAAGCGGTCGAGCAGATCCGGGCCAGCCAGCTCATCGACATCGTGTGGACCGGCCCGGCCACCCCTGAGGTGCCGGTCCGCCTCACGAGGGAGGTCCTGCTCGAAGTCATCGGCTCGGCCAGCTCGACCCTGCTCATGGTCAGTTTCGCGGCGTACCACGTCCCTGCGGTCGCCGATGCTGTCGCCACGGCAGCTCGGCGCGGAGTGGACGTCCGCTTTGTGCTCGAGACCGGTGAGAGCGCGGGCGGGACGCTCAAGGGTGCTGGTGCCGCCTCGGCGTTCAAGGACCTTGCTGGCCTGGTCACCTTCTACGAGTGGCCGGCCGACCAGCGTGAAGCGCTACCGGCGGGGCGCCGTGCCGCCATGCATGTGAAGACCTCGATCGCCGACGAAGACACCGCCCTCATCACGAGCGCCAACTTCACGGGCTCAGCCATCGATACCAACATGGAACTGGGTGTGTTGTTGCGGGGCGGCCCGGTACCCCGCCGCCTGAGCCGACACTTCCGCCAGCTGATGGTGGACGGCGTGCTTCGAACGGTCACCTGAAGAGCCTGCCGTCCCGAGCTCCTCGGCGTGGGGGAGTGCGTGGACAGCGCGTCAATCCACGGTGGGACTATGACGCGGCCCTGCTGCTCGGGGTAGAAGTGGAGGCCGTCGCCCTTCTCGAGGGCCGGGTGCGCTGGTCAATCCGCCCCGCACTCGGGCCCCAGCCGGGTACCCGCGACGGGCGGAAAACTTGAAGGTCGGTATTGGTTGCTGGGTGGCCCGGGAGGGTAGGGGAGCTGGCTGAGGGCGCGTTCTGAGGTTGGGAAGGCAAGGATTTGCCTATGAAGTACACCCCGTGGGGGACACGTCGTGCCGGATCAGCATGGCCCGTTGGACGGTGGCGCCTTTCCAGGTAGGAGACTCCCGGGCGTCGCTCCTAGGTGTTCCATGGGCTGTAGGGCGCTGCTTTAGTCTTCTGGTTCCACCAGTCTGCTGCGCCGTTGCGAGCAGGCCTGTCCTAGGAGACTGATGATTTATTCGGATCGGGGAAGAGCTGTGTTTTCCACAGTCCTCCAGGATTGCCGTAGAGGCAACAAAGAGAGCCGAATTGACGAATATGACCACGTTTGACGGTGCTCGCTGACGTGCCGCGGATTATTTCAACAGTCTCCTAGGCTTGGGCCCGCTGGCGTAGGTCAAACCTTGAGCCCAAGCGGTGGAAGTCAGGGGCGGCATCGCGGCGATCGGCTGCACATGGTGCACACAATGAGCCTGTCGTTTGCACCTGGGTTTGTGACACGGCGATCACGCGGCCCCGCGCTGACGGCATCGTGGACGTCGCGGGACGAGTCGCAACGATGGTTATCGGTGGGTACACGACCAGCACCGAGTAATTGGGAAGATTCGGGTAATTTCTCCAATCGTCCTTGGTCACGCCCGCAATCGCGCCGACTCCAAAGCAAGAGCGCTAACCAAGTTGTGCTGGTCCAATTCTAAACCGAACTCAGCTTTGAGGCGCCTTTCAGATCTCTGGCAGATTCCCTGTCCTGCGAAGGATGACAGATGACCTCAACCGCTTCGACCACTCATAGACCTCAATTCCGTATCCCGTCTGGCCTCCTCGAGCCAAAAGCAGGAGTGGGGATCTACGTCGGAGCGTTGGCAGTTGCCGCATCGTCCGAGCGTCCGTTTGGCTCGGCCCTAGGTCCGCAGGATGGGAGTGCCACTCGCCGAGATACCCCAATCGTCCATCCACCCGTCGAGCGCAATCGACAAGTGCATGCGTGACTCCACCTGGAAGTTCGTAGTGAGATGGACTCGCTTTCGCCGAAGGAATGACCAAGGCGTGTGTCACCCACGGACGAGTGCCCTGGTAGACGCCGAGCAGCAGTCCGCCAGTCTCGCAGGGGTGAGCGAATGCTGCGGCCTCGAGTATCGCCGTGCTGGCAGCTTCCGATAGGAACACATCAGCCATAGAAATAGCGGCCAGGTGTTTCAAATGGGTGTTCTGCCGCAAGCGGTCGGATCACGTCAATGATCTCAGAAGCCAGGGTCCCTTTCGCCGTGAGTTCCTGGAGCACGACCTCAGATGCCAGGGATGAGGCCGCTACAACCGCTGCGGGGGACGCGTTATTCACTGGCGCAGAACAACCGAGCTCGAGTTTTGGCGACGCGGGTGTGTCGCTATCGGCCGGGATTATCGGGAATCGCTGGTCATCGAGTCGCTGATGGATCGGGACATCCACTCCTGGGCGGAATCGACGAACTCTGGACACCGATCCGTCTCGATACAGAGAAACCGATACGAGGAGAATGCTGTCGCGTTCGGCAATTCGGCTCAGCTGCTCTGTCAATGGAGCGGAACCCGAAGCATCAACAATGGCATCGGCACCACCGACTGTCTTCGAGATCTCGTCGGGATCCCACATCGCCTGTGGCGTCTTCTCGACGCGGGTCCACGGGGAGCGGAACTCAATTTCCATGCGCGTGGCTTCAACTTTTTGGAACCCGACGAGAGGCTTAGCGGCGGCATGACGAACCACGTTGCCCGGCCGCAGCATTTCACCGTCAATCAGGTGCTCCGACCCGACTCCGCACCTAGCAAGCAACACGGCAACGTGGGATCCGATTGCGCCAAGCCCGAAAACAACCACGTGTTTTTCACTGACGGCCTCGGCGTCAGGTCCACAGCGCAGGCAGAGTACTTCGTCGTCGGTCATTGCCGGTTCATAAACGTCCAAGGCCACCCCCACTCCACTCACATCAGGTCCCACACGAAGCACAACGGCGTCTTGTGCTCCGTGAAAGTTACCCACCATGAGAATCAACAGCGGCTCGCTCAGTGCAGAGGTGAGCAGATCATCGAAGTACCCTTGCTGGCCGACCGTGAGCAGTGAACGGAGTGAAGCCTGATCGTGAGGTGGTGGTGACATATCACCACAGTGGAACCACAAGCCATGGAGCGATCCGGGTGGCCCCTTGCCTGTCTGTAGGTGAACGCCACCATGGTCCTGACGCGTGCCGTGAAACCGACCCCACTGACCCCGATGTGCTCCGGTACGAACGACGTGCGCCATGTCGAACGTCGCCAGGCCGATTCTGTCTCGATTGAACGCCAGGTATGCGTCTAGCGCAACGTCCTGGTCATCAAAGCCACGAGCAGCGGCATTGGCCCACTCCTCAATGCGCTCGTTTATGCCATTGAGCGTGAGCCACTGACGAGAGTTGTCATCCTCTGCCCACAGACAGACCACACCCTCCGCGTTGACATGCTCAGCTGGAAGTTCGGAAACCAGGATGTGTGGATGCCGAAAGGGCCAACCGTCCCGGATTCGGATCCGCATTGACGTCGCTGGAGTTAGTCCGGCAAGGGGCTGAGGACATGGGCCATCCCATTCCCGTCGATCAGTGCCTCGAACCGGTTCAAATCCAGCGGCAATGAGTTCGGTGGTGAACGAGTCGAGGGATGCCCCATCAAGGGTGATCACATCAGGCAAAGCCTCGGGCCTCGTTCGGTCCTCGGGCTGGGTTTGCGGTGACCGCACCCACCACGTTCCCCGACTCGTCGCAGCCAGGCGGAATCGGGAAGACCGGTCCTCGGTCGTTGGAGCCCAGGATCTGGCGCCAGATGACGGCTGCCTCACACTTGGGCAATCCGAGGGCCCGGTTTGCCTCGCCAGCGAGGGTCGAGAAGAGGGTGGCGCATTCCATGGTCTCTGCAATTGGAGGCGAAGGCGTGTAGGGAGTTCCGAGTGCAGGGTCGAGTACCGGGTTGGCTGCTGCCGACGCCAAGCGTGAGCCGGCATAGGCCAACGTTCCGGCGAACAGCTCGGCGAAGGATTCCCCAGAAACGCCGCTTGTGAATGCCTCGTACGTAACGAGTTCAATGAACAGTCCGCCAGGTTTGGCGTCACCGCGGTGATGGGAGCGCGCCTGGCGCATCAGCTTCACGATCGGTATGTATGCCCCACGGCCGGACACCTCGACGCTCTCGTTCATGTCAGTTGTCAACTGGGAGAGCTGTTCGGGATCAGTCTCGATCCATGCGGCGTCGCCATTGGCCCAACGGTCACGGTCGTGATCGGGAATAGCCCAGCGTTCGCCGTAGAGCACGGCCGGGACAACATCGACACTGAATTTGTCACTGTCATCGTAGAATGCGATTTTGACCGAACGGTTGCGGGGATCAGCTCGATCGCCGTAGTGGTCGGTAAGGATTCCGCACACCTCTTCGAAGACGTCCGCAGCCGAAGATGTCGTATCGAGTGCGGTCAGCTTGGTGAAGACGTCGACGTCATTGCCGGGGTAGATCGCAGTGCTTCGGGCATAGGAGCCGATCAAGACAGTGTCGACGCCCCACTCGCACAAAGTGCCGGACGTTTCTAGTTGAGCCCGCACTAACCCGTGGGCTGCAATGGCGCGGGCACGCTTCGTGCCATTGGGCTCGACACGAGTCAGTGCCTTATCAAATTGTGTTGGCAACGTTTCCACGGCACATCCTAGCTCCCGGTGTCATCCAGGACAATCGGCCCGCCGCCAACGCCGGACGCAACCGTGACAGTCCGAACATACCGTGGGGGTGTATCACCACCCTCCCATTCGTAGGGATCGACGGCGAGGGTGTTGAGGAGCCTGCCCAGCAGGACGGCAATTGGGAAAGGGACCCGGAGGAAAAGGTCGACTTGGTTGGTACCTACCCGGGACGCGCATTCCCGGATGTACCTGGCGACGGTGGCGGCCGTTGCCCCGCCGGAGCTGGGCTGAAGTCGGACGGCGGGATTCGGATGGATGCGTGCGACACCGCCGTATCGCTCTGGGTGCTGGTCTACGTGGGCGGAGAAGGAATCGACCGGGGCGGGAGTGTCCACCAGATCGACGTACACGGCCAGTCGGCGGCCTCCATCGGAAGAGACAAAGTCCACTTCAAGAGGTGGAGCCTCTTCGGAGAGCTGGGATGTCCACGTCCCGGATTGGTCGACAATCGTCATGGTGGTCGTCGTTGTCACGGGTAGAGCGGCACCAAGTGCATGGGCGATACTGAGGTGAGCACCTCCTCGCACCTCGACATTCGAGGAGCTCGCAGTGGCCACGAGACGCGGGAGGCTGGTCAGGAACGCCGCGTATGGATGCCAGATTCGTAGCGGGGGAGCGCGCCTACCCGGATCCGGTGGCTCCGTCCTTACGGCGAGCGTGACGCGCGGGCCGTCGTGGATCGGGTTTGCTCGGCTCTGGATGTCCAGTACGACGGGACCCAGGTTCCCGGCAGCGTGCGCCCGCATCCGCCGCATTGCAAGTGCATGTGCGAGGCTGGTCACATCTACGGGATCGACCAGGCGATACTGCTTTAGACGCTTGAGCCTCCCTTCGGGCTGACGGAGAAGTTGGTCTGGTGCGTCGTAGTCGAGAGATCCGGGATGAGCCGGGTCCTCGATGGCACTTGCGACCGCCAAGGAGAATTCGGTATGTGCCTCGAGGTCCAGGAAGGCGGGAAGCTCGAGATCGTGAACCACCGAGGAGTCCTGTATCTCGGGCGTTACGACAAGGACGGCACCCGACATTCCCGAGTCCAGGGCCTCTGTGAGCCGCAAGCTGGTGTCTCCTGGAAGAAGGTCAGACGAGTCGTGCCAGACGGGCACGCCCGTCGCGCGCAGCGCCCAAGCCACCGTAGAAGCAGCGTCTGTCCCATCGGAGGCGCGGTAGCTGACGAAGACCGGACCAAGTGGGTCGACGTTTTTCGTCTCCGTGGTGGGGCTCCCGCCTACATGTGACATGCGCAGTTGAGGCTACTGCGAGGGCGTGACCTGGGCATCCACGGCCGAAACCCGACTCAGGGCACAACAAAGGCAGAATCCGCGGTGAAGGACGATCCGGTGTGCGCCTCAGCAAGTCTGGTGCGGCCGTTCCACACTCTCTGGTGCGGAGACCGCATCGCTCCGCCAAAGCGTGAATCGGGCGGTTCGGAACGAGGTTGGCCGCGTAATCGTCCTCGTGATGAGGTCCCGGGCCGGCTGACCGGACGCGATGTCTGCGACACGACGAGAGGATGCTGCGTTAGAGATGAGTCCTCGGCTCCTCGACCGAGTTGCGCTGGCGCGTGTGCTCTTCAGTAAGTTGCCGCGCCTTGTCGAGGTCCAGGCCGGTGAGTACGGCATTCGCTCTCGCCACCAACTCGTCGTACTCGTGGACCAATGGGGTGATCATCTTCACGAACTCGCCCAGGAGCCATCGGTTCGCAGCCACGGCCGCGCTGGCGTGCGAATCGAACAGCGGCAGTAGGTCAATGACGTCCTGTGACCCCAGGTACGAGCGAGCGGGGCTCGTCCAGTCCTTCCACCTGAGCATCGTTGTGGCTTTGATCCCCGTCGTGTAGGTCATGCTCTGCACCTCGGACGCTGGGCCGGTGAAGGAGACCTGGCGCATGATCGGGAGGTGCGAATAGTGCTGGATGTACCGGCGCAGATCACCCACAAATCGCATCTCATCGGTTCCGAAGCGTCGCTGACGTTCGACTCCCCAACGCTCCTTGAGCTCGTCGGGCTGCCCGGCCATCAGCGCCCGCACGTGCTCGACGAGCGTGTAGGACCCCGCCAGGTAGTTGTGCAGATCCCGGACCAGGAGCGCGCCGAACCGTTCGGCCGCCACAGAGCGACGGACGTTCTGGGACAGCTCGATCGCCAGCCCGTGGTCAATTGTCGGGCTGATCAACGCCGATCGGAGCGTCACGTAATTCGGAATGAAGATGGCGTCGATGCTCTGACGAAGCGTCTCAGCCTGGGCGAACAAGTGAGCAGCAGGGTGATTCCGGACCTGTTGGCGCGCTGCACGCACACGCTCGGAGTGTTCATCCCACGGGGCACGAGACACGCGCTCCGCTTCTTCGGCTTCGGGGGTGATGTCCGGGTGCGCGCCCACCCTGTCACTTTATGACGACATCGTGGGTGTCCTTACGCCAGGGCCGTCGCCTAGAGGCGGTTGGCCGCCGGGCGATAGAACGATCCCCGGGGGTGCGCCATGTAGGTGACTCGAGCGATCTCGACGAGGATCCCCCAGGTGTCGGCATCTACGCCCGGCGGGGGAGCCGGGCTGAACTCGGGCCTGTCCCCACCGTTGAAGGCCGCCATGTAGGCGACTCTGCTCGGAAAGTCATTGATCGACAAGAAGGCGTCAGTCGTGAGGGACTCGAGCCCCTCCTCGGTCAGTACCCACTCACCGTTGAGGCGCTCGATGAGCGGGCCTCGGAGGCGACGGGGGAGTTCGCCACGAAGCGCACGATTGGCCAGTTCGAGGCTGTCGCGCAGGTTGGTGAACATGACGGTGGGGTCCCAGACCGCCGAGGGAGTCAGGTTGGCCGACTCGATTTTCCGGTCCAACCGGGCGATGACCTGACGGACATCCTCACCTTCATTCCAACCATCGGTCTGCACGTTCCGGGCGTCAGCGAACCAAGGAGTCAGGGAAAGAAATGGAGTACCTCCTACCGCTCGGTCCATCCGGACCAAGTTCTTGAGGTGCATGTGCATACCGTTGAGATCTCCGGACGCCGGGACGCGGAAGGCATCAGATATGGCATGTCGGAAGTCGGCCTCGCGCAGCGCCGAGCTCACCGCTTCGTATGACATGTCATTCGTGATGGCGGCGAGCGCCTCGTCCTCAGCCTCGTGGCGGCCTGCCCGGTCCCGGAGCACCTCATCTGCGAGGGTGTCGATCCGCCGCCCTTGGGACTCGATCCTCTCCTCAAGGGCGGCGGTCTGAGTTTCGGTCTCCTCGATGCCCCGCTTGACCTCGCGTTCGACAGTGGTGACAAGGACGCCGGAGCCCACGATGCCCAGGGCGCCCAGAAGCACCGCCGTGCCGACCGTGAGGAAGAAGTCGATCCAGATGCCCGTCCAGTCGCAGCCGATGCTGAACCCGAGGGCGGCTCCGATCATGAGGAGTCCGACGACGGTGACGATCCCGAAGGCGCGCCAATGGATCGCGTTCTCGAGCCTCGGTGCCGGCATGTCTGCCATCACTTCCGACGGTACCGGCATGGAGGTATTCGAATGGGGATGGGTCGGCCCGACCGACGTTGTTTCGGGGTTGCTCGACGAAATGACGGCCGTCACGACCGTGATCGGGACGATTGTGATCGACGTGGAGTTTCAGGGAGGAATCGGGGAAATCCCCGTATGACCAGTTCACGGGTGGTGTCTGACACATCCCAAAGCAGGCGCTTTGTCAATGGCGTTACCTTCCGTGGAGTTCCATGGGGTTCAACAGGGTTGCCTGGTCCCATGTCGGTATGCGAAGACTCTTCGCACGCGGCAGGAGGCGCCCCAGGTGTGGACGGATTGCCCATCGATCAGGCTCGCTCCGTTAAGTTCTCTTGGGGCTATCCATCTGACCGGACCAACCACAAGACGTAGGGCTTACGGCTCACTGGGCGGCCGCGGCTCATGGAGCCGGGGAAGGCGTCTCAGATGAACCAAAAGACGTGGAGGACACCGACTCGTAGGCTCCGGGGATGGAAGATGAGCGACCACACGAGTCGATCTGGCTGTGGGTGGCCAGTGCATGGATATTGGTGGGGATCGCCATCGCAGGTGGTTATAGCACGCGGGCAACACGGTTCGACTTGGTCGTACCGCTGATGCTTTTGGCATATGCCTGTGGGGTACTCGCCATCGTGTGTGTGGTGGGAGCCGTCCGAGGATGGCGGTTTCCGTTCACTAAGGGTCGCTACCAACAACGAATGGGTGCCCCGGTGATTGAACCGGATGCCATCGCTGTCCATTGCAACTTCTGGTTCCATTCATTGAAGGTCGATCTCACGCAGATGGATGCCGCCGACCAAGAACGCCTTGCAAAGTTCTGGTTCCATTTTGAAAGCACTGCCGATATCCCGCTGGCGTATCGCGTGGCCGAGGGCCATGTTAGAGCCGGAAGCAAAACCTCCACGGCACCAGGGATCGGCGATCAATACTTCGTTCCCCCTAAAGGAGAGCAAGACTATGCCTGGTTTGATATGGCGCATATCACCAGGGAAGACCTGCGCGATGTCGAGATTCACCTAGTGGTCCACTACGGACGCCCTAGTGGGGGGCCGTGGTTCGCCATGGACTGCCTTGTCCAACCGATCCAATCCGCCTGGTGGGATAACGGCTGGCCACGCAACTGGGTGTGGCGCAATAAACGAGAGACCACACATGAACTCACGTCATAATCAGACGCTCGTAGCTGAGCCGACCGTTCAACCCCTGGTCAGCCGACCACAAGATGTAGGGCTTGGTCCGGTCAGATGGATAGCCCCAAGTTCTCTTAGTCCTCGAGGTAGCGCTGCAGCCGGTCGTACTTGGCGGGCATCAATTCTGATCTTCCCTCAGGGTTGCTCCAAGTGCCCTGATCGTGTCTACCGGGCAGGCTCTGGATCTGGGCCGACGCGGAGCCCATATGTCTCTGGCAGGTAGGTTCCCGTTCCACCACCGTTCCACCGGACACTCCGGATTTTCCCGGACTTGCCATCATGGATTGGCAGCGGGGGAGTGCCAGGACCGGAACTGACCAGGCGATTCGGATTCTTCACTACCGTCTGGCACCGTTGTCGTCGTAGTCCCTGCCCCACGGCCACGGCCTTCTGCATTGGACAGACGAGGGTGACCAGCACCGATACGTCCACTTCCTGCAGCCGCATCAATGGTCATGGGGCGCCCAATGAGCGTCACCCGGCGGGACGGCAAGCTTCACCCCCCGCTCAAGCCCTGCAGCATCGACCTGCCTGGCGATCTCGTGCCAAAGATCGCTCAGCTCCGACTTGGTGGCCTTTGTCGCCTTTGCTCCCATCGGTAGATTCGGATTGATCCACCTTCGATCCAACTGAATGGTCGGCCGAGGGAAGGCTGAGCCACCCCTTTCATAAGGGCGGCAAGGGACGAAGCAAAATGGACCAGAGGCTGCTTCGTCGTAGGTCCGTCCGCGGTAGAGGCGAAACTTCGTGGTCGGTCGTTTCGGGTCACGGCGGAGTGGCTCGAAGACGACGTCTTGGACCCAGGGTGGACAGTCGAGGTCGGTTGAGGAGTCGACCGTGAATTCCCCGACGGTCTCTCCAACGACAAAGACCGTGTCGAGCACAAATTCGAAGTCCCCTCCAACCCCTTTCTTCCTGGAACCGAAGCAGACGATCGAGCCAGCACGCAGCCGCCGGAGCTTTTCGTTGTGCGCTTGCTTGCAGTTGCTGTAGAGAAAGTGCTCTCCGAACACCAGCGGATCAGTGTTCTGACGCCATTCGTGATCGTGAGGCACTTCCAAGAGCGGCTCGTGAAGGCAACGCGGCCACCCAGGAAGATGCGAATCGAGTGGCTCGACCATCCGCGACGGTGGTTCCCACTCTCCCCAGAAGGAGAACGACCCGACTCGAACGGTACCGTTCTCCAGGTACCGCCCATCCGCCTTCAGAAACTTACGGGCGTGATTCTTGCGCCGGCTCCATCCCATCTCCGGACCTTCGAGCTTGTGTTCGGATCCGGGATGGGGAAACTGCACGAACATCAACTCATCTGGCATCAAGAAGCTCCTTCACCGCCGCGCCGATACGGAGCTTGTCGGCACGACTAATCAAAGAGAATGGCTTCTGGGCCGCCTTGCCAAAGATCGCGGTGGTGGTCACATCCCCGCCGAGGCTGAGGCGCCGGTGCCTGACGATGTACGGATTTCGCCGCTCGACCCGATCTAGCTCGGCCCACTCACTCTCTGACGCAAAATCGAGGGTGTCCAGATACCGTCTCGCCACCGAAATGAGCACTGCATGGGGTTCCAAAAGCTCCATGAGCCCGTTCCAAAGCGCCCGACCGGGCTTGACCAGCGCCGCACGGGCTGGCTCTGGCAATTTGCTCCAGGTCGGGTTCGTGGCGACGGGGCTACAGATGTCGGTGTGCAATGCCGTGTTCGGACTCCCGTCGTAGAAGCTGGCGTCCATCCCGTTGAGCAGGCCCTCGAACGTACCGAACCACGAGCCATACGGCGCTTCCCTGAAATAGGAGCTGAGGGCACGGACATAGTTGTCGTGATCGACTGCAGTCTCCAATCCCTTCAGTTGTGTCGCCGCTGGGAAACGCTCCAGCGGACCAGTTGTCGGAAACTCAGCGAGCGAAGGATTGAGGCCAACGGTCACGATTCGTAGCGGGGAACGGCGGTACTGCTCGATGTCGCCGAAGAACAGTATGGGAATTGCGGGTCGAACCACCACCTCCGGCACAAGTTCGCCGGCCTCATCCAAGGCGAGAAATGCCCGGTCCGAGAGTTGAGCGAGAGACAGCGGCGCCTTTGTGGATGAGTGAATGCCCACCATTGCGAATCTCTCCGATCCCATCACCGACGCTGGAAAGTCTGTCACCAATGCGACGGCGCGCCTAACTCCAAGGATTTCAGGAGTTGCTTCGGCACAGACAGCTATTCGAGGCTCTCCGGAAGTCCGGGCACCGACCGCAATCGTCTTGGACATACTGCGCGAACTCGAACCAGCGTTACATGACAGTCACCTGGCGTGCTGCCGTCACGCACTCAGACCCCCCTCACATCCGAAGTGCCAGTTGACGGATGAGTAGGTCCCCGTTCCACCACCGTTCCACCAGACTCCCCGGATTGGACCGGACTTGCCAACATCGATTGACAGCGGGGGAGTGCCCGGACCGGAACTGACCAGGCGATTCGGATTCTTCACCACCGTCCGGCACCGTCGCCGTCGTAGTTCAAGTCCGACGGCGCCGTACCCGTGGCTAAAGAAACTCGTATCTACACCGGAATCCACTGACCCCTTGCAGATCGGACAAGAGGTCAAACTGCAGCCACGACTGTAACCAGGCCGATGAACGAACTCGGTCGCCGCTGAACTGCAGTGGACGCGTCGGCCCAGGTCAGCGGCCGATCATGGACGACGTTGGACGCCTCTGAACCCGTCTGGGGTGCATGACGCACAAGGGGTCCGGTCAAAGTGACGAATCACCTTGGCCGGCATCAGAGCGAATCAGTTGTTTGCCCGTAGAGCAGGCCAGCCATCGTGTCTGCGGCCTCCTGGTACTGCGGGTCGAGGATGTGTCCGTAGACATCGCTGGTGATGCGGATGGAGGCATGGCCGAGGACGGC
>JGIcombinedJ21911_10000018_pt1 | contig 32458 bp, 40 predicted proteins | sample BarGraNGADG00211_FD_21911 | JGI IMG/M metagenome (IMG submission 21911)
CAGGCTTGATGGAGAGCGATTGACGCGGCGTTGTCGTCGCCGATCCGGGCAACCATGGTGTGAAACCCGTGTTGGGTGGCCAGCCGGATCAGCTCGGTCAACAGGGCGCGTCCGATGCCGGATCCCCGCCGGTCCGACCCCACGTAGACGGAATTCTCGACGGTGGTCGCATAGGCGGGGCGGTCACGGTAGATCGAAAGCGAGCCGAATCCCACGATGAGGCCGGCGCTGTCTTCCGCCACGATGGCGGGATATGCCCCGCCGTGGTCGGCCAACCACACCAGCTGCTCGTCGGAATTCCGGGGGACGAGGTCAAAGGTCGCTGTCGACCCGGTAACCTCGGCGTTATAGATGGACCGTATGACTTCGGCATCGGTTGGGGTCGCCAGTCGAAGCTGCATGCGGTGATGGTAGCGAGTTGAAAACCTCTCGTNCGGNTCCGACNCCGTTGTTGGCTATGATGTCNCGCTGCAGCTCGCTCGAGCCGCACTGCCCCCTTAGCTCAGTCGGCAGAGCACCGCCATGGTAAGGCGGTTGTCGTCGGTTCGATTCCGACAGGGGGCTCGCCCGTGGCGGCGTAGCTCAGCTGGTTAGAGCGCACGGCTCATAATCGTGAGGTCGCCGGTTCGAGTCCGGCCGCCGCTACCATTTCGGGTGCTTGAAACAGCAAATGGGTCCGGTCTGCAGGCCGGATCCGTTGGCATAACAGCAGAGGAGCCACTGTGGCAAAGAATGAAAAACGGATCCAGGTCACGTTGGCCTGCGAGGTTTGCAAGCGCCGTAACTACATCACGACGAAGAACAAAATCAACGATCGTGAGCGGATTGAAATGCAGAAGTTCTGCCGCTGGGACCGCCAGCACACGCTGCACAAGGAGACCCGCTGAGGGTTGACTCGAGTAGCCGGGACCCGCTGAGGGTTGACGACTCGCCCGGTTTCGCCCATCTCGACTTGGTCGACCTCGCCCGGGGCGGTGACCATGCCGCCTTCGAAGAGCTGGTCAGGGTCACGTCGAACGATATCTATGCCCTGGCCTTCCGACTGACCGGGGATGAGCACGACGCTCGGGACGTTGTCCAAGAGACCTATCTGCGGGCGTTCCGCTCGATCCGCAAGTTCCGGGGGGAGGCTTCTTTTTCCACCTGGCTGTACCGCATCGCAGCCAACTGCGCGGCGACCATGCACAGTCGTCGACGGCGTGTCCGTCTGGTGTCGATCGACGCTGATCCTCGATGTGGCGAGTTGCCGACCGATCCTGACCCCGATGCCATGGCATCGGCCACTGTCGAGCGGGACCGGCTGGTCAGGGCCCTGCGCACCCTCCCCGTCGCCCTGCGAACGGTAGTCGTGCTGCGGGACATTTACGGTCTCAGCCACGATGAGATCGCAACGGAACTGGGTATTTCTGGCGCCGCCACCAGGGTGAGGCTTCATCGGGCCCGCCGGCAACTCCGAGCGGCGATATTTCCCGAGCTGTCGAGCGACGGTGCAGAGCGGGTCGACGGCGATGCCGAGGTAGCAACGGTGATCGAAGTGCGGCACATGGAGCCGGTGGGAGACGACGCTCGTGCACTGTGAGGCCATTGCCGAGCTGCTGCCCGGGGCGGTGGACGGCTCCCGGGCGGTCGACCGGCGGACGGTTCGTCACGTGGCATCGTGTCTCCAGTGCCAGGCCGAATTGGCCAGGTACCACGGGCTTCTTCGACGTTTGCACCAGCTTCGCTCGTACCGCCCCGACCTACCCGCCGGTCTTATCGCCGACGTGCTCGATGCGCTGGACGCCACCGTGACCCGGCGGACGGTGCGCTCGGTTCTGGCTGGGCGGCGCCTGGCCTATGGCGGAGGGGCTGCCCTTGGCACTCTGGCCATCGGGGTCACAGTGGCCATGGTGATCGGTCGGGGGCGGTCGAACGGGTCGCTTGGGAATTTGACCCTTTCCAGTGGTAATCTCTCAAACCGCCCCTGCGATCGATTGGCCGTTCGCGGCATGGCGATCGACAGAGGGCAGTAGCTCAACTGGTAGAGCACCGGTCTCCAAAACCGGCGGTTGGGGGTTCGAGTCCCTCCTGCCCTGCTCTCCACCCGTGGCACCGGTCTAAGGAAACAGCACGTGAACCGAGAACAAAAGCGTCAGATGCAGCGTCAGGGACAGGACCCCGATGGCGAGGCCGCGCCTCAGCGCAAAGCCACCCCGGCCCGTCGCCCACCCAAGCGTGACCCGTTCCGTCCGGGACAGTTCCTGCGCGAGGTACGATCTGAGCTTCACCAAGTGGCGTGGCCGAACCGTTCTGAGGTCATCAACTACACGACAGTGACGTTCGCGACCTTGGTGGCGTTGATCTTTCTGATCTTCATACTCAATTACGCCTTTGCTAAGGGCGTCTTTTGGCTGTTCAACACGTGATCGGTGTGACTGTGACCCAAAATGAAACCACCGCACCTCTCGGTGACGATGAGAGTGCCGAATCCATCGAGACTGTCGACGCGCCGGAAATCGCCGACACTGTCTCCGAGGAGTCGACCATTGAGGCGGCGGAACTCGACCTGAGGGAGACCGGATCGATCTCCGATGAGGACGCCGACGAATTCGACGACGACGAGCCCACCATCATCAGCCCGTTTGACCAGCCGGGACGCTGGTTCGTGGTCCACACCTACGCCGGGTACGAGAACAAGGTGAAGTCCAACCTTCACAGCCGCGCCGTCTCTATGAACATGGAGGATCGCATCTACGAGGTCGTCATCCCCATGGAAGACGTCGTGGAGTTCAAGAACGGCAAGAAGGTGGTCGTTCAAAAGAAGGTGTTCCCGGGCTATTTGCTGTGCCGTTGCGAACTCGACGACGGCAGTTGGTCCGTCATCCGAAATACCCCCGGCGTGACCGGCTTCGTGGGCCCCGGCACCAAGCCAACGCCGTTGTCCCGTCGGGAGGTCGAAGGGATTCTGCAGGTCAAGGTGGAGGGTGGCGAGGCGCCGACCAAACGCAGCCGCCCCCGTCTCGAGCACGAAGTGGGGGAGACGGTCCGGGTCAAGGAAGGTCCGTTCGCGGACTTCTCGGGCCAGATTGCAGAGATCAACGAGGACCAGCTGAAGCTCAAGGTCCTTGTGAACATCTTTGGCCGGGAGACCCCGGTCGAACTCGAATTCAGCCAGGTCGCGAAGCTGTAGGCCGGCGGATACAGGTAAGGAGCAGTACCAATGGCACCAAAGAAGCGCGTCCTCGCGAACGTAAAAATTCAACTCCCGGCAGGCGGGGCAACACCGGCCCCGCCGGTGGGCACGGCGCTTGGACCCCATGGCGTTCAAACCATGGAGTTCTGCAAGCAGTACAACGCCGCCACCGAGAGCCAGCGCGGCTCTATCGTTCCCGTCGATATCACCATCTACGAGGACCGTTCGTTCTCCTTCATTCTGAAGACCCCACCGACCCCGGCACTGTTGCGGGCGGCGGCGGGTTTGGACAAGGGAGCCGCTGCCGCTGGCCGTGAGCAGGTTGGCAGGGTCACCGACGCCCAGGTGGCTGACATCGCCGCCATCAAGTTGCCCGATCTCAACACCAGCGATGTCGAAGCCGCTAAACGCCAGGTGGCCGGCACAGCCCGGTCGATGGGCATTGCCGTCGCCGGCTGATCGCCGAGCGACCGAGCACATTCGAGGAAACGGAGAACCACCCGCATGTCCAGAGGAAAGAAGTACAAGTCGAGCATCGCCCAGTTCGATCGCCAGGAGCTCTACTCTGCCGGCGACGCCGTGGACCTGGTGAAGGCCACATCCAAGGCCTCGTTCGACGAAACCGTGGAGTTGGCGATCCGACTCGGCGTGGATCCCCGAAAGGCTGACCAGATCGTCCGGGGCACCCTGTCGCTCCCGGCTGGTACCGGCCGTACCGCCCGGGTCATCGTGTTCGCCGCCGGTGAGAAGGCTGCCGAGGCTCGTGCCGCGGGTGCCGACGAGGTGGGCGCCGATGACCTGGTAGCCCGGGTCAAGGAGGGCTTCCTCGATTTCGACATAGCCATCGCCACTCCTGACCTGATGGCCCAGGTCGGAACCCTGGGCCGGGTGCTCGGGCCCCGTGGCCTCATGCCCAACCCAAAGACCGGGACCGTGACCGACGACGTCGAGAAGGCTGTCATCGAGTTCAAAGGTGGTCGGGTCGAATACCGCACCGACAAGGTCGGCAATGTTCATATCCGTATTGGGAAGGCTTCCTTCGACCGGACGAAGCTGCTGGAGAACCTGCATGCGGTAATGGATGAGATTCACCGGGCCAAGCCGGCTTCTGCCAAGGGGCGCTATGTCTGTGGCGTCACCGTNTCGTCGACGATGGGCCCAGGCATCCACATCGATCCGCTCCTCGCCCGCAAGGTCGACGCGGAGCTGGCCGCCACCGCCTGATTCGGTTTCAACGGAGCCGCATTGCATAATCGGGCCGCGACGCGCTAGCGTCNCACCCTTACAACTCAAGTTCGAACTGCCGTAGACCTCCGGTGTACCGGGAAACCAGTACTGAAGGGACCCTGTCCGGGTCCGCCTGATGAGGCGTTCCGCACGGAGCCATCATTGCTCCGGCGTCACCACTCGATGGTGTCTGCGGCCCAACCCTGAGCGGAACGCTCGGTGGAGGGACCATGGACAATCCGAGGGCTGACAAGGTCGCCGTAGTCGACGAGGTACGGGAGCGTCTTGCCGCGTCCGATGGCGCAGTGCTTACCGAATACCGCGGCCTGACCGTCGCTGCGCTGGCCAACCTGCGCCGCGAGCTGGCCGCCGCCGGTGGTGACTACAAGGTNTACAAGAACACCCTGGTTCGCTTGGCAGTTGCCGATGGTCCCAAGGAATCGATTCGAGACCTGTTGACCGGCCCGACCGCGATTGCCTTCGTGCAGGGCGACATCAGCGCGGTGGCCAAGGCACTGCGTGATTTCGCCAAGGCAAATCCGAACCTGGTGGTCAAGGGCGGCATCGCCGGCGATGGACTGCTCTCCGCTTCGGAGATGACAGTGCTGGCGGACCTTCCGCCCCGCCAGACCCTGTTGGCACAGTTCGCCGGTGCTCTCTCTGCCCCCATGCAACAGCTGGCTGGGCTCCTCGAGGCCCTGCCTCGGAATTTGGCCTACGGAATCTCGGCACTGCTCGACCAGAAGCGTNCAGAGGGAGGCGGAGAGGNCCCGGCATCCGCCGAATCTGCCCCAGAGGACACCTCGGAGGCCCCGGCCCCAACCGCCGAAGCCCCCGCTGAAGAGGCCCCGGCCCNAACCGCCGAAGCCCCCGCTGAAGAGGCCCCGGCCCNAACCGCCGAAGCCCCCGCNGAAGAGGCCCCGGCCCCAACCGCCGAAGCCCCCGCNGAAGAGGCCCCGGCCCCAACCGCCGAAGCCCCCGCTGAAGAGGCCCCGGCCGAGTAGCAGCCGGCACCGGATCACTGACTCACCCCCATCGATCAAAGAACAATTAAGTAAGTAAGGAGCAATAACAATGGCAGGCACCCTGACCAAGGACCAGATTCTGGATGGCATCTCTGAGCTGTCCGTTCTCGAACTGAGCGAACTGCTCAAGGAGTTCGAGGAGCGTTTTGGCGTAACCGCGGCAGCTCCGGTCGCCGTAGCGGCCGCAGCCCCGACCGGTGGCGGCGACGCTGGTGCCGGCGAGGACGAGCAAGATGAGTTCGACGTGATCCTGGTTGCCGCCGGGGACACGAAGATCAAGGTCATCAAAGAGGTGCGCACGCTGACCAGTCTCGGGCTGAAAGAAGCCAAGGACCTGGTAGATGGCGCTCCCAAGCCGGTGTTGGAGAAGGCCAAGAAGGAAGACGCCGAGAAGGCGAAGGCGCAACTCGAAGGGGTTGGCGCCACCGTCGAACTCAAGTAGCGCCTTCTGGTTCCCGGTGGCCGTCACGATGGCGACCGGGAACCAGGTAGGGGTGCCGATAGGCAGCCGGGTCGGCTGATTCGCCCCCTTTCCCGGGGTTCCGGATCGACGTGATCCTGGTTGAATCCTTGACGCCGGGCGATGGACCTCCTACCCTGTGCATGCTCGCTCTGGGGATATATATCTCCGGGGTTGTGGAACTGTGCGCGCCAGGGTATGCTTACCTGTTGCCGTGCCTGCTCCTGACGCCTTCCTCAGTATTTTGGCTGAATGACGCGCGCGTCGGCGCCCCTCCAACTCCTCGATCGGTTGTTGTCGACCCCCGAGAAGTATCGCCTTCAGCTTCAGATGTACCGCAGTATCCCGTCGTCGCCCCATGCACCCCGAAACTGGGAGGAGTAGGCACTTGCCTGCACGGTCCAACAGCCCGGAACGTTTTTCCTTTGCCAATATTGATGAGGCGTTGCCTCTGCCCGACCTGGTCGCCATTCAGCGCGACTCGTTCCAGTGGTTTCTGGACAAGGGTCTGGCCGAGACGTTCAACGACATCAGTCCGATCGAGGACTTTACTGGTCAGCTGAGCCTCGAGCTGGAGTTCGATCCCACCGATCCCGACCTGCGACCACCGCCGAAATTCTCGGTGGNGGAGTGCAAGGAAAAGGACATGACCTACGCNGCACCGGTCTTTGTCCGGGCGCGTTTCATGAACGCCAGCACCGGTGAGATCAAGGAGCAGACGGTCTTCATGGGTGATTTCCCCGTGATGACCGACAAGGGCACCTTCATCGTCAACGGCACCGAGCGGGTAGTGGTCAGCCAACTGGTCCGTTCTCCCGGGGTCATCTTCCAGCCGGGACGGGACGCCAAAACAGTCTTTACAGGAACCATCCATCCCTACCGAGGTGAATGGATCGAGTTCGACGTCGAGGCCAAGCCGTCCAAAGACGTCACCGCCGGTTGTCGGGTCGCCCGCAAACGCCGCCTTTCCCTGTTTGTGCTGTTGCGGGCCCTCGGCTACGAAGACCAGGCATTCCTCGAGCGTTTCGTCCGGCACTTCGACTTCCTCGAAGGACAGTGGGAAAAGGAGCAGAATCTCGCTCCCACCCGTGAAGAAGCGCTGCTGGAGATCTACAAGCGGGCCCGCCCCGGTGAGCCGCTCTCGGTCGAGGCTGCTCGTCAGTACTTCGAGAACGCCTTCTTCAACCCCAAGCGCTATGACCTGACCCGGGTCGGCCGGTACAAGCTGAACCGGAAGCTCGGGCCGGAACTCGATCGCATCGAGGACATCTTCAAGATCAAACTCGAAAAGCCCACGCCGACCCAGGGAGTTCTGAGCCCGGCGGAGATCCTGGCTTCGTCGACTTACATGCTCCATCTGGCCAAGCACATGGCCGACGGCGAGTCGGGTTACCGCATTGATGACCAGGACCACTTTGCCAACCGCCGGATCCGGTCGGTGGGTGAGCTCATTCAGAACCAGGTCCGGGTGGGGCTATCCCGCATGGAACGTGTCGTCCGTGAGCGGATGACCACCCAGGATGTCGAGGCCATCACCCCCCAGACGTTGATCAACATCCGCCCGGTGGTCGCCGCCGTCAAGGAGTTCTTCGGCACGTCCCAGCTGAGCCAGTTCATGGACCAGAACAACCCTCTGTCGGGCTTGGCCCACAAGCGTCGCCTCTCCGCCCTCGGGCCTGGTGGCCTGTCCCGTGAACGGGCCGGCTTCGAAGTCCGTGACGTGCACACCTCGCACTACGGCCGAATGTGCCCCATCGAAACCCCCGAAGGCCCGAACATCGGCCTGATCGGCTCGCTGGCCACCTACGCCCGGGTCAATGAATACGGCTTCATCGAGACCCCGTACCGCAAGGTCGTCAACGGTCAGGTGACCAACGAGATCAACTACCTGGCGGCGGACGAAGAAGAAGAGCACGTCATCGCCCAGGCTTCCGCGGTGCTCGATGCCGACGGTCGCTTCACCGAAGAGAAGATTCTGGTTCGCCGCGGTCCCCAAGGCACCGGCGTGCGGGTGGGAGCAACGACGACCTCGTACGGCACCACCTCGGAGATCGACTTCGTGCCCCCGGCCGAGGTTGACCTGATGGACGTCTCGCCGAAGCAGATCGTGTCGATCTCGACAGCACTGATCCCCTTCGTCGAGCACGATGACGCCAACCGTGCCCTGATGGGTGCCAACATGCAGAAGCAGGCGGTGCCTNTGGTCGTTCCCGAGGCCCCCTACATCGGTACCGGCGTGGAGGCCCGCGCCGCTCGCGATGCGGGTGACGTGGTGCAGGCCGAGGGTGAAGGCACAGTGGTCGATGTCTCGGGTGAGCAGGTCACCGTGGAGTACAAGGCCGGGGCNAAGGACCGCAACGGCATCGTGTTGGGCCGCAAGGTCTACCGGCTGGCCAAATTCCGCCGCTCCAATCAGAACACCTCCATCAACCAGAAGGTCATCGTCGAAGAGGGTCAGAAAGTNAACGCCGGCGACGTGCTGGCCGACGGACCCTCCACACACAATGGCGAGTTGGCGCTGGGAAAGAACCTTCTGGTGGCCTTTATGCCATGGGAGGGCTACAACTACGAGGACGCCATCATCCTCTCCGAGCGCCTGGTGAAGGACGACGTCCTCACCTCGATCCATATCGAGGAACACGAGGTCGATGCTCGGGACACCAAGCTGGGTGCCGAAGAGATNACCCGTGACATCCCGAACCTGTCGGAGGAGATTCTGGCTGACCTCGACGAGCGGGGCATCATCCGGATCGGGGCCGAAGTGGGCCCGGGCGATATTCTGGTCGGAAAGGTCACCCCCAAGGGTGAGACCGAGCAGACTCCAGAAGAGCGCCTGCTACGGGCGATCTTCGGTGAGAAGGCCCGCGAGGTGCGCGATACCTCGTTGAAGGTGCCGCACGGCGAAGAGGGCAAGGTCATCGACGTCCGGGTCTTCTCCCGTGAGGACTCCCACGAACTGCCCCCTGGTGTCAACCAGTTGGTGCGGGTCTACGTGGCTCAAAAGCGGAAGATCTCCGAAGGCGACAAGTTGGCCGGACGTCACGGCAACAAGGGCGTCATTTCCAAGATCCTCCCGATCGAGGACATGCCGTTCCAAGCGGACGGCACCCCGGTTGACATCATCCTCAACCCATTGGGCGTACCCAGCCGGATGAACGTCGGCCAGGTCCTCGAGTCGCACCTGGGCTACGCCGCCCGTTGGGGTTGGAAGGATGCCGGCGAGGTCGCTCGCATCCCGTTGCGGGGCACCGAGACGAAGACGCGTCCACGGACGGAGCCGGCGGTCTGGGTGTCGACACCGGTGTTTGACGGTGCCCACTGGGACGAGGAGGATGACGCTGGACGTCATCCGACCATCCAAAAGATCTTCCGCAACCTCAACTCCGATGGAGTCGATGGAGCAGTACAGGTCACCGATGATGGCAAGTCGCAGCTCTACAACGGTCGCACCGGCGAGGCCTACGACAATCCGGTCTCGGTCGGTTACGTGTACATACTGAAACTCCACCACCTGGTGGACGACAAGATCCACGCCCGGTCCACTGGTCCGTACTCGATGATCACCCAGCAACCGCTGGGTGGCAAGGCCCAGTTCGGTGGCCAGCGATTCGGGGAAATGGAAGTCTGGGCCCTCGAAGCCTTCGGTGCCGCCTATGCGCTTCAGGAGCTCCTCACCATCAAGTCTGACGATGTGCTCGGACGGGTGAAGGTCTACGAGGCCATCGTCAAGGGGGAGAACATCCCCGAGCCGGGGATCCCCGAGAGCTTCAAGGTGCTCATCAAGGAAATGCAGTCACTGTGTCTCGACGTCGAAGTGCTGGCGCCGGGTGGAGAAGAGATCGAAATGCGCGAACTGGACGAGGACGTGTTCCGCACGGCCGAGGAGTTGGGCATCGACATCAGCCGGCCAGAACGTGGCTCGGATGAGGAAGACGCTCGACGCGCAGCGGAAAGGGGCTTCTGATGTTGGATGTCAACGACTTCGATCAGCTTCGGATCGGATTGGCCACGGCCGACTCGATCCGCGGATGGTCCAACGGCGAGGTGAAGAAGCCCGAGACCATCAACTACCGAACACTCCGTCCGGAAAAGGACGGTCTCTTCTGCGAAAAGATCTTCGGGCCGACCAAGGACTGGGAGTGCTACTGCGGGAAGTACAAGCGGGTCCGCTTCAAGGGGATCATCTGCGAACGCTGCGGGGTCGAAGTCACCCGGTCCAAGGTTCGCCGCGAGCGGATGGGCCATATCGAGCTGGCCGCCCCGGTCGTCCACATCTGGTACCTGCGCGGCACCCGTAGCTGGCTGGCCTACCTGCTGATGGGCACCGAGCCACGCGAGGAGCTCAAGGCCAAGCAGTTGGAGAAGGTCATCTACTTCGCCGCCAACCTGGTCACNTGGGTGGACGAGGCCAAGCGTCACGAAGACCTGCCCGCCCTCGAGGCCGAGCTTCGCGATGAGATCGNTGATCTCGAAAAGAAGCGCGATTTGGACATCGACCGTCGCTTCAAGGTCCTCGAAGGCGAGTTGGCCGACTTGGAGAAGTCGGGGGCCAAGGATGCCGAGATCAAGGCCCGGCAGCGCAACGTCGAGAAGGAAATCGGGAGCGTCCGNGAGCGTTTCCAAAGTGAGATCGAATTGGCCCAGCGCTCGTTCGACGAGTTCAAGAGCCTGCACTCCCGCAAGATCCTCGAAGACGAGATGCTCTGGCGCGAGCTGCGTGTCCGGTATGAGGACTACTTCGAGGGTGGCATGGGGGCCGAGTCGATCCAACGTCTCATCGATCGGATCGACCTCGACGAAGAAGAGATCAAGCTCCGGGCCATGATCGACGCCGCCGACGGCCGCAAGCCACTGTCGGCTCAGCGTCGCCAGAAGGTCATCAAGCGGCTGAAGATCGTCACCGCCTTCAACCGACGCGACGAGAACGGCAAGCGGGTCAACGGGCCACGCTCCATGATCCTCGAGTCGGTGCCGGTCATTCCTCCGGACTTGCGCCCGATGGTGCAGCTCGATGGTGGCCGGTTCGCCACTTCGGACCTCAACGACCTCTATCGCCGGGTCATCAACCGGAANAACCGGTTGAGGCGACTGCTCGATCTGGGCGCACCGGAGATCATCATCAACAACGAGAAGCGGATGCTTCAAGAGGCCGTCGACGCCCTGTTCGACAACGGGCGGCGTGGGCGACCGGTCACCGGGCCTGGTAACCGGCCNCTGAAGAGCCTGTCCGACATGTTGAAGGGTAAGCAGGGTCGATTCCGCCAGAACCTGTTGGGCAAGCGGGTCGACTACTCCGGCCGTTCGGTCATCGTGATCGGTCCCACGCTTCTTCTCCATCAGTGTGGCCTGCCCAAACTGATGGCACTCGAACTCTTCAAGCCGTTCGTCATGAAGCGGTTGGTCGATGGGGAGTACGCGCAGAACATCAAGTCGGCCAAGCGGATGGTGGAACGTCGCCGCCCGCAGGTCTGGGATGTCCTCGAAGGGGTCATCAAGGAGCATCCGGTGTTGTTGAACCGTGCCCCGACCCTTCACCGTTTGGGGATTCAGGCGTTCGAGCCGGTGTTGGTCGAGGGCAAGGCCATTCAGGTCCACCCGTTGGTCTGCACCGCCTTCAACGCTGACTTCGACGGTGACCAGATGGCTGTCCACCTGCCCCTGTCCGCCGAGGCACAGGCTGAGGCGCGGGTGCTGATGTTGTCGGCCAACAACATCCTGTCCCCGGCCACCGGTCGTCCGATCACCGTTCCGACCCAGGACATGGTGTTCGGCATCTACTACGTCACCCTCGTCGCCGACGGTGCCAAGGGAGAAGGCCGGGTCTTCCGGCACGCCTACGAGGTCGAGACGGCGTTCGATGCCGGCGACATCGACCTACACGCCAAGATCACCCTTCGGCCCGTGGCTGGTACCCACATGGCCCAGTCGATCGCCCTGACCAATGGGGTCGAGCTCGATGCCGACGGGCATCTGGTCGGCGCCGCCGACGGCGAGACGCTGGAGATGGTGACCACGGCCGGACGCCTGTTCTTCAACACCGCGCTCCCCGATGGCTACCGGTACATCAACGACCTGGTCGGTAAGCGGAATACCGCCATCGCCACCATCGTCGAAGAGATTGCCGAAGGATTCCCCAAGTACATCGTGGCCGAGAGCCTCGACCGGATCAAGGCGCTCGGATTCCGCTACGCCGCTCAGTCGGGTCTGACCATCTCCATCAACGATGTCCGCACCCCCCCTGACAAGCAGACCATTCTCGACCGCTACGAAAAAGAGGCGGAGAAGGCCGAGGCTCAGTTCAAGCGGGGCATCATCACCGATGATGAACGCCGTCAGAAAGAGATCGAGATCTGGACGTCAGCCAACTCCGAGGTTGGGCGAGCCATGGAGAAGTCACTCTCAGCCTTGGCCTTCAACCCGTTGAACATGATGGTCGACTCGGGTGCTCGCGGTAACTCGCAGCAGATCCGCCAGATCGCCGGTATGAAGGGCCTGGTCTCGAACCCCCGCGGTGAGATGATCCCCCGCCCGATCAAGTCTTCCTTCCGTGAAGGTCTGTCGGTACTCGAGTACTTCATTTCCACCCACGGAGCCCGTAAGGGCCTGGCCGACACCGCCCTCCGGACGGCTGACTCGGGGTATCTGACCCGTCGCCTGGTGGACGTGGCTCAGGAGCTGATCGTCCGCGAGGACGACTGCGGATCCACCCGTGGAATCTGGATCGAGAACATCGTCCCCGACGAAGCCGGGAAGCGTTCGTACCTCGAGACCCGGGTCCATGGCCGGATCGTGATCGAAGCGGTCACCCTCACCGACAAGTCCAAAATCGACGTGGGGACATTGCTCACCGACGAGATCGTGGACCGGCTCCGGGACGATCCCAACATCGACAGGGTCCGCACCCGCTCGGTGCTGACCTGCGAGGCCGAGCATGGAATCTGTGTCGCCTGTTACGGGCAGTCATTGGCCACCGGCCTGATGATCGAGCTCGGTGAGGCGGTCGGCGTCATCGCTGCCCAGTCCATCGGCGAGCCGGGCACNCAGTTGACCATGCGTACCTTCCATACCGGAGGCATCGTCGGCGAGGACATCACCCACGGCCTACCCCGAGTGGTCGAGCTCTTTGAAGCCCGTACCCCCAAGGGTGCCGCCGTCCTGGCTCGTCAATCCGGCGTTGTCCGCATCGAGGAAGAAGAGAGCGGACGCCAGATCACCGTGGTGGCAGAAGGTGGCGAAGAGGAGACCGTCCTCGTNGCNCAGCGTGCCCACCTCGAGGTGGTGGACGGCCAAGATGTCAGCGCGGGGGACGCCCTGGTCGAAGGGCCCAAGGACCCCAAGGAGCTCTTGGAGGTCAAGGGGATCCGCGAGACCCAGCAATACCTGGTCGAAGAGGTCCAGAAGGTCTACCGCGACCAAGGCGTGTCCATTCACGACAAGCACATCGAGCTCATCGTGCGTCAGATGCTCCGTCGAGTGCTGGTGGCGGACCCGGGNGATGCACCGTTCCTTCCGGGCGAGCGTGTCGACAATCGGTCCTACGCCGAGGTCAACCGTCAACTGGTCCAGGACGGGCAACGGCCGGCCGAAGGCCGTCCCGAACTCATGGGGATCACCAAGGCATCATTGGCCACCGAAAGCTGGCTGTCGGCGGCCTCCTTCCAGGAGACCACCCGGGTGCTCACCGAGGCAGCCATCGAAGGCAAGTCGGACAAACTGTTCGGACTCAAGGAGAACATCATCATCGGCAAGCTCATCCCGGCTGGTACGGGGATGGAGCGTTACCGGGACATCAAGTTGGAGATGCCCGGTGCGGAAGCCATGCCGTTGTGGGCAGTGGGCTCCGAGGGTGACGCCGGTACCGAGGATCTGGCTGCGTGGCTGCGCGATACCGGTGGCGACGCCTCCGTCGGCACCTTCAACTCGGACATCGACGCCAGTTGGCTGGGNACCCTGCCCACGGCTGAGGACCTGGCCGACGGATCGCCCAGGTCCGGAGGGGAAGAAGCGCCGGCAACGGAGCCTCCGAGCTCACTGGAGGCCGGCGCCTGATTCTTGGCCGCTAGTCCGAGCTCGGTCGATAGCGGGACGGTAGTGACGAGCGGGGACCTTTGGGTCCACACTCGTTTTTTCCGGGACCCGGGCCACCGCCGCACATTGGGCCGCGTTTGCCCAGCAGAGGCTGATGCCGTACCATTGACTGTTCGCGCGGCCCCGGAATAGTTGGTGCTCCGTGCCCGTCGCAATACAAGTCCGCAGTCCATGTCCGCAGCTTGCAGTTGAAGCTGCATCCCACCCCGCAGTCCTTAACCTAGAGGTAACGCGTGCCCACGATTTCTCAACTCGTCCGAAAAGGCCGAGCGACCAAGCCCACCAAGAGCAAGACACCGGCCCTCAAGGGTGCCCCCCAGCGACGCGGCGTGTGCACGCGGGTCTATACCCACACCCCGAAGAAGCCGAATTCGGCCCTCCGCAAGGTGGCCCGTGTCCGCCTGACCAGTGGCCTCGAGATCACCGCCTATATCCCCGGTGAAGGGCACAACCTCCAAGAGCACTCGATTGTCCTGGTGCGTGGCGGTCGTGTGAAGGATTTGCCGGGGGTCCGCTACAAGGTNATCCGTGGCACCCTCGACGCATCCGGTGTCCGTGAGCGCAATCAAGCCCGCAGCCGTTACGGCGCCAAGAAGGAGTCCTGACGTGCCCCGCAGTGGTCCCGCCCCCCGACGCGAACTCATCCCCGACCCGGTCTACCACTCGGTCCTGGTCACCCAGGTGGTCAACCGGGTCCTGAGCCGTGGCAAGCGGACCCTGGCCGAGCGCATCGTCTACGACGCNCTGGCCGACGTTGCTGAGAAGTCCGGGAACGATCCTGTCGCCGTCCTGAAAAAGGCGGTCGAGAACACCCGACCCGAGCTCGAAGTGCGGAGCCGCCGGGTTGGTGGCGCCACTTACCAGGTCCCGGTGGAGGTGCGGCCCCGCCGGGCCACCACCCTGGCCATCCGTTGGCTGGTGGGCTATTCCCAGCAGCGCCGGGAAAAGACCATGGCCGAAAGGCTGTCTAACGAGATTCGCGATGCAGCCAACGGCATCGGTGCCGCGGCCAAGCGCCGTGAGGACCTCCATAAGATGGCTGAGTCCAACAAGGCATTCGCGCACTACCGCTGGTAAGAGAGTGCGGCCTTCCGCACTCTTCGCACCAGGCACGACCTACGAGCACTATCCGAGAGCTGATTAATTATGGCTGAAAAGCCCACCCGGACCCATTCCCTGGCCCATACCCGGAATATCGGGATCATGGCTCATATTGATGCCGGAAAGACGACGACAACCGAGCGCATCCTCTACTACACCGGGAAGAACTACAAGATCGGTGAAGTGCACGAGGGTGCCGCCACCATGGACTGGATGGTCCAGGAACAAGAGCGTGGAATCACCATTACGTCGGCGGCAACCACCTGTCTGTGGCACGACACCACCATCAACATCATCGATACCCCGGGACACGTCGACTTCACAGTGGAAGTGGAGCGCTCCCTGCGGGTCCTCGACGGGGCGGTGGCTGTCTTCGATGCGGTAGCTGGCGTGGAGCCGCAGACCGAAACGGTGTGGCGCCAGGCCAACAAGTACGAAGTGCCGCGGATCTGCTTCATCAACAAGATGGACAGGACCGGCGCCAACTTCACCCAGTGCGTCGAGATGATCCGGGACCGCCTCGACGCCGTCCCGGCCGTAGTGCAACTGCCCATTGGCTCCGAAGGCGGCTTCCGGGGCGTGGTGGACTTAGTTCACATGCGGGCGCTGGTGTGGGACGACGGGGACGACGGAATGGGCGAAGAGTGGGCCAACGAAGAGATCCCGGCCGATATGAAGGCGGAGGCCGAAGAGGCCCAGCACCAACTGGTCGACGTGCTCTCCAACTATGACGACACGGTCATGGAAAAGTATCTGGCGGAAGAGGAGATCACCCCTGTCGATTTCCAGAACGCCCTACGCGCCGTCACCCTGAAGAGCCAGGCAGTGCCGATCCTGTGTGGTTCAGCGTTCAAAAACAAGGGCGTCCAGCCCATGCTCGACGCGGTGGTCGACTACCTGCCCAGCCCGCTCGACATCCCCCCGACGGTGGGGACCGTCCCCCGCAAGGAGGATCAACTGGTCGAGCGCCCGGCGACCGACGACGCTCCTTTTTCCGCCTTGGCGTTCAAGATCATGACCGACCCCTATGTCGGCAAACTCACCTACCTGCGGGTCTACTCGGGCACCCTGACCAAGGGTTCGGGCGTGGTCAACTCCACCAAGGACCGCAAAGAGCGCGTCGGGCGCCTGCTTCAGATGCACGCCAATACCCGGGTGGATCTCGATGCCTGCTTCGCCGGGGACATCGTGGCGGCGGTCGGTCTCAAGCAGACCACCACCGGTGACACCCTGTGCGATCCGGACCAACAGGTGGTCTTGGAGTCGCTGACCTTCCCCGAGCCGGTCATCCACGTGGCCGTGGAGCCGAAGACCAAGGCCGACCAGGACAAGCTGTCCAAGGCGCTGTTCGCACTCTCCGAGGAGGACCCGACCTTCCGGGTGCACTCGGACGAGGAGACCGGCCAAACGGTGATTTCGGGGATGGGCGAGCTCCACCTCGAAGTCCTGGTGGACCGGATGCTCCGCGAATTCAATGTCGACGCCAACGTGGGCAAGCCGCAGGTCGCCTACCGCGAAACGATTCGGAAGAAGGTCGAAAAGGTCGAGGTTCGCTACATCCGCCAGACCGGTGGCAAGGGCCAGTATGGCCATGTGGTGATCACCGTGGAGCCCACCGGCCCCGGCGGCGGCTACGAATTCATCGACAAAATCAGCGGCGGTGCCATCCCCAAGGAGTACATCCCCTCCATTGACCAGGGCATTAGGGAGTCGATCACTTCGGGTGTCCTGGCCGGCTATCCCACCGTGGACATCCGGGTCACCTTGACCTACGGCACCTACCACGACGTCGACTCCTCGGAGATGGCGTTCAAAATTGCCGGCTCGATGGCCATCAAGAAGGCCGCCAACCTGGCCAGCCCCGTGCTCCTCGAGCCGGTGATGGCCGTCGAGGTCACCACACCCGAGGACTACATGGGTGATGTGATCGGCGACCTGTCATCCCGTCGAGGCAAGGTCGAGGGGATGGAACAGCGGGGAAACAGCCACATTGTTCGGGCGCAGGTACCGCTGAGTGACATGTTCGGCTACGCTACCGATCTGCGGTCGCGTACGCAGGGGCGTGCNACGTACTCGATGCAGTTTCACGCGTACACCGAAGTCCCCGAGTCAATCGCCAGGGAGATCATCGCCAAGGCGCGCGGAGAGTAAATACAGCACCGCAGTAACGTTTCACGCCATTACACACCGATACACGAGGAACGACGGTAGGCATCCGCCTCCGTCCTGGCGGGCCCGAGGGGGCGCCGCCCGAGACTAGGGAGCATTACCCCAGCCATGGCCAAGAAGAAGTTTGAGCGCACGAAGCCCCACGTCAATGTGGGAACGATGGGACACATCGACCACGGGAAGACCACGTTGACCGCGGCCATCACCAAGGTGCTGCACGACAGCGACCCCACCACGTCGTTCACCCCCTTTGACCAGATCGACAAAGCGCCCGAAGAGCGCCAGCGGGGCATCACGATCTCCATTGCCCACGTTGAGTACGAGACGCCGAACCGGCATTACGCCCACGTCGACATGCCGGGCCACGCTGACTACATCAAGAACATGATCACCGGCGCNGCCCAGGTCGACGGAGCCATCTTGGTGGTATCCGCCGCCGACGGCCCGATGCCTCAGACCCGTGAGCACGTACTGCTCGCCCGCCAGGTGGGAGTCCCTTACATCGTGGTGGCATTGAACAAGGCCGACCAGGTCGACGATGAGGAACTCCTCGACCTGGTGGAGCTCGAGGTACGTGAACTCCTCAACGAGTACGAATTCCCCGGCGACGACACCCCCATTGTGCGGGTCAGTGCGCTGAAGGCCCTGGAGGGTGACCCCGAGTGGGCCGAGAAGATCACCGAGCTTATGGCTGCGGTCGATTCGTTCATCCCCGAGCCCGAGCGGGATACCGAGAAGCCGTTCCTCATGTCGATCGAAGATGTCATGTCAATCACCGGACGCGGCACTGTGGTAACCGGAAAGATTGAGCAGGGCATCGTCAAGGTGGGTGAAGAAGTCGAGATCGTCGGACTTCGTGACACCCAGAAGACAACCGTCACNGGCGTGGAGATGTTCCGCAAGCTCCTCGACCAGGGACAGGCCGGCGACAACGTCGGNGTGCTGCTTCGTGGCACGAAGAAGGAAGACGTCGAACGCGGCCAGGTGTTGTGCAAGCCGGGCTCCATCACTCCCCACACCAAGTTTGAGGCCACCGTTTACGTGTTGAACAAGGATGAGGGTGGACGACACAAGCCGTTCTTCACCAACTATCGTCCGCAGTTCTACTTCCGCACCACCGATGTGACCGGCACCATCAGCCTCCCCGAGGGGACCGAGATGGTGATGCCGGGTGACAACACCGACATGACGGTGGAGTTGGGTAAGCCGATCGCCATGGTCGAAGGTTTGCGGTTCGCCATCCGTGAGGGTGGGCGTACCGTGGCTTCGGGCCGGGTCACGAAGATCCTCGCCTAGTTCGGCCGTTGTGAACATCCCCACGAGAGGAAGCTGAGCCCATGGCCGCTGAAGGCCCCCGCCAGAAGATCCGGATTCGCCTCAAGGCGTACGATCACGAGATTCTCGATCAGTCCACCGAGAAGATCGTCCAGACTGTGCTTCGCACCCAGGCCAAGGTGCTGGGTCCGGTGCCGCTTCCTACGGAAAAGCACCGCTACACGGTGATCCGATCGCCTCACAAGTACAAGGACAGCCGCGAGCACTTTGAGATGCGGGTGCACAAGCGTCTGGTCGACATCGTCGAGCACACTCCCAAGACCGTCGATTCCCTTCAGCGTCTCGACCTTCCCGCTGGCGTGGATATCGAAATCAAGATACAGACTGTCTGAGCCTCCGTTTCGGGCCGTTCCGTTTCTGGCGGTGGGGACCTGATTGGTGTAGCGTGGCTGACTGGTCCGATTTTGGGCCGAAGATCTGACGGAGACGTGTCTGAGCGCCCACCGAGTTGAACGGTGGGGACCTTGGGCCAAACCAGGCGAGCGCTCTGCTCGGTTCTACCGAGCGGAGCGTCTGCATGTGAGCCGACACCTGTTGGCTCCCGGGGCGCACAGCGCCAATCAACAACACCAGCAGTACCAATCGGCACCGGATGGTGTCGAGCAGAGCGAAGAACCGAGACGGAGAATCCGCAGTGGCCACCAAGGCGATCGTGGGCGAAAAAGTTGGCATGACCCAGATCTGGGATGACCAGCACCGGGCGATACCGGTGACGGTGGTACGCGTCTCGCCGGTCCGGATCGTGCAGGTCAAGACGGCCGAGACCGAAGGTTATGCCGCGCTGCAGGTGACGTGGGGCTTTCGCCGGTCCTCCACCCTGACCAAGCCCGAGCGTGGGCACTACGACAAGGCGGGGGTCGATCCCGGGCGTCGCCTTGTCGAGTTGCGTCTCGACGATGTGGGTGCCTACAAGGTCGGCCAGCAACTCACTGCCGATCTGCTGCAACCGGGTGAACTGGTGGATGCCATTGCTGTCTCGAAGGGAAAGGGCTTCGCCGGTGGGATGAAACGCCACAACTTCAAGGGGCTGGGAGCATCCCACGGTACCCACAAGAAGCACCGTGCNCCCGGCTCCATCGGTGCNTGTGCCACCCCGTCACGTGTGTTCAAGGGAACCCGCATGGCCGGGCGGATGGGCGGCCAACAGGTGACCACGTTGAATCTCGAGATCGTCCAAGCCGATCCGGAGCGTGAGCTGGTGCTGGTCAAAGGGGCGGTTCCCGGTCCACGTGGTGGCGTGGTCGTCTTGCGTGACGCAGTGAAGGCTCCGTTGCTCAAGGGAGGTATGACACAGTGAGTTCGTCGTCCGCGTTCGATCTCGAAACAGCATCTCCGGCGGAGATCCGTCGCTTCCTCCGGCCGGCCCCGGCCCAGCGCACCGTTGACCGCCGTTCCATCGATGGCACGGTCCTGGCTCAGGTCAATCTCGACCCGAGCCTGTTCGGGATCGAGCCCAACCTCGCCGTCCTGCATCAGATAGTGACCGCCCAACTGGCCGCCGCCCGTTCCGGTACCCAGTCGACGAAGACCCGGGCCGAGGTCCGTGGTGGTGGCGCCAAGCCGTTCCGGCAGAAGGGCACCGGCCGGGCTCGGCAGGGCTCGACCCGTTCGCCACAGTGGATCGGTGGTGGCGTTGCCCTGGGCCCCAAGCCCCGCTCCTACGCCCAGAAGACTCCCAAGAAGATGATCCAGTTGGCGTTGAAGTCGGCGCTGTCCGACCGGGCCTCCCAGGGCCGGGTGGCCCTGGTCGATTCCTGGGCATTCGACGTGCCCAGGACCAAGGATGCCGTCGCCGCGTTGCATGCCCTCGGCCTCGAGGGCAGGGTCCTGGTGGTGNTGGGAGAAGAGGACGGTTACGCTGANCGCTCATTCGGCAACCTTCCCGAGATCCAGACCATGGTGGTGGGCGAGTTGAACGCCTACGACATTCTGGTCAACGACTGGTTGGTGTTCACCGATGCCACTCTTCCCGGAGAGACCGGCACCGCGTCACCGACCGGGTCGACACTGGGGTTGCCACTGACACAGAAGGGAGCCAATCGTGAGGGATCCCCATAACGTGCTCATCCGGCCCGTGGTGTCTGAGAAGTCCTACGCCCTGATGGACGACAACGTCTATGTGTTCGTGGTCGACCCGTCGGCGACCAAGATCGATGTGCGCCATGCCGTTGAACAGGCGTTCGGAGTCCGGGTCACCAATGTCAACACCCTCAATCGGAAGGGTAAGACGAAGCGGAACCGGAAGAGCAACNCTCTGGGCCACCGTTCGGATACCAAGCGGGCCATCGTCACCCTCCACGAGGGTGACTCGATCGACCTGTTCGAGAACTGAGGGACCGAGGATCATGCCGCTCCGTTCACGNAAACCCACCAGCCCCGGCCGCCGGTTCCAGACTGTCTCGGATTTTGCCGAGATCACCACTGACCGCCCCGAGAAGTCGCTCCTGGCCCCCAAACCCTCCACCGGTGGCCGGAACACTCACGGCCGCAAGACTGCCCGTCACCGCGGCGGCGGCCACAAGCAGCAGTACCGGATCATCGACTTCAAACGCGACAAGGACGGGATTCCGGCCAAGGTCGCTTCGATCGAGTACGACCCCAATCGCAACGCCCGTATTGCCCTGCTCCACTATCTCGACGGTGAGAAGCGCTACATCCTGGCTCCGGCCCAAGTGAAGGTGGGCGACCTGTTGCAGTCGGGTCAGGGAGCCGACATCCGCCCCGGCAATGCGTTGCCACTCCGCTACATCCCGGTCGGATCGGTGATCCACAACGTGGAGCTCCGCCCCGGTGGTGGCGGGAANATGGGACGCGGCGCGGGCATGAGCATCCAACTGGTGGCCAAGGAAGGCGTCTACGCCACCCTGCGCCTGCCTTCCACCGAGATGCGCCGGGTGTCCATTGACTGCCGGGGCACCCTCGGCACGGTGGGCAACTCGGAGGCCGAGCTGATCAAGATCGGCAAGGCGGGCCGCAACCGCTGGAAGGGCAAGCGCCCGCAGACCCGTGGTGTGGCCATGAACCCCGTCGACCACCCGTTGGGCGGCGGCGAAGGCAAGTCGTCCGGTGGCCGCCATCCGGTGTCGCCATGGGGCAAGCCCGAGGGCCGCACCCGGTCCCGTGGCAAGGAATCCGACAAGATGATCGTCCGCAGGCGCCGCACCCGCGGTGCCCGCCGGTAGGGAAACAGAGGGAACGCCACACCATGCCTCGCAGCCTGAAAAAAGGTCCGTTCGTCGACGACCACCTCATCAAGAAGGTGGATGTCCTCAACGCGGCCGGGGACAAGAAGGTCATCAAGACGTGGTCCCGTCGCTCCACCATCATTCCGGACATGGTCGGCCACACCATTGCCGTCCACGATGGGAGGAAACACATACCGGTGTACGTCACCGAGTCGATGGTCGGTCACAAGTTGGGTGAGTTCGCACCCACCCGGACGTTCAAGTTCCATGCCGGCCAAGAGCGGGCGGGGAGGCGCTGAGGTGCCCGGCGTGAAGACCAATGAGCGTGANGGAACCCGAGCCGTGTTGCATCACAGCCGCATGTCGGCGTACAAGGCTCGCCAGGTCCTCGACCAGATTCGCGGCCTTGACGCCGACCGCGCCCTCGAGACACTGGCACTCGGTGACCGGGAGGCCGCCGCAGTCATCGGCAAGGTCCTGGCCTCGGCCGTGGCCAACGCCGTCCACAACGACGGCCTCGACCCCGACGAGCTCTTCGTATCCGCCTGTTATGCCGACGAGGGGAGCACGCTGAAGCGTTGGCGCCCCCGGGCCCGTGGTCGGGCTACCCGAATCCGGAAGCGGACCTGTCACGTCACGATCATCGTGAGCCGCCTTCCCGAGGATCGCATCGCCCGCCGGCGGGCCAAGCAGAGTGCCACCGGAGCTCAGCGCTCGCGCCGGGTGGCCGGATCGAGGCGTACCCGGAAGACCGAGGCGGCTCCCGCCGTGTCGAAGGCGACGGAGACCGAAATCGAAGAGACGCCGATCGGCAATGATGACATCGAGCCGGCCGACGTGGAGACCGACGCCACCGGAGCGGACACCAGCGCCGAAGCAGATACCGAATCGGCCGAGGGCGAGGCTGACCCGGTGAGTGAAGCGGACGCTGACACCGACGCCAGCGATGAAACGAACGTCGATTCCGCCAAAGAGAAGGGCAAGTAGATGGGCCAGAAGGTCAATCCCTACGGGTTCCGGCTGGGCATCACGACTGACTGGAAGTCGCGATGGTTCGAAGAGAAGAACTATCAGAACTGCGTGATCGAGGATTGGAAGATCCGCGATTACCTCATGTCGCAACTGGAGTCAGCCGCCGTCAGCCGTATTGAGGTTGAGCGCACCCGTGACCGTCTCCGNGTGGATATCCACACCGCCCGCCCGGGCATCGTGATTGGCCGTCGTGGATCCGAAGCCGACCGCCTGAAGAAGAAGATCGAAGAGATCACTGGTCTGAACAATCGAATTCAGCTCAATATCCAAGAGATCAAGCAGCCTGAACTCGATGCCGCTCTNATTGCCCAGGGCATCTGCGATCAACTCGCCCGCCGGGTGGCGTTCCGCCGGGCCATGAAGCGTGCCATCCAGACCGTACAGAAGGCCGGCGCCCTCGGTGTCCGCGTGCAGTGCTCGGGCCGCCTGGGTGGATCCGAGATGGCCCGAAGGGAGTCGTACCGCGAGGGTCGGGTTCCGTTGCATACCTTGCGGGCCGACATCGACTACGGCTTCCGTGAGGCCAAGACCACCTTCGGCCGCATCGGCGTGAAGGTGTGGATCTACAAGGGNGATGTCCTGCCCTACAAGATCTCGACTGATGACAAGATCACCCGCGAAGCCGCCATGGCCGTGGGCGAAACGTCGGGCCAGGGTGGAGAGGCTCCGCGCCGCTTGATCACCGCCGGAGGCGGTCGCCGTCGGGCCGAGCAGGGTGCTCCGGGCAGCGTGGTCCCTGTCGACGAAGCCCCCGAGGGGACCGAGGTCCCGGAGGGCTTGGTCGACCAATCCACCGCCGACATCGTGGCCACTCCGGCGGTCCCCGACGAGCTCGAGCGCATCCTNACCGAGGATGAAGAGATCGAGCGCCGGACCCGTGAGCACCACGAGACACCCCACTTCCGCAAGGAGGTCGACTGATGCTGATGCCCCGTAAGGTCAAGCACCGCAANCAACAGCGCGGTCGGATGAGTGGCAAGGCCAAGGGCGGTAGCTCCGTGACCTTTGGTGACTTCGGAATCCAGGCCATGGAACCGGCCTGGTTGACAGCGCGTCAGATCGAGGCTGCCCGTATTGCCATGACCCGTCACGTGAAGCGGGGTGGGAAAGTGTGGATTCGGGTCTTCCCGGATCGCCCTGTCACCCAGAAGCCGGCCGAGACCCGTATGGGCTCGGGCAAGGGCAATCCCGAGCACTGGGTGGCAGTGGTCAAGCCCGGCCGCATCCTCTTTGAGCTGGCAGGAGTGGAGCCCGAACTGGCCAAGGAGGCCATGGATCGTGCCATTCAGAAGCTGCCCTTCAAGGCTCGTTTCGTGATCCGTCCCGGTACGCACGGGACGTCGGAGGTGCAGGTCTGATGGCCACCTCCGTAGAGATTGCCGAGTACGACATCGAAGAGCTGGAGACCCAGCTTTCGGAGACGCGTCGGGAACTGTTCAACCTCCGCTTTCAACTGGCCACCGGCCGGCTGGACAACTTCTCGAGGCTGAACCACGTTCGCAAGGATGTCGCCCGGATGATGACGGAGCTGAGGGCCCGGGAGATCGCCGAGGCAGAGGGCCTGGCCGCGGAAGAGATTCCGGCTCACCGCGCCGCCGCTCGCCTCCGATCCGAGGATGATGCGCTGGGACGCACCCGGACCACCGCCGCCGAGCGCCGGACGGCAGCCAAGACCGAGCGGGAAGCGGCCGACGCTGACGAGGCCAAGGTCGAAGAGGCCAAGGTCGAGGACCACGCCGCAGTTGATGAGTCCGGCGCCGGCGCCGAGGNCACCGATGATGAAGTTTCTGACGATGCTGCCTCTGACAACGCCGCCTCTGACGAGCAGGAGGAGGGATGATGGCTGAGGAACACACCACCGAAACAGGGACCGAAGAACGGATCAACCGCCGCAAGGTCCGGGAGGGCATGGTTGTCTCCGACGCCATGCAGGCGACAGTCATTGTGGCTGTGGTCGAACGTGTCCGGCATCCCCGCTACGGAAAAACCGTGCAGCGGACCAAGCGCCTCTACGTCCACGACGAGCAGAATGAGGCCAAGGTCGGCGACCGGATCCGGGTGATCGAGACCCGCCCGCTGTCGAAGCTGAAGCGCTGGCGCCTCATGGAGATCCTTGAGCGTGCCCGATGATTCAACAAGAGTCTCGACTCAGGGTGGCCGACAATTCCGGGGCCAAGGAAGTTCTGTGCATCAAGGTGCTCGGCGGATCACGCCGTCGCTATGCCTCGATCGGGGACGTCTTCGTAGCCACGGTGAAAGATGCCATTCCCGGCGCAGCGGTGAAGAAGGGCGAAGTCGTCAAGTGCGTCGTCGTCCGCACGAAGAAGGAGAAGCGCCGTCCCGACGGCAGCTATATCCGCTTCGACGAGAACGCCGCTGTGTTGATCAACGACCAGCAACAACCACGCGGGACCCGCATCTTCGGGCCAGTCGGCCGAGAGCTGCGCGACAAGCGCTTCATGCGAATCGTCTCGTTGGCACCGGAGGTGTTGTAGATGCGTATTCGCAAGGGAGACAAAGTCCAGGTACTGAACGGCAAGGACCGGGGCAAGCAGGCCGAGGTCATTCGGGCNATTCCGTCTGAAGGCCGGGTCATTGTCGAAGGTGTCCACGTGGCCAAGCGTCACGCCAAGCCGACCCGCGCCACCATGCAGGGCGGCGTCATCGACAAGTTCATGCCGGTTGCGGTGTCCTCGGTCGCGATCGTGTGCGGCTCGTGCGGGCCTACCCGCATCGGCACCCGGATCGACGAGCAGGGTCGCAAGCTCCGGGTCTGCCGCAAGTGTGGGGGTGACCTGTAATGGCCACCGCCACCCGCACCCGTCCCCGCCTGAAGAAGCGATATGACGAGGAGATCCGGCCCCAACTGCAGGAGTCCCTGGGACTCGACAACATCATGCAGGCTCCCCGGCTCACCAAGATCGTTATCAACATGGGTGTCGGTCGGGCTACCCAGCAGAAGTCCCTCATCGAGGGGGCCATGCGCGACCTCGAGATCATCAGNGGCCAAAAGCCGATCGTGACTCGGGCCAAGCAGTCGATCGCCGGCTTTAAGCTGCGTGAAGGTCAGGAGATCGGGGCCAAGGTCACCCTCCGGGGCGACCGGGCCTGGGAGTTCCTCGATCGGCTGGTGGCCATGGCCATTCCCCGTATCCGTGACTTCCGCGGGCTCTCCCCGCGCTCATTTGACGGACACGGCAACTACACCTTCGGGGTGACCGAGCAGCTCATCTTCCCCGAGATCGATTATGACCGCATCGACACCACTCGGGGGATGGACATCACCATCGTCACGACCGCACGTACCGACGACGAGGGCCGGGGACTCCTGGCCGCGTTCGGCTTCCCGTTCCGCAAGGAGAACCAGTAACCCCATGGCGAAAAAGGCTTTGATCGAAAAGCAACAGCGCACACCCAAGTTCAAGGTGCGCGGCTACACACGGTGCCGCCGGTGCGGCCGGCCCAAGGCCGTCTACCGCAAGTTCGGCCTGTGTCGTATCTGTCTGCGAGTCATGGTGCACGCCGGTGAAATTCCCGGTGTGACCAAGGCCAGCTGGTGAGGGGAGACGACAACCGATGACAATGACCGACCCGATTGCCGACATGCTCACCCGTATCCGCAATGCCAATACGGCCCACTTTGATACTGTCAAAATGCCCGGCTCGAAGCTGAAGGAGTCCCTGGCTGCCATTCTGGTGAGTGAGGGCTACATCTCCGGATTCACAGTGGACGACAGCGTGACCTCCCCCGGTAACACCTTGGAGATCGTCATGAAGTACGCGCCGGACCGNGCCCGGACCATCTCCGGAATCAAACGGGTCTCCAAGCCGGGTCTCCGGATCTACGCCCGCGCCGACAAGATACCGCGGGTCCTAGGCGGCATGGGTGTGGCCGTGGTATCGACATCCAAGGGGCTGATGACTGACCGCGAGGCCCGAAAGCGTCGCGTGGGAGGCGAGGTGCTCTGTTATGTCTGGTAAGCGCACCATTGGTCGCATCACCGAATGTCACCCGGGCGGTGATCGCTGATGTCGCGCATCGGACGATCTCCGATCTCGGTACCCGCGGGGGTATCGGTGGCCGTCGACGACAACAACATCGTGGTGGTGAAAGGACCGCAGGGTGAACTCACCCGCTCGGTTCCCGCCGCCATGAACATTCGCGCCGACGGGGATGTCGTGGTGGTCGAACGCCCTGACGATCAGCGGCAGAACCGTGCACTCCACGGGCTGACCCGCACATTGGTCGCCAATATGGTCGANGGGGTAACCCAAGGCTTCTCCAAGGAGCTAGAAATAGTGGGAGTGGGCTATCGGGCGATCCCGAAAGGCCCGGGCGTGCTGGAGTTGGCGCTCGGTTTCTCGCACCCGGTCAATGTGAATGCTCCGGATGGCGTCACCTTTGAGGTCCCGACCCCCACCCGCATCATTATCAAGGGGATCGACAAGGAAAAAGTCGGCCAGGTGGCCGCCGACATCCGCAAGCTACGTAAGCCCGAGCCCTACAAGGGCAAGGGTATCCGATACGCCGGTGAGCGGGTCCTCCGCAAGGCCGGAAAGGCAGCGAAGTAATGGGAACCGCAACCGATCACAAACTCGAGCTTCGTATCCGTCGGCACAAGCGGGTTCGCCGTCGCCTGGCCGGGACCTCTGCCCGGCCGCGCCTGGCTGTCTTCCGGTCGAGCAAGCACATCACCGCCCAGATCGTCGACGACGACGCCGGGCATACGCTGGTATCGGCATCGACGGTCGAATCGGACCTGCGAGGCAAGCCCGGGGGCAACATCGGCGCGGCCCAGGCGGTGGGCACACTGGTGGCCACCCGTGCCAAGGCTGCCGGCATCACCACTGTGGTCTTCGACCGCGGGGGATTCACCTATCACGGGCGGGTGGCCGCACTGGCCGATGCCGCCCGTGCCGAAGGACTGGAGTTCTGAGGATATGACCGAGCTGCAGTACGAAGAGCGCACCATCCGGGTGAACCGGGTGTCCAAGGTGGTCAAAGGCGGTCGCCGATTCAGCTTCGCGGCGCTGATGGTCGTCGGTGACGGCAACGGCAAGGTCGGGTTGGGCTATGGCAAGGCCAAAGAGGCCGGGCTGGCTGTCCAAAAGGGTATCGAAGAGGCTCGCAAGAACATCTTCGACGTTCCCCTGGCCGGCACCACCATCACCCATCCGGTTCTCGGGGAGAGTGGTGCGGGCCGAGTGATGTTGAAGCCGGCCGCTCCGGGTACCGGGGTCATTGCCGGTGGAGCCGCCCGAGCCATCTTAGAGATGGCCGGGATCCGCGATATTTTGTCGAAGTCCCTGGGTTCGTCCAACGGCATCAACGTCGCCCACGCCACCATCGCCGGGCTCAAGTCGCTCAAGCGCCCCGATGAGATCGCCGCCCTCCGGGGCAAGCCAGCCGAAGAGATCATTCCCGGCGGTGTCCTGCGTGCATACCGCGAGCGGCAACGCCAGGGCGATGTGTTCACGGAGGTGAATTGAGATGGCCGCCGCTTCCACGTCTGACAAGTCGACGACGACCGGCTGGTTGCGGGTGACCCAGGTCCGCTCGGGCATCGGCACCAAGCCCAAGCACCGGGGCACGCTTCGCGCCCTCGGACTGCGCGGGATCGGTCGCACCAACGTACTGCCCGATCGCCCCGAGATCCGCGGGATGATCGCGCGGGTACCCCATCTGATCGATGTCACCCCCGCGGGTGAGGACGAAAGAGGTTCACGATGAAGGTCCACGAGCTCCGCCCACCGCCCGGTTCGACGCGACCCCGTCGCCGGGTAGGACGCGGCATCGGAGGCAAAGGCGGAAAGACAGCCGGCCGTGGCACCAAGGGCCAGGGCGCCCGCGACACGATCCCCATGGGTTTCGAGGGTGGGCAGCTGCCGTTGATGCAGCGCATCCCGAAGCTGCGCGGCTTCAAGAACCCCTTCCGCATCGACTACACCCCGGTCAACGTGGGTGCGCTCGAAGGGATTGAGGGTGACACGGTCGACCTGGCCGCGNTGATCGCCGGAGGGCTTGTCCGCAAGGGCGCGCTGGTAAAGATCCTGGGTGGTGGGGAGCTGAACCGCGCCCTTCGGGTCGAGGCGCACGCGTTCTCCAAAACGGCGGAGGCCGCCATAACGGCTTCTGGTGGTTCGATCACCGTGATCCCGTTGCCGTTCGGCCACGGTCGACCGCCCGCGCAGGGCAATGCCCTCATGAACCGGTAGCATCGGCCGACCACCCGGCGTCGAGGAGCGACCATGCTCGCCAGTTTGGCAAACATNTTTCGGATACCTGACCTTCGTAAGAAGGTTCTCTTTACGTTGGTCGTTATTGCCATTTATCAATTCGGCGCCAACATTCCGTCGCCGTACGTCGACTTCTCGAAGATCCAACAGCTGACAGCGGCATCCAAGTCATCTGGCGTGTTGGGCTTCCTCAACCTGTTTTCGGGTGGTGCGCTCACCCGTATGGCGGTGTTCGGACTGGGCATCATGCCGTACATCACCTCCAGCATCATCATTCAGTTGCTGGCGACCGTGATCCCGAAGCTGGAGCAGTGGCGCGACCAGGGTGCCATCGGCCAGAAGAAGCTGACCCAGACCACCCGGTACCTGACGGTGGCCCTGGCCCTGATGCAGTCCACCGGTCTGGTCTACCTGTTCCACAAGGGTGGGGGCGGGCTGTTTGGTTCGAGCTCCAGCATCGACCTCATCCTCCACTACTCGATTTGGCGGGCCGGTTTCATCGTCCTCACTCTCACCGCCGGGACCGCCTTTGTCATGTGGCTGGGCGAGCTCATCACCCAGCGTGGTATCGGCCAGGGAATGTCCATCCTCATCTTCGCCAATGTCGTGGCCGGTATCCCCACCGGCATGAATGCCGTGCTCCAAGAGGGCGGGAAAATCAAGTTCGGGGTCATTATTGCCGTCTCGCTTGCGCTGCTGGTGGTCATCGTCTTCGTTGACCAGGGCCAGCGACGTATCCCGGTGACCTTCGCCAAGCGGGTCGTCGGGCGCAAGATGTACGGAGGGTCGAGTACCTATATCCCCTTGAAGGTGAATCAGGCCGGAGTCATCCCGATCATCTTCGCCAGTTCGGTGCTCTATATCCCCGTGTTGTTGTCGAACATCGTCCCCTCCGCCTGGTTCCGTACCTGGGTGAACCACAACGTCACTCCGACCAGCCTCTTCTATATCGCGAGCTATTTCATTTTCATCCTGTTGTTCACCTTCTTCTACGTGTACGTGGCCTTTGATCCCCACCAGCAGGCGGACATCATCCGGAAGCAGGGTGGGTTCATCCCCGGTATCCGGCCCGGGCAGCAGACCGAGAAGTATCTGGCCCACATCCTCAACCGGATCACGTGGCCCGGCGCCATCTTTCTCGGCGGTGTAGCCGTGGTGCCGTCGTTGTTGATGGCGGCATGGAACATCAACAGTTACCCTTTCTTTGGGGTCACTCTCTTGATCGCAGTGGGCGTGGCATTGGAGACGATGAAGCAGATCGACAGCCAGCTCATGATGCGAAACTACGAGGGCTTCCTCAAGTAGGTGGTACCCGGCGCCAGGCTCATTGTCCTCGGCAAGCAGGGGGCAGGCAAGGGGACGCAGTGTGTGCGCCTCTCCCACCACTACGTCGTGCCGCACGTCTCGACCGGTGACATGCTGCGGGCAGCTGCGAAACAAGGGACTCCCCTGGGCCTGAAGGCCAAGGACCAGATGGATCGGGGTGAGTTGCTGAGCGACGATCTCATTATGGAGATGGTCGCCGCCCGGCTCGACGAGAGTGACGTGCGGGCCCGGGGATTTGTGCTTGACGGTTGCCCCCGCACGGTGGTCCAGGCGGAACAACTGGCTGCCTTCCTCAACCCGGTGGATCTCGATCTGGCCGTCGATATCGAGGTGCCGACCGCACAGGTGCTCCGGCGCCTGGCGGCGAGACGAGTCTGCGTCGACTGCGGGGCCAACTCCTCGGTCTCGGCACCGCCGCTGATCAACCGGACCTGTGACGTCTGCGGCGGTGAGGTCATTCAGCGTGAAGACGATCGGGAAGAGGCGATTACCCGTCGCCTCGAGCTCTATGAACGCCAGACAGCGCCGCTCATCGACTGGTACAAGGCGCGAGATCAGCTGGCCGCGGTGAGCGGGACCGGAGCACCCGACTCGGTGACCCGTCGGGTGATCAAGGCGATCGAGGACCGGCGCGACCGCAAGGGTGGCCGGCTCACGTGAGAAACGGCATTTGATGAGACGCACTAGCGACGAACTGGCCAAAATGCGCCGGGCAGGCCGAGTGGTGGCAGAGATCCACGAGGCCACCCGGGCCATCATCCGGCCCGGGGTGACCACCGAGGACATCGACCGCGTGGCCCGGGGCGTTCTCGAACGCCGGAATGCCAAGTCGAACTTTCTCAACTATCACGGCTTTCCCGCCGTGGTATGTACATCACCCAACTCGATGATCGTCCACGGCATACCCTCACCCGAGGTGGTGCTGGTTGAGGGCGACATCATCTCGATCGATTGCGGAGCCATCATCGAGGGCTACCACGGCGATGCCGCCTATACGGTGGGGGTGGGGGAGGTGTCGGCGGAAGCCTCCCGGTTGATGGAAGTGACCGAGCGCAGCCTGTTCGCCGGGATCGATCAGCTTACGGACGGGAACCGGCTCCACGAGGTGGGCCGGGCCGTGCAGCGGGTGGCCGAGGCGGCCGGATTCTCGGTGGTCCGCGAATACGTCGGTCATGGCATCGGTACGGCCATGCACGAGGATCCCCAGGTCCCCAACTACTGGCCCGGTAGCCCGGGACCGATGCTCAAAACCGGCATGGTCTTCGCAGTGGAGCCGATGGTCAACGCCGGGGGACCCGATACNGANCAGCTCGAGGACGGATGGAGTGTGGTGACNGCCGATGGGCGACTTTCGGCCCATTTCGAGCACACCATCGCGGTAACCGNCGATGGACCCGAAGTGTTCACGGTGTTGTGAGCGTGCTCCCAATGNCGCCGGAATGTGGCCCGAATCATGCCCGGGCCCAATCGAACTGGCAATTTGTCGCCGAACAGCTAGAATAGTCATTCGGCTCGCCGCCGGTGTGTGATGGCGGGTCGACCCCGCTTCTGGTCGTGCCCCACCTGGTGTGCTTCCGACGGCGGTGCGGACAGACGGCTACCAGCGATCTGTGCTGCACGCTGGCCTTTTGGGCGAGCGGACAAGAATGACTGAGTATCGAGGAGATTCACCTGCCCAAACCCAAGGAAGACGCCATCGTGTTAGAGGGAACGGTCGTCGAACCGCTTCCCAATGCCATGTTCCGGGTCGAACTGGAAAATGGCCACAAGGTGCTGGCNCACAGCTCGGGGAAGATGCGGATGCACCGTATCCGGATTCTCCCTGGGGATCGTGTGCAGGTGGAGATCACCCCCTATGACCTGGCCCGAGGACGGATCACCTACCGCTACAAGTGACGGGACCGGTTCGGGACCAGCCATCGGAGCCGGCACACCGGCGTGGACAACAGGTTAAGTGCGGGCAGTACGAGACAAGGACGGAAACGTGAAGGTTCGACCCAGCGTCAAGCCGATGTGTGAGAAGTGCAAAGTGATCCGCCGTCATCGGCGGGTTGTAGTCATCTGCGAGAACCCCCGCCACAAGCAGCGGCAGGGGTAGGGC